>Ga0326728_10009520_pt1 | contig 23340 bp, 13 predicted proteins | sample MB3enrmetagenome_FD_207602 | JGI IMG/M metagenome (GOLD analysis project Ga0326728, IMG submission 207602) | Lab enriched peat soil microbial communities from McLean, Ithaca, NY, United States - MB31MN | ecosystem: Environmental > Terrestrial > Soil > Wetlands > Peat | place: USA: New York... | reverse complement strand
CGGAGCGAACCCTTGACCACATTGCCAAAGCCGGTGCCGGGTCCGGTCTGAGCGGGCTGCGAGAAAGCGGCAGGATTAAGCCAGGCAATGCAAGACTTACCCGCCTGGCAATCGCCCGTACCGAATTGTTTCAGGTAAGCGGGCTTGGTAAAGTCCTCCTGGTCGCGATCCTGACCCAGGCCCGTCAGAGAGTTATCCGATCCATAGTAAGCGGTCAGGGAATCTCCGGAGTGGTGCTGGATCAGGCCGCTGGTGCGCCAGCCGTTGGCGGCGTAATTGAGGGCGCGATATCCGCTGCGCAATTTGGGAAGCTCGTACACATAGGAAAACGAGACCGCCTGGGGCTTGTCGATGTCGGAACGGCCGTGGTCGAGGGCTTTGATGTTTGGCACGATCGCCGCCGCCGGTATGTTCGTGGCGTTCGCCGGATACAGAGGATACACATACGATTCGCCAGCATTCAGATCCTCGGTGTTTGAGACCCTGGTTGCTTGCGGCAGGTCGTCCATCGTCTTGGCGAATGTGTAGTTGAGGAGCATCGACAGGCCGCGGGACATCTTCTTTTCCAGCGAAGCCTGGAATGAGTTGAAGTTAGCCGACCCGATCATCGCGGCTTCGATGATGTCGGAGTAGTTCGCCTTGCAACCTACAGTGGTGGTGCACGGTCCGACGACCGGAGAGGTGTTATACACCCTTCTGTTATTTGCCGAGCCGGAAACTCCATTGTTGACTTCGGGGTTGATCTCGAGATTGACAAACTGATGGCGCGAACCGGAACCGACATAAGCCACCCGCGCCGCCCAACTGGAAGCGAGCTGACGCTCGATGGTCAGGTTGTAGTCATAGGTGACCGGCACCTGGAAGTTCCCCGACGGATCGTACTCCACGATGGTAATCCCGTTCGGAAAGGTCTGAGAGGACGGGAAGGGCAGAGTGAAGGGGAACGGATCGGCGATCTTCCCGGCCGCGCAGAAAGCAGTCGTGGTGCAATATGGATCGCTCCACGGCCCTCCGGGGGTAGCGGCGCCACTACTGTACATGGCCCCGTTGGAGAACGTCGTGACCTCGGTATTGGGCACAAAACTGGCCTGGCTGAGGTTGAAGAAGCCCGGCATGCGATCCTGGTAGAAGATGCCTGAGCCGCCGCGCACCACCGTCTTGCCGTTGCCGAACACGTCAAATGCGAAGCCGCCGCGAGGCATGAACTGCGCGTACTTGGAATTCACGCCGTATTTCGGAACGCCGGGGTCGCCGTCGAGCATCATGCCGGGCGGCAGGGTGCTGAACCGGGGGGTGCTGGCGCCGGCAATGTAGTTGGCGGGAATGAATTCCTGCTCGGACGAGTTCTTCTCCGCCCAGGGAGCGAAATCCTCCCAACGCACGCCCAGGTCCACCGTGAGCCGGCGATTCATCTTCCAGCTATCCTCGGCATAGATGCCGGGGAAGTGGTTGCGGTCGTTTACCTGCTCGTAGTTACCCTGGGTAAATGAAGTCAGGAAGCCCAGCAGGAAATTCGCCATGGCGTTGGGATACTCGTAAGAGGTGCTGCCGATCTTGTTGATGATCGAGCCGCCGGTAGCGAAGGAGCCGTACGACTGGTATACGTTGGTCACGTCGTACTTGCTCATCTCGATGTGGCCGCCGAAGGCGAAGTTGTGCTTGCCTTTCACCCAATGAAGGTCTTCGTTGAAGGTGTAGTTGTTGCGTTCCCAGCCCGCAAACGCCGACGACCCTTCCCCGATATAGCCGCTGACACTCACGGCCATATAGGGGCCGGTCGTAGGCTGCCAGAGGTTCTGCACTCCGAAAGCGGTGACGTCCTGGCTTCCGGGCGGTCCGCCGCGCAGGGCGATTTCGCGCTGATAGTTGACGATGAAGTTGTTGAGCAGGTTGCTGGTGAAGCTATGAGTTTCGGCAAGCAGCGCGCTCTGGTAACGGGTGTTGAAGTACGACGAGTAGGTGTAAAGATCGGCGGAGTTGAAGACGGCCGACTGCAGGAAGTAGTTATTGTAGTAGTGGCCGAAGAGGTGGTCCTTGTCGCCGAAGGAGTGGTCCACGCGGGAGACGTATTCGTCATAGGACTGAGTCGTGGGCTTGTAAATGTTGAGCGTGCCACCGATCTTCCCGGCGGCTTCCGTTCCGGTGAATGTGGGAAAAGCCTTCTCGAAGGCCAGCGACGCCGCATTGAAGTCGGAGGCGGGGATGATGTTATTCGGGTATGGCACGTTGGTGAATGGATTGGTGACCTGCTCCGTAATGACTTCAGCTCCCGCCGCATTCACGCATATGCCGGCTCCGTTGAAAGAATTCGGCGGGCCGCAGAGGTTGCCGTAACTGGCATTGGCCGCGGTTGAGCCGGAGCTGGTGAGGCCCTCTTCCGCCAGGGTCGGAGCCGTCACAACGGAGGCGTTCGAATTCAGGTGATAGAGCGTGTGCTGATAGCCGAAGAAGAACTGCGTGCTCTTTCCCCTGGAGATGTGGGGGATGATGACCGGCCCGCCGATGACGCCGCCGAACTGGTGTCTATGCAGGGCGTCGGCAACGGTGGCGAAGTACGGCCGGGCGTCGAAGTAGCCGTTGCGCGCGAATTCGAAGGCGTCGCCGTGGAACTTCTCCGTGCCCGATTTGATGACGATATTGACCACCGCGCCGGCGCTTTGACCGAATTCAGCGCTGTAGTTGCTGGTTTGAACGCTGAACTCCTGCAGCGCGTCGGGGAATGGAAACGGCCCATTGACGTTGGTCATTTCATCCAGGTTGTTGCCGCCGTCCAGGAGGTAATTCGACTGGTTGGTCAGGGTTCCGTTGGCGCTGGTGACGACAGCGGCGGGAAATGTCTTTCCATTGCCCTGGTTGGTTCCGTTGCCCTCGTTGGTGGAGTCGGTTACGCCGGCAACCAGGGTGATCAGCGAGGCCGCATTTCTGCCGTTCAAGGGCAGATCGACCACGCGCGCCTCGTCGATAACCTGAGACAGCGTGCCCGTCGTGGTGTCCACCTGGGGCGCGTCCGCGATGACCGTGACCGTCTCCGCGGACGATCCGACCTTCAGCTTGATGTTGACCGTTATAGCCTGGTCTGCCTCCAGCACGATGCCGCTCTGCGAGTAGTTCTCAAAACCCTTGGCGGAGACCGATATCGAATAATTGGAAGGCAGAAGCGCGGGAAAGACGTATGCGCCGTCCGCTCCCGACCTCACGGTGGCCGCCACGCCGGTCTGGGTTTGTGTGGCGGTGACCGTTGCGGACGGGATGACCGCTCCGCTTGCATCCGTCACGGTTCCGACAATCTTTGCGTATCCTTGTGCGTGAAGGCGCGCCGTGGCGCATGCGATGAACAAGCAAACCATCGCTGCGAACCAGGCAATACGGCCGCAACTGCGAACTGTTGTACCCATTGGCCTCATAACCGCGATACTCCTTTGCGGAAAGGAACAGTATTCCCGCCCGCGAGGAATGAAATTCCTCACGGTGAGGAACGATATTCCGTTGAAACCCGCTGTGTCAAGAGAATTGCGAACTTTTTTACGGTATGAACTTTTGCCCTTCTTTCTGCCTCACAGATTCGATGTAATCTATTTATTTTTCAATATCTTATGCCGACGCGGTTAACCATTCCCGGCCTCGCCGTTCCGGCATTTGTACGGGGTTTGAACAACAACAGGCAGATAAGCTCTTAGCTCGTCGTCAGTCTCAGCTCGCCCACAGATCCGGCGGTCGAAAGCCCGCGCCTGGAAGGCGTCTTTCGCGAGGCTGCCAAGGAATTCGAATCCCTGCTCGGGCTTGTGTGGAGGATGGGTGACTCGACATCGCGGCATGAAGTTCGTTCAGAATCCCAATCAAGCGCTTGTGCTGGTCGTCCAGGACTTGCACGTCCACGGAATACTTGTTGCTCCAGGTCAAGAGTGCCAATATCCCCTCCCGGCGGCCTTGCCGCCCTGAGAAATTAACCCGTATTTCTCACCAGGCGCGTCAACGAATTTGTAGTGCCGGTCTCCTGGCCGGGTCACCGCGGCGTCCGTGGGTCTCCCGACCCACGCCGGACGCCGTTTGCTCCGTCACGGTTTTGTGCAATCGGAATAAGTGAATCTGGCGTTGCTCTGGCGGCGAGGACGCCGCCAGTACAGCCGACCAAGAGGTCGGCGCTACAGAGCGTCGATCTGGCCGTGAGAAATGCAGGTTAATCGGCTGATGGCTGCAAAGGCTTGAAGGCAAAGACCAACAATTGGTGCTTCGCGCCTTTCCGGCCGGAAAGCCGACCTACGCGGCCAGGCCCTAAAATGAAGCCATGAGCCTCAATGGGAAGATCGTTTTCATCACCGGCGCCAGCTCCGGCATCGGCGCGGCCACGGCGATGGCCTGCGCGGCCCAGGGCGCGCGCCTTCTGCTGGCAGCGCGCCGCATTGGCAGGCTGGCTGAGGTCGCTTCGCTCGCCCTGGAGCGCGGCGCCGCCGCCGTTCATTCGATCCAGCTCGACGTGCGCGGCCGCGCCGCGGTGCAATTGGCCATCGGCGCGCTTCCGCCGGAGTGGGCTGAGATCGACATCCTGATCAACAACGCCGGCCTCAGCCGCGGCCTGGAGAAGCTCTATGAGGGCGCAATCGAAGACTGGGAAGAGATGATCGACACCAACGTGAAGGGGCTACTTTACGTCTCGCGCGCGGTGGTGCCGGGGATGGTGGAGCGCGGTCGCGGCCACGTGGTGAATCTGGGTTCCACGGCCGGCGAGATGACCTACCCCAACGCGGCCGTCTACTGCGCCACCAAGGCCGCCGAGCGGGCCATCAACGACGGCCTGCGGCAGGACTTGCTGGGAACCGCGGTGCGGGTGACCACCGTGGACCCCGGCATGGTGGAAACCGAATTCAGCATTGTCCGCTTTCACGGCGACACCGAACGCACCGCCAATATCTATAAGGGCGTAACCCCGCTCACCCCGGAGGACGTGGCCGATGCCATCCTCTGGGCGGTCACCCGGCCGCCGCATGTGAACGTCGCACGGGTGCTGCTGACCCCGGTGCAGCAGGCCAACAGCCTGCTCTTCCACCGCGAATCGTAACTACGGGTTTTCTTGAAAGGGCGCAAGTCGAGCCGCGCCGTCAGATCGGGGAAGAAAAACTCGGGCTCGGGCCCCGAGGCATTGCCGGCGCCGGCCCGCTGCCTCTTCGGGCAGCCCGGCCTCGGGCTCCTCAGTTCATCGCCTGTATCTGCGCTTCAATCTGGGCCAGGGCGTTGTCTAGCGCCGCGCGGCGCAACGGGTTCGAGCAATGCTGCGAGAGAATGTTCCGCCGTTGCAGGTTAAGCGCCTGCTTCTGGCGTTCGCGCACCGTGCGGTCGTGTTCAGCCACCCGCCGGGCATCCTCGCTTTCAAAGCCGCCGCCGGCTTCGGCCTCCGTTCGCTCCAGGGTATTTGCCATCTGCTCCTCCAGGGGTTTACTTTTTGAAACGCGAACCTATTTCCCATTTTACGAGGATTTTGCCCCACTGCGTCCCACGGAACCAAGATCGTCTCCCCGGCCAAACGAAAGGACCTTCCATGCGAGCCTGGCAGATCTCATCTTTTGACGTTGATTCTATGGAGTTTGTAGAGCGGCCTACCCCCTCGCCGCGGCGTGGCGAAGTGCTGGTCAGAATGGCTGCGGTTTCTTTCAACCGCCGCGATCTGATGATCATGAAGGGCCAGTACAACCCCAAGATGCGGCTGCCCCGCATTCCCTGCTCCGACGGGGCCGGCGAAGTGGCGGCGGTGGGCGAGGGCGTCACCACCTGCAAGCCCGGCGACCGCGTAGCCGGCATCTTCATGCAGAATTGGCTCGACGGCCCGCTTACCCCAGCCAAGGCACGCGGCGCCCTGGGCGGCGACATCGACGGCATGCTGGCCGAGTACGCGGTGTTGAGCCAGAACGGCCTGGTTCGTATCCCTGAGCACCTCAGCTTTCAGGAAGCCGCCACGCTGCCCTGCGCCGCCGTCACCGCCTGGAACGCACTGGCCGTTGGCAATCTCCGCCCCGGATCCACCGTGCTGATCCAGGGAACCGGGGGGGTGTCCATCTTTGCGCTCCAGTTTGCCCGCCTGCAGGGGGCGCGGGTGCTGGGCATCTCCAGCAGCCAGGACAAGCTGGAACGCGCCATCGACCTGGGCCTGAGCGCCGGCCTCAACTACCTGGAAACCCCCGACTGGGAACGCTGGGTGCTGGACCAGACCGGCGGAGAAGGAGTCGACCTGGTGGTTGAAGTGGGAGGCGCCGCCACGCTGCCCCGCTCCCTCAGGGCCATGCGCATTGGAGGCGCAATCGCCCAGGTGGGCGTTCTATCCGGCTCCACTGAAGCCGTTCCTTTTCCCATCACTTCGATTCTGTACAGGCGGGCCCGCATTCATGGTATTTACGTCGGCTGCCGCCATGACTTCGAGGAGATGAACAAGGCCATCGCCCTGGCTCAACTCCGCCCCGTGGGCGAGAACTTCCCTTGGTCCCAGGCCGGCGCGGCCCTGGGCCGCATGGACGAAGGCAGCCACTTCGGCAAGCTGGTTCTGACGGTGAGCTGACAGGCATTTCTCACCGGGCGCGTCAACAAGTTTATAGCGCTGGCCTCCTGGCCGGGTCGCCGCGGTGACCGTGGGTCTCCCGACCCACGCCGGACACCGTTTGCTCCGTCACGCTGTGTGCAAACGGTATAAAGGAACGAGGCTTTGCTTAGGCGGCGAGGACGCCGCCAGTACAGCCGACCGGGAGGTCGGCGCTACAGAGCGTCCGAAAGCCTGGGCAGCGCTACAAAGGAATGGTAGAATGCGCATCAAGCGCGGACAAGCCGCGGACTTCCCCCCGACGAAAGCGCAGCGGCGGAAGGGCGTGCAAGGCGATCGCGCGGCGGCGATGGGTCCGGCTGCGGTTGCCCGGAGCGGAGCAATCCGATGGGCGCGGAGTGGTTGCAATGCGCAAACTGATTCTGCTGGGAGTGCTGGCAGCCATGGTTCTTCCCGCCGGTGCCGCCAGGCGCCTGACCGTGGCCCAGTTGGAACAGGCGCTTGAGGCCGCCAATGAGAAGCATCGGGCGGATGAGGAGGCGGTGCGCCTGCTGGGCGAAGCCGTGCTCACCGAGCGGCTCACCGACGCCACGCGCGAGCGCATCTCCGCCAGCCTGCACGTGGGGCCCAAGGCGGCGCTGGCCCTGCAACTGATCGCCGATCAATCGGCCTTCCTCGATCCTCCGGCGGCCGAATTGCCTGCCGCGCCCGCCCCCGACGCCGCCACCGCGCAGCGCATCCTGGACGCCGCGCGCGTTTATGTCGTCAAGACCTTGCTGCGCCTGCCCGACTTTTTCGCCACCCGCACCACGAACAGCTTCGACACCAGCCCGCAGGTGCTGAAAGCGAATGAATGGCCGGTGCGCGCCGGACTGCATGCGGTGGGAAACTCCAGCCGCGAGATCACCGTCCGCGACGACCAGTTGCAGCCCGCGGCGCCGCAGCCGGCCAAGGTTGCCCCCGCTCCTCCAGCGACGACGAAAGAACAGGGACTGCAAACCTGGGGCGAGTTTGGCAAGATCCTGGCCATGATCTTCGTCGATACCGGGAAAGGCGAGCTGTCCTTCCATCACTGGGAACAGGCTCCCGGCGGACCGATCGCCGTCTTCCGCTACTCCGTGCCCAAATCGGCCTCGAACTACACCGTCGATTACTGCTGCCTCTCCTTGGGGCCGAGCGGCCGTCAGGGCGGCCGCCGCGGCGGCGGATCGGCGCTGTTGGTCAACTCGCCCGGCGACCCCACCGCCTCCATCCACAAAACGCCCGGCTACCATGGCTCCCTGTTCATCGATCCTGCCTCGGGGACGATTCTGCGCATCACGCTCGAAGCGGAAATGGGCGCCGGCCCCGTCTCACGCGCCGCCTCCCTCATCGAATACGGGCCCGTGGTCATAGGCGATCGCAAGTACATCTGCCCGCTGCGGAGCATTGCTCTGGAGGAAGCTCAGGACGGCTCCAATGCCGCCAACCCCGCCGTGGCGACCGACCGGGACACGGGGGTGAACACGATCATCCAGGTCAACGAGAGTTTTTTCACCAACTACCACCGCCTGGGCGCGACCACCCGCATCGTCACCGATGCGCAAGCGCCATCGCCCGCGGAAGCGCCGCCAGCCGCTTCTCACCCATAACATCCGGATGCCGCCCGGCCTGGAGAAACATGCTCAGACCGAGAGGGCAACAGACACCTGGCCCCGAATTTCGCGCGCATCCGCACCAGATCGGCCATGCCATGCCCGGAACGGGCGATGCGCCGCCGCGCATTTCGATTTTGGCGGCTTTTTCATTCCTTTCCGGCACATGGGGATATATTGTTAGGACACCGCTCCAGCCAGAGGGAATCCCCCCGTCTGCGCGGCAAACCGAGGTGACTCATGCCCCAAATTCCTACCGCCATGCTGCCCCAATTAGGATCGCTGAAGGACCAGAAGACCGAGATGACTGTGGAGGCTCTGGCCCGCTCCTTCCTCGACAACCTCTTCTTTGTGCAGGGAAGGCCGCTCGAACGGGCTACGGTCAACGATTTCTATTTGGCCCTGGCCCATACGGTGCGAGATCGCCTCGTGGAGCGCTGGATTTCAACCGTAAAGAACTACCAGGCCCAGGATGTGCGCGTGGTCTGCTACCTCTCGGCCGAGTTCCTCACCGGGCCGCACCTGGCCAACAATCTCATCAACCTGGGCATCTACGACGAAACCGAAGAGGCCATGCGGCAGATCGGCCTAGATCTGAAGACCCTCATCGAGCAGGAGGAAGAACCTGGACTGGGCAACGGCGGTTTGGGCCGCCTGGCCTCCTGCTTCATGGATTCCCTCGCCACCCTGGACGTGCCCGCCATCGGCTACGGCATCCGCTACGAATATGGCATCTTCGACCAGCAGATTCGCGACGGCTGGCAGGTAGAGACGACCGACAATTGGCTGCGCCGGGGCAATCCCTGGGCGCTGGAGCGCCTGGAAGACGCCTTCGAGGTAAAGCTGGGCGGCCGGACGGAGATGCACACCGACGCCAATGGACGGCTGCGCGTGCTTTGGATTCCGCAACGAGTGGTGCGCGGCATTCCCCACGACACACCGATCCTGGGCTACCGCACCAACACCGCCAACACCATGCGCCTGTGGTCGGCGCAGGCCGTCGAGAGCTTCGACTTCTCCACCTTCAACACCGGCGACTTCTTCGGCGCCGTGGCCGACAAGGTGGCGTCGGAGAACATCTCCAAGATTCTCTATCCCAACGACGAAGGGATTCAGGGCAAGCAGTTACGCCTGGCGCAGCAGTTCTTTTTCGTCTCCTGCAGCTTGCAGCACATCGTGAAGATTCAGCTGAAAGGGAACCGTCCGCTGGCCGACCTGCATCGCAGCTTCGCCATCCAGATGAACGACACGCATCCGGCCATCTCGGTGGCCGAGCTGATGCGCCTGCTGGTCGATGAGCACTCCATGGAGTGGGACGCGGCCTGGAACGCGACCCAGCGTACGCTCTCCTACACCAATCACACGCTGTTGCCCGAGGCCCTGGAGCAGTGGCCGCGCGGTCTCTTCGGCTCCCTGCTGCCGCGCCACCTGGAGATTGTGGACGAGATCAACCGGCGCCATCTTGAGGATGTGCGCAAGAAGTTTCCCGGCGACGAAGCGCGCGCTGCCAGGCTCTCGCTCATCGATGAAAACGGCGAGAAGTATGTGCGCATGGCGCATCTGGCCGCTCTGGGCAGCCATGCGATTAACGGTGTGGCCGCGCTGCACACCGAGCTGCTCAAGACCAACATATTGCGCGATTTTTACGAACTCACGCCGCAGAAGTTCTCCAACAAGACCAACGGCGTCACTCCTCGGCGGTGGATGGTTCTCGCCAATCCCGGGCTTACTCAACTGCTCACGGCGCGGCTGGGAACGGGCTGGATTCACGATCTGGAGAAGCTGCGCCGGCTCGAGCCGCTGGCCTCCGACCGCGAGCTTCATTGCGAATGGAGGGCCGTCAAACTCCAGAACAAGACCCGGCTCTCGACCTACATTCAGGAGCGCCTGGGCATCGCCGTCGACCCCGCGTCCATGTTCGATGTGCTGGTCAAGCGGCTGCATGAATACAAGCGCCAGCACCTGCAGGTTCTGCACATCGTCACGCTCCTGAAGCGCATCCACCGCGATCCGGACGAGGAGGTGGTTCCGCGCACCTTCCTCTTTGGCGGCAAGGCCGCGCCCGGCTACCGCATGGCCAAGCTCATCATCAAGCTGATTCACTCCGTCGGCGAGGCTGTCAACGCCGATCCGCTGGTTCGGGGAAGACTCAAGGTCGTCTTCCTGCCCGATTTCTGCGTGAAACTGGGCCAGCGGGTCTATCCCGCCGCCGACCTGTCCGAGCAGATATCCCTGGCCGGCAAAGAAGCCTCCGGAACCGGCAACATGAAGTTCGCCATGAACGGCGCGCTCACCATCGGCACCCTCGACGGCGCTAACATCGAAATACGCGAAGAGGTGGGCGCGGATAACTTCTTCCTCTTCGGACTTACCACTCCCGAGGTCGAGGCCAGCAAGCGCAAGGGCTACAATCCGCGCGCATTTTACGAGTCGAACGGCGACCTGCGCGAGACGCTCGACGCCCTTTCGAGCGGCGAGTTCTCCCGTGGCGACAGGAATCTTTTCGCGCCCCTGGTGGGCTCGCTCCTCAACGGCGACGAATACATGCTGCTGGCCGATTATCAGTCCTACATCGACTGCCAGGACCGCGTCAGCCTGGCCTACAAGAATCAGGAGGAGTGGACGCGCATGTCGATCCTCAACGTGGCCCGCATCGGCAAGTTCTCCTCCGACCGCGCCATCCGCGACTACTGCGCCGACATCTGGAAGACCTGGCCCGTGAAGATCCAGTTATAGCTTGCCGGGGCGCGCCGGCGCTGGCAAATTCATGCCCCGCCACGATGCAACTGCCGCAGGGCGCGGTCCAGATCGAGCTTCTGCTGGGTCAGCAGGGCCAGCTCGGTAAAGTCGCCGCGACGCTCGGCTTCGGCGATCAGGGCGCGAAGGTCGCGCTGGCGGTTCTCAATGGCCCGCTCATGAATCTCCTGGATCGCGCTCTCCACCTCGCTCTCCAAGGGCGGCTTGGTCTCGGCCAGCAACGCCTCGGCCAGCAAGGCTCGCTGCTCCAGGTCTTCAACTACTTCGATTGGGTCGTTGGCCTGGCGAACGGCGAGGGCCTGCATGGCCGCATATGTGCCCAGGTGCTCAAACCACGCTGGTTGCTGTGCTAGCGCCTCGACCGCCAGCCGCCGCGCCCGTTCGTCTTCAGGGTCGGTAATAGCCAGCGCGCGCAGCAGCACCCGCTCCACCTCGGTGAGCGTTGCGGCCCGCGTCTCCACACGGTCGCGCCGCTTGAGTGCGGCCTGGCGCAGTTCCTCGCGCAGCACTGCGGAGTCGATGCCCAGCTTTTGCGCGGCGTCGGCGGCAAACTGGTCGCGCGCCAGCTTCTCCGGCATGCGGCGAATGTGGGGCAGAAGGAAGTTCATGGCCTTCACCTTCTGCTCTGCGCTGGCTCCGGGGAAGAGCAGCCGCGCGCGCTCTATCAGGTAGTCGGCCTGGCGGCGCGCGCCGCGCAACGCCTGAGTGTAGGCCTCCACGCCGCGCTCGCGGATATAGCGGTCGGGGTCGAGCCCGCCGTCGAGGGTGACGATCTTGATGGTGAATCCCTCCTCGGTGAGCATGGCGATGGATTTTTCCGCGGCGTTCGAGCCGGCGGCGTCGGGATCGAAGTTGACCACCACTTGAGAAGTGTGCCGCCGCAGCAGAGCCACCTGCTGCTCGGTGAAGGCCGTTCCGCTGGTGGCGATGACGTTTTGAATGCCGCGCAGGTAGACCGAGATGCAGTCCATCTGGCCCTCGACCAGCAGGGCAAACTCGTGCTGGCGGATCGAGGCGCGCGCCTTGTCCAGGTTGAAGAGCACCAGGCTCTTGGAGTAGAGCGGCGTCTCCGGCGAGTTGATGTACTTGGCGCCCGCTTTGTCGCCCGTCTCCAGCGTGCGCGCGGTGAAGGCGATCACCCGGCCGCCCTCGTTGGCGATGGGGAACATGACCCGCTTGCGGAAGCGGTCGTAGATCGGTCCCAGGCTGCCGTCTCCCTGTTCCTTCGAACTGAACAGGCCGCTGGCGCGCAGGGTCTCATTGTCCGCCATGCCGCTGAGCCGGTCGCGCAGGGCATTGAAGCTGTCAGGGGCGTAACCGATGCGGAAGGCCTTGATGCCATCCGGGGTGAGTCCGCGGCCGGCCAAGTACTCGCGCGCCACGGCTCCCTCGGGTGAGCGCAACTGCTCCTCGAACCAGGCTGTTGCAATCTCGTGCAGCTCCAGGAGCTTGGCTCTCAGGCGCGCCTCGGCGGCCTGCTCCGGCGAGGAGAACTCGCGCTTGGGCAGCGGGATGCCGCACTTCTGCGCCACAATCCGCACCGCCTCAGGGAAGGTGACGTTCTCGATCTTGGCCACGAAGCTGAACACGTCGCCCGAAGCCTGGCAGCCGAAGCAGTGGTAGAACTGGCGCACCGCATGGACGGAAAAGGACGGCGACTTCTCCTTGTGAAACGGGCAGAGGCCGGAGTAGTTCTGCGCTCCCGCCTTGCGCAGGCGGATGTAGCCCTCGATCACCTTGACGATGTCGGCCTGCTGCTTGACGGTTTGGGCGAAGTCGGGCATGGGAGGGTCTGTATCGAGGATAAGGCCGGAGGGAGATTGGCGATGTGGAACGCGTGGAAAGAGGAGGCAGATCCCGGCCCCGCGGCCATTCGGCAGAAAGGTCTGAGGTTCTGATTCTCTGTTTCCCGCGTGATCAGGCTCAATTCAATTCTTCGCTCCCGCGATGGGATAGCCCTGCCACAGATACTCCAAAGCCTCGGGCAGGGTCTGCTGTCTCACGGCGCGGTCAACGTGGCCGGCGTTTCGGGCAAAGACAAACTGGTAATGATAACCCTTGGCGGCCAGCACTTTGGCCATGTTTTCATTGGCGACGACCCAGTCGTGCATGTGGTCGCCCATGATATTGGGATTGAAATTGTCTCTATCGCCCACTTCCATCCAGATGCGCAGCGGCTTGGCCGGGCTCTCGGGGATAAGGTGCTCATGAAACTCCCACGCGCCGTGGGGGATCTGCGGGTTATAGGGCCATTGCTGATTCACATAAGTTCCCGAATAGGTAAGAACGCGGTGATATAACTCGGGGGGATACCAGGCCATGATCAACGCGCACGAGCCGCCGGAGCTGCCGCCCATCGTCGCCCGTCCCTGGGGATCGCGAGTCAGCTTGACATGATATTGCGACTCCACGAGCGGCAGCACTTCTTTCTCGACGAACTCCGCATACAAGCCCGACATGGTGTCATACTCGAGGCCGCGCTCGCTGCCCTGGGCATCGCCCCCGCCGTTGCCGATGGAGATGGCTATCATTACCGGCACGCGGCGCTCAGCTATCAGGTTGTCCAAAGCCGTAAACAGCTCCCGGTCAGGGCCGTCCGCGCCCACGATGAACGGCGCCGCTGTTCCAGGCACGTATTGTTTGGGTACGTAAACCGCTACATGGCGCGTGTAGGGAGCGGGGTGGCTGGTAGTTACGATAAGTTTCGCGGGATCGGCGGGATCGGGCGTGCCGAAGGTGCCGGGCTCGCGGGCGATTCCGTGATAGATTCTGCTGTCTGCCGAACTCATGGTGAACTCATAGACCGTCCCCTGCGGCACGCCCTCCTGCGCGGCCATCTCCGGCGCGGGGTTGTGCGTGGGACCGAGGATGAAGTTGCCGTCGGCATCTGCCTGAGCATTGGCGCCGTCCGGCAACTCCGTGGCCGCGACAAATCCAGGCGTGTGGGGATCGCGTGTAGGCGGCGTGGGGCGCGCCGGGCGCAACGCCGGCGGGGCGGCCGGCGGCGCCTGAGCCATGGCAGGGGCTAAGAATGCCGCGAGGCTTATCACGCACGCGATGGTCAAAAGACGAAGCATGGGAACTCCTTTTGTCACAGTGACGCGCATTTTCGCCGTCATGGAGAGGCCTTCGATTTGTTCCTATTCCTCTTGAGGCGCGCTCGTCCGCCACGCGGACCTTTCGGGGAATATACCACTGGCGACGGTGCGGGCAAAAGGGCTGCCGGGCGCGGCGTTGGACAAGGGGCAGGCGCTTTGAGGAACCGGGGAGAAAGGCCCCACGTACCATAGAAGTATGAGGCATAAGACATTGGGAGCGGCATTGTGTCTGGCGGCGTGTGTTTGTGGGGCTTCGTCCGCACAGAGCAATAAGCCGGCGGCGGCGCAGGCGCAGGCTTCCAAGGCGCAGCCGCCCGCTGAATACAGAGTGCCTCAGATTGCCGAAGGGCTGCGGCTCTCGGACTTTGCGGGCATGGAGCCGAGAAAGGAGTTGAAAGTCAAGCTGCTTCATATCACCGGCTTTATCCAGAACACGCCGCGCGACGGACAGCCGGCGACCGAAGCTACGGAGGTATGGCTGGGCTACACAAAGAGCGACCTGTATCTCGTATTCATCTGCCATGACCATCACCCAGACAGGATTCGCGGACATCTGGCGCGGCGCGAGAACATACTCAACGACGACAACGTTTCGGTGCTCTTCGATCCCTTTCAGGATCACCGGAAAGGCGTTCTCTTCACCGTGAATCCGGCGGGTGTGCAGGCCGATGCGGCATGGACCGACAGCCAGGGCCAGGATTACAGCTACGACCAGGTCTGGGATTCCGAAGGGCAAGTAACGCGCGACGGATGGATGGCGCTGATGGCGATTCCCTTTCGCAGCTTGCGATTTCGACCTAATGGATCGGACTGGGGCGTGGTCTTCGGCCGCAATTTTCCGCGCAACAGCGAGACGGACTTCTGGCCGCGCGTCGCCGCCAATATCTCCGGCGTGCTCACCCAGGAAGCTACGCTGAAAGGCATTGAAGGCGTGACCGGCTCGCATAATGTGCAGATCGATCCTTATTCCCTGGCGCAAAACGAGCGAACGCTGGAGACCGTGGACCCGCTGAATCCGTATTGGAGCTCGCGGCACTTGGAAGGCACGGCAGGCGGCGAGGTCAAGGCCATTCTCAAGGACAGAATTGTCTTTGACGGAACCGTCAACCCGGACTTCAGCGACATCGAGTCCGACCAGCCGCAGTTCACTGTCGATCAGCGCTATCCGGTGTACTTCCCTGAGTTGCGCCCGTTCTTTCTGGAAAACGCCAATTACTTCACTACACCTTCGCCGATTGCCCTGCTCTACACCCGCAATATTGTGCATCCAGAGTTCGGGGCGCGCTTGACCGGCAAGCTGGACCACACCAACATCGGCCTGCTGGCAATCGACGACCGCGAACCCGGCGAGACCGTCAGCCCCGGTGACCCGCTCTACAAGGAGCGCGCCTTCATCGGCGTGGGACGCGTCTCGCAGGATCTCGGCAAGGGGTCGAGCATCGCCGCGCTCTATACCGACTACGAGTTCGGACAGGGATGGAACCGCATCGGCGGGGTCGACTCTGCCGTGCGCTTCAACGACAAGTGGACGGCCGTGGGGCAATGGGTGGAAAGCTCGACCATGGGCACTCTCGACAGCGGCGACCCTCCCACCTATTCCGCCGGACCGACGTGGAATATGAGTGTGAGCCGCTCCGGCCACTCTTTCAACTTGAATTCAAATTTTCAGGATTTCAGCACCGGCTTTCAAACCCTGCTGGGTTTCATCCAGACCTCGAATATTCGCAGCGGCCATGCTTATGCGGGCTATCAGTGGTTTCCCAAGCACAGAACCATTCAGAGTTATGGAGTGGAAACCAACCATAATATTGCCTTCAACCATCAAGGCGACCGCGTATATCATTATTCATCCTTCGACGCTTATGTTACTTTGCCGCGCAATATCGTCATGTATCCGATTGTCGGGCAGAACTCAGACACAGTGGGTCCGCCGAGTTACTCCGTGCTCACCCAATACAAGAACTTCACCGAGAATTATGGCGGATTCGGCGCGCGCGGCGCTCCTACCGCGCAATTCAACTTCAATGTGACCGCGATCCGCAGCGGCAATGTGAACTACAATCCCGTGGCCGGCGGGGCGCCGTCTCTGATGAACCAGGAAACCGCGCAGGTTCTCTTCACGTTGCAGCCGCTGCGCCAACTTACCGCCGACAATACCTACCTGCTGGATCGCGACCACTCGGTTGCGAACGGCGCGCTGGTTTATGAAAGCCAGGTATTCCGCACCAAGGTCAACTATCAGTTCACGCGGGCGCTCTCCGCGCGCGTGATTGCGGAGTACGACTCGACCCTGGCCAATCCCGCTGAAACCTCCCTGCTGCGGACCAAACAGGTTGGAACGCAGGCGCTGTTTACATGGCTTCCGCATCCCGGCACGGCGGTTTATATCGGTTACAACAACGACCTGCAGAATCTGGATCGGGCGCTCTGCAATCGTTTGCCGGGCGGGGCCTGCGATCCCAATGACACCGTGGCGCCGCGGTCGCCAAACTTCCTGAACGATGGGCGGCAGATCTTCGTCAAGGCTTCCTATCTATTCCGCTTCTGAGCCTGTTATTGATCCGGCGCAAATGCATTGCGATCCGTGCCTCATCCTTTCCGGTCGCTGCGGCGACCCGCGGCGACCGGATAAGGGTGGGAAACCAGTCTGCATTCGTTTCGCGCCGGATCAATGAGCCTCTTGACGCGTGTACGCGCGCGAGAGTCTCTCCGAGTGGTCCACTGGTATTCTCTTTCGCGGCCAGCATCGTCCTCACCGGATTGCCTTCCATTAAAATAGATGCAAATGGCGTTTCCCATCAAAGTCTGTGTGGTCTGCTCAGAGGAGTTCGAACTGAGGCCCGACAAGCCCGGCTTTGCCAATCGCTGCCCGGCGTGCAGCGAGCCCGAGACAGCGGCCCCCGCCGCCAAGCGCCCCATGGACGCCGTGGAGCGCAAGGCCGCAAGGGAAGCCAACGAGGCGCGCCGGAAGGCGATCCGCGATCTGCTCTACAGCAAGGAACGCTAGAGCTCAGAGCGGCCGCGCTGGCCGCAACGGGCGCTCGTCGCTGCACCCGCCGTTGCTTCGAATCCCGACCTCCCGCATCCAATCTTATGGAAGGCAGAGGAGGTCAACCGTGTCGCTTCGTCCCGTTCGACAGATCTTTGAAACCAAACCCACCATCGAAGGCGCCGGCGTCAAGCTGCAGCGCGCCTTCGGATTTGGCAAGACCACTGAGTTCGATCCGTTCCTGTTGCTGGACGACTTTCGCAGCGACAATCCGGCGGATTACCTGGCCGGCTTTCCCTGGCATCCCCACCGGGGAATCGAGACCATCACCTATGTGCTGGCCGGCGAGGTGGCGCATGGAGACAGCCTGGGCAACAAGGGCCGCATGACCGCCGGCGACGTGCAATGGATGACGGCGGGCAGCGGCATTCTGCACCAGGAGATGCCCAAGGGCGATGCCGCGGGGCGCATGCACGGGTTCCAGTTGTGGGCCAACCTGCCCGCATCGTTGAAGATGACCAATCCCCGCTACCAGGACATTCCAGCGAGCGCCATCCCCGAGGTGACCGAAGACGACGGGACCAAAGCTCGGATCGTCGTCGGGGAGTTCTGGGGCAAAAAGGGGCCGGTGGAGGGCGTGGCGGCCGATCCGCGCTACGTGGACATCTCCGTCCCGCCGGGCAGGCGCAAGCGCATTCAGGTTGAGACCACGCGCAACGCCTTTGCCTATGTCTTTGCCGGTTCGGGCGCCTTCCGCGACGCATCGGACCCCCAGGCCGTGCTGACCGAGTCGGCCGTGGATCCCAACGCACCGGCGGCATACGACGCGAAGAACCACTCGCTGGTGCTCTTCGACCGCGGCGACGAGATTTTGGTCGATGCCGGTCCCGAGGGCATCCGCTTCCTGCTGGTTTCAGGCAAGCCGCTGGAGGAGCCGGTGGCGTGGTACGGGCCGATCGTGATGAATACTCAGGCGGAGTTGCGGCGGGCGATGAGCGAGTTGCAGGATGGGACGTTCATCCGGCACGGGTGAGACGGGCGGCGGCCAGCCCCGCGACCGGCCCCTAAATAGCGCTTCCCCATTGCGGGCGCGCAGCGAAGGGAGGATACTGATTCCATGGCGACGCAGCCCATCGGCGACCGGTTTGTTTCGGTGGAAGAGTACCTCTCCACCAGCTACGAACCCGACTGCGAGTATGACGACGGCGTGGTCGTGGAGCGAAACTTGGGCGAATTCGAGCACTCATTTTTGCAAACTATTCTAGCCACGATATTTACGAACAACATGGACCGTTGGGGAGTCTTTGGCCTGACCGAACAGCGAGTCCAGATAGCGGCCCGCAGGTTCCTGGTTCCCGATGTGTGCGTACTCCGCCTGGGCACACCGGCCGAGGACATTCTGACCCGACCGCCGCTGATTGCTATTGAGATTCTGTCGCCCGAGGACACCGTTCGGCGCGCGGGAAAGAAGGCGGCCGAATACCTCCAGTTCGGGGTCGAGTATGTGTGGGTGATCGATCCCCAGGCGCGGCTCGCCTACCGAGGCACGACCACTGCGCTGGAGCGGGTTCCCAGCGGCGAGCTCACTGTGCCGGGAACTCCCATCCTTGTCCCGGTGGCTGATTTGTTCGAGAAGCTCGACCGGATTCGCGCGCGCGGCGGCCAACGGTAGTCCGAGGCGCATCTTTCACTCCTCCGCCGGCAGTTCCCCCGACAGAATATCCATGGGCGAAAGCCCGCGCTGGCGCAGGGTGCGCAGACTCAGCGCGTCGTGGCGCTTGGCCAGGCGGTGGCCGTTCGCGTCCAGCAGCAACCGGCAGTGGAACCAGGCGGGATTGTTGTAGCCGAGGGCGCGGTTGAGCAGCATCTGGCGGGCGGTGGACTTGAGCAGGTCGGCGCCGCGCACCACCTCCGTGATGCCCATGGCCGCGTCGTCGGCCACGCAGGCAAGCTGGTAGCTCGCGCACCCGTCGCGCCGCCAGGCGACAAAATCTCCAAAGTCGCGTCCGGCCACAAACCGCTGCGGACCCAGGTTTAGATCGTCAAACTCGATCACCTCGCCGTCTGGAACGCGGAATCGCCAGTTGACGCCGCCGGGCTGGACGGTCTCGCTTATGGCGGGGCGGAGCAGTTGAGGGGTTTCGTCCTGGCAACCGCGACCGGCGGCGGGGCGGCAGGTTCCGGGATAAACCGGCTCGTCGTCCAGCGGCTCAGCTTCCGAGTTGCTTTGCGGGCCGGCCAGGTTGCCCTCATGCGGCGCGGCGAGCGCGGTCTCAAGGTCTTTGCGCGAGCAGCGGCAGGGATAAAGAAAGCCGCGCTGGAAGAGTGCGCGCCATGCAGCAAGATAGAATGCCCGGCGGCGGCTCTGCTCGTAGGGCGCGAAGGGGCCTTCCTCTTGAGGGCTGGCCGGGCTGCTCAGATTGTTTGGACCCTCTCGACCGGGCCCTTCCTGCCAGCGGATGCCCAGCCAATGCAGGTCTTCGATTGCGGCCTCCGCATAGCAGGGGCGGCTGCGGTCGGGGTCCAGATCCTCCATGCGCATCGCCAGCGCGCCGCCCGCATCGCGCGCCCGCTCGAAGGCTGTCCAGAAGGTGCGCGCGTGGCCCACATGCAGATAGCCGGTGGGCGAGGGCGCAAGCCGGCCGCGATAACTCGCGACCGGCGTTTGCGAGATGCTTACCATTCCCGAGTTCCGCGGCCGCTATTCGATAATGACCACGTTCATGCTCCAGGGGGCGAGAGTCAGAGACAGCGGCAGGCTCTGCGCGCCAAGGCTGGTCGTGGTCGGCGGCGCCCAGGTGCTCGTCCCCGCCGGGTCCGGCGGTGTCCCCGTCGGCGAACCCGAGAGATCGTAGATAGCCTTGTCGTAGGTGATTACGGTGACGCCCGCAGAGGTGGTCTTGCCGGTGAGCGTGATCGTAACCGGCTGGCTGTTGGTTTCGTTCACATTGAACAGCACCAGCGCCTGGCCGCCGCTATGGGTGGCCGCGTAGGCGCGCACATCTGTCGTATCGCCGGTCACGGTCGGGGTCAGCACATTTTCGCCGTTTACGGCCACGTTTTGGAAGAGCGAAAACGCCTGGGCCGTGGGAGACATGGTGCCGAGAGGACCCGCATCCGGGCAGGTGGTATCGGAAGGTCCGTCGGAGAAGACGTTGTAGGCCCCGAAGTCCTGCCACCCGTAGATCGAAGCACTGAGATTTGCGGAGCCACTAGGGCTGCCGGTGCCGTTACAATTGCCGAACCCGATCCACCAGGTGGCGCGCGAAACTCCATCGTTCATCATTTCGCCGAGCACCTGACCGGCATACAGACCCTGGGTAATCGACCAGCTTTGTTTGCCTGGATTGGAGGAAACCGAGCCCATCTCGCCCACGTAAATGGGCGTGTTCGGCTTTCCGGCAGCACTCAGTTCGGCTTTGATAGTGTCGATGCCCGTGGTCAACCCCTGCGCTGCCGACTGCACCAGGTAGGTATCGCTTTCACCGCCCGGGTTCTGCGGATAGTAGTGGAATTCGACAAAATCATACTGCGCGTTCGCGAGCACAATCGGATCCCAGTCGGCAGTGACATCATCGACCGCAGGTTCTCCGGCGTCGACATCAACGCCCACCAGCGTATTCGGCGAGGCCGTCTTGATTTGCTCGTAGTAGCCGTTGCTGGTGCTGTTCCCTACAGCGGCAGCGTAGGTCGTCGGATCATGCTCCACGGTGTGGTTGTCTTCCTCCCAGTGCCCGTATTCCTCGTTGCCCACCGTCATATGGCTCACCGTGACGCCGAGGCTCAGCGCGTCTGTTACCCAATTGGCCGCTTCGGTTGGATCTCCATATCCGGTGCAATTCGTGCCCGTGCCGTAATCCGCCGTAAGGGCCAGATCGACTTTTGCGGGACTAATAAGGCCATTGTAAGGAGTGATAAATCCACTGACATAAGTTGAGAAGGCGGAATTTGAAGTGGAATAGCCGCCACATTCGGTATTGGTTTCCCAGTTATAAAGGTCGGAATTCGATCCGCCCGGCCAGCGTACCGCCTTGATGCCAGCCGACGCGAATGCGGTCTGAATTGCCGGAGTGGTCGGGTCGTACCACATGGCCATATTCATGCCCAGAATCTGGTCGGTAACAGCCAGGCCGGGGCTCGACGGGTTCACCGTCACCGTGCTCAACGCGGCAACCGACACCGCCGAAGAGGTGCCTGTGGCCTTGTTGTAGGTCGAGGAGCTGGCTAGGTCGGGTGTATAGCTGGCCGTCAAAGTATCGGATCCAACCGCCAGCGAGCCGGCGGGAATGGTGATCTGCGCGCTGCCGCTCACGAGCGTCGCCGCCGCCGAAGTATAGGTTCCGCTGGTCAGCGTGACCGAGCCAGTGGGCGTGGGGTTGCCGCTGCCGCCGCTGACGGCGACCGTCACCCCCAGCGACTGCGTGGTAGTGATGCTCGATGCCGTCGGCGTTACCGTGACGGTCGGCGTGATGATTACCGGAGCGGTGTAGGCGGCCGAGACGGTCATATTGCCGTTCACTGTCACGGTGCACTTGACGGTAGCCGTGGTGGTGCATCCGGTCCAGGAGGAAAAGGTGTCGGCGCCCGAGGTGGCGGGCGCGGTCAGCGTAACGCTCGTCCCCGAATTGTAAGTCAGTGTGAACGCCGTCGTTCCCGAGGTCGTGTTGTTGTTGTCAGCGGGAGAGACGGTGATGGCTACGCCGCTGGCCGGGACGGACGATTGCACGGTGAGCACATAAGTCGATGGAGGGGGCGGGGGAGCGGTGCCTCCGCCTCCGTTTCCTCCGCAAGCCGTCATGAACAGGCTCAATCCGATTCCGATGCAAAATGCCGCGCCTCGCCTCAAATTCGTCATGCCAATTCTCCCTGGTTTTTGATTGTTCAGCATCCAGTATTCGTTAAGTTTGCTCCTCAAGACCACCCCAGCGCAAGCCTTCCGGATCATCGGGAACTTCCGGCCTGGGTAATGATAGCGTCATCATCCAGAGACTCAAGGCAGAGGGCTGGCGGGAAGGCGGAGACGTGCGCCTGAACGGAGAAGTCCGGCAAGGAGCTTCTCTCTCAGGAACAGAAAGAACGGACGCGCCTGTTCAGAACAGCTCGGGGATGCTGTGGAAGGCGATGCGGGTGGGCGCGGCCTTGTAGGCGGTCAGCATGGTGGCCGGGGCCAGCGTGCTCAGGCCGTACTTCGAGTTCAGGGCGTCCATGGCGGCCAGCAGACGCGCACGGCTTTGCTCGTCCTCCGTTCCTTCAAAGAGGTTGAGCGAGTGCAGGCGTTCGGGCACCAGCCCGCCCAGATGCACGCCGATGAAGTAAGGATGGTCGAACCGGGGCCCCGCGGGACGGCTGGCCCACAAGCGGCTCAGCGCGGCAATGAGCGTCTGGTTGTCCTGGCACTCGCTCAGGCGCAGCTCGGCTTTCCATCCCCGCGTGGGAGCGCCGAAGCTGCTAACCGGCTGGGCGCTCGGCGGCTCGTCGTCTTCTGTGAGCTTTAACTCCCCGCCCGCGGGAAGTGACAGAGCTTCGTCGCTGGGGTCGTTGGGAGGCGTCTTCTTGCCGCGCGGGACCGCGAAGCCGATGGCCAGCCCGATACTGCCGGCCCACAAGCCCTCGGCGCGCAGCCGCATGGCGGCCTTGTGGAGCAGCTTGTGCGCCACCGCCCAGGCATCGTCCGGCGTGCGCATCTGCGGGCTGAGCACATGCTGGTGGCTCATCGACTTCTGGTGCTCGGCCTCGGTCATATCGAAGTCCTCGCCCTGAAGCCAGTGCCACAGCCGCTCGCCCCACACCGAGCCCCAAAGCTGGCCGGCCTGCTCGCAGTCGAGCGCCAGAAGCTCTTCCATGTTATGGATGCCGCGCTCATTCAACCGTATTTCCGTGCGCGGGCCGATGCCGGGCAAATCGCGCAGCTTGAGCTGGCGCAGAGCCTGGGGCAAAATGTCCAGCGGCAGCGCAACCAGGCCGTCGGGCTTCTCCATGTCGCTGGCCACCTTGGCCAGATAGCGGTTGGTCGCCAGTCCCACCGAGCTGCGCAGCATGGGGCCGGCGCGCTCCTGGATGCGCGCCTTCACTCGCCGGCCCAGATCGAGAGCCGCCAGCAGCGGACGTTCGCGGCCCATCAGCCGGCAGGCCATCTCGTCGATGGAGAGCACCGAGGTCACCGGCAGGCAGCTCTCCACGGCCTCGACGATGCGGTGGTGGTAATCGACGTATATCTCGTGGCGCGCCTCCACCAGCACAAGGCCGGGGCACATGCGCTTGGCGTCGGCGACGATTGTTCCCGTCTTCACGCCGCAGGCCTTGGCCTCGTAACTGGCGGCGATGCAGCAGGTTGTGTCG
>Ga0326728_10009517_pt1 | contig 23346 bp, 25 predicted proteins | sample MB3enrmetagenome_FD_207602 | JGI IMG/M metagenome (GOLD analysis project Ga0326728, IMG submission 207602) | Lab enriched peat soil microbial communities from McLean, Ithaca, NY, United States - MB31MN | ecosystem: Environmental > Terrestrial > Soil > Wetlands > Peat | place: USA: New York... | reverse complement strand
TGTGGCAAACACACGAATGGGAGTTTTTGAAAACTTACACAGTTCCTTGCACACTTTCACGGTGCGCCAAATTAACTGGCTGTGTTACCAATATGTTACTGACATACGCAGAGCACTTAAAATCCCTTGTCCCTCTCGGGACGTGCCGGTTCGATTCCGGCCCTCCGCACCATTCTTTTCTTGTGCTAAAAGGGGATTCTCGAAGGTCGATTGCCGACTGAGCGAGAAATCGAAAATCGGCAATCACCCATACCTCAGGGCCACCGTGGGATCGACGTTCATCGCCCGCCGCGCTGGCAAATAGCAGGCCAGAAACGCGACAAGGAAGAACAGCAGGGCGACTTCGGCAAATGTCGCGGGATCGGTCGGCGTGATACCGAAAAGATAGCTGGCAAGAGTTTTCGTCCCCAAGATCGCGCCCAACGAACCGAAGAGCAGGCCGTGAAGGGTGAGCAGTTAGCTTCTCCCACCGGACGCGAGAAGATATTACTCAAAAGCGTCGAACCACGAATCAACTGGCTTTGAGGCTGCCGACGACTACGCGGGTGTCGTCGCAGAAGTAACCAGATTCTAGCCACTACAGGCTTGAGAGTCGAAACTCAATTGGCCAGTTGCTCACGGGGGGTGGGCAGCGCTATCCGGCACCCTAAACACCTCAAGAACTCTATCTTGAGTGATGAGAGCCAGAAGGGATCCGTCAGGCGATAGGCCAAGCCCAGAGAGGAGCTTCGCCCCTTGCTTCTCCGCGTTAAGACTATAAATCCATCGTCGGCTTCCAATGTCGCACACCAATATGCTGACGAGAGAGAACTTCCGACCTATATCCAAGAAGGCACTTCCGCCATGACCCCTTAAGATCGGGACCGCAAGCCTCTGTCCGTCTGCAGACGGCTGTGGCTGGCGGAGAAACTTCGGTTCGCGAAATTCTTGCTCAAACAAAACTTCACCGTCAAGGCGGATGAGGCTGATTTTCGCGCCCCCTTGCCATTCGTAGCCTTGAAACCAACCAAGTAATATCTGGCTGTTTACAAACCGCAAATTGGAGATTCCATGTTAGCGCTGTATCCGCACTAGTCGCCACGGGCCATCAAGGCTTCTTATTAGGAATCCTATAGATGAGAGAGACCGAACCATCTGGTCGTCGCAGATTGGGCCCATGTTTCCTCCTCGAGCCACTATATCTTCTGGCCCTCTCCACATATTTTCCTGTTCGTTCTCCGTCCAAGAGCGAAAAACCTCCAGACTATCCAGATCAATCCACCGGAATTTGCATTGAGAGGAGCCCATCTCGTCCTTAATCAGAATTGTTCTTCCGTCAGGAGAGACTTCTAGCTTATGTCCGGACCCGAGCTCAAGCACTGGATGGAAACTTGGTGAGTAGAGCGTGGACTTGTCCACCGTTAGGACTATGAACTTTCCGTTGACAGCGGGAATAATGCGACCTACTTCTGAAGCTGTTGGCCATTCTTTTGTGGTCCGCACTTTTCCAGTGGCTGCGTCAACAAACAGGGCTTGGAGTCGCTGCGGTATCTGGGTCGGAGTCTCGCCAGCCGGAACAGCGCTCGTGAGGTCCTGCCGAGATAGCCATGTTGGTACTACGGTTTCGCCAGAGATAAAGACGATTCTGGAATTTGTCGTCTCCCAGTCCGACTTCGGCCGGACGAAACCGAACGGCTTCAGATCGAGTTGCCATACGGGCTGGTCTTTCGCTCGTGGGGCGTGTCGTTTTGCGGTCCCAGCAAAGCAAAACGGTGAACAAAGTACTCCGATCAAAAACATCCACAGGAATGTGGACAATCCCATCCCACAGGCCGTCGTAACGGTCTGCTGTAACAAAGCGGCATCGGTCCTTGCTGACATAGTTGGAATCAATTCCATTTTCGCACCAGTCATGAGAACAATCGAAGCTAAAAATGCGCCCCGGCAGATCCTCCAGCCTCCGTAGTTGATGTAAAAGTTGCGGTCCAGGAAACAACCGTGCTGTATTCCGCGAGCGGTTTACGCCGACTCGACCCGAGATTGGCCGACCTCGGATTAAACGATAAAGCACCCTCTCTGGCTACTTTATGATTTATGTGACATGGTAGACGCAGGGGCCGAATAGCCAGCCACATACGCGGCCATGCGGTCGCAAATCGCTGTGGCTGGCGATAAGGCGTTGAAGTAGTTCATTTTTGGTCCTGGGCCAACTTTACGGTTTACAAATCCACTATATCATACTACAATTGTAAACCAGAGGCAAGGAGGATAAGGCCATGATCGGTAAACGACTTAAACTCGCTCGGGCCGCTGCCGGTCTTTCGCTACGGGATCTGGCAGCGAGAATTGACAACCGCGTTTCAGCCCAGCAGATCGGCAAATACGAAAGGGACGAGGATGTACCCGGTTCCGGCGTGCTGATCGCCCTGAGCCACGCCCTCGGCGTGTCCGTCGACTACCTGGTCGGTGATCAGGAGATGGTTCTGGAGGGCGTCGAGTTCCGCAAAAAGCAGATTACGAGCAAAAAGGAGCAGGCCCAGATTCAGGCGAAGGCCCTTCACCTGATCGAACGCTACCTGCTGGTGGAGGAAATCCTCGGCCTGTCCAGCGCTGAATGGGACAAGCCCAGGGAAGCGCCGTTTCCTGTGCGCCAGATTGATGATGCCGACCGCGCTGCGCAGTATCTGCGCGAACACTGGAATCTTGGCATTGATCCGATTCCCAATCTTGTCGAACTGCTCGAAGAGCGGGGTATCAAGGTTTTGGTGGTGGACTCGAAAGAAAATATCGACGGCCTGGCCGCTCAGGTTCGCCGTTCCCGCGGCGAGCCGGTCCCCATCATCGTTGTCCGCAGCGGCGTCCATGGCGAACGGCAGCGTTTCAACCTCGCCCACGAACTCGGACACATGATCATGGTTGTGCAGGGGGACGACAAATTCCGCGAGAAGGCGGCACATCGGTTCGCAGGGGCGTTCCTCATGCCGGCCGAAGCGCTCTGGTCCAACATCGGCAGACACCGAAGCTCCATCGGCTGGAGTGAGCTGTTCGCGCTCAAACAGGTGCTCGGTGCCAGCATTCAGGCCATTACGTACCGCTGCGGTGATCTCGGCATATTCCCTCCGTCACTATCGCAACGGCTCTTCCGGGAGTTTTCCCGTCTGGGCTTCAGGAGCGCACCTAATTACGAACCTAACCAACTCCCAGAAGAAAAGCCCGGGCGTTTCGATCGCCTCTGCTACCGGGCGCTCGCCGAAGGCGCGATCTCGGAACCCAAGACGGCGGAGCTGTTGAATATCACGGTTCGCGAACTCAATCGCCGCATGGAGGAACCGCTCCCGGTCGCCGTGCAATGATCCTCGTTTCCGACACCTCCGTGCTGATTGATCTCGAGCGAGGAGGCCTGCTTGAGGCTATTTTCGCGCTCCCTCACGAATTTGCGGTTCCTGACGTTCTTTATGACCGTGAGATGCAGGGCGAATGGGGAGAACACCTGGTGCGGCTTGGGCTTCGGGTCGCGGAGGTCTCGGAAGAGGGGGTCGGTAACGCTCTCCGTTATCGCCAGCAACGCTCGTCGCTTTCAGTACCCGATAGTTTTGCCCTCGCACTGGCGAAGGAGCGCGCATGGCTCCTGTTGACAGGAGACGGCCAATTGCGGGAACTAGCCATAGGCGAGAACGTCGAATGCCACGGAGTATTGTGGCTGCTGGACATCATGGAAGAGGCCCGAATACCCGGCATTCAGCCTCTTCATGACGGATTGACGGCTCTTGCGGCACATCCGCGATGCCGATTGCCGCGCCGCGAAATCACGATCCGCCTGGAGCGATATCGGGTCATCATCGGACCAGCATGACCCCTTCAGGCGCGCAGATAACTAAAGATGGAGCATGGCAGCCATGATCCTGTCAGACAACGAGACCAAGGTTGACCTCCTGAACAATGAGGCAATCGCCAGAACAATCGTCACCGTGCTGCGTGAGAGGCCCGAACACCCAGTCACAATCGGCGTGCACGGCGATTGGGGGGCCGGAAAATCAAGCGTCCTGGAGATGATCGAAGCCTCCCTAAATACCCAGGAGCGTGTCCTCTGCCTCAAATTCAACGGCTGGCGCTTTCAAGGTTTTGAAGACGCCAAGATCGCACTCATCGAAGGTATCGTTACGGGCTTAATTGAAAAGCGTCCACTCCTAACGAAGGCAAGTGAGGCGGTAAAAAACATCTTCCATCGAATTGACCTGCTAAAAGCTGCCAAGAAAGCTAGCGGCCTCGCCCTTACCGCGTACGCCGGGCTTCACGGCCTCGGCCCGACTGCTCTCGCTATTCCAGCTCTGCTCAGTACATTGGAAGGATGGGCGGCCAATCCAACAAAGGTCACAAAGGAAAATGTCGAATCCATACTGTCCGACGCCAAAGGTATGCTTAAGCCTGATGCTGAGTCTAAGAATGTTCCGGAGGAGATAGCCGGCTTCCGAAAAGCCTTTGACGAACTCCTCGACAAAGCCGGCATCGACCAGCTCGTCGTGCTCATCGATGACCTCGACCGATGTCTTCCAGACACGGCGATCGAAACCCTAGAGGCTGTGCGCCTTTTCGTCCTTACCTCCCGGACTGCCTTCGTAGTTGCTGCGGATGAAGCAATGATCGAATATGCGGTCCGCAAACACTTTCCCGACCTTCCCGATAGCACCGGGCCGCAGACTTACGCCAGAAATTACCTAGAAAAACTCATTCAGGTCCCGTTCCGCATTCCCGCCCTAGGCGAGACCGAGACCCGCATCTATGTCACTTTACTTTTTGTCGGAGCCGAACTCGGCGAGCAAGATCCGGAATTCGGGAAGCTCATTGCCATGGCGCGGGAACGTCTGAAGCGCCCCTGGACGGGTGACGTTCTTGACTCAGCGACCGTGAAGGCCGCCTTGGGCGCCAAAGCTGATAGTGCGCAGAACGCTTTGATCTTAAGCGCCCAGATCGGGCCAATTCTGGCAAGCGGAACCAAGGGCAATCCCCGCCAAATCAAGCGGTTTCTAAACACGCTCCTGCTGCGCCAATCTTCCGCTAACGCCCGTGGCTTTGGCGACGACGTAAAGCTCCCGGCACTTGCCAAGTTGATGCTTGCCGAGCGCTTTATTCCGCGTTTATTTGACCAGATCGCTACCTCAGCCGCATCTGTCCCAGACGGCGTTTGCACCGATCTGATTCACTTGGAGGACGCAGTATCGGTTCGCAAAGAACCATCACCAAAAGCCGCCACTACGTCTTCCGAAGCGAGGAGACCTTTTCGCCCCAAGGCTGCGGCCCAACTCGAAACGGTAAAGCCCGCCGAGAGCGCGCAGTTGAGCGAGTGGCTCTCATCTCCGGTAGTCCTTTCGTGGGCGCGGATCGAACCGTCTATCGGCAAGTCCGACCTTCGACCCTATCTTTTCGTGGCCAAAGATCGTAAAGATTACTTCGGAGCTACAACAGTCCTTGGGCAACTCGCCAACGTCGCAGAGAGGCTTCTCGGCTCGAAATTTATGGTCCAGGGGCTTGAAACTGAACTCCGGCAACTCGCTGTTCCCGAGGCTGCCCAAGTTCTCGACCTCCTCCGCGCCCGGATCGTGGGGAGCGATACTTTCGACACGGAACCTGCCGGAGCGGCAGGAATGACCGTACTGGTCAAAGCGCAACCAGCACTGCAGGGACTTCTTCTCGACTTTCTGGAGGCGTTGCCGCGCCAGAAACTCGGTCCGTGGGCATGCACCGGCTGGGAGGGCGTGATCAAAGATCCTGACCTAAGCCAGCGATTTGATCAATTGCTCGAAGCGTGGATGAAAGACGGTAGCCCGTTCCTGAAAGCCGCAGCGACTGCTGCATTGCGCACTCGACATAAGGGGGTAAAGCAGTAATGGGCACGTCCAATGCAAATGGGGGCCAGGGCGGCGACACGCCCCTCATACCGAGCTGGTTGCCACCCGACGGTAGCCCGCCCCCGACCTCCGAGCCTATGGCTGCGCCGCCACCCACTGACTCGGCGCCTGGCACACCCCCGGCTATGCCCACTCCCCCTTCTCTTCCCGCTATACCTCCAGCCGCAGAAGCGGATAGATTCACCCCAGCGCGCGCGAATTTCACGCGCTTCGCCAGCTCCGGAGGCAGTGATCGGCAGAGCCTAGGTCGCTCTCTATCGCACTATGTATCAACTGCATCGGGCGGGAGCCGAACGGCCGCACAGCGCATGGTAAGGTCCCCCGCATCTGGGGTTCCGCTCCTCAGTCTTCTCTCTTCTGCAGTTGCCAATGGTCCCCGAGAGACCCTCCGCGCTCTCAACCTTGAAAAACTTGCAGGACGGCCAATTGAAGAGGTCTTTCTCGGCCTTATGGACTATGTCTGCCCCGAGGGCGGGACGCTGGACGAGGGAATTGCGCGTGACGCCTTTATCGAGACAATCGCCGATTTGGCCGAAGCCGGGATCGCTGACTTCGACAGCCTCACCCCCGACCAGATGCAGACGATCTTTGAACTCTACGCCACCCATGCCATCGAGACGCGCCTGTGCAATGACATTGGCATGAAGGTCATAACTCTCCCTCCGGATGCGGCACAGTCAGAATCAGTTCAGCGACAACTCTTCGACTATGTTCGCCGCAGCGTGTCTGATGCGCTGATCCAGACACGTGCGGCCCTGCACGCCCTTACACCAGAACGAGTCTTCGGATTCGTCACCCGCGTCTACGAACAGGCTTACGCCATTATGCAGACCATGGCCCAAGAGGAGGCAGAAACCGCATGAGGCGTCATTTGATCATCGGACGTTTCGGCAACTCCGACCGGGTGACGATTCCTACTGCCCTTGCAGAGGTATCGACTCAACTGCAACTCGTCATTTCGAAACGACGCCTCGAACACGATATTGGCACTTCCCTCGACTTCCTCTCCAAAATCGGCGTTTTCCCCTCTGAGATTGGGCTTGACCTTCTCGTTCTTGCGACACACGTCCAAGCGGCCGACACGCGGATCTCGCGGACGACAGAATCCCAGGACGCATGGACAAGAGAGATTCGCATCGTGGTTCCTGTCAGCGACCCAGCGCGGTGGAACACAGCGATACCACCGCTTCAGCGTCTGCTCAATTTCTTGACGGGTGACCGCTGGACGATCGGATTCAGACCGCGACCTGCGGGGTTCGAACAGACCGTTCGCAAAAAGCCGTCTCAATTGAAACGACCATCATTTGACAGCCTCGCTTTGTTTTCAGGAGGTCTTGATAGCTTAATCGGCGCGATCGATACACTGGAGCAGGGAAGGGCTCCCCTTCTTGTCAGCCACGCGGCAGATGGCGCCACCAGTGATGCCCAAAACACGCTCTTCCAAGCGTTGAAAAAGAAATATTCCAAAGAAAACCTTGCTCGCTTGCGAATCTGGATGGATTTTCGCAACTGGGGCGTGCCGGGCGTCAAATCCGAGAAAACAACTCGGGGAAGATCTTTCCTGTTTTTTGCGGCTGGTGCATTTGCGGGCACAGGTCTTGATGCCAGTTTCATCCTCCGCGCACCGGAGAACGGCCTCATCGCATTAAATGTTCCGCTCGATCCACTGCGTCTTGGCGCGTTTAGCACCCGCACGACGCATCCCTTTTATATCGCACGGTGGAATGAACTTCTGCACGTCCTGGGCATCTCGGGCCGCATCGAGAATCCGTATTGGGACAAGACCAAGGGTGAGATGGTAGCCGCCTGTAATAATCCGACACTGCTTGCGGAGCTCGCTCCCAAATCGCTCTCCTGCGCCTCACCCACGAAGGGTCGGTGGCTGGGTCGAAGTGCCGGCCACTGTGGATATTGCCTGCCGTGCTTGATCCGCCGCGCCGCTCTTCGCAACATGGTCGATCATACGTCATATGCCCTTTCGGATCTCACTGCTGGTGAACTCGACACACGCGAGGCCCAAGGTGAACAGATACGGTCATTTCAATTTGCGATCCAAAGAATCCAGCAGAAACCTCAACTAGCGGCTCTCTATATACATAAGCCCGGCCCTCTATCGGATGAATCACCGGCCCGGCAAACTGCTCTTGCGGACGTTTACCGACGTGGTCTCGCCGAGATCGACCAATTGCTCGCGGGCGTCCGCACGACACCCAACTGACACCTCATGAAGACTCCTTTTGTAGATTTCCATTGTCATCTCGATCTGTATCCAGACTTCGAGTCTGCAGTTGCGGAAGCTGAAAAGGCTGGCGTCTACACTCTCGCAGTTACTACTACGCCGAAAGCCTGGCCCCGCAACTACGAAATTACTCGCCTCGCGCGCCATATTCATGCGGGCCTCGGGCTTCACCCCCAGCTTGTCGCCGAGCGTCACACTGAGATTGCCCTTTGGGAGAGTTACCTACCTCAGACGCGCTATGTCGGTGAGGTCGGACTCGACGCAGGCCCGCGATTCTACCGCTCGCTCGACCTTCAGAAGCAAGTGTTCGAGCGCATCCTGAATCAGTGTGCAAAGGCAGGGGACAAGATACTTAGCGTACACAGTATGCGAGCAGCAACACCCGTACTCGATTTGGTCGAGATCTGCCTCCCACCCGCGCATCGACATGTCGTTCTCCATTGGTTCACAGGGTCTAAAGCCGAGGCTCGTCGTGCCGCCGAACTCGGGTGCTACTTCTCAATCAACGCCGCAATGATGAGCAATGAAAAGGCCCGTCACTTGATTACAACACTGCCTCTCGAACGCCTACTCACCGAGACGGACGGACCATTTACGCAGATCAGCGGTCGTCTGGCTCGCCCGGCCGACGTGGCAACTACCGTCCAGACCCTAGGGAATTTAACTCATCTCACGCCCGATGACGTGGCTACGAGGATTCAAACAAATCTGCACACGCTCTTGAACGCAGCGGGTGTATAGGCGCAGAACAGCTAACCCAGGGTAGCGACCAGATTGCTGTAAGAATATGCTGTAAGGGGTTTTTTGCCCAACGCCGCGAAAAGGTTCAATCCAGAAAGTTACGTTAACAAATGGCCGGTTGTCGATGCCACTGCCCGGTAGATGGTTGAGCGAAAGGCCGGTTGCGGAGACCGTCCTATGCTTTCACCGAGCAGGCTCTAAACGGGTGAGTCTGGGCTTACTCCTGGTCGTCATCCTCAGAAGAAAACGCAAAGACCAGAATGTGAGCGAGCCCTTTGTCGGCCAGAAGCTTCTCGACCGCGCCCACGCGGCTGTCGGGCGTGTCGATCAGGACAATCCAGGTCACCCATTCTCTTGAGTATGCGGCGGTCTGGCCGATGAGTCGGTCTCTTTCTGCCTTAGAGAGATTGCATTTCACCTCGATGGCGAGAATGTCATCGATCAGTATGTCGGGATTTCCTTCGCGGGTGCTGGGAAACATCTCGATGCCGAAGTCTTCGGTATCTTCGCAGAGGTAGTCAAAGAGGTCCTCAACGTACTCGTCTTCGGTATCGTACATTTCCGGCTCCCATTCATCGAGAATGGGGGCGATGGCGTCGCAGACTTCCTCAACGGCCTCCGGATCGTCCCTCTCGGCGCGGCTCTTCTTCGCCTCGTCGTGCTGATTCTTCACCCACCACGCACCGGCAAGCAAGCCGCCAGCCGCCCATATCAGATGCTCAAGCTTTGGCGTCTTGTCGTCCATAAAATTGGGCGGTTACAGGAAGAAGCAACCTAAAACCCGCTGCTGCGCCGAATCCACGAGGGAACCCGGATCGCTTGCCAGGTTCGAAACCGTTGGTGCGCGCAGCGGCTGTATTTTACGCCCGACCAACGATGCTCGTCCATGGACTGTGCCCCATCGCCACCGGCAGCTGCGCTCCAGGCCCTCGAGTAGCTATCACCAACCTTATCGGATATATTCTATCTATGGAAGAAGGCGCGCTAATACTAGCCGATTCCCTTGGGTTTCGGGGCATTTGGAACAGGATTGATCCTGAAAAGCTGATCAACAAGGAGCACTTAAAATCCCTTGTCCCTCACGGGACGTGCCGGTTCGATTCCGGCCCTCCGCACCATTCCTTTCTGACACTTACAGGAGCCTGCCCCGGTCCGTTTCCATGCCCTTCGCCACAACTGGGTGATGATTTGGGTATCCGCTCATGTATGCGGCCATGCGCTCCGCCAAGTGACTGACAGCATCGTAGAGCAATCACTCATACCTCAAGGCCACCGTCGGATCGACCTTGGTCGCCCGCCGCGCTGGCAAATAGCAGGCCAGAAACCCGACAAAGAAGAACAGCAAAGCGACTTCGGCAAATGTCGCGGGATCGGTCGGGGTGATACCAAAAAGATAGCTCGTGAGAGTCTTCGTCGCCAAGATCGCCCCAACGAGAAAGGCGGAGGCCCGCGCTACTCGCCCGCTCCCTGCCTCTTCGGCGGCGCCTTGGTGCCCGAGCTGCTTCGTCTGGTGTCCAAGCCCCTGCTGGCCCGGCCTAGCCGAGAGCGTCAGCCGCTTCCTGCCAGAAGGTAGTGTCCCATTTTGAGCGTAGCGCCGACCTTTAGGTCGGCAAATGCTGGCCTGAAGGCCAGCTCTACGAGTCAAATTAGGACACTACCTGCCAGAAAAAACTCTTGACAAGCTATGCTTAATATGATAGCCTAGGAAATCGTGCGAGGCTGTTCCGCCACGACCGAAGGGGCCCCACAGATGGCTTCGTCATCTTTTTTGCCGGCGGACAATATGCCACTGCCGATGCCTCACCGCAAGAAAAGGAAAAAGGCAGTGACTTTAAAATTGAACGAACGATGCGGGAATGTCATTGAAAACAAAGGGCCACTGTGGAAGACTTGGGAACGAAGCTGGAATGTGTATGATAACAAAGGTGCTTAGCGCTAAACGCTGGGAATATTGTTGATAAGAAAGGTGGTTAGCCTGTCGGGCATGAGATCAGAATTCCGACTGTGGGATCGGGCCCCTGTCCGAAGACAGTGTACTGCGGCCAAGCCACTGACCGCCACAAACTGCAACCCGACGATAGGTCACTCCCTGCGCCTTGCCACAGCGGTCGTAACCTTGAAAAATAAACGAACGAAGCCGGAATCTCTATGAAAACAAAGGCCTGGTGTGGAAAACTTGGGAACGAAGCGCGAACGTCTATGAAAACAAAGGTGGTTAGCCCTGCAATCCGGGAATCTTGTTGAAAAGAAAGGGGGCTATGCGGCTGCGGATCGACTGAAGATTAGCGTGTTCCACGTGAAACAACTTCGCCGCACCCCCTTGCGCAGTCACCGCAAACCCTCTAGAATCAGTTGGCGATGCTGGAAGAAGCCACCGTCCGCCAGTTGCTCGAACCGTTCGGACTCAGCCTTAGCCGGGATCAAATCGGCCAGTTGATCGCTTATCTCGAATTGCTCTTACGCTGGAATGAGAAGATTAACCTGACGGGCATTCGCGACCCACAGAGTTGCGTGAGCCGGCACTTTGGGGAAAGTCTTTATCTGGGCCGTTGGGTGGGGTTGAAAGGCAAGCTATTGGATATTGGAAGCGGGGCGGGGTTTCCCGGCCTGTGTTTGAAGATCATCTTTCCGGAGTTGTCGGTGACGCTGCTCGAGCCGGTGGGGAAGAAGCGTGCATTCCTCAAAGAGGTGGCCCGGGTTTGTGGAATGAATTTCGTGGAAGTGCGCGGGGAACGCCTGGAGGGTTTTGTCGGTGCGCTGTCGGTGCCGCTTTATGACGCGGCAACGGCGCGAGCGGTGGGGCATCTGGAGGGCCTTATCCCACTTGCCTCGCGCTGCCTGAAACCCGGGGGCGATCTCTTCCTCTGGCTCAGCCGCCGGCAGGCTAGCGAGATAGGCGACGTTCAGGGCGGGATGAGAGAGGTGTGGAACCTCCCTCTGCCCCGCGGCGGGCAAGGAGAAATCTGGTGGGGGAAGCAAACGTCTTAGGGAGTGTTCCACGTGAAACACCCTGCGTAGGGTCGCGTGAAAGCCCGGGAAAAACCGGCTCTGCCGCTTGATTTGCGGAAAGCCTCCGGCTTTCCGGTGCGGACCGCCCTCCTTCTCCCTGACGGCTCGGCTGGAAGGCTGAGCCTTCCAGCCGAGCCAAGGACGTTGGTCAAGGTGGAACGCCTCGGAAAGGCGTAGCCTTTCCGCACATCAGGCGGCAGAGCCGCTTTGGGATGATGCCCCTCGGGCACCTTGACGCGACCCTGCGCCCCGTGCCTTTTACTTGCGTAATTCCCCTGCTTTTGATAGATTCGCCTTGACTTTCTTAGGGTTGGAGCCTTTGGGACGAGTCATTGCCATTGCCAATCAGAAGGGCGGTGTCGGAAAGACGACCACTGCCATCAATCTGGGGGCCGCCCTTGCCCGCCGCGACATGTGGACTTTGATCATCGATTGCGACCCTCAGGCCAACACCACCGGAGGCCTGGGCTTCCCCAAAGACCCCTCGCGCAGGACCATATACCACGCGCTCATGCTCGATGTGCCCCTTGAAGAACTCGTCCAGAAATCCGCGCTCGAGGGACTCCACCTCATTCCCTCAGACAAGAACTTGGTTGGAGCAACCATCGAGCTTGTGGATCGCCCCGAGCGCGAAAAAACTTTGCGAAAAAAGATGGAGAGGTTCCGCGACCAGTTTAATTACATCCTCCTCGACTGTCCTCCAGCCCTTGACTTGCTCACCCTGAACGCGCTCGTGGCGGCGGATTCCGTCATCGTGCCGGTGCAGTGCGAGTACTTCGCCCTGGAGGGTGTCTCCGAGCTTTTCGACACGCTGATCCGGGTTCGCCGCTCCCACAACCACAATCTGGCAGTTGAGGGAATCCTCCTCACCATGTTCGACGAGCGCACCAACCTCTCTCACCAGGTTCGGGACGATTTGAAGGACTTCTTTGGTGACCAGGTCTTTTCCACTGTGATACCTCGGAACGTTCGCTTGGCCGAGGCGCCAAGTTTCGGCAAACCGATTTTCCTCTATGACCCCGATTGCAGGGGAGCCGCCAGTTATCTTTCCCTGGCACAGGAGGTCATCAACCATGACCAGAAAGGCGTTGGGTCGAGGGCTGAACGCCCTGCTACAGAGTGTTGAATCGACCACCTCCGGCCTCGAGCAGGTGCGGCTCGACCGCATCGATCCCAACCCGTTTCAGCCCCGCCACGACCTTCCTGAAGACTCGCTGACCGAGCTTGCCGATTCCATCCGGGCGAGCGGGGTAGTCCAACCCATTCTCGTACGCCCCAGCGCCCCAGCCGAGGGCCGTTACCAGCTCGTAGCAGGCGAGCGTCGATGGCGTGCGGCCCGCCTGGCCGGCCTCGAAACCGTTCCCGCCATTATCCGCGAGCTTACGGATCAGGACGCCCTTGAACTCGCTCTGACTGAGAACCTGCTCCGTAAAGACTTGAATCCGCTCGACGTGGCCCGCGCGTACCAGGCACTTCAGGAAAAATACCACCTAAGCCACGAGCAAATTGCGGAGCGGCTGGGCGTCAATCGTTCTTCAGTCACAAACACCTTGCGCCTGTTGCGGCTGCCGCCGGCCGTCCAGGGGATGCTCTCCAAGGACGAAATCACTTACGGCCACGCGCGGGCGCTCCTGGGTCTGGATTCCGAGGCCGCCCAAATGCAGCTTGCCTTGAGGATTGCCAAGCAAGGCCTCTCCGTACGGCAGGTTGAGGAAATGGTGGCCTCTCGAGGAGTAAAACCGGCCGCGCAGAAAACCGCGTCCAAACCTCCAACCGATCCCAACGTTCGAGCTGCCGCGCTGGAACTGGAACGAACGCTGGGGACGCGCGTCAAAATCCTCGGCGATGGACGCCGCGGGAAGATAGAAATCAGCTATTTTTCGGCGCAAGATCTGAACAGGATTTATGACTTGATCGTCAGGCACTAGAATTGTGCATATACATTTAGGAATTTCCGTTATATCCTATCTAATATAAACGGGGTATCCAATGACCCCAGTGGGAGGCAACGATGCCATTCGGCTTTGGAAAGTCCAGGCGGCGTCAACTGACTGATCTCCCCGGTGAGTGGGTCGGGTGGCTCGAGCCTGGCGTGGAGGTGGAGGGAAAGATGAAGGTCGCGTCCGGCCTGATCCGCGTCAACGCGCACTTCAAGGGTGAGATTAGCTGTGAAGGCATGGTCGTGGTCCACGATCAAGGTGAAGTGGACGGGGAAATCCACACCCGGATCGCCAGCGTCACCGGAAAAATAAAAGGAAACATCCATGCCTCCGAGCGGCTGGAGATTAAAGAACACGGCGTGGTCCTGGGCGCAATTTACACGCCCTGCCTCGTCGTTGATCCCGGAGGCTTCTTCGACGGCCAGTGCCACATGCCTACACCCGAACCAGTCGCCCAAACCACCATTGGCGTGGACACCAAGAACCACCCCTAGGAGTTCGTCGGAAAACACGAGACCACTTTGGGGCAATGGCCATCCCGCTACGTGCGGATCGCTTCTTTGCCGAATATGAACAGGAAGCCAGTCCGGCGTAATCCCCATTCCTGAATTCCGGCTTCTGCCTTGATTACCGAACCGCGCCAGCTTCGTCCAACACAAGCAGAGTTCACGCTTGAATTCATGGAGGATAAGATGAAACGCAAGATTGGTCTGGGTTTATGCTGTTTAGTATTCTTGCTCGCCGCTGGGTCTCGAGCCTATTCCCAAGCACGCATTGAGAAGGATCTGAAGCTTGATCCCGGCGGCAGATTGGTGGTTGAGGCCAGCGTGAGCGACGTTCTTGTGACGGGGAGGCCGGAATCAGGCGCCCATGTCGTTGTTACTTCCAATCGAGCTGACCTGGAGGATTTGTTTAACTTCCGTTTCAACGAGGAACCCGGGGCAGTCCGCATCGAGGTGCGAAAAAGAAGCGCGCAGCCATGGCTCAAGTCGCTGCAAGTGCGCATGGAGGTGCAAGTTCCTACGAAGACGAATGTCGAGATCCGTACCGGTGGCGGAGACGTTAAGGTCAAACACTTGGAGGGCGACACAAACCTCGAGACTTCGGGCGGCGATGTTGGGGTGTCAGGCCTCGCTGGTAATCTGACGGCCCGCACTTCCGGCGGGGACATCGAATTGCGCGACCTCACCGGGGACTTGAACGTCAGGACCTCCGGAGGAGATATTACCCTCGAAAACGCCAGTGGACGTGTTGAGGCCCACACCTCGGGCGGGGATGTGACTGCGGCGTTGGCGCGGGGGAATGCCAAAGGGGGAGAAATCGAAACCTCCGGCGGCGACATCAAACTCCGTGTTGATCCATCTGTGAGCCTTAGCCTAGATGCCTCGGCCTCCAGTGGCGAGGTGACCTCAGACCTTCCCCTGAAGGTAACGGGAGAGATTTCCCCCTCGCGGCTCCACGCCACACTTGGGGCCGGAGGAGAGACCCTGCGAGTCCACACCAATGGCGGAAGCGTCCACATCAGCGCCTTGTGAAGCGCGATGCCGTGGCGCGGAGAGCTTGTGGCGCGGGCGTCTCGCCCGCTGCCGCGGGAGCGTCCCGCTCCCGCAACCGAGAAGTGAGGTGCCAAGTGTTCAAGCTCGCGATTCCTCTCCTCCATGTGTCAGACTCGGCTGCCGCTGAGGATTTCTATTGCAATCGACTCGGCTCCGGCTGGAATTTGCCCATCGCGCAGATAACGCGAAACCCGATCCGTGCTACATGGGCTTGACCCGCGATGGGGTGTGGCTGCACCTCTCCTCGTTTTCCGGTGATGGAGTTTCGGGCGGTGTGGTCAACCTGCTCGTTGAGGACGTGGATGGCCTGCACGCGGGACTCGTCGCCAAGGGCGTCCGAATCGACACGGGACCGGTCGACCAGACGTGGGGCACCCGTGAAATGTATGTTAGGATGCCGGTGGCAACAGCATCCGGTTCATAGGCTAGTCTGCGCTTCTGAAAACAAAGGTCGAGCGAGGGCCATGAGTGTGGAAGAGCGCTTGAAACTGTTCCGACGGATGCTGCAGCGGCAGCGACAGCGGGAGGCCCATCCGCCCAAGGCGGAAGCTTATCGCGAGCGGCCATCCAAGCCCCACGAAATCGCGCACGGCTGGAGACTTGAGGACCTTTACACACGTGGCCGCTCTTATTGACACGAATGTTCTTGTCCTGACCTGAGCCACTGCGGCCGGTGTCGCTTTCCTGTTATTCCCGCGAAAACGGGTATCCGGGTTCTTCCCGACCGACGTGGACCCCCGCTTGCGCGGGGGTGACGACAACAGTGATTCTCACCTTCTCGCGTGGGTTGCAGGCACATGAATACACTCTTGACTGTCAACTCTCCGGAAAATCAGCCCACGCCGGTCATTCCGTTGATTGTTCCGTGGTCCCTGAACTGCCTTTAAAGGTGTATCATCAGCAAGAACATTCGGGCCGGGGCCATGTCCGGCTCTGCCCCAGTGGCCCTGAGGTGATGGGAAGCGTCGGTGCGAATCCTGGCAATCGACTTTGGCATGAGGCGGATGGGTCTGGCGGTCTCGGATGCCTTGGGCATCACCGCCCAGGGGCTTCCGACTCTCCCGCGCACACGCCTAGACGATGACCTGCGAGAGATCCAGGAAGTGACGGAGGAGTACTCAACCGAGCGTGTGATCGTTGGAAATCCCCTCGGGCATGGCGGAGGCGAAACAACCATGTCTCGCCAGGCGGCAAAGTTTGCGGAAAAGCTGCGTCGGCGAGTGAACTGTCCCGTCGATCTCTGGGACGAACGATTGACAAGTGTGGAAGCTAACCGCGCTCTTCGCGCCACGGGTCTGAGCCTGGGCAAACGCCAACGAGCGGTGGATCGCGTGGCGGCGACGCTTCTCTTGCAAAGCTACCTGGATTTCCTCTCCAATGAGCGAAGCCGTAACGCCGGGGTGGTGCCATGAGATGGCGGCTTCTCCTCCTGGCCTTTGGGGCAGCGGCTGTGGGGTTGCTCTGGTTGACTTTCGATTTACTTTCGCCCTATCGCGGTTACGCAGGGAACCTATTCGTCGTCATCGAACCCGGCTCGCGGGCCCCCCAAGTGGCGGATTTGCTGGTTGCTCGCGGAGTGCTAAGGCATCGCCTGCCGTTTCTGGTCCGTTACTGGGCTGCCCGCCCCCGTCACACCTTGCGAGCCGGTGAGTACCTCTTTGACCTCCCGCTCCGTCCCATCGATGTTTGCCGAAGACTGGTCCAGGGCGATGTTTACCTTCATCCGGTAGTCATCCCTGAGGGCTCGGACTGCTTTGACGTCGCGCGGATTCTCAACCTGCGGCTGGGCATCGATCCCACGCAGTTCTTACGGGTCACTCAGCAGGCTGCGGCGATACTTGATCTCGATCCCAGGGCGCCCTCGCTGGAGGGCTATCTCTTCCCGGACACTTACCGGTTCCCCCGCGGCGTCAGTGCCGAAACCGTGGTCCTCACTATGCTGGCGCGTTTCCGCCACATCCTTGCCACGCGGTTTGCGAACCAACCGCATTCGTCGCTGGCCGGATGGCATGAGGTCATGACCCTGGCGTCGCTCATTGAGAAGGAGACACCGGAGGCGTCGGAACGCCCCCTCATCGCCGGCGTCTTCGAGAGGAGGCTGGAGAGGGGGATGCCCTTGCAGTCCGATCCCACGGTGGTCTATGCGGCGCGACTGGACTACCGCCCGGTAGGCCCTATTACCCAAAGCGACCTCGAATTCGATTCCCCCTACAACACTTACCGCCACTCCGGACTGCCGCCCGGGCCGATTGCGAACCCGGGCCTGGCCTCAATCCGGGCGGCGCTTCACCCTGCCGACGGGGACGCGCTCTATTTCGTCGCCAACAATCACGGCGGGCACGTCTTCGCCAGAACTCTTGCCGAACATCAACGCAACGTGTCACGATATCGCAGAGAAGCGGCGGCGTTGCGTCGCAAGGAGCCGGGGGCGGTCAGCAGAAATTCGAAGCCGCCGGCGCAGGAAGCAGGCAAGAGCGCTGCCCAGGCGCAGAAACGTGCCAGGAACACTCAGCAAGAAGCAAATCATCCTTGAATACTGTCGGGCGAAGGCACTCGAACGAATCGGCCCGGAGGAAATCCGTGCCCTCGAGAATGAGTTGCGCGCCCGGCTGGGATCAAACCTCAAGACTTCTCCTTCCTACATTGCCAGCGTTTTACGCGAGGCGGGGAAAAACGTTGAGTACCACGACCGCTTCGCCGCTCCCCTTATGGAGGAGCCTTATGCGAGCCGTCTTCGCAATCTGCTTCAATTCCACGACTTCGAAAGCGCGGAGGCTTCGCTCAGGAAACTTGACGAGGTCTATCGGGAATACCGCGAGGCCTCGGACCGGATCGGGACAGGCCTTGTCCGCTCTCTGCTCCAGAAGGGAAAGTTGCGCGCAAGGAGTCTGGCAGCGAACCCGCGGGTGAGTCCGGATAAGCGAACGGAAAAAGCGGAGATCGCCACCTGGTTCCGCATTTGGCTGGAAACGCCGGACCTCTTTTTTGATTGGTTGGAGCTACGCAAGGCCTCAGAAGAGTTTCGGCGATTGTTCGGGGAAATGAATGCCAGGGGTTAGCAGGTTGCCGAAGATCGGAAAAGAAAACAAGGCCCGCTCGAAGAAGCGGGCCTGGGAAAGAAGAGACCAGAGAATTTTCGGTAGTCACCTCTTCTTTTTCTTTGCAGCCTTTTTCTTTGCTGGCATATGTTCCCCTCCTATTGGGATGTCGGATAGATTTGCGCGGGTGTCCACAACTTGTGGCCAACCCGGCCGACACCCCAATATGTAGTAGGACACGGGCCGAATGTCAAGAGAAATTTTCACTTGACCTTCGCATAACAGGTTCGTTGCTTCTCAGCCTCCGTGATTTTGAGAAGAGGTCCGCATTGACGCAAGAGACTCGAGCGAGGGTCAGTGCAGTTCTTGTGGGCTAAGTGCTACCAGCTCGAAAAGTAGTCCGGGGCGTTTCCGCGCTTCCACTTGATATTGCAACCTAAGCTTGGCCTCTGATTGCTGGGGACGGTGCGTTCCGCTAAGACCGCGTCGAGCGCGGCGCAGAGGTCAGCACCGGTGACTGGGCGTCCGTTGCCTGGCCGGCTGTCATCAAACTGCCCCCGATAGACGAGGCGGCGATCCCGATCGAAGATGTAGAAGTCGGGCGTGCAGGCGGCTCGATACGCCTTGGCCACTTCCTGGCCCTCATCGCACAGATACGGGAAGGTATAGCCGACCTGTTTGATCTCTTCGGCCATTTTCTCCGGCCCGTCGTCCGGGTAGCTCTCGACGTCGTTGGAGTTGATTCCCACTACACCTACCCCTTTCGCCTGGTACTCCTTGGCGAGCTCGGCGAAGCGCGACCGGATGTGCTTTACATAAGGGCAGTGATTGCATATGAACGCTACCAGAAAGGCCGGCGCATCTTTGAAGTCGTCCAACGATACCCATTTGCCATGGGGGTCAGGAAGGCGAAAGTGCGGGGCCTTCGTGCCGAGTGGAAGCATTGTCGAGGGCGTCTCAGCCATGAATATCCTTCTTTCCCGAGCCAAGTATTGGACAGGACTCCCAGGCAACGCTGCGTCCCCGTTCCTCCACGGCCTCCTGGATGAGGAAATGATCGTAGAGGTCAGCGAGAACTTCTTCGTCGCGGAGGATGCGGAGCGCCACACTCCGTCGCTCCCCCGGCCTCAAGCGGAGAAAGAGCCGATACACGTCAGCGCGCTTCGTGCTTGCTGCGGTGGATCCCATAGACTTATTATAGCATTCCCCGCCTACCCGCGAGCAACCCCGACAACGCGAGATCGCCTGTCCACTCCGCGGCAGTTTGATGTGGAGATTCTCGGATGAAAGAGCCCCAGACTTACAAAACAACGAAGAAATCGCCGCGCTTACACGGCGTCCACCGGCTCACGCGCGGGCTCCTTGTTGAGGTCAATTCCCTGGATCACCGGCAGAGGGTGTTTCAGTTGCAGCCCCACCAGGATCCAATCCTCGAGCGTGGAGCGCAGCTCGTTGCTCTTCTTACGCGTCATTATGGGATTTATAGCTGCTGGGAGACGGCGAGTCAAGAACGAGCAGGCTGCGATGGCTCGCTGCCTGCTCGAACCTCTCAACCCTTAACTAAGGGCGGGCCGTGTGGTCAGGGCCGGTGATGTGCCTTTCGACGACGTAAATCAAAGCGTTGAGACGGTCATCGGTGGTTTTCTGCGATGCGGCCAGCTCTTTCTGCGACTCGGCCAACTCCTTCACAATTTTGCCCGTAGCCGCCTGCGCTTCGGCGAGATACGTGAGCCGGTCGGCGAGCCGGGTGAACCGGTCATCACTGAGCTTCACCGACTCTCTTACGACCCCAGCAAGGTCTGCCACCGAAACCCTGAGGTTATCGATATTTGCTTCGGAACGTCCCAGGTTGGCCGCGAACTGCGCCTGCATTTGCAGGATGAATTCAATGTTCTTGTCCATCTCGTCAGGCGTCATTGTTGGTCCCCTGCCGTGTCGTCTTGTTACGGCCCGCTACGAAATAAGGTTACCATTAACTTCGCAAAAATGAAAATGCAGAGATGGGTCGTGGCAACAAACCCCTACGCCGCTCGTCACACGTCCAGACCGATTGACCGCATCAGATTGAGGGCGTTGCTGGTCCTGACGACTCCCGGTTGGAGCCGGTAATCAAATAGCAGTTTTCCATCTTCGAGGCGATCCTCAAAATGGGCGTTGGCGGCGCGTGGGCCCAGTCCCTCCGCGATCCGCGCCAGCGCCAGGTCGTGTGTCGTCACCAGTCCAATCGCGCCGCGTTCAACCAGGCTGCGGACCATGGCCTCCGCGCCAAGACGCCGGTCGTGGGAGTTCGTTCCTTGCAGGAACTCGTCGAGCAGAAAAAGCACCGCCAACGGCCCCCGGGTGAGGTCGGTGATTTGTTTCAGGCGCCTGATTTCAGCATAAAACCGCGAGATGCCGCCCTGGAGCGAATCGAGCACGCAGATGGATGCACCCACGGCGAGTGGTGAGAGGCGCAGCCGCCGCGCACGCACGGGAGCGCCACATTGAGCAAGAACCGCGTTGATCCCGACCGCCCGCACCAAAGTGCTTTTCCCCGCCATGTTCGGCCCGCTGATGATGAGTACCCGCAAGTCACCTCCAAAGCACAGGTCGTTCCGCACGGCGTCGCGGTCTGACAGCAGGGGATGGGCAAGGCCTTGGGCTTCAAAACACGGTGAAGTCTCGGCGAATTCCGGGAAGACATCCGCGGGGTGCTCGTAGGCATAGCCAGCCAGCGACGAGAGGGCCTCAAACTCGCCCACGGTGGCAAGCCAGCGGCGGACTGCCGGGCCTGTCAGCTTTCGCCATGCTTCAACCGCGCAGGCGCACTGCAACGTCCAAAGCACGAAGAGGTCGATCGACATGACGATCATGTTCCGCCGGGAATCGAGGAACTCCAGCAGCCGGTTCAATCGCCTGATCCAGCGTGAAGGAGGCCACCCCTGCGACTGGAGAGCCGCCCGGAGCTCAACCAGCCCGGGCGCCGCAAACTGCTCACTCTCCAGCCGAGCCAGTACGCCGGCTAGCAGCCCGAGGTCGCGCGCAGCGCTTTCGACGGCGCTGACGGCTTTTCCCATACGCCGGCGATAACCGAGGTTCAAGCCCACGTTGATGGCGCTCACCACCAAGGCCGGATACCCCAGCCCCCATACCATCCAGGCAGCCAGACTCGCCAGCCACAAGCCCCCGAGCATCGCGCTCCCAAATCGCAAGAGCTTCGAGGCCAGAAGCGGTTCACGTTCGCCCCAAGCCGCCAGGAGTTCCGCCGGCGCAAGCGAGCGGGCTTCCTCAGCCAGGACCGCGAGGTCCTCTCGAAGGTCCAGTCGGTGTCGCAACTCCGCCACGGCGGCTTGACGACTGCGGACCAGCTCGGGCGAGCCGGGCGCAAGCAGCCAATTCGCGAGTGTTTCTTGACCTGCACGTGTACGCGCCGCGCAGAGCAGTTGAAATAAGGATCCCTCACCAAACAAGTCGAGATCACGAGAATAAGGGTGCGATGCGTTCTGAAACCTCTCGCCCGTTTCCCCGGTTTCCATCCAGCGATTGTCAATTCGCGCCAGCGCGCGCTCGTAGTAGGCCACGGTGCGGGAACATCGCCGGCGCTTTTTGAGGACACGCTCATGAATGATGGCTAGAACGACGATGGCGAACAATGGAGCTGGGACCCAGAGAACTGAGACCACCTTGGCCACCAAAGCCAGACCGATCACCACCAGGGTTACGCCGCCCAACGCGAGCTTGGCAATCCCGAGGCTGCGATGCTGACTTTCATAATGGGCTTGCTTGGTTCGCAAGGCTTCGAGCCGCCGAACATACTCCGCTCGTGGATCGTCGCTCGGTTCCTGGAAAGAATTCTTCATGAAGTCAATCTAACGGCTGACCTGTCGCGGCAAGGCTCGTCGCGCGCAACGGTGCCGGCCTGGTTGGGGGTAGACGTTGAAACCGGTTTTCCGACCAGGCATCACGATCATACTCCCAAAAACGGCAAGGCCGCGATGGGTTGCGGCCCGGAGCGAAGCTCCAGCAACCGGCCCGAGGCTGCTGGACGATGGCGATTCACATGAATTTGATTCGCTTGTTTGCTGTTGAGTCGGCGATCAGTTGGCGCAAGCGTCGAAGTTGAGTCTCTTCCTGCTTGGCGCTCGCCACCCAGCCGATGGTTATCCGCTGATAGGAGGGAGTGAAGCGCTGGAAATTCTCCCAGGCGGTTGTCTGCTTCCTGAACTGCTCTTCCAGAGGGCCAGGAAGCTTGGTGGGGAGTGCGGGCGTCTGGTTGCCAGGGTGGAATACCTTCAATCCGGCCGCAGTCATCTTCCCTTCCCGAATCATTCGCTTCGCCCGCTCGATGTTGATCGAAGACCACCTGCTTTTTGGCTTGCGCGGCGTGAACAGTTGGGCGAAGCGGGCTTCGTCAAGCTTTCTAACTTTACTGTCAATCCACCCGAAACAAATCGCCTCCTCCACTGCGTCCGCATAGGTGATTCGCAGTCGCCCCGCGTCCTTCTTGTAATACACCAGCCACACTTCCGTCGCCCGCTCGAAATTTGCTTCCAGCCAAGAGCGCCACTTGTTTTGATCCTCGACGTACAAGGTTTTCATATGGGCACCAAATACTACAGCCTTCTTTGGGGTTGCAGCAATGGCTTGATGAGGAAGAATTCACGCCGCACAGCAAAAGGCCGCGATTGCTCGCGGCCTTGGTTGTTCCCAAACTGTGAACTGTTGACTTTCGACTGTTAACTTCTCTTTGACGACTGAGTTGAGCAGCCACGCCCTCTGAGATTTCAAATTTGAAATTTCAGATTGCCGAGCATCCGCTCCGGACCTGTCCGACCGAAGCCGAACTCCAGAGCCGGTTCTCTCTTAGAAAGGAGGTGATCCAGCCACAGGTTCTCCTACAGCTACCTTGTTACGACTTCACCCCAATCATGGGTCATACCTTGGGCGCTATCCCCCTTG
>Ga0326728_10009515_pt1 | contig 23349 bp, 12 predicted proteins | sample MB3enrmetagenome_FD_207602 | JGI IMG/M metagenome (GOLD analysis project Ga0326728, IMG submission 207602) | Lab enriched peat soil microbial communities from McLean, Ithaca, NY, United States - MB31MN | ecosystem: Environmental > Terrestrial > Soil > Wetlands > Peat | place: USA: New York... | reverse complement strand
TGGACCCGGAACTGGCTACGCCCTCGCAAACACCGCCGCGCCGCCAGCTCCGGCCGCCTGGCCCAGGCCATATGAGGGCGCAGGAACGGGAATGCACCCGGGGCAAGGAATTGCCGCGCCGACTGGAAGGTCGCGAGCCGCCTTGTTAAAATGGGGGAAACTGCGGCTGCTCGGACGTATCCCAGTGGCGTCGCACGAAAACATGCGGAATTAGCGTCTTCGCCAGTTTGCGTGGGTGCCAGTTATTGGGGAGCCGCGGCGCATTGCGGAGGGCCCTCTCATGATTCGCTCGGCATTCGCAGCGCTGTTCGGACCCCTGGTGTTGGTCCTCGCCTGCGCCGCTTCCGCCCCGAATGCCGAGCGGCAAGGCGAATTGCTCTACAACGGCATCCGTCTGCCGGCACAATGGCCGCCGCGGGAGCCGCTCTCGCGGGAGCCGATGCCCCTGCCCTACTTGCGGCAACCGCCGGAGGTGATCCCCATCGATGTCGGCCGGCAACTCTTCATCGACGATTTCCTCATTCAGGAGAGCACGCTTCGCCGCGTCTTCCACCGACCCGAGTACTATGCGGGCAACCCGGTCCTCAAGCCCGACCAGCCCTGGGACACAAGCGGACAGGGCTCGGCGGCCATGCCCTTCAGCGACGGCGCGTGGTGGGACCCGGCGGCGCAGAAGTTCCGCCTCTGGTACATGGGCGGCCTGTTCAACTCGACCTGCCTGGCCGAGTCGAGCGACGGCATCCGCTGGTCGAAGCCGGCGTTGGACGTTTATCCCGGCAGCGGCATGGTGCTGCAGGGCCGCCGCGATTCGAGCACCGTGTGGCTGGACCACAACGAAAGGGACCCGCAGCGGCGCTACAAGATGCTCACCGTGCCGCTGGGCGAAGGCAAGGCCTGGCACCTCGTCCTGCGCGAGTCGGCCGACGGCGTACACTGGTCCGCGCCGGCGGCCACGTCGCCCCGCTGCGGCGATCGGAGCACCTGCTTCTATAACCCGTTCCGCAACGTCTGGGTGTTGAGCCTGCGGAACCTGGGGATTCCCAGGGCCCGCAACTACCGCGAGCACGCGGAGTTGACCAGGGCCCTGACGTGGAGTGAGGGCGACGTGGTGCCCTGGGTGGGCGCGGACCGGCTCGATCCGCATCATCCCGATCCGCAATACCGGGAGATCGAGCCGCAATTGTACAACCTGGACGCCGTGGCCTACGAGAGCCTGCTTTTGGGCCTCTTTTCGCTCTGGCAAGGACCGGAGAACGGCACCTGCGCCAAGCTCAAGATCCAGAAGCGGAACGAGGTGCTCTTGGGCTTCAGCCGCGACGGCTTCCACTGGGACCGGCCCGACCGGCGGCCGTTCCTCGCGGTCAATCCGGTTAAGGACGCGTGGAACTGGGGCAACGTGCAGTCGGCGGGCGGCGGCTGCCTGGTCGCGGGCGATCGGCTCTATTTCTATTTCAGCGGCCGGGCCTTGGGCGACGGCTCTTGGGACGGCAACGCCGCCACCGGCCTCGCCTTCCTGCGCCGCGACGGCTTCGCCTCGCTGGACGCCGCTGCGGAATCGGGCGTGCTCACCACGCGGCCCCTGTGCTTCCGCGGCAGGCGCCTCTTCGTCAACGTGGCTGCCGCCCAGGGCCAGCTTCAGGCCGAGATCCTCGACTCCGCGGGAAAAACCGTCGCACCCTTCACGCTGGCCAATTGCCAGGCGCTGCGGACCGACAAGACCCTGGTCGAGGTCAAGTTCCGCGGGGCGGACGACCTGGGGTCGCTGGCGGGCCGCGCGGTTCGCCTGCGTTTTCACCTCCGCAACGGCGCGTTGTATGCCTTCTGGGTGAGCCCCGACGCCAGCGGCGCCAGTCACGGCTACGTTGCGGCGGGCGGGCCGGGCTTTCCCGGCGGCGTTGACACTGCCGGCACGGCCGCCTACGCGGCGGCTGAGAAGATCACGCACTTTGCAAAAGGAAAGTAGCACAGGGAAAGCATTGTCCTCATTTCCGGCAATGGGAACGCCTGTTTCAGGAGCCCTCCATGGCACGCCTTGACCGCACGCTGTTATTCCGACGCTGGCGGCTTTCCTGCCTGCTCTTGGCCCTTTCGGCGGGCTTTGCCGGCGATTGCCGCGTCATGGCCCAGGGGGTGGAGTACGTCAAGTCGCACTATACCAAGTACGAGTATCGCATTCCGATGCGCGACGGCAAGCGGCTCTTCACCGCCGTCTATGCCCCAAAGGATCAGTCGCAACGCTACCCGATCCTCTTCACCAGGACCCCTTACAGCGTACAGCCTTACGGCGTGGATCAGTACAAGGGCGACCTCGGTCCGTCGCCGCTTTTCGGGCCCGCCGGCTACATCTTCGCGTATCAGGACGTGCGGGGCCGCTGGATGTCCGAGGGGGAGTTCGTCGAGCTGCGGCCCTACAAGGCCGCCAAGACCGGCCCGCGGGACATCGACGAGTCGAGCGACGCCTGGGACAGCATCCAGTGGTTGTTGCAGCACGTGGCCAACCATAGCGGGAAGGTCGGCATGTGGGGAATCTCCTATCCCGGCTTCTACGCGGCAGCGGGCATGATCGATGCGCACCCGGCGCTGGCCGCCGTTTCGCCCCAGGCGCCGATTGCCGACTGGTTCGTGGGCGACGACTGGCACCACAACGGCGCCCTGCTGCTGGCGCACGCCTTCAACTTCATGGCGGTTTTCGGCCGTCCGCGTCCGGAGCCGATCAAGAAGTCCCGCTTTACTTTCGACCACGAGACGCCCGACGGCTATCAATTCTTCCTGGAGATGGGGCCGCTCGGCAACGCCGATATCAGGTACTTCAAGGGGGATGTCGCCTTCTGGAACGAGGTGATGCGCCACGGCACGTACGACGACTTCTGGAAGGCGCGGGACACGCGCCCTCATCTCAGGGGCATCCGGCCGGCCGTGATGACCGTGGGCGGCTGGTTCGACGCCGAAGACCTGTTCGGCACGCTGGAAACGCACAAGGCCGTCCAGGCCGACAGCCGCGGCACGCGCAACCTCTTGGTGATGGGCCCCTGGGTACACGGGGGCTGGGGCCGCGAGGACGGCCAATCGCTGGGCCCCGTCTCGTTCGGCGCGAAGACCTCGGTGTTCTACCGCGAGAATATCGAGTTGCCCTTCTTCGAGCTGCACTTGAAAGGCAAGGGGGAAATGAAATATCCGCCGGCCCAGGTGTTTCAGACCGGCACCAACGAGTGGCGGCGCTTCGACGCCTGGCCGCCCAAGGGGAGCCGGCCGAAGTCGCTTTACCTTTGCGGCGGCGGCCGGCTGGCATTCGCGCCGCCCGGCGACGGTTCCCCGCCGCTTCAGTACGATGAGTACGTGAGCGACCCGGCCAAGCCCGTGCCTTTCAGCGACAAGATCGCCGTCGGCATGTCGCCCGAGTACATGGTGGAAGATCAGCGATTTGCCGGGCGGCGCCCCGACGTCCTCGTTTATCAGACGGAAGTCCTGGACGAGGACCTGGCGATCGCCGGTCCGATCCGGGTCGAGCTGCAGGTCTCGACTTCGGGAACCGATGCCGACTGGATCGTCAAGCTGATCGACGTCTATCCGCATGATTATCCCGATGCAAACCCGAACCCCACGGGCGTGCGCATGGGCGGGTACCAGCAGATGCTCCGCGGCGACGTGATGCGCGGCAAGTTCCGCGATAGTTTCGAGAAGCCCGAGCCGTTCGTGCCCGACCGTCCCACGGCGGTGCGCTTCACGCTTCAGGATGTGTGCCACGTTTTCCGCTCCGGCCATCGGATCATGGTCCAGGTTCAGAGCTCGTGGTTTCCGCTCCTGGATCGCAATCCGCAGACTTTCGTGGACATTTACAGTGCCAAGCCGTCCGATTTCCGCAAGAGTACGCAACGCGTCTACCGCTCCGGCGACTGCGCATCCCGCCTGATCCTTCCCGCATTGCCGGCTTCCGCAGGACACTGACGAGGACTGCCGTCCATCGCCGCTGCCGTTCACAGCATTTCAGCCAGAGGCTGAGGAGCACAACGATGACCAACACCCGCGTTCATCGCACGGGGATTGCCGCGTCGAGAATCACAGCATGTCTGGCTCTGCTCCTCGTGCTGCTCTCGTGCGGCGTCGGGCAAGCGATCATCAATCCCCGTTTCACGCCGGTCCATCTGACGCAGGAGGCCGATTTGATCTTCGCCGGCCCCTTGGAGGCCACGGCCGACGCCATGCTCTGGAAGCTGTCGGCGGCCACGATCGTCAAGGGGAAGCCGGCGGCCGCAGTGCGCGTGAGCCTGGCCGGTTGCCATAAGGACCACCTCGAACAGATCCAGCAGACGCTCAAGGAAAACCGGGACGCAGTCCTCATGTTCGTGGATAGCAAGGACCCCGAGCGGCGGGGCCGCATGCACGTGCTGGGCCAATGGTTGAACCTCAAAGCGGGTGAAAACGACACCTGGAAGGTGATCGGTCCGGCGCCCGACATGACCGGCACCTTCGCCGGCGGCAGCGACATGCTGCTCCGCATGGTCGAGTACATCGTCCGCGATTCCGATGCGGACGTGCCGGTCAGCGTCGGCGTCAAATGGGCGTCTCACGTGAAGCTGGGCAACGTGCCCGGCGAAATTGCCGGCATGGCCGCCGTCGAGCTGGGTCAACCCGGCAAGCTGCACCTATTTGTGGCCTCCGCGGCGGGCGACAAGCTCTTCCGCCCGAAGGACGAGGCCTTCGAGGACGTGACCGCCGCCTCGGGCCTGGACAGCAAGTCGCGCTGCTTCACCTGGCTGGACGTGGACGGCGACGGGCTGGCGGACCTGGTCGCCTGGGACGGCCAGATGCTCTCCGTCCGGCTGGCCGGCAAGGACGGCCGGTTCAAGGCGGCCGAAGCCTTCTCGCTGCCGCTTGCCGCTTGCCTCGGTCTGGCCCCCTGCTCGACCGACGGCCGGCCGGGCGTGCTGCTGAGCCGCACGGAAACGCCGCTGCTCTTGATCGCCGACCCCAAGGGGTGGAAGAGAGTGGAGTTGCCCGCCGGTGCGGAAGACCTGGGGCAGCCGTCGGCATGTGTCGTGGCCGACCTGGACAACGACGGTTTCGGCGACGTGCTGCAACCGGGCGAGCGCGGCAGCACGCTTTGGAGAGGCAAGGCCGGCGGCTTCGAGCGGCCGGTGCGCGTCAATATCGCCACCGGCGGAGGGGCCGCGCTGGCCGCCCTGGGCGACTTCGCCCAGAACGGACGGTTGGATATCTTCCTGGCCGGCCGGGAGAAGAACACGCTCTGGGAGAACGGCGGCAAGCAGGGCTTCCGCGACGTATTCCGCTACGGCGGCTCGATCAGCTACAAGTGTCCGCCCGGGGCCAGCGCGGTCCAGGTGATGGACCTCAACCACGACGGCCGGCAGGACCTGTGCCTGGCCTACGAGCAGAACGACCTCTTGTACCACTTCAATCGCGGCTTCCGCTCGTTCGCCGAGGAGGGCGAGCTGCGGCTGCCCGGCACGCAGACCAACCCCGGCGAGCCGCGATTGGGACAGAAGGCCGTGGCCTGCGCCGATTTCAACGCCGACGGCTCCAATGACTTGGCGGTGCTCTTGACCAACGGGGACCTGCACTGCTACTTCAACGACCAGATGAGTATGCCGGGGCTGCGGCTGCGGCTGGCCCCGCGCGTGACCGGCCCGGTGACCGCCAGTTGCTGGACCGATGCGGAATTCCCCGCCTGCACCGGCACGCTGCCCGTATCGGGACACTCGCCGGCAGCGTATATTGGCGTTCGCTCGCCGGGCAAGTACAAGATTCGCTATCGCCTGCCGGGCGGACCGGAGCAAGTGAAGACCGTGACCGTGGAGGACGGGCCTAAGGACGTTGTGCTCGATGCCGTTTCGGACAAGAAGTGAAAGAACGCGAGCAGGAGCCGGAATCCCATGAGTACAAGGACTATCGCATACGCGTTCTGGCTGTTGGTCGCCGCCGGCAGCACCCACGGCCTGGCGGCCGACGGCTTCATCACCACCACGTTCGGCAATGCGCCCGCCTGCGAGCATCGCGGCACGCTCAAGGCGACGGCCGGCAGCGTGCGGTTCGACCTGTCGGCCCTGCCGGCCGGGACGAAGGTGCTGCGGGCCACCCTGCACGTGCCGCTCGTGCGGGAAGGGGGGTGTTTCGCGACCAAGGTCGTGCCGGCCGGAATCGAGGGCGCCGGGGCGCTGAAAACCCGGCCGCCGCTGCACCGCTCCTTCGACGCCACCGCAGCCGCCGCCGCTTGGGTCGCTCGGCCGGACGCCAACCAAGGCCTCACGATCCTGCAATTGGGCTATGCCGATTTCCAGCGGGCCGTGCTGGAAGTGAGTTTCCGCGCCGCCCTAGCCAACGCCGGGCCGGTCGTCACCGGGCTGAAGGTCGAGCACCGCAGCGGGCAGACCTTTCTCACCTGGAAAGAGCCCGAGGATGTTGTGGGCGACGACGCTCCCACCTGGGAGAAGTTCGAGCAGGCCGTGCTGAAGGCGCGGGCCCGGCGCGACGTGACCTACCGCGTGTACCGCAGCGACCGGCCGATCACCGTCGAGAACCTTGCGGCCGCCGAGCTCGTGCGCGAGGTTCCCGAGGCTACGAGTTGCTGGTACATCCTGGCGGTGAAGAACACCGAGCATCCGGGCCCGGGGCGGAAGAGCGGCTCGCCGCTGCGGCCGGGCAACCTGCTGCGGGACGACGTGGTGACGCGTTATCGGCTGGCCGACGGTGGCCCGCCGTTGGGCCGCGGCACAGGCCTGGCCGTCCTCACGGCAACGCAGCCGGGCAGGCGCTACTACGCCGTGACGGTGGCCGTGGACGGCCGGGAGGCGGTGGCCCAACTGACGCCCGGCGGCAACGCTGCGGGGGCCGTCGAGGAGCAGCCCGCGCGTTTCCCGGCCATTATCAAGCAGCGCACCCGCGCCGTTGATCCGCGGCATACCGGCCAATCGCCCGTCGATTTGTATGTGTGTTGGTTGGAGCCGCCGCTGGTGCAATTCCCGCGGGTCGTGGAAATCGGCATCCCACGCTGGTCCGACCTGGAGCCCTCGGCCGAGCACCGCGCGGGCCTGTACCTGAATCTTGCCGGCTACGGCTCGACTGCCACCGAGATCGGCGATCCCGGCTGGCACGGGGCGCGGCGCTATGTGGGCGGGGCCGTGACCGTCGCGCTCGCCGAAGAAGGCACGCTCTGGGCCGGGCAGCACGAGTGTACCGGCACGCTGCGGGGCTACGAGGACGGCGTGGTGTGGAACTACGAGCAGCGGCGGGCCCTGGCCGCCACCGCCTGGGCCGTCGAAAAGCCCGATTTCTTCATCGACCCCCAGCGGGTGTACGTCTGGGGCCAGTCGGCCGCCTTCTGCCTCCGCTACGGCGAGACCTTCGCCGCCGTGCTCTGCGACGGGCACAACAACTACAAGACCTCGAAAGAAGGCCGGAAGCACGCCTGGCGCTGGGGACCGCCCGGCGGCGGCAAGAACTGGCTGGGCGTCAATCACTTGGATTACCTGGACTTGCCCAAGTGGATCCGCGAGAACCCGGCGGCGGAGCTGCCTTTCTGCGTAGTGGCTCCCTCCTACGGATCGTTCCCCGACCACTGCCTGGGCGACTTCGGCTTCAAGCCCTGGCAGGAGTTCCTCACGGCGATGAGCCAGACCCGGCGGGCCTTCTCGGCCACCTGGATCGACAACGGTTTCGGCGAAACCAGCGGCTGCCTCCGCGAGATGGTGCCGCAAATCCGCCTGCACCAGTCCCTGCCGGCCTTCTCGCGGTGCTCGCTGGACGCCCGCCCCGTCTGCGACAATCCCAAGGGAGAGTACCGGCCGGGGAAGTACGATCAGGACTTCCAGCAACACGCCGACAAGTTCGGCGGCATCAACCTCTGGCAGCGCTGGGACCCCGCGGGCATCCTGGACGAGCCGGACCGCTGGGCGGTGACGGTGTGGCTGGCCCGGCCGGACAAGCAAGGCAAGGCAGCGCCCGGAGAGCGGTTTGCCTGGACCGCAGCGGCCGAGGACGGCCGGCCGATGGCCTCCGGCGAAGCGACGGCCGACCGCTGGGGCCTGGTGACGATCCAGGGGCTGCGGATTACCCAGACGAAACAGCGCGTGACGCTAAAGCGAAAGTGACGTGATTGTGGTACAGGCGTCCCGCCTGCGTCGGACATGCAGGCGGGACGCCTGCACCACAAGCATTTGATAGGCGGAGATCGTTCGATGATGGCGGATTCCCTGTTTCGATCGTACGTTCTGCTGGCCGCCGCAGTCGCGGCGACCGCTCCGCTGTCGGCGCGAAGCGAGCCATCGCCCGGCCCTGTTCCGGCCGGTTCTGCTGGCGGCAGTGCCGTGGCAAAAGGGAGTTTCCCTGCGGCCGAAAACGTGGTGCTGGACCGCCGCAGCTACTTCCGCATCTGGAGCCAGTTCGGCCCGATGCGCCTCAATAGCGACGCGCTCAAGAGCGAAGGTGCGAAGCTCTTCGGCCCGCGGCTGTCGCGGGTCGAGCAGTACGTCAAGCGACTGCTGGCGGGCAAGGGCTATGATTGGTCCCAAACCGACTGGCGCGACGTGGCCTGCTATCGCTTCTACATGGGACAGATGGGCGACGACGTGACCGCCGTGGGCGTGTTGTCGAGCCTGCCGCCGCCCGCGGACTGGATGCAGCCGGAATTCGACGACCACCTTTTCGATCGCCAGTATCTCGGCTTCCCGAAACTGTCGCTGGAAGGGCAGGAGTTCCGCGCCACCAACACTTTGTTGTTCCGCGGCCTTTACCTGCGGACCTACTTCCAGGTACACGATCCATCGAGCGGCACACGGAGTGTGCCGGATACAGGCGGGGCGGGCGAACTGACGGTGCGGCTGGCCTACCGCGGCGGCGCCCGCGTGTTCATCAATGGCGAGGAAATCGCGCGGGGGCACCTGCCGGACGCTCCGCCAGGTCCCGAGACCTTCGCGACCGACTATCCGGCCGAGGCCTACGTGGCCGCCCAGGACGAGTTGCCGGGGAAGCCCAGCTTCGGCGACTGGATCGGAGACCTGCGGTGTCCGTTCGACATGGCGCCGGTGGACGAGCGGGATCGCGCGTACCGCACGAGCTACGGCAACACGGCGGTCAATCGGGCCGGCTGGGATCGCTTGATGCGGCTCCGCGACCGCGTGCTGGGGCCGGTGGTCATTCCCGCCTGGCTGCTCCGCAAGGGCACGAACGTGCTGGCCATCGAGCTCCGCACGAGCCGCTACCATCCGATCATCGTACACGGGGCCCGCACGGAGCGGTTCTGCGGCTGGCTCGGCGACATGGGCCACAACGTCCGCTGGGACCACGTGGGCCTGGTGAACGTGGAGGTCCGCGGCGCGTCGGCGGCCGTGCCGTCGTGTACGGTCCGTCCGCCGGGTTTCCAGGCGTGGGTCGACGACCTGCACGAGCGGCTCTACGATCGGGATTTCAATCCACCGGGCTGGCCGGCGGGCCGCGTCCGCTTCGTCGGCGGACGCAACGGCACGTACGCCGCCCAGCTCGGCGTGGGCACGGACCGGCCGCTCGTGGGCCTGCGGGCCACGGCCGGCGATCTGGCCGGCCCGGGCGGGGCAAAGATCCCCGCCCCGGCCCTAAAGGTCCAGTACCTCGTGGGCCACGGGCTCGACGAGCTGGCGCCGCTGGGCTCCGGCCGCTGCCTGTCCGGGGACTTGGATCACTGCTGGGCGACCGAGCTGGCGCTGAGCCGCTACAGCGACGGCCGGAACCTCTACGGCCCGTGTCCCAAGGGGGTCTCGCCGGAGGAGGCCAGGCGGAATTACGTCCGCAACTTCAAGTTCTTCGACCACGTCAGCCCTTCCCCGCCGGAGAGCGTGCCGGCCGGCACCTGTCAGCCGATCTGGCTATCGCTGAGGATTCCGGCCGACGCCCCGGCGGGCGTGTACCGGGGCAAGCTCACCATCCGCGCGGAAGGGGACAGTCCCATTCTCGCCGACCACGGCTGCGCCGCCGGGACAGTCCCCGTGCTGGAAATCCCGCTGGAGGCCGAAGTGATTGCCTGGCGGGTGCCCGACCCGCAGGAATTCCAGACCTTTGTGCAGTCGGAGCAATCGCCTTACGGCGTCGCCCGGGCCTATAAACTGGAACTCTGGTCGCCCGAGCACTGGCGGCTGATCGAATCCTCGTTCCGGCAACTGGCCCGCATCGGCAACCGCTGGCTCTTCGTCCCCGTGCTAATGGGTTCCGAGCTGGGCAACCGGGAAGACACGCTGATCCGTTGGATCCGCCGCAAGGACGGCACGCTCGCGTTCGACTACGCGCTGATGGATCGTTACCTGGCCCTGGCCGGCAAGATCCAGGGCCGGCCCAAGGTGATTTGCTTCGACGTGATGCAGGCGGTGCCCGCGCCCGCGGAAGTCAAAGTGCTGGACGAAACCACCGGCCGGGAGGAAGTTGTGGGCCTGGGGCCGGAGCAGGAGGCCGCGCGCGGGCCGCTGTGGCGGGCCTTCGCGCGGTCGCTCTGCGAACATATGAAGACCCTTGGCCTGGAAGACGTGATGTACTGGGGCCAGACCTTCGACGACGTGCCGGACAAGGGCCTTATCCCCCTTCTGGCCCAGGCTGCGCCGGGCGTGGCCTGGACCTGTGCCGGGCACGCCCGCGGCCCCGACGCCACCTTCCGCGTGGCCGCCCGGGCCTACGGCGTCGACCTGACGCAGCGTAGTTTCCAGGGCTGGAAGAATCCGTTCATCCATCTGCTCATGGGCCGCACGGGCGGTTCGGTGATTTGCGTGGAGGGCTGCTCCACGCCATTTTCCTGGCGGGTGATGTGCGACCGGGCCATCTACTGCGGCTTCAACGGCCTGGGACGCATCGGCGCGGATTATTTCAACAAGACCTGGTTCGACGGCGTCAAGGGCGGCTACTGGTGCATGGTCGGCCGCTCCTGCGTGCAGACGCTCTGGCCCGGGGCTGGCGGCGTCGAGTCGAGCACCCGCGTGGAAGCCATGCTCGAAGGCATCCAGGAGGCCGAGGCCCGCATCTACCTGGAACAGATGCTCGATCGCAAGCTGCTGCCCGACGATCTGGCCCGCGAGGTGCAGACGGTCCTGGACGACCATTTCCGCGGCACGCTGCACGTCGGTGCGGGCGGCACGGACTACGGCACAATGGACATCGCCTGCAATTGGCAGGAGCGCTCGCGGCGGCTTTACCTGGCGGCCGCCAAGGTGGCCGAGAAGACGGGGCTCGACGTGGATCGGACCTCGCTGGGCGAAACGTCGCTCAGCATGGTCTACACCGAGAGCGTGGCCGGCTCCACCAGCGGCGCGCCCGTGGCCGGCACGACCTTCACCGGCGGGCAAATCACCGTGCCCGCCCTGGGCCAGACGCGGCTGGCGCTGCGGCTCCGCAACTGGTCGGGCCGGCCGCGGGCCTGGAAGGCCTCCTCGGCCGACCCCTGGATCGTGCCCGAAAAAGCCCAGGGCACGGCCGCCGCCCACGAGGAGCTGGGCATCCTCCTGGATGGCAAGACGCTGACTCCGGGCAGCGACGTCTCCGGCACGCTGGAGGTGAGCGACGTGGCGGCCGGCACGACGTATCCGGTGCGGATCCTGGCGCGGGTCGAGCGGGGCGTCGAGCTGAAGCTCCGCCGCGAGATCCAGTTCTGGACCGGCGGCGGCGCCGGCGCCGAGCAGCCCAACCTGATCCGTTACGTCATGGAGCCCGTCCTCAACCCGCCCGTGGACGGCAGCGACGCCAAGGAATTCACGCTCTTGAATCGCACGCCCCGCCCGCAGGCCTGGAAAATCGCCAGCGATTGGGAAGGGCTGGCCGCCGAGCCGGCCTCGGGCCTGATCCCGCCGCTGGGGTCCGTGCCCGTGAAGATCGTGGCCCGCCCCAGGCAGAAAGAGGGCGCGGCGCTCGAGCCGATCCTGACCCTCACCGCCGCGGAAGGGGCCGTCGCCGACCAGTACAAGATCAAGGTCTACGTCATCCCGCCTTACCGCAGGCCGGCGGTGCCGGCGGGCCACGCGGTCTACTTGAACGACCTGGACCGCAAACGCATGACCTGGCACGTGGACGCAGGCTACAGCCGCGATTGGAAAGGCCCCCGCCCTTGGTGGATCGAGCAGGGAGACGGCCAGCCCTTCTACAGTCGCGTGAACCGCACGGGCGACAAGCTCGAGGGCGTGCGACGTGAGGACGCGGCCAAGGCGTCCTTCCAGCTCGCCGGCAAGACCTTCGCGCGCGGCCTGTGGGCGTCGCCCCAGCACGAGACGACGTACAACATCCAGGGGGCCGGCTTTGTCGCCTTCGCCGCCGAAGTGGGCACCTACGCCAACTGCACGCGGGAGCGGGGAGGCATTTCCTCCGCCGCTACGCGGGTGAATTTCGAGATCTACGTGGACGGAGAACTGCGGACCCAGAGCGGCCTGATGACTGCCGCCGACGGGCCGCGGCTGTTGGTGGCCGGCAACCTGCAAGCCGCCAAACAGATCAAGCTCGTCACGCGCCGCGACGATCTCGTAAGCGACGCCTATACCGTGCGGACCTGGGCCGACCCGAGGTTCATCGAGGCTCGCTGAACCCCGGGCTTGCCACGCAGGGGCGCATCCCTCCATCCCCGCCGTCCCGTGGCGCTTGACTGCGCGCGTGGCGTCCGCCACAATCAGGAATGTGCTCTACCGAAATGGAGGATTCCTCGCATGAGCGGTGCAGTCGGAATCAGGGCGGCGATGCCGGCAGTGTGGATCGTGCTGCTGAGCAGCTTGGCGCGGGCTGATGCCCCGGCAGCCGGCCCGGCGGTCGCCGCGTGGGAGTTGCCGCGCGGCGCGGGATTGCAGGCGGCGGACGCCGCCGCGCGGCAAGGCTGGAAACCGCTGCCGGCAGGATCGGCCAACGGTCCCTTCGCCGGCGGGCTGGCCGTCGAGAACCAGGCCCTGGCGGTGCTGTTTCCCGCGGGCGGAAAGGAGATCGTGCTGCTGGCCAAGGGCGACGGCAAAGCCGCCGGCGTGCGGCAAACGTTGACGCTCCTGGGCAGCCGCGGCAGGCAGGCCGGCGGGCTGGATCGCTTGAAACTGATCGAGTGCGACGAGGGCCAGGCCGTCGTGGGCTTTGCCGCCGGCGAAGTCCAGGCACGGCTCAAGCTGGGACTCGGCAAGTGCTTCGTAGAGCTGGAGCCCGGCACCGGCGCCGCCGCCGTGCAAGTTGGCGGACCCGCGCGGTTCTCCTTCCTCCCCGATTTCTTCGGCAACGACGTGCTCTACGACGCCTGTGAGACGGGCGCGGAAAAGGTGTTCGCCCCGGCGGAGAACTTCATCGTCAACCTGCTCGACGGCCATGCGGCGCTCGGCATGATCACCTGGCCCAAGGACGGCGGCGAGGAGGTGCTCCTGCTGGGCGAGGGCACGGGGGCAAACCGCCGTTTCACCGCCACGCAGGTGAGTTTCAACGGCAAGAGCGTGTTCGTGGCGGTCGTGGCGCGGGAAGGGACCTGGTTCGAGCGGGACCTCCGTCCGGCCAAGAAGGACGCGACCCTGCTGGTCGAAGGTTGGCAGCCGCCCTTCCCCGCCAAGTGGATGACGATCCTGGTCAAGCGTCCGGCCGTGGGCGCGGCGTCGGGCATGGCCTCCGAGACGCTGCCCGTGCCGCTGCTCCCGCCCGCCGGCGACACCCCGTATAGCGACGTTTTCGTTCATCCGCACGTGCCCAGTTGGTTCTCGGGCCACGAGTGGCGGCTCTACCTGGAAACGAGCCTCACGCACATGATGACCCAGCGGAAGGTCGCCGTGCCCGAGTTCCTGCTGGCGATCAATTATCCGCGCGACCGCGTGAAGCAAACGCCCTTAAGCGCCTTGACCCTGGTGGACGTGATGCGCGACACGCTGGGGGCCGGCCCGTGCGAGTACATCCTCGACCTGGAAGGGCTCAACAAGACCCGCAGCACGGGTGCGGCGGGCACCGGCAAGCCCACCGCTTCGGCAACCTGCTCGGAGCGCGGCGGCCTGGTCTTCTACTACCTGGGCGAGCGGGAGGAGAGCCCGCGCCGCAACGACCCGTTGATGGTCGCCGACGAGGCGCTGAGCTCCATCGAGAAGATCAAGGACTTCCTCGACGCGGCCCACGCGCGGATTCAGGAGTACCTGGTTTGGTCGGACGGGGTCGTCCGCCTGGCCGAGGACGCCAAGGCCCGCAACCCCCAGGCCCGCGACCTGGCCGGGCGGGTGATCCCCATCGCCCGGGAAATGCGCGAGCTGTGGCAGGCGATGGTCGAGCACGACAAACCGTGCGTCCACCCCGCCGAATGGCGCATGGCCCTGGACTACTGCAAGGACCTGGTGCGGCAAGGCGCGCCGGACCTGGGCGCCAGGATCCGCGAGTTCGATCCGCAGATGCGCGGGGCGGGCGAAGAGGTGGACGGCGGCATGCAGGCCTGCCGCCTGATCGTGAAGCGCATCCGCCAGGAGGCCGCCCTGGCCGGTTCCGCCGATCCGGCCGCCCTGAAGCTGGCGGTCGACATCCGCCAGCGCTGCCGCGACATCCTGCGGAACAAGCATTACAAAGAGGGCGATAGCGTGCGGCTGGGAGAGTAGGAGGGCCGCGTCGTATCCGGCACACTCCGTGTGCCGCTTGTAATCGACGGCACACGGAGTGTGCCGAATACGTTGAGGGAGTACCAACCATGATCGTCAGGCGGTCCCTACGCGCGCGAGAGTACGCGGTCGCGTGCTTGATTGCTGTGCCCTTCTTTGCCGTCCCGGCCGCTCCGGCCGCGGCAGCGGAATCCGCGCGGCAAGACGCCTTGCTCGCCGCCGAAAAACGCGCGGCCGAGATCAGCGACCGCTTCGCAAAGACCTGGGCCCAGTACGCCGTCGCCGAACAATGGTCGAAGACCGACCCGGCGCGGGCCGCCGAGCTGGCCGATGGGCTCCAGTCCTGGACTGCGAAGCGGGATCTCTTGTCGCTCGTCATGTTCGCTTGGGGCCAGAGCGACCCGCAGGCGGCGGGCGACTGGGGCCTGCGATTCAAGCAAAAGACCCAGGGAACCCTGGACGAGCGGAACACGGCGCTCCGCTACGCCGTGGTGGGCATGGTCCGCAAGGACCCGAAACTCGCCAACGAGCTCATCTGGAAACACCTCGAGGAGGAAAGTTGGGGGAACACGCCGCGGACCGCGCCCATGGAAGCCGCCCGCGAGCTGGCCAAGTCCGATCCGGCCGCCGCGCTGGCGATGGCGGAGAAGATCGCCAACTACGAGCCATTCCGGGTGGACGCCCTGCGCGGCGTGCTCCGCGAGTGGGCCCGCCAAGACCCGGCGGCCGCCCGCGCGGCGCTCGGGTCGCGCAAGGAGGCCGACTTCCAGAAGGCGTTTCCCCGCGATCTGGCCGAGGGCTGGGCGAGCCGCGACCCACAGGCCGCCGCCGCTTACGCGCAGACGATCGAAGACCGCTACACGAAGATCATGGCGCTGGCGCTGGTGGCCCGCGAGATGGCGCGCAGCGACGCCAAGGGCGCCGCCGAGTTGTGTGCGATCTTCACGCCCCTGAACGTCGGCAAGTGGCACGAGCAATTCCCGCGGCTGGGCATGATCGTCGCCGAAGTCGGCCGGGCCTACGCGCTGCAGGACGCTCACGCGGCCGCCGTTTGGGCCGAGGCATTACCCGCCGGTCCTGGCGGCTGCCGGGCGAATGCCATCGATGGCGTTGCGGCAGGCTGGGCGGAAAAGAGCACCGCGGCTGCGATGCGGTATTACATGATGCACGAGAAGACCGGCGACGCGGCGAAGAAATCCAACCACGGCACTGGAGCCGCACTCCCGGCCATTGCCCGGCAACTGGCCCGCAGCGACGTCCCCGGCGCCCTGAAACTCGTGGCCGCCTGCGACAGCCTGGTGCTGAAGAGCCACGTAATCCACGAGGTGGCCGTGGAGCTTTCGCGGCGCGACCCGGCCGCCGCCGCCGAGCTGGTTCAACGGTGGGCGGGCGTGGTCGATTACTACGGCTACCGCGCCGGTGCCGCGGCCGCGGTGGGCGCGGCCTGGGCAGCCAAAGACCCAAATAAGGCCGCGGCCTGGGCGGAAGACCTCACGCCGGACCGCGACCGCGCCGCCGCCCTTCGCGCGGTCGCCGCCGCGTGGGCCAAGAACGCGCCGCCGGCAGCCCTCGCTTGGGCCAGGGCGCTACAGAGTTCCCACGACGCGGTCCACGCCTTGGTCGGCGTGGCGGAGGGCGCCGACAAATGACGTGGCGGTCCCTCCCGCAGGCTTCCCATAGCTTCAACCTGTTGCTCGGTGGCTGCCGCAGCGCGTGCGGGAGCCGTGGGCGAACGCCCTTGCTTTTTGCTGCCTTTGCCGATTAACACCTCCTACCCCCCCTCCTTCACAGGCTGGTCGTGCGAAACATCCGGTTACTGATCTTCGCGATGTGTTTTGGCGTGGTTGCCCACGGCGGCGAGAACTGGCCGGAATTTCGCGGCCCGCGCGGCGACGGCAGCTCCGACGCCGTCGGCCTGCCGCTCCGCTGGAGCGAGACCGACGCCGTCAAGTGGAAGACGCCTATTCACGACCGCGGTTGGTCGTCGCCGGTCATCTGGGGCAACCAGGTGTGGCTGACGACCGCCACGGCCGACGGCAAGCGGCTGTATGCCGTCTGCGTAGCACGCGACAGCGGCAAGATCCTGCACGACATCCTGTTGTTCGACGACCACCAGCCGGAGCCGATCAACAGCTTGAACAGTTACGCTTCGCCCACGCCGGTCATCGAGGCCGGCCGGGTCTACGTCCATTTCGGCACCTACGGCACGGCCTGCCTGGACTCCGCCTCGGGCGAGAAGGTCTGGACGCGGCGCGACCTGCACTGCAACCACTTCCGCGGGCCGGGCTCCTCGCCGGCGCTTTTCGGCAACCTGCTGTTCCTGCACTATGACGGCTTCGACGTGCAGTACGTGGTGGCGCTCGACAAGCACACCGGCAGCACGGTCTGGAAGACGGACCGCTCGACCGATTTCGCCGGCGCCGACGGCGACCTCCGCAAGGCCTACTCGACGCCGCTGGTGATCGGCCCGCCCGGCCAGCGGCAGTTGATCAGCGCGGGCTCGAAGGCCGCGATGGCCTATGACCCGCAGACCGGCAAGGAACTCTGGAAGGTCTGTTATCCGATCGGGTTCTCGACGACGTCCCGCCCGCTGGTGGCGGCGGGGATGGTCTTGTTCAGCAGCGGCTCCGGGCGCTCGGAATTGTGGGCCGTGCGGCCTGGCGGCCGGGGCGACGTTACCCAGAGCCACGTTGTCTGGAAGGTCGCCAAGGGGATGCCCTTCAAGACCTCGCCCACGCTGGCCGGAGGCCTGGTCTTTACGGTCAACGACGGCGGTATTGCATCGTGCATCGAGGCCGGCTCGGGCGCGATGGTCTGGCAGCGGCGGATCGACGGCCAGTATTCGGCCTCGCCCCTGGCGGCCGACGGCCGTATTTATTTCTTCTCGCACGAGGGCAAGACCACGGTGATCGAGGCGGGCCGCACCTACAAGGAGCTGGCCGTCAACATGCTGGCAGCCGGCTTCATGGCCTCGCCGGCCGTAGCGGGCAAGGCCCTGTTCCTGCGGACCGCGACGCACTTGTACCGCATCGAGTGACGTGCCCGGACGCGCCCGCACCGTTTAGGACCGGCGAAGAAACAAGTGTGGTAATGGGGTGGCACGCCCTGAGGAACGAAGGGCGCGGCAGGCCCGCAAACCACGCCGGGTACCCTTTGGGTGGCCGACCTCGGCATAAATTCCCGCCCCGCGTTGACTGGGCACCCGCATGTTGTAAAATGGGGGGGCAATTCGCAGTTCCACCACCACACAAGAGGAGAGTGCCTCATGACAACGCGACGCGCCGTGATTTGCAGCCTGTGTGTTTCCCTCTGGGCGGTGACGGGAGGCGCGGCCGATTGGCCGTGCTACCTTGGCGCACACCGCGACAATACCTCGGCCGACAAGAACCTCCAGCTCTGGTCCGGCGACAGCCCGAAACCGCTCTGGAAACAGAAGGTGGGCACCGGCCACTCCTGTATGACCGTGGTCGGAAAGCAGCTCTACACCCAGGGACAAGGCACTGTCTGGTGTCTGGACGCGGAGACCGGCGATGTCGTCTGGCGCTGGCCGGCCAAGGCCAGAGGCGGGGAAACCACGGCCACGCCCACGGTCGACGACGGCCTGGTCTTCGCCCTGAACGACGACCAAACGCTCGTCTGCCTCGACGCGGCCAAAGGCCAACTGCAATGGTCGCAGAAAGTCGATCGCTTCGGCGTGAAGAAGGGCGGCTGGGCGCTGTCCTGCTCCCCCCTGGTCTTGGGCGACAACGTCGTTATGGACCTGGGCGTGGTCTTCCTGCTGGACAAGAAGACGGGCCAACTGGTCTGGAAGGCCGGCGCGGAGACCGCGGGCTACGCTTCGGCCGTCGTCTTCAGCCAAGCCGGCGACAAGCTCGTCACCTCCTTCAACGGCGCCGGCCTGGCAATCTACAAGCTGGCCAAAAGCGAGCCCCCGGCCAAGTACAAGTGGGAGACCGCCTATGGGGTCAATGCGGCGACGCCCATCGTCTCGGGCGGCAAGGTCTTCATCTCCAGCGGCTACGGCCGCGGCTGCACGCTCTTGAAATTGGAGGACGGCGACCTCACCAAGGTCTGGGAAAACAAGGAGATGAACAACCACTGCCAGACCTGCGTGCTCTCCGGCGGCTGCCTCTACGGCGTCCACGGCCAACAGGGCCAGAGGGCCAGCCTGAAATGCCTGGATTTCGAGACGGGCAAGGTCCTCTGGGACAAGAACGGCTTGCCGGTCGGCGGCGGGCTGACGCTGGCCGACGGCAAACTCTTCGTGATGCTCGACGGCGGCACGCTGCTGGTGGCCGCAGCCTCGCCCGAGGCGTTCAAGGAGCTTGCCCGCGCCAAAGTCCTCGACGGCCAGTGCTGGACGATGCCGGTGGTGGCCAACGGCCGCGTCTATTGCCGCAGTCACGACGGCGAGCTGGTCTGCCTGGATCTGCGCTGAGGCCACAACGTCGTGGCCCGCCCCGAGTCGCAGTCCGCGGGCCATCAGTAAAACAATCCGGTTTGTGAACTTCCGAGAAAGTGGAAAGTGAGGGATGTATGAAACGTGGCTTGTCGCTGGCGACTGGACTGTCATTGGCTGTTCTGGCAATTGCCATCCCTGTTTTGGCGGAGGAGGCCAAGTCGGCCGGGGAAGGGAAACCCGCCGCCGCAAGTCCGGAGGTCACGCTGAAGGGCGTGCTGATGCTGGAGGAAGCCTGCACCCCGAAACCGGCTAAAGAGACGCGCCATGCGGTGTCGTTGTTTGCCCTGGAAGGGACTCCCGAGGTAGCAGCCACCTTGGACGCCGTCATGAAGGAAAATTGGCCGGGCGACAGCATGGATGCGAACCAAGCGCGCAATTTGAATGATGCGTTCAGCGCACGGCTGAAGTATTACTTCACCCCCGGTGAGCTCGCCACGAAGTGCGTGAATGGCGCGAAGGACGTGCCGGGCTGCATGTGGGGCGAGCCGTGGGTCGGCGTGACCGGCATTGTTTCCGAGAAAGACGGAAAGAAATGGATCACGCCCAGCAAGGTATTCACCCAGTATCCCGACAGGAAACAGGTGACACCCAAGTATCCGGACAAGATGCTGGCCCCCGACAAACCCATCAAGCCGACCGGCAAGGAGGCGTTGATCCTGAAAGTCAGCGACACGCTGTCGCTCAAGTGCATCCTCTTGCCGCGGGGATCGTTCCTGTTTCTCAAGCCCTTTTACGTTCAGCCTCGCTGGCAGGACGAGTATCCGATCATGGTCACCTTTACCAAGCCGTTCTGGCTGGCGGAAATCCCAGTGACCCAGGAGATGTGGGATTCGGTCATGCCCAACAACCCCAGCACGTTGAAGGACCCGCAACGCCCGGTGCGGAACGCAACCTGCGCCGAGGTCAACAAGTTCTGCCAGATCCTCTCGGCGAAGAACGGCCGAACGGTCCGTTTGCCCGGGGAGGCCGAATGGGAATACGCGGCCCGCGTCGGCACCTCCAATCCGCAACTGGATGTGAAATACCAGGACCAGAAGAGCGCGGGGCGCGCACGCGGTGAGTGTCTGCCGGTGAAGTCCAAACAGCCGAATGCCTGGGGACTATATGACATGATAAGCGATAATGCGTTCGAAATGCTGCGGGACGCGTTTGTGCTCGATCGCCGCGTGGATGAAGTCGACCCCTATTTCTCGTGCGAAAAAGACGAAGCGGCTGGCAAGAAACACGCCCATTGGGGCAGAAACACCGTTACTTACCACGAAGGTGTGGGCGACGCCCCGAACGATGCAGCCTACGGAAGCACGAAGTTCCGCATCGCCGTCGAGGCCACGCCGGAGGAGATCGCCGCGATGGAGAAGGCGGAGAAATAAAAACGGCGGGGAAAAGCATGAACGGGTCGGGGAAAGCAAACACGGCGTCTGTGGCCGGAGCGTCGGGCATCCGTAGATTCGATTCTGTCGCCATCGCACACATGCTCGCCGTGACGGCTGTCCTGCTTGCCGCCGCCTGTGCCACCGCGGCAGAGGTCCCGGCGGCCATTGCCCCCCAACCCATCATTAGCCGTGGTGTTCCGGCCTACGCATCGGCCGGCACGGCGGCGTATGGCAACAATGCGACGTACGCGCAGGAGGGGAAGTGGATCGCCGACTGCGAATGGACCGTGTTCAGCTCGCCTGCCTGGCTGGCGTACGACCTGTCCGGCGTTCCCGCGGCCCAACGGGCGAAGATCCTTGTGGTCTGGTACGGCGGCGGCCAGGGGTATGATTGCAGCATCATCAAGGGCGCGAGCTATCGCATGCCCGGCCCCTACGTGATTGAAGGGAATCGAGCGCCTGGGGGCGCAAAGAGCCCACCCGCGACAAATTGGGTGACCCTTGTCACCGGCCATGATCCGCAGCTTTACCATTCCCGCCAGCATGTGATCGCGTTTGCGGGCAATAACTGGCTGCGATTCCGTGTCCTCTGCGAGAACCCCAACAATAAAGGCGGCAACCCCGGGACCTCCATCAAGCTGGATGTCTACAACGCGGCCGACGGAATCACCGACGACTGGATCATCTACGGCGACTCGATCACGATGATGACGTTCGTCACCAACTGCATTGGCCCGCTCGTGCATGCGAAGTTGCCGACATACAACCCCATCTGGGAAGGCGGCGGCCTCGGATTCATGACAGCGCGAGACGGGGCCACGAAACTGCTGCCCAAGTGGCTGCCTCTCTTCCCGGGCAAGTACGTGTGCCTGGCTTACGGCACCAACGATGCCAATCTTGGGCGGCCGGCCGAGGAGGGCGATGTCTCGCGCTTCTACGACAACTATGAGTCGATGGTGAAGCAGATCCTGGCCGCGCACAAGGTCCCTGTCGTCGGCACGGTTATCTGGGCGAAGGATGATGGCTTTCGACAGAAGAACCTCGAGTTGTACAACGCCCAACTGCAGCGCCTCAAGGCGAAGTACCCGCAGATCCTCGCCGGCCCGGACCTTTACGCTAAGTTCAAGGACCACCCCGAGTGGTATCAGGATGCCTTGCACCCGAACGCGGCGGGCAGAGACATCCTGCGCCGCACGTGGGCACAGTGGGCGTTGGACACCGTATACGGGGCCAGCGGGAAATAATGGGACGGCGAGCGGTCAAGAGAAGGACTCGCGACCCCTCTTGCAGGCGCGTTTTGCAGGCGGCCTTTTGCAGGCGTATTGTGACGCAAGCCATTGCGGAGCCAGAGCAAACATGAACGCACAGACGACCCTATTCGGCGCCCGCTGTGTTTTGGCCCTTTCGGCCGTGCTCTTCACGGCGACACGAGCCGCAGCCGTCGAGCTGACGATCGACTGCGGCCGCCCTGCGGGCACGATCCGTGCGCTGCATGGTGTGAACGGCGGGCCGATTCACGCGGGCGAAACCATCGACCTTTCGGGTCGGCACCGGGAACTCGGCGTGCCGCTCACCCGGCTGCACGATTGTCACTGGCCCAATGCCGACGTGGTCGACATCCACACCATTTTCCCCGACTTTGCCGCCGATCCGAGCCGGCCGGAAAGCTACGATTTCCGCCGCACCGACGACTATCTGCAAGCGATCGTCAACGTCGGGTCGGGCATCCTCTTCCGGTTGGGCGAGAACATCGAGCACACGAAGCGAAAATATTACGTCCATCCGCCCGCCGATCCCCAGAAATGGGCCGCCGTTTGCGTCGGCATCGTACGTCACTACAACGAAGGCTGGGCCCGCGGATTCCACCACAAGATCCGCTACTGGGAAATCTGGAACGAGCCGGAAAACCGCCCGGCGATGTGGACCGGCACCGACGAGCAGTACTTGAACCTCTATGTGACCGCGGCCAAGGCGATCAAGCGGCACTGCAAGGACGTCAGTGTCGGCGGGCCGGCCATGGGCTATTTCGGCCGTTTGCAGGGCGACCGCTGGCAGCCGCCGGACTTGGCCCTGGCATTCTTCCAGCGCTGCAAGCACGATGCGGCCCCTCTGGACTTCTTCACCTGGCACACCTACAGCGACGATCCCTGCGAGATAGTCCGCCGCGCCCGGGCCGTCCGCCGCTGGCTCGACGCGCAAGGCTTCGCCAAGACCGAGAGCCTGCTGGACGAATGGGCCTTCTTGCCGGACAGCGAGTGGTGCACAATACCGGCCGGGGACGCGGGCCGGCAGCAGCGGTGGTTCCAACGGCAGGGCGGGCCCGAGGGCGCCGCCTTTGCCGCGGCGACCCTGACACTGCTCCAGGACGCGCCGCTGGACGGGGCGGCCTTCTATTCGGCCGACATCCAGGGTTTCGGCATGTTCAACGAGTACGGTGTGCCGAAAAAGACTTTCTACGCCCTGAAGGCATTCAAGATGCTCGTCGACGCGCCGCAGCGGATCAGCGCGGAAGGCCCTTGCCCACAGGGCCTGGCCGTGGCCGCCGGCATCGACAGGCTGCACGAGCGCGTGACGGTGCTGGCCACCAACTTTTCCGCCGCGGGCCGGAAGCTGACCTTGCGTCTTTCAAACCTGCCCTGGAAAGGCCCGCTCCGCTGCGAGACCTTGGTCCTCGACGCCGGGCACGATCTCTCGCCGTCGAGCGTCGAGCGGCCCGCCGACGGCCAGGCCCGCCTCGAGCAGGATCTCGTTCCGGCTTCGGTCCACGTGACTACCTGCCAGAGGATGCGCTAAGCGACGCCTGCATGCAGCCGCCCTGGCCGGTGTAGAAGATCCGCCCGTTGGACGCGCACGCGCCGGTACACTCGCTGGTGTCCAGCCGCGGTCCGCTGCTGAGCAAAAGGGGATGGCGCGAGTCGCTCACGTCGTATACGTCCATGGCGGGCGCCAGCAGGTACTGCCCGGCCAG
>Ga0326728_10009511_pt1 | contig 23358 bp, 14 predicted proteins | sample MB3enrmetagenome_FD_207602 | JGI IMG/M metagenome (GOLD analysis project Ga0326728, IMG submission 207602) | Lab enriched peat soil microbial communities from McLean, Ithaca, NY, United States - MB31MN | ecosystem: Environmental > Terrestrial > Soil > Wetlands > Peat | place: USA: New York... | reverse complement strand
AACCATTTTCATCAACTTTCGTGGGCCACAGGCCCATCCTGACAGCTCTGCGAATCGGTAAGCACGAATTCGCAGGGAAGCCACGGAAGCCCCAGACCGCAGAGCTGCGCTCTGCGCAATCCGGCATTCGATCAACCTGCGCAGTAAGAGCCGCGGACCCCAAACGCGGGGGTCCGCGCTACGGCGGTTCCATGCGCGCCAACGCCGCTGTAATGATAAAATTCGTTGCGGGTATTCAGGGAGGAGGGACCATGAAGGTCATCGACCCGGTTTGCAAGATGACGATTGATTCGGAAAAGGCAGCCGCGACCAGCGAATACAAGGGCCAAACCGTCTACTTCTGCGCCAAGAGCTGCAAGGCCAAGTTCGATGCCGCGCCGGACAAGTACGTCAGCAAATAGCGCACTTAAGATATCATCTCGCAAGGTGGATTCCGTACGGTGGTATTTCCGGCCGAGGCACAGGGCCCGAAGGCGGAGGGTACATGAAAGAAGTAGAGGTCCAGCGCCGGCGGCAATTCTGTGCGCGTTGCGGCCAATTGATGTTTGAATTCTACCGCTCGCCCGACGGCCACTTCGGCCTGGTGGGTGAGGTGGGAACGGAAGCTTTGGCACGCGGACTCGAGGTGGCCTGCCCAACGTGCGGGGCTCGCTACCGGCTGCTCGAACGTGTGGACGCCGCGGGGCAACCGGTGGCACGCGTGTAAAGTCATCAGTCGTCAGTTATCAGTCATCAGTATCAAGATCCCTCCGGCGGCGGGCTAGGCAGTGACTGATAACAGACAACTGATAGCTGATACTTTTCTCATAACCGACCCAAGGGGATATTTCGATGAAAAACGGACAAGCGTTGCTTTTCCAGAAAGCGGGAATCATTGGTTTTGGCTGGATGATCATTCTCTTTTGTCTCAGTTCCGCGGCGTGGGGCCAAATGGTGCAGCCACTGCCGCCGCAGCAGACCGTGATGGTGCACGGCCACAAGATCGCTTATTACGAGGCGGGAAAGGGAAGCGTCGTCATCCTCATTCACGGCCTGGGCGCGGACTCACGGCACTGGGCCGCCAACATCGACGCGCTTTCCCATGACTTCCGGGTCATCGCGCTCGACCAGATCGGCTATGGCCAATCGGACAAGCCGCTGATGCGCTACACGGTGGAGAATTTTTCTGATTACCTGCACGGCTTTTTGCAGGCGTTAAAAATCCCCAAGGCCAGCCTGGTGGGGAACTCGCTGGGCGGTTGGGTGGCACTGGACTTTACCCTTCGGCATCCGCAAATGGTGGAGAAGTTGGTGCTGGTGGATGCGGCGGGATTGCACCCCACTGCCGCCGTGAAGTGGCCGGCGGGCCAACGCATGACGCTCACGCCGCTGAATACCCAATGGTTTTTCGATTTGATGGCGGCGAATAAAGAGTGGGCGTCCACCGATCTGGGGCCCAATGCCTTTGAGCGCCACGTGCAGAACGGCGATAGCTATACGGTGGCCAGCAGCGTGGCGGAGATGATTACCGGCCGGGATTTTGAAGACAGGAAACTGGGGAAAGTGCGCGCTCCCACGCTGATTATCTGGGGGCGCGATGACATGCTGATTCCCCTGGCCATGGGTGAGGAACTCCACAAGGGCATTGCCGGCTCACAGATGATCGTGCTGGACGGCACCGGGCACATACCCATGGTGGGCAAGCCCGCGGAGTTTAACCAGGCCGTGACGAAATTCCTGATGTAGCGTCTCGTAGGGGCTGGGCTGGCCCTGCCCTCGTTCTTCACCACGGACAAACTACAGGGGCAGGGCAAGCCCAGCCCCTACGAGACCCGCATGTATCGGTAGACGGAAATAGCACCTTATGCCTGACGAAGGCTTTCTTCTGAGTCCGCAAAACGCGCGCGATTACCTCGTGGAGCAGGGCTTCATGCCCAGCGAGGAGGAAGTCTCCATCCGCGCCCTGGGCGGGGGCGTATCCAATATCGTGCTGCTAGTGGAGTGGCTGGGGCAGGGCGGGCAGCGTTGGGTCATCAAGCAGTCGCTGGAAAAGCTGCGCGTCAAGGACGACTGGCGCTCGGAGCGCACGCGCATTTATCGCGAGGCGCTGTCGATTCGGAGACTGCGGCCGGTGTTGGGCACGCCGGCATTGCCGGAAGTGATTCACACGGACTTCCAGCGGTTTCTTTACATCATGACCGCCGCGCCGCTGGGGTCGCTGGTGTGGAAGGATTCGTTGCTGGCCCGCCGCGCCGATGCACAAGTGGCTCGCAACGCGGGTTTGCTGCTGGCCAAGATGATCAACGCCTCGAAGGGAGACGAATCTCTAAGCTCGGAATTCTGGGACCGCACGGTGTTCGATCAGCTCCGCATCGATCCGTACTACCGCACCACGGCTTCCCGCCATCCCGAATTGCGCCAGGAGTTTGACGACCTCATCGAGACGTCACTGGGAATCCGCACCTCGCTGGTGCACGGTGATTACAGCCCCAAGAACATGCTGGTGCGCGGCGAAAATATTTTCTTGATCGATTTTGAAGTGGTGCATTGGGGCGATCCGTCGTTTGATGCGGCGTTCCTGATGAACCACCTCTTGCTGAAGGCTTTTCACCAGCCCGCCGCCGGCCGGCAGTTCATCGCGCTGGTCTACGACTTCTGGAAATCCCTCCTCACCGCCCTGGGGCCGGAAGCCGCCATGGGGTTCGAGCTCATGACCCTGCGCCACCTGGGCGGTTTGATGCTGGCGCGCATCGATGGCAAATCGCCGGTGGAATATATTCAGGACGAGGCAACCAAGGACGCCGTGCGGCGAGCGGCAACGCGGATTCTGGTGGAAGGACCGCGCATCCTTGAAGATGCCGTGGAGATTGTGAGGGGAGAGATCGCCCACGAAAGTATGAAGGATGAAGTATGAAGGATGAAGGCTGAAGCCGCTTTTATACTTCATCCTTCATACTTCATCCTTCGTACTTTTAAGTCTTTAGCATCGGGAAAAAATATGCCCAGGATAAACCTTATTCGCGCGCGCGAAATTCTGGACTCGCGTGGAAATCCCACGGTGGAGGTGGACGTCTTTCTTGACGACGGCGCGCGCGGGCGGGGAATGGTTCCTTCCGGGGCTTCGATGGGGAAGGCGGAGGCGCTCGAGTGGCGCGATGGCGACGCGAAGCGCTATCACGGGCGCGGGGTTCTTAAGGCCATTGAGAACGTCGTGCTGACGATCGCTCCCGCCGTGCGCGGCATGGAGGCGGGCGACCAGGGGGCGCTGGACCGGCGGCTGTGTGAGCTGGATGGCACCGAAAACAAAAGCCGCCTGGGAGCGAACGCCCTTCTGGGAGTCTCGCTGGCGGTGGCGCGCGCCGCTGCGGCGTCGGCGGGCTTGCCGCTCTATCGTTACCTGGGAGGAGAGCAGGCAGTGGAGTTGCCGGTGCCCATGGTCAACATCGTCAGCGGAGGCTTGCACGGCGGCGGCAACATCGATTTCCAGGATTTCCAGGTCATCCCGCTGCGCGCGGAGCGTTACTCGGAAGCGTTGCACGACGTGGTGCTGATTTACCATGCCATGAAGGGTGTCCTGAAGGCCCGTGGCGTCTACTCCCCGGGCGTCGCAGATGAAGGCGGCTACGCCCCGCGGCTGAATTCAAACGAAGCGGGTTTCGAAGTGATGGTGAAAGCCTTCGAGCGCGCGGGTTTCATGCCCGGGAAGGATGCGGCCATCGCCGTGGATGTGGCCGCGAGCTATTTCTACCAGAACGGTCGCTATCAGCTTTCCACCGAGCGCGAAGAATGGAGTTCCCGCGACCTCGTGGAGCGTCTGGCAGCGTGGGCGGAGCGCTATCCCATCCTTTCGATCGAGGACGGGGTGGCGGAAGATGATGAAGCCGGTTGGAAACTGCTCACCGAGCGGCTGGGCAAGCGCTGCCAGTTGATTGGTGATGACCTGTTCGTCACCAACCCGCGGCGGCTGGCGGAGGGAATTTGCGATGGCATCGCCAACGCGGTGCTGGTGAAGATGAATCAAATCGGCACGCTGAGCGAAACGCTGGAAGTGATCAGAATGGCGCAGCGCGCCGGCTACCGCACCGTGGTCAGCGCTCGCTCCGGCGAGACGGAAGACGATTTCATGAGCGATTTGGCGGTGGGCACGGGCGCGGGACAATTAAAAGTGGGCGCCATTACGCGCTCCGAACGCCTGGCGAAATACAATCGGTTGCTGCGGATCGAAGAACGTCTGGGGAATCGCGCGGTGTATCGCGGGGCGGAAATCTTCCAAGGTTTAAAGGCGTGCGCAGTGAGGTAGGCACGCACCCGGTTTTTACCTTTGACTGCAAGGTGGGCCACGCGCCCCGGCATCGGCTCATGGTTTCGCCACCAGACCCATATCCATCAGTTGCAGCATCAGATCTACCACCAGTTCGCTGGTGTACGGGCTACCGCGCCATTCAAACCCGGACTTGCGCTCCAGCCACGGATCGGCAATCGCCTCGGTAATGGAACCCTTGTAGGGGCCATCAGCAACCTGAACATAGAAGTTGAGTTGCATCACCCGATTCTCGAGCTGTTCAAACAGCGGATTGCCGGTCGCTTTATACAATCGGTCCAGGCACTGGATCTTCCGGTTGTGGTAGTTATAGACTGAATACTGGTTGAAGTGCTGTTGCTCGCTATGGGCGCATTGCGTGGGATTCTTCACCCAACTGAGTTGCTTCGGGCACCAGTAGAGCAAGGCATAATAGGCATTGGCGACGGCATGGTTGAGGCTTTCCTGGTCACCCGTCCGATCGTATTTAGCCAACCAGTACTCCACCACGTTGTAGATGCTGTCCTGCTCGAAATCACCGGGGGGAAGATCCGGATGCTGCCCGGTGTACCAGAAATGCCCTTCGACATTCTGGCGAAGGAACCGCTCCTGGTTGGCGCTTGCCCGAAGGCAGCGATCGTCGCCGGTAATCCTGGCGATGATCGGCAACCCCACCAACGTACGGCCGTCCACCACGGACTGTGATTTCGCGCCGGTCTCAATGTCTACAACCTGCGGGAAGCCACCGTCAGGGTTCTGCTGCGCCAGCACCCATCCGAGCGACGCCATCGCGGCCTTGTACCAGTCCTGCCGATCCACGCCCTCCTTTTCCTTCACAAGTTGCCAGGTCTCGAGGATGTAGCGGACCATCCACGCGTTGATGTCCACCTTGTAACCATTATGGCCCCAGTCCCAGCTACAGAAACCCTCCGCCGCGAGGCCGCCGGGACGTTTCTCTTTCCGGAAATACCAGGAGGTGTGGAACGCGCCGCTGGGCTGCTGCCCCTTGAGCGCAAAGTCAATCTGCTCGAAGGCCCTGTCACGCCACATCTTTTCGCCGGTCATCGCGTACAGGCGGTACTCGTAGTAGGCGATGTAGGGGTTGTTGCCAATGTAAACGAAGGGCGCGCCGCGGTGATGCTCGTAACCGATGCCCGGCTTCCAGCTCAGCAGTTGGCGGCGACCATCGAGGGTTAGATTGAAGGCCTCCTGCGGCGTTCGCACCTTGAGCGAATCATCCACGCGATAGTTGTTGACCTTAACCCAAGCCTGCATGATCCCAGTGATGGCGCCGGTGAATAGACCCGCATCGCTCAGGAACAGTTGGAGCGGCATTTCATACTTTGTGCCGGCTACCAACAGGCCGCCACCGACGCGGAATTGCGGTGCAGTCCGGCGATTAGCGAAGAAAAAACTGGTTTTCCCCGTCCAGGTTGCCGGATTGAGGTAGTCGGTGTTGCTGTCGATGGCAAATAGCAGCACCAGCGACAGGTCAGGCCGATAGACCAGAACGCCCGGTACACCGCAGTAGCGCAACGGCGTAACGGACGCCTCTTCGCTGTTGCCGGCCCACGGATAGGTCTGCACGCGCCAATCGCTGGTGAAACCATCGTGATATGCCAGGCACACCTCCCAACCGTTGAGGTCCTTGTCCACTGACCATTTCAGCGTGAAGTTTGTCACCGGCAGGTCGTCGCGCAGCGCCACATCGGCCTCCCAGGAAATCTTCACCCCATCGATCTCCTGTTGGCCAGACAACCGCGCGGTCCGCGGATTGATCTTCTCAGCCTGCGACGCCGCCAGCCAACGGACTTCTCCGCTCTTTATGTTGCGCAGGGCCAGCAGGCCTTTGGTTGCCGGTTGTTCCACAGGCTTGGCATGGAGGGAGATTGTTCCCAGCGTCCAGCCGTTTGGCATCCTCAACAACTCCCACTTCACGCCCGCGCGATTCTTGAGAACCATCGTCTTATAGTCGCCCGCCACCGCACTGCAAACCGAGAACAGCGCCAAACCAAGCAACAAACCTGCCGTCTTTCTCTTCACGATTACTCCTTGCCCGGAATCAGTTTTCTGGCCTCCCGGCGATGGCGAGTGTACACCCGTTTGCCTCCCGTCGAGACCTTCGGGCAGGGTTTTTCTCACAGACGCTACCAGCGGCAGGAACCTCTGCGGTATTTGGAGATTGCTTTGTTTCGGATGAGGGATTAATCTGCTACCGGATTTGGTGTCCCCCATGCGTCACGCCTATTTTCTGGCTCCAACCTCTTTTTCAGCAGCGTTCGCGGCCTGTCTGGCTCTGGGGGTGGTGTGCTCCACCACCGCTCAAACCGGGGCGCCACCTCAGGCGGGGAGCGCCTCCACCCCTCCGCCTGCGGAGCAAACTCAGACGCAGCCGAGCTCCGCGCCGGTGACGGAGAAGTACGTGTTGGAGTCGCAGGTGCCCCTGGTTCTTGTGGACGTTGTGGTGACGGATAAAGACGGCCATCCCGTGCATGGACTGAAAGCGTCGGACTTCACGGTGCTCGAAAAGGGAAAGCCCATGACGGTGCAGAGCTTCGAGGAGCACCGCTTCGATCAGGCTCCGCCACCGGCGCCGCGTCCGACCCGGCAGGAGCTCGGCCCAAACGTTTTCACCAACTTTACTTACACTCCCAACAACGGACCGTTGAATGTCCTGCTGATGGACGCACTGAACACGCCGATCGCTGACCAGGCGTATGTGCGCCAGCAGATGCTCGAATACGTCAAAAAGCTGCCGGAAGGCACGCGCCTGGCCATCTTCGGCCTATCCACGCATCTGTTTATTCTCCAGGGCTTCACCACCGACCCGGCAATATTGAAGGCCGTCCTGAGCAACAAGAAGCATTTGCCGTCCGATTCGCCACTGCTGACCACACCCGAGGAAACCGAGGAGCAACAGGAGCAGGTCGACATGATCGGCTCTCTGGGCAACGATCCCAGCACGGCCCAGATGCAGGCCGACATGGAGCAGTTCCAGGCCCAGACGAACAGCTTCCAAACCAGGCTGCGCGTGGAGTACACGCTCTCGGCAATGAACAATTTGGCGCGCTATCTCTCCGGCCTGCCCGGACGCAAGAACCTCATCTGGTTCTCCGGGTCATTCCCCATCAACATCCTCCCGGACGGCGACCTGGAGAATCCTTTCGGCGCGATGGAGAACTTCGAGGACGATGTGAAGGCCACCGCCGACCTGTTGACGCGCTCGCAGGTGGCGGTGTATCCCATTGATGGACGCGGTCTGTTCACCAATCCGGCGCTCAGTGCGTCGGTCTCGGGGGCCAGCCTCGCCAGGAACCCCAACACCATGATGAAGGCGCACACAAAGTTTTTTACCCAGACGGCGGCTGAGCACTTCACCATGCAGGCAATGGCGGAACAGACCGGCGGCAAGGCTTTCTATAACACCAACGGCCTGAAGGAGGCTGTGCAGGAGGCCGTCGACCAGGGTTCCAACTATTACACGCTCACCTACACGCCCACCGATCGCAAATGGGATGGTGGTTACCGCAACATTCGCGTGAAGATGGAGCAGCCCGGCGTGAATCTCTTCTATCGGCACGGATACTACGCGGAGGACCCCACTGCCCCCGTGCACGGGCAGAAGGTGCTGCCCACGAGCGCGATGCAAATGGCCATGCTCCGCGGCGGGCCCGACCCCACCGAGATTCTTTTCAAGGTGAAGATTGTGCCCGCTGCCGGCACGGAGGAGACACTTCCGCCCGCCAATCAGCCCTTGGCAAAGAAGATGAAGCCGCCCTATCGGCATTACAATGTCTGGTATCTTGCCGACTTCACACATGTCGCGTTTGCGACCACGCCCGACGGCAACTATCACGGATCGGTGGAGTTTACGACCCTGCTGTACAGCCCGGAGGGCGAGCAGATGAACTGGACCAGCAACAAGGTGAATATCAACATGCCCGCGGCGAAACTTGAGGCGATGCTGCGGAAGGGCGTGAGCGTGCATCAGGTCATCGATGCGCCGGCCAAGGGGGAGTACTTCCTGCGCATAGGAGTTCACGACGTCCACAGCGACCGCGTCGGCGCTGTTGAGGTGCCTCTCACGGCGATTCAGCCGGAGCCCGCGCCACCTGCCGCGGCTGGAAAGTAATCGGAACACCTGGATAGGAAGAAGCTGTTACTGCCAGGCTCGGGGCTAAGAATCGAAGGGCAGAATAAATCATGATGATGCCGCTGGCCAACATGGCACGCGCAAGACTTGCGGCCGCATTATTTCTTGCGGCGCTGGCGCTGCCGATTCTTGCCTGGGGAGTTGGCAAGCCCGATTTCAAGCCCGGTTACAACTTTTATTCTCCCCAGGAGGACGCGCAGTTGGGGAAGGAATCATCCGCACAGGTGGACAAGCAGTTGCCCCTGCTTAATGACCCGGAGGCCCTGAAATACCTCAACGACCTGGGGAAAAGGCTGGTGGCTTTTGCACCGAACAACCATCCGGAGTATGTGTGGCAGTTCCGGATTGTGAACAGCGCGGAGATCAACGCTTTCGCTCTGCCGGGCGGGTACATTTATGTGAACCGCGGAGTGTTTGAGGTCGCCGAAAATGAAGCGCAACTCGCCGGAGTGATTGCCCACGAATCCGGCCACGTGGTGATGCGTCACGCCACCCACATTGCCTCGCAAGCCGTCTTGGCGCAGGGAGGCGCGGTCATCCTGACCGGCATCCTCGGCCAGAGCGACAGCCTTTCCAATCAACTGGCGCAATTGGGCCTCGGCCTGGGCGTCGATTCGCTGCTGCTGAAATACTCCCGCACCGCGGAAACGCAGGCGGATGAGGTGGGTACATACATTCTTTACCAGGCCGGATACGATCCCCATGCCATGGTGCAGTTTTTCCAGATCATCGCCCAGAAATATCCGCAGCGCACCCTGCAGTTCTTTTCCGACCATCCCAATCCCCAGAACCGCATCAAGGACGTCGACGCCGAGATTGCGCAATTGGGTCCGCCCCGGGGGGCGAGGACGGACAGTCCGGAATTCGAGGCGGCCAAGCAGTACCTGGCGGCGCTCGCTCCCGCGCCCGAGCACAAAGGCACGCCGAGAATCGACGCCAAGAAGCAACCTCCGCCTCTGCCTTCCGAGAACCTCATTCATTACGACGGCAAAATATTTACCCTCGACTACCCTGACAACTGGCAGGTGCAGCGCGGCGAGGATGGCTTGGAGTTGTTTCCTCCCGGGGGAATGGTGACGGGCGCCGAGGGGGAAACCGCGCAGGCTTACGGCGCGGCAGTCAGCGTCTTCTCGCCAGAGCAGGGGAACTGGGGGCTCATTGATGCGACGCAGGAACTTCTCGACTCGATGCGACAGTCGAATCCTCAGTTGCACGTTTTGCAGCAAACCGGCATGAACCTGCGCGGCGACCCGGCGGTCAGCACCCTGCTGCAAAATGATTCGCCGATTGAGGGACAGCGGGAAACGGACCACTTGGTGACGGTCCGCCGCGGCGACTCCGTGTTGGCTTTTATATTCATCGCTCCTGCCGGCGCCTTTGAATCCTACGCGCCAACGTTTGACAAGATATTGTTAAGTATTAGATGGTCGAAATGAGGAATGGCGGTCGCGGCCGGATAAGTTGGCAAGTTGTTGTACAGGTTTGACTTACGTCAAAATCTCAAGGGAATTCTCCCTCGATGCCATGGATGGTGCAAATTACCGGTTGAGCCCGTCCGGTGCGGGAACAATCCCTGATGTGCGTAGTTTGCCGCACGTTTTCTGCCACTTGACCTTCTGCAGGTTTCACGCGTAAAGCTAACTTTCTGAAATCAATACGGTTGGTTGTGAATACTGACCTCGTAGATGGCAGTCATCATGCAAGAAGCACGGGCGAAATGACAGAAACCACAAACTCGAAGAAGCCATCGCGTCTCCCTGCCACTTCCAGCCAAACGGTTCGCCAGCGCTGGATAGACCTCCTCGAACTGAGTTACTCCACCCGGCGAGTGACCCAACTGGAAATTGAACCCGGCGTTCATGGCCTGGTGGTTCCGGCGGCCTGCCGGAAGGAAACAAGCCAGGATTTGGTCGACGTTGAAGTGCGCGCAGCCACGAGCCGGGTTCCCGGCATGGCGCGGGGCGTACGTTTGTCCCTCGAGCGCCTCGGCGAGTTCGCCTTGACCCTGCCGGCGGATTATCGCGGCTGGATGGGCGCGTGGGGCAAGGACATTGCCGCGGGTGACACTCAAGTCACCGTCTTCGTCGATCTTGCCTACTTGGAAGCGGCGCTGCTGGCCCGCCTTTGGGACCACGGAGTGCTGGTGGAGTTCGGCTCGCCGCTGGCATTCTTCCGGCGCGGCGCGTTGAACGATTACATGAACATCTACGAAGCTGTGGTGACCATGGTGGCGGAAGGCTGTTCGTTGGCGGACACCGCGGACCGCTTGGCCCCCAAAATCCTCCAGCGCCTGCAAATCTACGCCAATGCTTACCATCAACTCTCCTCTCTCTACACGCAAGCCGAATGGCACATCGATGGCGACAACTTCATAATTAAAGTCCCGGGATCCCGCCTCTCCCTGGCGCTGCAGTACTGGGAATTGCAGGGGGACCACACGTCGGCGCATAAGGTTCTGCACGACTGGCGCGCCCGCATCGAGCAATTGCTGCAACAGGCGGCCGCCAGTCCCGACAACGAATTTCCCAAATCCTTCGCAGCTTGATCCACAGATTTCACAGATTACACAGATTAACAGGGGAAAGGAGAAAACAAGACAAAGCGACCAGGGCGAATGCGCGCGCCAGGGAACCCCGACCTCTTCGTCGCAACGCCAACTTTCGTTCGCGCCTCTTCTGAACCAACCCTTTTTTCTTGTCTTCGCCCTTTGTAATCTGTGTAATCTGTGTAATCTGTGTAATCTGTGGATATAATCCTTGACCGTGGCGAGAACCAGCACCCAAGCGACGAAATTAGCAGTGGTATGGGCCGCAGTGGCCATGCTGCTCGGCGGGGTCGTGCCAGCACGCGCGCAAGCGCCCGGACAAGCGCCCGGCCAGAGCCCCTCCTCGCCTCCTTCGCCCTTTCACATCCCCCACATCGGAAGTTCCCGCCGCGAGCAACCCCCGCCCGAGGTATCCACGGAGGGCCAAGTCTACGTCCTGCTCTGGTTTGACACCGAGGACTACATCCTGCCGCAAAGTGACGACGCCGCCAAGCGCCTGGCGGTGTTCCTGACGCAGGAGGGAATTCCCGCCACCTTCAAGGTGGTGGGCGAGAAGGCCCGCGTGCTCCAGCAGCGCCAGCGGCAGGACGTAATCACCGCGCTCGCCCAGCATGACATCGGCTATCACTCCAACACCCACAGCCAGCACCCCACGGTGGCCGAATACGAAGCCAACCTGGATTGGGACGCGGGTGTGGAGGAGTTCACCCGCCGCGAGCGTCCAGGCTTCGATGATGTGAAGACCATCTTCAGAAAAACTCCCGTGGCTTACGGGCAGCCGGGCGCTTCCTGGGCGCCGCAGGCTTTTCCGGCGCTCGTCAAGTGGGGCGTGCGCGTCTATCTGGACGAGGGCAAGCAGGTGGGATTACGCGGCCGCCCCTTCTGGTACGGAGGCTTGCTGAACATCTTCAACACGCGCGAGGGCCAGTTTCTGCGCCCCAACGCCGATTGGTCCAACCTCGACATGGCCAAAGCCCGCTTCCAGGACACCTACCTCACCATGACCTCGCGGAAGTCCGGCGGCGTCATCAGCGTCTACTTCCATCCCTGCGAATTTGTGCACAAGGAGTTCTGGGACGCCGTAAATTTCCGCGACGGAGCCAATCCCCCGCGCGACCAGTGGAAGTTGCCGCCCGTGAAGACGCCGGAGGAAACCGAGAAGGCTTTCCAGTACTTTGAGGATCTGGTGCGCTTCATGAAGTCATTCCCGCGCGTACAGTTCCTCACCGCATCCGCCGCTGCTGAGAGGTTTCGCGACCGCGCCCAGAATCACATCTTCACGACGCAGGAAGTGGGCGCCATCGCCGCCCAGGTGGATTCCGAGGTGTCATTTCAGGCGGGTGACACTTACAACTTGAGCGCCAGCGAAGTCTTTTATGTCATCAACAAATTCCTGGCGGGAATGGTGCAGCGACAGGGAGCGGAGTCGCTCATTTTGGAGCGCACTCCTTACGGCCCGGCCTCTACGCCGCAGCCTCTCAGCGCCAAGCTGGTGGCGCCCTGGGGGCAGGTGGCGCGCGCTGTGCTGGATGTTCAGGCCGAATTGGATAAAACGGGAAGGATTCCGAGCGCCATCCAACTGGGCAGCCAATCCGTTCCTCCGGAAAGTTATCTGGTGGGAATCGCCCAGGTTGCCCGGAGCATTATGGATAATCCGCAAATCCCCGATACTGTCCGGTTCTCCCCAGCACATCTCGCGGCTGCCGATTATGTTGCTGATGACTCCCCGGACCTCTGGGACTGGATTATCTTCCCCCACGGGTTTCACGCGCCCAAGCTGATGTCGCTCGCCAAACTCCAAGCGTGGACCCTCAAGCCCGCCGCCAAGTAGCTGGGAGAGTGCGGGATACGGGAAACGGGAAACGGGGTACGGGAATAAAAAAGCTTCGAGCGGGCCCGCTGACCGGATTGCTCAGGGCGCCGCTCTGGGTCTCAGCGCGGATGATGGACGCCCATCGCCCCGATGCAATGGGGCGCAATCCGGCAATTCTGCCTAACATCAAGATTACAAAGAGCTCACCCGATTAAGTGACAAAATATCTATATAAATATTCACATTTTGCCTGAAATTCCCTACGGTTTTTCATACTACGAGAAATTTCCCCGCCCAATATTTCAACCCAACTCATTTAAGTTCAATAACTTACAATTTCAGCGAGTTTGGCCGCAAGCTTGCAAACCAATCTAACGTCATTATTTGAACCTAGGGTAGCTCACCTCCGGGTTTGATGGGTCGCGGATCCTCCCACTCAAACCCACGCTTTTGATCAACCCATAAAGGGAGTCGGGACATTCGGGCCCGAAACCTAAAGTTGGCGTGTTTTCCTTTGCGCATTCGGCATCTTCAAATCTTGCATTGGGAGGCAGCATGACCAGAACGCACGTTCGAGACGCTTCGCGACGGCTGATTCTCGTTCTCAGCGCCATTGTGCTCTTGGGGACGACTGTTCAAAACCTTCGCGCCCAGGTGGTGGCGGGATCGATTTCGGGCACGGTCCAGGACACCACTGGGGGTGCCGTGCCCGGCGCCACCGTCAAGGCCACCGGGACCGCGACGGGACAGGTGGTTACCACCAAGACTGACGCCACGGGCTTGTTCAAGATTCCCTTCCTGCATATCGGGATGTATTCCCTGGAGGTCAGCAAGGAAGGGTTCAAGCGATCCACTTTCGACAATGTGGAAGTCACCGTGAATGCCGACCACGGCCTGGGAATCATCATCCTGGAAGTGGGCCAGGTGACCACCCTGGTGGAGATCAACGCGGCCCCGCCGCTGATGCAGACCACCCAGTCCCAGATCTCCACTTCCATCACCACCACCGAACTCGCCACGTTTCCGGCGATGGACTTCAACATCGGCATGGACGCCATGGTGTATATGCTTCCCGGCGTGGCGGGCACCCGCGACAACAACCGCGCGAACACCAACGGCGCGGCGTTTTCCGTGAATGGACTGCGCGGACGCGCCGACGACCAGCAGATCGACGGGGCCAACAACAATGACAACTCCGTGACCGGCCCCGGCATGTTCGTGGGCAACCCGGACTTTGTGCAGGAGTATCAGGTGACCACGGACAACTTTGGCCCTGAATACGGCCGCAATGCCGGCTCCGTGGTCAATATCATCACCAAGTCGGGGACCAACAATTGGCACTTTGACCTCTTCGGGACGGAGGGCAACAACAAATTGAATACGCTCTCCAACACCCAGAAGGCCTTCTCCGGCCTTCACACGCTCCCCATCCAAAACACCGAATACTCCGGGGGCGCCATTGGCGGTCCGGCCATCAAGGACAAGGTCTTCATGTTCAGTGGCTTCGACGACGAATCGTTCCCGGCGGCGCCACCTTTTCCTCGGGCAGTTTGACCCCCACGGCTGCCGGGCTTCAGACCTTGAAGACTTGCTACCCCAGCAGCACTTCTGTCCAGGCTTTGGCCAACTATGGTCCCTTTGCGGTTACGGGGGGCAACCCGGTGAGCCAGGGAACCCCCACCACCCAGACGGTGACGCCACCCAGTTCCTCGGGGCTTGCCGCCTGCCCGGGGGTCGTATTCTCGGGCATTAATCGTACGCTGAACACCGCCTACCACCAGTACGACCTGTTCGAGCGCCTGGATGTGCAGGGCTCCAAGGACCGTGTCTACGGCCGCTTTCTGTACCAGCATCAATTGAACATCGATGCCTCGGGCACCGGGTCTACCGGGTACATTGTTAACGTTCCCTCCGTCGGTCAGCAATGGGGCGTAAGCTGGACCCGCACCCTTTCCTCCAGCATGTTTAATCAGTTGGAGATCAACTTCGGCCGCTTGGGAGTGCAATTCGGTGGAAACCCCATGAACAGTGTTCCCACCACGAGCAATTGGGACCAAGCCCTGGGCTCCATCACCATGCCCTCCGGGTATTTGGGCTTCGGGCCGGCCAATAACCTCCCCCAAGGGCGCATCGTCAACACTTACCAGTTGCAGGACAACTTCAGCTACGTACGCGGCCGGCATCAGTTCAAGGCGGGCACGAATCTCACTTATGAGCGGTCGCCGAACGTGTTCCCCGCCAATTTCAACGGGAGCTACGCCTTCAGCACTTTCGGTAATTTTGTCGCCAACATCCCCAGCTCGTTCAGCATCAGCCTGGGCAGTGCCAACCTCGACTTCCGCGAGCACGATTCCTTCTGGTATGTCGGGGACGACTACAAGGCCACTTCCAATCTGACCCTCAATCTTGGGCTCACCTACACCTACTTCGGGCAGCCCGCCAATCTGTTTAACCGGCTGGACACGGCCAACGAAACCAGTTCCAAGCCCATGTACAATCCGGCTCTGCCCCTTTCCGTGCGGACTTTCCCCGTCATTCCCGCCCCCAAGACCGAGTTTGGTCCCAGCGCGGGGTTTGCCTACGACCCCAAGTGGGGGGGCGCGGGCAAGACCGTGATCCGCGGCGGCTATCGGCTGGCCTATGACCCGCCGTATTACAACATTTACCTGAACATTGCCACCGCCTCCCCGCAGGTGCTGGCGCTGACCTTGAACGGATTCACCGCCACCAACGATCCGGTTCCCCTGCCCGCCATCCCCTCGGGGAACAACCTCCGCGCCCTGGCCGCGCCGTTCCTCACCACGGGCGTGGCGGACCCGCGGTCCTTCAGCGAGACCAATGTGACCCCCAATTTCGCCGCCGATCACGTGCAGATGTGGTCCTTCGGGGTCCAGCGGCAGCTCAGTGACCATGCCGTGCTGGAGTCTCGCTATGTGGGCAACCACGGGGGCGCGCAGTTTCAGTCGATCAACGGCAATCCCCAGGTCGCCAATCTCCTCTCCGAGTTCCCCAACGCCATTTCCGGCGTCACCGCCTGCTCCGCCGCCAACGCCGTGGTGACCACCGCGGTGGGCCGCGTCAACTGCAATATCGGAGTGCTCCGCACCCGCGCCAACACCGGCGTGTCTGACTACAACGGCTGGCAGACGGAACTCCGCACCACCAACCTGAAGGACCAGTTGACCCTCAGCACCTCCTTCACCTGGAGCAAGACCACCGATAACACCAGCGAGATCTTCAGCTCGCTGGACGGGGGCAATACCGTCACCATCTCCCAGAACCCCCTGGACAACGTCCACGCTGAGCACGGGCTCTCCGGCCAGAACCTTCCCGGCAGTTGGACCATGAGCTTCTATGAGGATCTTCCCTGGCTCCGCAACCAGCACGGCGTGACCGGACACTTTTTGGGAGGGTGGGCCTTCTCCGGTACCTACCGCCTGCAAAGCGGCCAGCCCTACACACCCTATCAGCAATTCCTGGCCGGAAACTCCGGGGCGAATTGGTTTGACAGCACGGTGAACAGCGCTTTCTTCAGCTATCCCTCCGTCAATGTTCGCCCGTTCTACGGCAGCCCCACAGCGCCCATTTCCAATGTGGGCATCTACGCCGGTGACGCTTGCACCATCGCCGGTGGCGCCAGCAAGGGTGATCCCTCGTGCAGCCTGGCGGCCAACACGCTGCTCAGCTTCAACACGTTCAACACCACCAGCGGCCCCCACGTTTCCGCGCAGGTGCAGCCCAGCGCCGTGCGCTTTATCGTGAACGGTCCGGCCGCCGAAGCGGTCTATGGCACTCCCTTCGGTAACGTTCCCCGCAATCCCGTCCGCGACTATGAAATCAACTCGGCCAGCTTTGCCATTTACAAGAACATCAAGGTCACCGAACGCTTGAAGGTCCGCTTTGACGTTTCGGCCCGCAACGTGTTCAACCACCCGAACTTCAGCTCGGTGGACGCCGCCCTCGACGACGCCGGCAATCTCGGTCAAAGTAATGGGTTCGGCATTCCCTCCCTCACTTCCGGCGGAAACCGGACCATCGAGTTTGGGCTGCGAATTGATTATTAGCTTTGCTTGAGTTCGAAGATTTTCGGGGCGTCGCGCCTACGCGTGACGCCCCTTTTGTTTTGGGATTGCCCGATCGCCCCCCCCATCGGATTGCAGAGCAAAGCTCTGCGGTCGGTGGCTTCCGGGGTTTCGCCGCAGATTGGCGGTCACCGTTTCGCAGAGCTTTGCTCTGAGTTTGTGACTTTTTTCAATATTGGCGAGAAGCGATATTGCAAATAAAGGGTTTAACTGTATCAAAATGGCCAAAAATCGAAAAAAGTCACAAGCTCTCTGCGCAATCCGGCAATCCCCAAGGGGGTCACACAGCGGGACAACAGCCAGCCGCAGAGCCTCGCGCTCTGCGCTGGGGACCGGACTGCTCGCCTTGTTGCCACTGTGCTTCCGGCGACGCGTTGGTTACGGCCCCGCCGCTCGGCGAATCCATTCTGGGTATCATGGCCATCCTGACCATGACCGAGCACGGGCAGGATGCCCGTGGTACGTTTCAGTCCGGCCAGCCATATTATTGTCCACATAATTTCCCAGGTTTCCTACGAATTTTCATATCGCAACACATTTGTAAACTCGACGCGTTCTATCATCTACCTTAAAATCAACAACTTAAAATCTAATAAAGTTTGGTTGTAAACTTGCGGACATAATGTCCGGTAGCTCGGGACAGAACTCAGCACCTAATATTTCGGCACGGGTGGCGGGGCACGCCTTGATCGTAGGGGTACGGCTTGCCTTACCCCCGGCGTTTCGGTCGTGCGGTCGTAGCGAATAAGAGGGTACGGCGAGCCGTACCCCTACAACATTGGGTACAAGGTAGTATGCAGAAGTTTCCCTCAGGGAGCGCCCTGCGGGCCACGGCGATTCTCCCCATTCCGGTTTTGGGTCACCGCGCGGGGCTCGTGACAGGGGCTCAAGGTGGCGTTCTGGGAGCGTGTCTCCGCAGGTCGCACCGACCTCGCTATTTCCGATTTCTGTATATGACATTTTGTAGAAACTTGGCCATCGCCCCCCTGCAATCTTCTTTCCTGCTTGTTTTCAATAAATTAAAGCTCAAACATTGGTGGAAGCAATGGCCCAAATTTTGCTCAACAACAAATTCGGGTTCCTATAGTCTCTCGTTGTTTTGTCGGGATTTAGCGTTAGCGACACAAACCTTCAAATTGCGTTATAGCCAGTAAGTGATTAAGGTTGGCCGGGGAAACCAAGTTTGGAAGTGCTTTTTTCCGGCTCCAGGTAGTGATTTCCGAATCCAACCGAAATTCCTAAATCGGGAGGCACCTAATGAAGCAAGCGTTGCGGATTGCGAGTTGTTTGTTCCTTATGATGGTAGCTGCCCCAGGCCTGATGTGGGGACAAGCCAATGCCACCGGCACGATTACCGGAACGGTGACCGACCAGAGCGGCGGCGTGGTGGTGGGCGCTGAGGTGACGATCACGGATGTGGCCACCAAGAGTACTCAAACCCAGCGCACCAATCAAGTCGGCCACTTCATCTTCGCCAACCTTGATCCTGAAACTTACGACGTGAGCGTCGTGAAGTCGGGCTTTCGCCGGCTGCGCGTGCCCGCGCAGACCGTGATGATCGGAAAAACCATTACTCTTACCCTGGCGCTGGAAGTGGGGGTAAGCACGCAAACCGTTGAAGTCACTGCCGCACCGGGCGCGGAGCTGCAGACGGTGACTTCCACGATGAGCTCGACGATGAGTAACGATACGATGTTGAATCTCCCCAGCATCAATCGCGACGTCTCCACCCTGCTGAACTATCAAGCCACCGCCGCTCCCACCTTCCACGGAGCGGAAGGCGACGTCACGGGGGGTTCCATTGCGGGCGCCACGCCCGACCAGAACACCTTCATGCTGGATGGCAGCAACAACACCAGCGGCCTGGAAGGTGACAACGGGTATATCAATGGGTTTAGCGGCGACCAAAGAGGGGTTGTTCCCACGCCCATCGAGTCGATCGCCGAGGTCACGGTGAACACCAACAATATGACCGCCGACTTCAACAGCTCCGTCGGCGGGGAAATGATGGCGGTCACCAAGCGCGGACACGACGCGTTCCACGGGGCCGGCTACGACTTCTTCCAGGGCGACTGGCTGAACACCAACAATTGGAGCAATAACTTCACCGGTGTGCCCAAGCCCAAAACGCATCAGAACCGCTTCGGCTTCGATGTGGGCGGGCCCATGCTGCCCAAGATGGCGGGCGGGAAAACCTATTTCTTCTTCAACTTCGAGGGCCAGGTTTACCCCTTTAACCAGGCGGGGCAATTCACCCGCACCGTGCCTTCGGCGCAGCTTACCCAAGGGGTTATTCAGATCAAGACCGCGGAAGGGATTCAGTCGTTTAACCTCGCCCCGTCGGCAATCGCGTCGCTGAACGTTTGCGGCGCTGCCGGGGGCGAGCTTTGCGATCCCCGCAAGATCGGCATGAGCTCGACGGTGTCCACGATGTGGAGCAAGTACATCCCCGCACCCAACAGCACGAACACCAATGGCGATAAACTGAACACCTTTGCCTACCGCGGCAACCTGACCCTGCCGCTTAAGAATGACATCATGATCGGCCGGATTGACCACGACTTTGGGTCCAAAATGCGTTTCTATGCCCGCTACTCGTGGTTTAAACAAAACACCCCCGGCACCAATGAAGTCGATTACGGAGGCTTGCTCCCGGGAGACACGAAGGGTACCTTCGCGTCGGCGGCCTCGAACAACAACCAGCCCGCCACGCTGGTATTGGGGCTGGATTCTACCTTGTCACCCACTTTAACCAATAGTTTTCACTTCGGGTACACGCGGAATGAGTGGAACTGGATCCGGGAAGGTGTGGCGCCGCAGATTTCCGGCGCGGCGGGAGCCGTGGAGATCGACGGTGAATCCACCAATGCGCTGATTCCGGTCAACATTGATACCCAGGATTCCCGTAACCGCGCCTGGTACGAGCACAACTACGATTACCGCGAAGAGTTGAGCTGGCTCCACGGGAATCACATGTTACAGTTCGGCGGCGACGTCCTCCACGAATGGTGGCACTTCAATCGCTATGACAACGTGGTGGGTGGGCTGACCAACCTTGTTTACGAGCTTGATGACGGCGCGGTGCAGTACACTTCGGACTTTGAACCGCAGCCCTGCGGCGGGACCGTGACCACCGGATGCCTCGACCCCAGCGCCGCCGGCTCCACCACCCTCAATGCCAGCCAACTCGGTACCTGGAAGGAGTTTTACGCGGATCTTCTCGGTATCGCCAACCAATCGAGCATCGTGGCGACGCGCAGCGGAGCCAACCTGGCCCTCAATCCCCTGGGGACGCCCGCGGCCAGTTTTGTCTATGTGGACAGTCCGAGCCTTTATTTCAGCGATGCCTGGAAGATTAAACCCAACATCACGCTGAATTTCGGGCTGAACTATGGAGTGCAGTTGCCGCCTTATGACGTCAACGGGCGGCAGGATACCCTGGTGGATGCAAACGACAACCCCATTACCAACGCCAATTACCTCGCTCAGCGCCAGGCGTTCGCCAGCAACGGTCAAGTTTATTTCCCGACCGTTGGGTTTTCGCCGGTCGGCGCGGTGGGCATGAAGTATCCGTTCTCTCCGTACTATGGCGAGCTTGCTCCGCGCGTCTCCGTGGCTTGGAGCCCCACTTCGGAAATTGGCTGGGTAAACAAGCTCTTGGGCAGCAAGTCCACGGTGATTCGCGGCGGTTACGGCCGCTTTTACGCCCGCGACTTTGGGATCAACATTATCTCCAACCCCATCCTGGGCGATGGATTCCTCCAGCCCGTGGCGTGCAAGGGCCCGACTATGGCGGGCACCTGCGTGGGCGTGGGCGTGGCCACTCCCGCCACTATCTTCCGGATGGGCTCGAACGCTGACGGGCTCAACGTGCCCTTGCCCACCATCGCCGCGACGCTGTCGTCCCCGGTCATACCCCCCGCCGGCACCTCCCAAGTCTCCTCCTTGGACTCGCAGTACCGCCCTGCCGTTTCCGATCAGTTTGACTTCAGCATCCAAAGGCACATCAAGGGCGATATGATCGTGGAAGTTGGATACTTGGGGGTTTCGGGCCACCACCTCTATAATGAAAGTGACATGAATTCTATACCCTGGATGATGAAGCTGGGGGGCCAAACCTTTGCTCAAGCCTATGCGGCAGTGTGGACGCAACTGAACGCCGGGACAACTCCTGCCAAGGTGACGGCACAACCATTTTTCGAATCCGCTCTGTCGGGCACCGGCTTGTGCAGCCAATACAATAACTGCACGGCTTACGTAGCCACGTACCAAGGGTCGAATATTACCAGCGAGAATGTAACCGGTATTGCGGAGGCTATGGATTCGAAATGGAATTTCGGTCACATGATGTATTCAACCACCCAGGCTGGCTATGAAGAGATGGTCTCGTCCACCGGCCTGTCCGACTATTCGGCCTTTATCGTCAAGTTGTCGAAGCATGCCGCGCATGGCCTGACCTTCAATATGAACGCCACTTACGGCCGCTCGTTGGGCACCCTCGGCTTGGCGCAAACCTACACGGAAGACACGGCGGACAACGCGTTCAACCCTCGCGCCAACTGGACGCCGCAGCCCTGGGACCGGAAGTTTGCAATGAACTGGCTCGGAACTTACCACCTCCCCTTCGGGCCCGGGCAGCGCTTCTCGAATCCGAACCCCGTCCTCAGCCGTCTGATGGGGGGATGGTCGGTATCACCCCTGTTGTCTTGGGCCAGTGGGCTGCCGGTTGAGTTCTACACGGGCGGGGACGAAATGGGAGCCGGCGAGTATGAGAACGGCGCTTCGGCAGTTCCCGTCGGCATCAATACAGCCACCTTGACGAACTCGCAACACCACCTGGTGGTGAATGATCCGGCTAACGGCCAGGGTGGTAACCCCAACTCGGTGGGTGTCAACGGTAACGCTTACAACGGTGGCGCTGGGGAGAACATGTTCGCCAATCCCATCTCGGTGTACAACAGCTTCCGGCCATTCGTGCTGGGCATTGATGGAGCCCCCAGCCCAGACGGACAGTTGCGCGGTCCCGTGCATTGGGTCCTCGACCTCGGGATCACTAAAGATACCAAGATCCATGAGAACGTGGGATTTACCGTGTACTGCCAGATGATCAACGCGTTCAACCATACCAATTGGAATGCGCCGTTCCTTGACCTGCAAGATGCCCCGGACTTCGGTACGATGACCGGTGGTTACGGGAGCATCGGGAACTACGGACGGGTGATCGAACTTGGCGCCCGCATTTCCTTCTAAGACCTTTCACCGTTCCATGAATCTGCGGAGGGCCAGCACACGCTGGCCCTCCTTTTTTTTGGCGGGGGAGCGCCCCGGATGGCGCAGAGCGCAGCTCTGCGGTCAGGGATGCGCAGGGCTGCGCTCTGCGCCATCCGACAGATGATTGAACCCTTGATATCGTTATGTTAAGGTAGCAAGATCAGGCGAGAAGCTCGTGACCTTGGAAGAACGCTTCGCCAAGCAGGAAGAACAGGTGCTGGTGCAGGCCGAACGGGTCGCCCGGTTCGAGCGGGAAACTCCGCAGCGCCTGGTCATTCACGAGGAACAACTGGAAAGTCATGCCCTCGAGCTCGCTGAATTCCGCGCCACCGTGGCCCGGGGGCTCGAGTTACTGGAACGGTTTGTCTCCGGTCAGGGCGGGGGCAACAGGCGGGGAAACAAGTCCTGAGTATTCCGCAATCAGTTAATCTCATGCTGAGTTCGAGCGCTCGAGGTGTCTAACCGCGCCGCGGCGAATTCGGGTTCATGCCCATGCCTACAAATTCTCGCTCCCGGGGCGCTTGCGGGCGCCGTGATTTCCTCCGCTCGGGCCTGGGCGGGCTGGCCTTTGCCCTTCCCATTTTCCGCGGTGGTAGGCTCGGGCAACCGGTCCTCACTCCCGGTCCCTGGTTTGTGGATCGGGCGCGGCAGTCGGGCCTGGCGGCCTTCCGGGATACCTGCGGCGACCTGGCCAAGAACTACCTGCTGGAGACGCTGGGCAGCGGCGTGGCGCTGTTCGACTACAACCACGACGGCCTGTTGGACGTTTTTCTGGTGAACGGCTCTTCCTACCCGATCCTCGAGAACCCCCGCCTGCCACGCACCTCCAGCCGCCTGTTCCGCAACAACGGGGATGGGACCTTTACCGATGTCACCGAGGCCAGCGGGCTGCTGAACCAGGGATGGGGCATGGGCGTGGCCGTGGCGGACTACGACAACGACGGCCATCCGGACGTCTTCATCACCAACTACGGCCCCAATGCTCTCTTCCACAATCAGGGTGACGGGACCTTTCGCAACGTGGCGCGCGAGGCGGGCGTGGAGGGCGGAAACTGTAGCACCGGTTGCGCCTGGGGAGACTACGACGGCGACGGCCGGCTGGACCTCTACGTGGCCCGCTACGCGGACTTCGACCGCGCGCACCTCCCCCTGCCCCAAATGTTGAACTATTGCGTTTATCTCGGCGTCCCGGTGGCCTGCGGTCCGCGCGGGCTG
>Ga0326728_10009509_pt1 | contig 23371 bp, 16 predicted proteins | sample MB3enrmetagenome_FD_207602 | JGI IMG/M metagenome (GOLD analysis project Ga0326728, IMG submission 207602) | Lab enriched peat soil microbial communities from McLean, Ithaca, NY, United States - MB31MN | ecosystem: Environmental > Terrestrial > Soil > Wetlands > Peat | place: USA: New York... | reverse complement strand
GAGGACGGATATAGAGTCCGGCGACGTCGACAAGCTCGCTGCCCACGTGGAGCTCGAGGAAGCCATCGTCTCCGAAATATTCACCTTCCAGAAAGTCATCGACCCAATGGAGGAGCTCTATCGCGCGGCCTACCCCGCCGCGGTAGACGCCCCCGATGTGCCCCAGCTCAAATCGACCCTCAACGACTTGAAGGATGAAGTCCTCAGGCGCAACGCCGAGAACCGCAATCTGTTGAAGCATAAAATGGAAATCGTTCGCGGCGAGATCGCTGGTTTCCGCAATCCGCTCTCCAAGCGCGCCTCGATCTACGCGAGGGCCGGCGAGGGCGAGCTCGTGGACATCCAGGGCTAAACTCTATTATACAATTCAGACGACCCTTGGCGGGTTCTGTCGGCGCTGCATCCAGGCCGTCCCGCATTCGATAATCTGCAAGAAGACTGCATCCTATTGCAGCCCTCTGATTACCACATAAGCCGTAACGGCCTAGACGTAGCCCTGACAGTGCAACCTGCCGATAGCGGACGGGTGTCATAAAGGAAAAAGGACACGATTCCTAGGGCCCTTTTTCTTTATGACACCCGCCAACTGCAGTGTGATGTCTCGGTTGCCTCGATCGCCGCTATGGCATATCCTTGAGCTCATGAGCAAGCGCCCCCTGTATATCCTCGACTGTTATGCCTTCATATACCGATCGTATTTCGCCTTCATGAATCGGCCGCTCAAGAATGCCAAGGGCGAGAACGTGTCCGCGGCCTTCGGCTTCTTCCGCTTCCTCTTCAATCTCTTCGAGACGCACAATCCCGGCGCCTTCGCCGCGGTCTTTGACCCCAAGAGCAAGACGTTTCGCCACGAGATGTATCCAGAATACAAGGCCACCCGGCAGAAGACGCCGGAGGACCTGCATGCCCAGGTGCCTCTCGTCGAGGAGATCCTGCGCGAGCTCGGGCTTCCCGTGCTTAGGGCCGAGGGCTACGAGGCGGACGACGTCATCGCGGCGCTTGCGACGCAGGCCAGGGCCGAGGGTCGCGAGGCTTGGATCGTATCGGGCGACAAGGACCTTCTCCAACTCGTGGGCGGCAGCGTGAAGGCCCTGAGGCCGGACTCGAACTTCGGCTATAAGCCCTATGGCGTCCATGAGGTCGAGGCCGAGTGGGGCGTCTCGCCCGAGCGCATCCTCGACTACCTTTCCCTCACGGGCGACGCATCGGACAACGTGCCCGGTGTACCTGGCATCGGGGACAAGACGGCGCTCAAGCTCCTTTCGGAGTTTCATAGCCTGGACGAGCTGTACGCGCGTATCGCGGAGGTAAAGCCCGAGGGCGCGAAGAAAAAGCTCGAGGAGGGCAAGGAGAGCGCCTACCTATCATACAAGCTCATCACCCTTGCGGCCGACGCGCCCACGGGCATTCACGGCCTCGACGAGCTCGATGTGGACGGCCTCAACAGGACGGCGGCCGATCGCGTCTTCGTCCGCGAGGGCATGAAGAGCCTCGTGTCCGCAGGGGAGAAGGACCTCTTCTCCGGCGAGGGCACGACCTCGGCCAAAGGCGAGACAGGTTCCGAGCCGCAGAAGCCGGCGGCTCCTATAGGCACGCCCGATGCCCTTCTCGGGCCCGGAGAGTACAAGTGTGTAACGAGCGAGAAGGCCCTCGCCTCCTGGGTCGATGCCTGCATAGCGGCGAAGACCTTCGCCTTCGACTGTGAGACGGACGGCCTGGACGAGATGGCCGCGAGGCCTGTGGGTTTCTCCCTCGCCTGGGAGCCGAAGAAAGCCTGCTATGTCCCCCTCCTCTGCCCCGAGGAAAAACGCGTGAGCGAGGAAACCGCGAGGAAAGAGCTGTCGCGCCTGTTCTCCGCAAAGGGCGCGACGCTCGTAGGACACAACGTGAAGTTCGACTGGCACATCATGAGGCGCTTCGGCGCGCCGATGAAATGCGCGCTCTGCGACACCATGCTCGAGGCATGGCTCCTCGACGCAGAGGCGAGCTCGCTCGCTCTCGGCGCGGTCTCCGAGCGGCGCCTAGGTACGGCGGGCACCGCCTATGACGAAGTAGTGCCCAAGGGCGCCAGTTTTGCGATGGTCCCGGCCGACAAGGCGACTGCCTACGCCGCCGAGGATGCTGACTTCACGCTCAGGCTCCACCTTCTCATGGAAGGAGAGCTCGAGGTGGCGGCTCTCACCCGGCTTTACCGCGATGTCGAGATGCCGACCCTGCCCATACTCGGCGAGATGGAGGCCCGGGGCATACTTGTCGACTCGGGCGAGTTGCGCGCCTACGGGGTAGAGCTCGAGAAGGAAATGGCCTTGATCCAGGCCGACATTTACAAGGATGTAGGTCGCGAGTTCAACATCGCCTCGCCCAAGCAGCTGCAGGAGGTGCTCTTCGTCGAGCGCAAGCTGCCCACGGGGAAGAAAACCAAGACCGGCTACTCGACGGATACGAGCGTCCTCGAGGAGCTCGCCGCCCTCGACACCGTACCGCGAAAAATCTTGCGGCACCGCAGCCTCGCGAAGCTCAAGAGCACCTACGTCGACTCCCTCTCGTCCCTAGCCGAGGCTGATGTAGCGGCCGCCGCGTCGGCCGGCGGGCCGGACCTCTTCGGCAAGACCGGCAGGGTGCACACGCACTATATGCAGACCGGCGCGGCTACGGGCAGGCTCTCGAGCCGCGACCCCAACCTCCAGAACATACCGGTGCGCGACGAGGAGGGCCGGCGCATCCGCATGGCCTTCACCGCTGAGTCAGGCAGTCTCCTTGTGTCGGCCGACTATGCACAGATAGAGCTCGTCGTCCTCGCCCACCTCTCACAGGACCCCGGCCTCCTCAAGGCTTTCCACGAGGGCGTCGACGTCCACCGCCGCACGGCAAGCCTCCTCTTCGGCATGAGCGAAGACGAGGTGACGCCCGATAAAAGGCGCATCGCAAAGACCATCAACTTCGGTGTCATCTACGGCATGTCCGCCTTCCGTCTCTCGAACGAGCTCGGTATCCCGCGAGGCGATGCGCAGAAGTTCATCGACGCCTATTTCAAGACCTATTCAGGCGTGCGGACCTTCATCGACAAGGCAGTGAAGGAGGCCGAGGAGCGCGGCTATTCGATGACCATACTCGGCCGACGCAGGCCCATCGACGCGATCAATTCCCGCAACAAGACCGAGAAGCAGGCGGCCGAGCGCGTCGCGGTAAACACGCCCATCCAGGGATCGGCAGCGGATATCGTGAAGCTTGCGATGATCCGCGTGGACGCAGCCCTCCGCTCCGAGCGGCCCAAGGCAAAGCTTCTCCTCCAGGTGCACGACGAGCTAATCGCAGAGGCCCCGGAAAAAGAGGCGGCCGCGGTCGCCGCGCTCATGAAGCGTGAGATGGAGGGCGCGATCGAGCTGTCGTTGCCCCTGCGAGCGAGCGTGGAGACGGGCAAACGCTGGGGAGACATGCACTGATGCTACTCGGCCTTACGGGCGGGTATTGTGCGGGGAAGAGCACGGTCGCTTCCATACTCGAGGCGCGGGGCTGGACCTGCATCGACGTGGACAAGCTCGGGCACGAGGCCATGGAGAAGGCGCGCGACGCGATCGTCGGCCGTTTCGGGCCGGGCGTCGTAGGCCCCGACGGGCTCCTCGACCGGCGAGAGCTCGCCTCCATCGTATTCTCCGACCCCGCCGCCCTGGCCGACCAGGAGGCGATAGTCCATCCCCTGGCCATCGCCCTCCTGAACGAGCGCATAGCCAGAGCCGAAAAGACGACGGCGGCCGGCCGCGAGGCGCAGATCTGTATCAACGCCGCCCTTCTCCACAAAACGGGTCGAATCGTCTCCTGCGACGCTGTCATAGAAGTCAGGTCACCACTACTCATACGCATCGCGCGCGGGGCGAAGCGTGACGGAGCCGGCGCCAGAGCCGCTTTTCGCCGCATAACGCGACAAAAGGCTTTCCGCTCCGAGCTTTACGCCCAGGTCCGAGAGGCCGGCCTCCCTCTCATTGTCCTACGCAACTGCCGCGACCGCGCCGCGCTTGCGCGAGGGCTCGAGCTGGCCTTAAGACGAGTCGGACCACCGAAATAATTGCTACGCCGATGTACTAAATATTGTCACGTACCGCCGCGGGACTCCTTGTAGCCGTTCGCCAGCGAATGTATATTTCCTTTATCCAGAACCCGGATGCACCTGAAGAGGCCTAAGCTTGCGTCTTTCTATACTCGCGGCGGTCTCTTACGGAGTGACGGCGGTCTCGATTTTTCAAAGGAGGCAAAGGCAATGCAGAAAGGTTTCAAATTCACGCTTGCGCTGCTGCTGGCGGCGGTAATCGGAACGTCGGCGTTCGCTCAGAGCGCCGCGGGCAACAATCTCACCATCGGTCTCGTGATGGTCGGCGCTTTCAACGATCACGGCTGGAGCGAAGCCACGCTCGAGGGCTCTCAGTACGCCGTGAGCAAGGTTCCCGGTACTAAGCTCGTCTACATCGACAACGTAAACCCCGCCGGACACCCCGGGACGACGGCCTCGCAGCTAGCCGAGAGCCTCCTTGCGCAAGGTGCCAAGCTCATCATCTTCAATTCCGACGACTTCTCCGACGAAGCCGTGAAGTTCGCCCAGGCCCACAAGGACATCTTCGTCATCTTCGCCTCCGGCGACACAGTGTGGAAGGACGGCAAGAACTACCATGATCTGCCCAATATGGTCTGTATCATGGGACAGTGCGAGTACATGAAGATGGTCGCGGGCGTAGCCGCCGCCATGACCACGAAGACCGGCAAGATCGGCTTCCTCGGCCCCCTCATCAACGATGAGACCCGCCGCCTCGCCTCCTCCGCCTATCTCGGCGCCAAGTACGCCTGGGTCAACTACCTCAAGAAGGACCCCGCCAAGCTCGACTTCAAGGTCACGTGGATCGGCGGCTGGTTCAACATCCCGGGCGTCACCTCCGATCCCACGCAGGTCGCCGACGACTTCTTCAACTCCGGCTACGATGTCGTGATCTCCGGTATCGACACCACCGAGGCAGTCACCGAGGCCGCGAAGTATCAGGCTCAGGGCAAGACCGTGTGGGCGATCCCCTACGACTACGACAAGGCCCTCGCGGAGAATAAGGCCGTCTCCCTCGGCGTCCCCTACTACAACTGGGGCCCCGCTTTTGCCACGAACGTCGCTGCGGCCATGAAGGGAACCTGGAAGAGCCACTGGGAGTGGAACGGGCCGTATTGGAAGGACATCAACGATCCCGATAAGTCCAACGTCGGCTTCAACAAAGGCACCCTCGGCCCTGAAGCTTCCGCCACGGTCGATAAGTTCGTAGCCGAGCTCAGCAAGGGCCTCAATCTCTGGTCCGGCCCCCTCAACCTTCAGGATGGAACCGTCTACCTGCAGAAGGGCCAGAAGGCCACTGACAAGCAGATCTGGTACCTGCCACAGCTCGTTCAGGGCATAACTGGCCTCTCCGTCTCGAAGTAAAGCCGAGACGAACCAGGACAAAAAGGCAACCACGGGGGCGCAATGCCTCCGTGGTTACTCTTTTGTCCGATCGTTCCATTTTTCCTAGGCGGAGCGGCAATGCAGATCGAATTGCGCGACATCCAAAAAACTTTCGGGCCGGTTCACGCGAACGCGGGCATCTCGCTCGCCGTGAAGTCGGCTTCGATACTCGGCATCCTCGGCGAAAACGGCGCAGGCAAAAGCACTCTCATGAAGATCCTCTCGGGCTTTCAAGCCCCGGACAAGGGCAGCATATTCCTCGACGGGAAGGAAGCGGCCATCCGCTCGCCAGCAGACGCGATCCGCTTGGGCGTCGGCATGCTCCACCAAGACCCCCTCGACTTTCCGCCCTTGAAGCTCGTCGACGATATCCTCCTCGGCAGCAGAGGATCTTTGAGGCCGGATCGCACGAAGACTGCGCGAGAGATATGCGCGCTCGCGGAACGCTTTGGTTTCGACCTCGATCCTGACTCCTATGTCGACACGCTCACGGTCGGAGAGCGCCAGCAGCTCGAGATATTGAGGCTCCTGTGGATGGGCGCCAAGGTTCTCATCCTCGACGAACCGACGACCGGCATCAGCCTCCCTCAAAAGGAGAAACTTTTCGCCACGATAAAGAAGCTCGCCTCCGAGGGCATGACCGTCCTCTTCGTCTCGCACAAGCTCGAGGACGTGGAGACGCTCTGCGACCAGGCGGTCGTGCTCAGGCAAGGAGCTCTCGTCGGGAGCCAAGAGCTGCCCTTCGATACGAAGGCTCTCGTCGAGCTTATGTTCGGCAAGGAGCTCCCCAAGGCCGAGCGTAGCCGAGCCCAGGCCGGAGAGGCCGTCCTTTCGGCCCGCAAGCTTTGCCTCGACTCGATACGGCTTCAAATAAAGGCTTTCGACTTCAGCGTCTGTGCGGGCGAGACCATCGGCCTCGCGGGCATGGAGGGATCGGGGCAGGCCCTCTTCCTCTCCTCCTGCGCAGGTCTCGAGCGCGCGGTCTCCGGCGCGATCTGCCTCGATAGTCGCGATATGACACGGGCCTCGCACCACGAGTTCAAGCGGCACGGCGCGGCCTACCTGCCTGCGGCTCGGCTCGAGGAGGGCCTCGTGCCAGGCCTCTCTCTTGCGGAGCACTTCATCCTCGCGGAAGGCGAACGGGGATTGTTCATCGATCGAAAGAAAGCCGAGGCGCGCGCCGCGTCGCGGATAGCGTCCTTCAACATAAAGGGTCGTCCGGACAGCGCGGTGGAGGCCCTCTCGGGCGGCAATCAGCAGCGTGCCCTCCTCGCGCTCCTGCGTGAGGAGCTCTCCCTCATTCTCGTCGAGCACCCCACGCGGGGGCTGGATATCGAGTCCACGGCCTACATTTGGGAAAAGCTCAAAGAGCGATGCTCCCATGGCGCGGCCATAGTCTTCATCTCCTCCGACCTCGACGAGATACTTCAATACAGCGACCGCGTGTTCGTCTTCTTCGCGGGCCGTGTGTCCCCTCCCCTCGACGCCGAAGACCTCTCTGCCTCGGAACTCGGACGCCTCATCGGAGGCAAAGGCTGGGAGCGATTCGAGGTAGCCCATGCGTAAGTCGCGCGCAATAAAGACGCTGTTCCAACTAGGCGCCGTTATCTTGGCCATCGGCGTCACCTCGGCAGTCCTCGCCGTCGTTGGGGCACAACCCTTTGGCGCTTACGGGAGCATTCTCAAAGGGGCCTTCGGCACCTGGGGCGTCGCATCAGATGTCGTCGTCGCTTGGGTGCCCCTGCTGCTCGCCACCTCCGGCATCCTCGTCACCTTCACTGTCGGCCTGTGGAATATTGGCATCGAGGGACAGATAACCCTCGGCGCCATCTTCGCCACTTGGGCGTTGCGGACCTTCCAGGGCTCATCATTGGATCCTGGCCTTGTCCTCACCATGGCCTTCGCTGCGGGCATAGTCGGAGGTGTGATCTGGGCCATGCTCGTCGGGGCGCTCAAGACCTTCGGCGGCGTCAACGAGATATTCGGAGGCCTGGGGCTCAACTACGTGGCCACGGCGATCAATATCTGGCTTATCTTCGGCCCCTGGAAACGGCCGGGCGTCGCATCGATGTCGGGCACCGTGCCCTTCGACAAGAGTCTCTGGCTTCCCACGATAAGCGAGCAGTCGCGCCTCGCACCGATAGCTGTCGGTATAGCGATAGTGGGCATCGCGATCATCTTCGCCCTCATTCAAGGCACGTACTTCGGCCTCCGCCTCAAGGCGGTGGGCAAGAACCCGAAGACGGCCTTTCTCCTAGGCATACCGACCTGGCAGTATGCGATGACCTCCTTCGCGATCTGCGGCGTCTTCGCCGGACTCGCGGGAGCGGTACAGGTCACCGCTATATACCACCGCCTCATCCCCTCGATCTCCTCGGGCTACGGCTTTCTCGGCCTCATGGTGGGTATGCTCGTCAACTACAGTGCCGCGGCGGCCGCGCCGGTGGCCCTCTTCTTCGCAGCCCTCAACGTTGGCTCGATACAGCTGCCCATCGTATACAAGCTCGACTCCTCGCTGTCGGGCGTGCTACAAGGCACACTCGTCCTCTTCATCATCCTCGCGGAAGGGCTGCGGGGTCGCATCATGGGGAAGAAAGGCAAGGCAGCATCATGACGACGGAAATACTCCTCATCGGCCTCGCCAGCGTCTTCGCCTCCGCAGGCCCTTTGGTCTTCGCCGCTATCGGCGAGGCCATCACCGAGAGGGCGGGCATCACGAACCTCTCCATGAACGGCCTCATACTCCTGTCCGCGATGGGCGGCTTCGCGGCAGCCCTCGCGACGAAAAACGTGGCCATGGGCTTCCTCGCGGGTGCCGCAATAGGAGGAACTGTGTCGGCCATCGTGGCCTTCTCCAGCATCACGCTCAAGCAATCCCAAGTGGCAGTGGGCTTCGTCCTGGCCCTCCTCTGCCGCGACCTATCCTACTTTCTTGGCACTCCCATCATGGGTTTGCCCGGCCCGCGCCTCGGGCAGGCGACCATTCCCCTGCTCCGCGACATCCCGGTGCTCGGGCCCTTGCTTTTCAAACAGGACATCATGACCTACCTGAGCTTCGTCCTGATAATCGTCGCCTGGCTCTTCGTGAACAAGACGAGGCCCGGCCTAGTGCTAAGAGGCATTGGCGAGAAGCCCGCGGCGGCCTACGCCCGCGGAGCGAACGTCAGCCGACTTCGGTACATCTACACAGTCTTGGGCGGAGTCTTAGCCGGCCTCGCGGGGCCGATGTACTCGCTCTCGATCAAGGCCGGCTGGAAGGGCACGATCACAGGCCTGGACGGCATCGGATGGATAGCCTTGGCGATCACCATCTTCGGCGGTTGGAGCCCAATCAAAGTGGCCCTCGGCGCCTACCTCTTCGCCTTGCTGCAGTGGCTCGGCATCGTATTGCAGCCAGTCATGCCCGGCGTACCCAGCCAGGTGCTGCAGGTGGCGCCCTTCCCACTCATGATCCTCACGCTCCTGTTCGTCAACATGGGCAACGCCGAGTGGGTGGAGGCGAGCCTCGCGAAACTGCCGGAGAAACAGAGGCGGGCTGTGGCAAAGGCGTTGCGGGCGATCAACGTCAAACCGCCCGCGGCATTAGGAACGCCCTTCGAGAAGGATTAAAGCCGCAGGGGGTGAATATGGATAAGGAAGACACGAGCCAGGGTCAGTCGGCATCGGAGCACATTTCGCAAAAAATCGCCGAACTTGGGGATTGGCGCGGGGAAAAGCTCAAGCGGATGCGCAAGCTCATCAAGGAAGCGGACCCGGATATCGTCGAGGAGTGGAAGTGGATGGGCACCCCCGTCTGGTCGCACGACGGGATAGTCTGCACCGGTGAATCCTACAAGACTGCCGTGAAGCTCACCTTCGCCAAAGGCGCGTCCCTGGCGGATTCGGCCCGGCTCTTCAACTCGAGCCTCGACGGGAACGCGCGCCGCGCGATCGACATCCACGAGGACGGAGAAATCGACGAGGCAGCCTTCATGGCGCTCGTCCGCCAAGCGGTCGCCCTCAACTGCTCTAGCAAGTCGAAGAGTTCGAAGAAAGCGAAACCCTAGAGAAAAGGCTGTCCCCAAAGTCGCCGTAAGAGGCAGGGAAACCACGGAATTGAGCGCTAGACACGGAGTATTGATGAGACACAGAGATTGAGCGCACATAGGTTTCTCAGCATTCTCCGTGATCTCAGTCGAACTCTGGGCCTAACACTTCGCTAGACTTCGTTCCGTGGTTCCTCTTCCCTACTTCCTGGACAATCCCTTTTTGCTCGAGGTATTAAGCCTTGCCGTCGGGCTTGGAGCCGATCAGAGTGATGTTGAGGCCGGCCTGGTAGCGCTCGTGGCTCTCGGGGTTCTCGACTTTGCCGTTGCAATAGAATCCAACCGAGCCTGAGGCGAACTGCTTTTCCTGTGCTATTACTTTACCCCAGACCTTGCCGTCGGAGTCGGCGATAGTGAGCTCGAGGAATTTCGGGGCCTTGGGATCGGTCTTCTTGGGATCGGGCATATGGTTCTCCTTGCTGTCAGCGATGAGTTCAGTGTAATACAGAGGGAGACTAGAGATACAGTACCGTCTTTCGCCCTAGGATTATGCCCTTGATTCGGTATCACGGGATGCCGATAGGCTAATAGTCGGGACTTCTCCATTCGATCGGCGAAAAGTCCCCTGGAGGGCTCGCAATGTCCGCGGAACGCAAGAAGCTGCTTTTGCTATCCATCTTCTCCGGCATATTCGTACTCCTTTTAATAACGGTGGGGTTCTTCCTCTTCACGCCCAAAAAGGGTTCGGCCCAGGCTCCGGCGACGATAGGCAACAGCGCGCCGCCTAAGGCTCAGGACCCGCAGGACTATCTGTCCGCGCCCCCGGCCAGCCCCAGCCTCGGGCAGCCCAAAAGCCAGGACGGCAGTGTCATCGTCGTTTATGGCGATAAGCCCGCGCTGCCTGCAACGGGCGCTTCTTCGAGCGCTGCCGGCGCTGCTCCTCAGGCCGAGGCGCCTGCCGCCGAAAATACTGCGCAGGGCAAGGCAGCGGCAGCGACGGATAAAGGCGTACTGAGCGAAGGTGAAACAAACCGCGCCGTCTCCACCAAGAAAAAGCCGAGCGCCAAAAACGCGCCTACGGCCGTCGCGACTGCGACCGCGAAGAGCGTAGCAAGCAAGAGCGCGGCCAAGCCCGCGGCGGAGCTGCTTGCAAAGCCGGTCGTCAAGGCCGATGCGTTCTGGATCCAGGCGGGAAGCTTTGCAAGCAGGGGCCGCGCCGACGAGCTCCAGCAGGGCCTCGCAGAGAAGGGCATGGCGGCCCTCATCACCATCAACGACGTTTCGGGCAAAAGCCTCTACCGCGTCCGAATCGGTCCCTATGCCTCCGAGCCCGAGGCCAAGGATTGGCTCGCGAAGATCAAGGACCTGGACGGCTGCAATGCCGCTTATATCTTGAAATCGGGCGCAAAAAAGGCCAAATAGCGCATGACCAGAAATAAGGATCTGATCGACGCAGGGCGCGGTGCCGTACCCTGCGACATCAACCTCGCGAATTGCTCGCTCATCGATCTCCTTGGCGGCGAGATCCGCAAGGGAGCAACCGTCTCCATCCGCAAGGGTGCGATAGCTGGCGTCAACGACGGCCTGCGCGCCGAAAAGACCATCGACCTCAAGGGCATGTATCTTGCGCCGGGCCTCGTCGACGCCCATATGCACATCGAGTCCTCCATGCTCACTCCTCCCGAGTATGCTCGCATTGTCGCGCCCCGCGGGACGACGGCGATCGTGGCAGACCCCCACGAGATAGTCAACGTCCTCGGCTACGATGGCATGCGCTATATGCTCGCCGCGAGCGAGGCTCTGCCGATCGACGTCTACTTCATGGTCCCCTCCTGCGTCCCCGCCACGGACTTCGATACCGCAGGAGCCGCTCTCTATGCCTCGGACATGCACCCCTTCCTCCGCGAGCCGCGAGTGCTAGGCTTAGGCGAGGTGATGAACTACCCCGGCGTCCTCTATAAGGACCAAAAGCTTCTCGACAAGATCGCCCTCTTCCGAGAGGCGGCCAGGCCCATCGACGGCCACGCTCCCGGACTTTCGGGAGGAGCGCTCTCGGCCTATATCGCCGCGGGCATCGGTTCCGATCACGAGTGCACCACGCCGGAGGAGGCTCGCGAGAAGGTTTCCAAGGGCATGTATGTCATGATGCGCGAGGGCTCCGCCGCGCGCGACCTAAAGAAGCTCATCCCCGCGATCACAGCGAAGACCGTTTCGCGCTTCCTCATCTGCTCCGACGACCGGCACCCCAACGACCTCGTCGACGAGGGGCACATGGACCACGCGATGCGCCTACTCCTCGCAGGTGGCATCGACCCTATCGACGCTTTCCGCATCGCCTGTCTGAACCCGGCCCAGTGGTTCGGCATCAGGGATACGGGCGCAGTGGCCCCAGGCTACAAAGCCGACCTCATCGCCTTCGATTCGTTCGAGGACTTTAAGGCCCGCATGGTCTTCAAGTCGGGCGAGCTCATCGCGGAGAACGGGAAGCTCCTCGTCGACATACCGGGCACCCGCCCCCCCGCCCGCGACTCCGTCAACATCAAGTGGCTCACCGCGGGAGACTTCGCCATTCCGGCCGAACGTAGGGCCGACGGAAGCCCCAAGAACATCCGCGTCATAGAGGCGTGCTCGGGCTCTATAGTCACAGGAAATAGGATAGAGACTCCCAAAGTCGAGGACGGCCTCTGCGTCGCCGACCTTGAGCGGGACATCCTCAAGATATTTGTGATCGAGCGGCACACAGGCTCAGGCAACATCGGCAAGGGCTTCATAATGGGATTCGGCCTCAAGCGGGGGGCGATGGGCCTCACCGTCTCGCACGACTCGCACAACATGATCGTAGTCGGCGTAGACGACAGGTCGATCTTCAAGGCGGCGCGCCACCTAAATAAGATGAAGGGCGGCATGGTCTTCGCGGTGGGCGACGACATCCTCCTCGACCTGCCACTACCCGTCGCCGGGCTCATGAGCGACGAAGGGGCGCAATTCGTCATCGAACGACTGCGCGCCTTCGACGAGATATTCGCAGCCGAGGGACTCACGAATACAAGCCCCCTCATGACCCTCTCCTTCATGGCCCTGCCGGTTATCCCCAAGCTCAAGATAACGGACAAGGGGCTGATCGACGTCGAGCGCTTTACTCCCGTGGGGCTGTTCGCGGACTAGCCAGACCAAGCGCAAAAAACTTGACGCAGGTTTGTATACAGAATACAGTATCCACTGATGATTATCCGCGAAAGGCTCAGTACCGACGTCCATCAGGAATTGCTCGGCCGTATAATCCGCGGCGAGTCCGCGCCTGGACAGAGGCTGAGGGACACCGACCTCGCCGAGGAGCTCGGCGTGAGCCGGACGCCCGTCCGCGAGGCGCTGCTCAGGCTGGAGAAGGAAGGCTTCATCTCCTCCCAGAAGCACCTAGGCTTCACGGTAAAAAAGCTCGAGGCCTCGGAGATTAACGAGGTTTATCCCCTAGTAAGCCTCCTCGAGTGCTCGGCCCTCGACTCGTCCCCCATGCCTAGCCTGCCTAAAATGCGCCGCTTAGGCGAGCTCTCCCGCGCCCTCAGAGACGAGGGCGCAGATCCCTTCCGCAGGATCGAGCTTGACTCTTCCTGGCACGAGGCCCTCATCGATGACAGCGGCAACGCCTGTCTCCTGCGCATTCTCTCGGACCTCAAGACCGTCCTCTTCCGCTACGAATACGCCTTCATGCAGAACGACGATCTCGTCGCCCAATCGATAGCGGAGCACGCGGCCATCGCGCTCTCGCTCAAGAACGGCAAACGCAAGGACGCGGTCAGGCTGCTCAAGGCCCATTGGGACCGCTGCACCGCGGCCACGCTCGCCGAGTTTTTCGCGACCGAAGGCAGGGCTTGAAATGGAGAGGAGCATGCGCTTTCTCGCGAACGATCGGGTAATCAAGACTTCAGCGCAGGCGTCCTCTGCCGCGCTCGACTTCATACGCGGCGAGCTGGGGCTGACCGGTACGAAAGAAGGATGCCGCGAAGGCGACTGCGGCGCCTGCGCCGTTATCCTCGGCACAAGAGCTCCCGAGGATGACGAATTCTCGTACCGCGCCATGCCTTCATGCCTGCTCGCCTTAGGCGAGCTCGAGGGCCGGCACCTCGTCACGATCGAGGGACTCGTCTCCGGCGCGGATGCGCCCGAGGCCAAGGACAGGCCCCGCCTGACTCCAGTCATGAAGGCCATCTCTGAGGCGAATGGCAGCCAGTGCGGTTTCTGCTCGCCTGGCTTCGTGATCTCACTCAGCGCCTACCTCCTGAACGGAGACCCAGACGCTGCCGACTGTTCGCACGGCAAGCTCTCCGTCGAGGGCGCAGCGCGGGCGGTCGAGGGCAACCTCTGCCGCTGCACGGGCTACGGCGCAATAAGACGCGCGGCTGCGCGCCTGGTCGAGGACTTCGCCTATCTGCCCGCCGAGCCGGAAGCCCGGCTTCAGGCCTTGGTCGAAGCCAAGGTCCTGCCGCCCTCCTGTCTCGAGTTCGCGCGCGGAGAGCTTCCGCCGCCCGAGCCGACCGCAGTTAATATTGCCCGAGATGAGTCCTCTGCCCTGGGCAGCTCGCCGCCCGTACCTTTGGGCGGCGGCTCCGACTACCTCGTGCGCAACCCCGAGCCGAATGGGACTCAGGGCTTCCGCTTCGCTTTCCTGGGCGGAAGGCCCGCTCTCAAGCGCATAACCCGAGAAGGCGAGGTTCTCATGATCGGAACCGCAGTGAGCTGGCGAGAGTTCTTCGCGAGCCCCGAACTGCGCTCCCTCGTGCCAGGCATCGAGCGCTACGAAGAGTCCCTGGCGAGCCCCCTCGTGCGCGAGCGGGCGACCGTGGGCGGCAATATAGTCAACGCCTCGCCCGTGGGCGACCTTACTTCAATGCTGATAGGGCTCGGCGCAGTTCTCCGCATCACAGGCCCGGATGGAGCGAGACGAGAGATACCCATCGAGCGTTTCTTTCTCGGCTACAAGAAACTCGACCTCGCCGTGGGCGAAATCGTCGAGGCGATCCTCATCCCCGCGGCGAAGAGCTTCGGCCTGTTCAACTTCGAGAAGGTGTCCAAGCGCAAGCACCTGGACATAGCCGCTGTTAACAGCGCCGCTGTCTTCGAGCTGGACGAGAAGCGCCGCATAGCCTTCTGTCGGATATCGGCGGGAGGAGTGGCCGCGACGCCGATGCTCCTGGAGAAGACAGGCGCCTTCCTGGTCAGCAAGGGCATAGACGTCACAACCGTCCGCGAGGCGTCGTTCATCGCGGGCTCGGAGGTTAAGCCGATAAGCGACGTGCGTGGCAGCGCGGATTACAGGCGCCGCCTCCTCGAGCGCCTCATCATCGCCCATTTCATCGAGCTCTTTCCCGGCTCGGGCGTCGAGGAGGCATTATAATGAAGAGTACCTTGGTATCCGACCTCAACGTATCCGGCACGACACTCTACCTCGACGATTCGCCGACGGTCTCTGGGATGCTCTACGCCGCGCCCGTGACGAGTCCCACCGCCCACGGCAAGCTCAAGGCGATCCGCACGGAGGCTGCGCTTGGCCTGGATCCCTCGGTGCGCATCATCGCGGCGAAGGACATACCCGGAGAGAACCAGATAGGCTCGATAATCCCAGACGAGCCGCTCCTCGTCGAGGACGAGTGGGAGTACATGGGCCAGAGCGTGGCCCTCGTGATCGCCTTGAGCGCGAGAATCGCGCGAAAAGCCGCCTCGCTCGTGAAGCTCGAGTACGATGAACTGCCGGTCGTGACCGATGCGCGCGAGGCCTTCGCGGCGGGGAGCCTCATCCTACCGTCGCACACGATACGCTCGGGCGACCCGGAAGGTGCCTTCGCGCGATGCGCGACCGTGGTCTCCGGTCGCGTCGCCTCGCTCGGGCAGGAGCACGTTTACCTCGAGCCCCAAGGAGCCGTAGCCGAGCCGCGTGAGGGCGGTCGAATGTATGTCCTCTCGGGCACTCAGTCGCCCACGGGCGTGCAGCGCGCGGTTGCTCGCGTGCTCGGCCTCGCGATGCGCGACGTCGAGGTTGAGACCCGCCGCCTGGGCGGCGGCTTCGGCGGCAAGGAAGAGCAGGGTAACACGTGGGCAGCCCTTGCGGCCCTCGGCGCTGCGATCACAGGCAAGAGCGTCAAGCTCTACCTCAAGCGGCGAGAGGACATGCGCTGGACGGGGAAACGGCACCCCTACTCGAGCGACTACAAGCTCGGCCTGGACGCCGAGGGCAACTTCGTCGCATTCCAAGTCGAGTACTTCCAGAACTCGGGCGCCTCCTGCGACCTCTCGCCCTCCATACTCGCGCGTACGCTCTTCCACGCGACGAACGCCTACCGCATCCCGAACGTCGCGGCCACCGGGCACACCTGCAAGACGAACCTGCCGCCCTTCACCGCATTCCGCGGCTTCGGGGCGCCTCAGGGCGTCTTCGTGATCGAGTCCGCGATCGACGCGGCGGCGCGAGAGGGAGGCTGGGACCCGGTCGAACTACGAAAAAGGAACCTCTTCTCGACCGGAGACGTCACGCACTTCGGCCAGGCCCTCGAGCCCTGCAATGCGCGCAGCTGCGTCGACGCAGCCCTCGCGAACGCAGGCTGGGACAATCTCCACGCCGAGATAGAGTCGTTCAACGCGTCGCACAAACTCGAGAAGAGGGGCGCCGCTATCCTCCCCGTCTGCTTCGGCGTCTCCTTCACGACCCTCTTCATGAACCAGGGTGGCGCCCTGGTCCATGTCTTCACCGACGGCTCGGTCTCGGTGTCGACCGGAGCCGTGGAGATGGGGCAGCAGGTCGGGCGCAAGATCCAGGTGGTCGCGGCCACGACCCTAGGCATAAGTGACGAACTCGTGCGCGTCGAGAGTACGCGCACAGCGACCGTGGCGAACACCTATCCCACCGCAGCGAGCACAGGCTCCGACATCAACGGGATGGCTGCCCTCGCGGCATGCGAGGAGATACGCGGGAGGCTCCTCGGTGTCGCTGCCCACATGCTCGGCGCGCGAGAGGGAGAGCTCGCGATCGAGGGAGGCACCGTCGTCAGGAACGGCGTGGCCACTGACCTCGGCTGGAAGAAGCTCGTCTTCGCCGCCCACCGCGATCGTGTGGACCTCTCGGCCCACGGCTTCTACTCGACTCCCGACCTCGTCTACGACGACAAAGCCGAGCGCGGCAGCCCCTTCGCCTACCACGCCTACGGCTGCGCAGTCGTCTCGGCGACGGTCGACGTCCTCCGGGGGACCTACCGCTTCGACAATGCTTGGATAGTCCACGATGTCGGCGAAAGCATCGACCCGAAGGTGGACTTAGGCCAGATCGAGGGCGCCTTCGCCCAAGGCCTCGGCTGGGCGAACCTCGAAGAGCTCGTCTACGACGAGAAGGGAAGTCTCAAGTCGGACACGCTCTCGACCTACAAGCTGCCCGATATAGGCTTCGTCCCGAGTTCGGTCTCGGTCGAGTTCCTGAAGGGCGCGCCCAACCCGAAGGCCGTCATGCGCTCGAAGGCCATAGGCGAGCCTCCCTTCCTTTACGGCATCGCTGGCTACTTCGCCCTACTCGAGGCGCTGAGGTCGGCACGGTCCGCCGTAGGCAAACCTCTTAACGCGGCTTCTGCGCATGCTGCCTCGCCGGGCATGTACGACATACCCATGACGCCCGAGAAGGTCCTCGACTACATACAGGGACTGCGTCCCGAAGGGAAGAAGCCATGCTGATCAAGAACGCCCTGCTTGCCTTGCCCGGGGAAGAAGACTTCGTCCGAGGCTCTCTCCGCGTCCGTGGCGAGCGGATTGCAGAGATCGGTACCGGGACAGGACGTGATTTCGAAGCAGAGAAAGGCGAGGAGGAGATCGACGCCTCGGGCCTCGTCGTCATCCCGGGCGGCATCGATCCGCACGTTCACTTCGACGAGCCGGGCTTCACTTCCCGCGAGGATTTCGCGCACGGCAGCGCGGAGGCGGCTAGGGGCGGGATCACGACCGTGATCGACATGCCCTGCACTTCGCTGCCGCCCGTGCTCGACCTCCCGGCGCTCGAGAACAAGCTCTCGCATATCGCGAAAAGCGCCTATGTCGACTACGCGCTCTACGGCGGAGTATCGGGCCATCGCGCGGCAGAGTCGCTGCCGGGGCCCGACGGCCCCGGCAACATGGAGGCCCTCGCGTCCAAGGTCGTCGGCTTCAAGTGCTATTTCATCTCGGGCATGACGAGCTTCACCCGCGTGACGCACGAGGACTTCGGCCGCGTAGTCACAGAAGGCCAGCGCCTCGGCAGACCGGTCCTCCTCCATGCCGAGGACTTCGACTACGTGACCGCAGCAACTTCCCGCGTCAAAGAAGCGCGCGGCACCGGGAAGCCCAGGTGGGAGGACTACTGCGACTCGCGGCCCGAGGCTGCGGAGCTCGTCGCGGTGGCTTCGGCCCTCGAGCTCGCGCGCGGCAGGGAGAAGACGCTGCATATAGTCCACGTAGGCACTGCCGCGGCGGCCGAGATGGTCCGCGACAGAGGCGCGAGCTGCGAGACCTGCGCGCACTACCTCGCGTTCGGGCGAGAGGACTTCGCCCTGCGCGGCGCGGCGCTCAAGACCGCCCCCGTCGTCAAATCGCGCTCCGAGCGCGAAAGGCTCTGGTCCCTTCTCGCGGACGGGAGCATCTCCTTCCTCGCGAGCGACCACGCACCCTCTTCGCACGAGGAGAAAGAGACGGGCGATGTATGGACCGCATATGGCGGTATACCGGGCGTAGGCACGGGGCTGCCCTTTCTCTACTCCGAGGGCCTCGTTCGAAGCCGCCTAACGCTTCCGCGCTTTCTCGAGGCGAGCTCCGGCGCGGCGGCGAAGAGGTACGGCCTCTGGGCACGCAAGGGCTCGCTCGCGGTGGGCAAGGACGCGGACATAGTCCTCATCGACCCTTCCTCTTCCACCACGATAGAGGGCGAGAAGCTCCTGTCCAAGGGTCATATAACCCCCTTCGACGGAATGGTCCTCGCGCTCTCGATAGAGTCGACCTTCGTCCGCGGCCGCAAAGCCTATGACCGCAAACTCGGAATCGTCGCCGAGCGCGGAAGCGGCAAATTCCTCACGTGGGGGTACGCGTGAGCAAGGCAATGGAGACTACGGGCCTGCCGGGACTCCTTAAGAGAATTGCGGGAGAATACCGCGCGAAGCTCTCGATATTCGAGATTCCCGAGAAAGCCTTCAAGGCGGCCTTCGAGCTCGAGTCGAGCAGCCCCGGCCTCGGGATCATGGGCGCCAAGGTCTCGCTGCCAGTCGGCCCCGCCGCAGGGCCGCACACTCAAATCGCGCCCAACATCGTGGCCGCTTACCTCGCGGGCTCGCGCGTCTTCGAGCTCAAGACCGTGCAGGAGAACGACAGCCTCGATATCGCGAAGCCCTGCATCGACGCGCTTGACGAGGGCCACAACACCGAATGGTCGACCGAGCTCTCGCTCGAGTGCGCGCGCGAGGAATACCTACGCGGCTGGATAGCGGTACAGCTTCTCGCCTCGATTTTCTCGAGCTCTCCCCGTGACTTTATCTTCAACATGTCGGTCGGCTACACCTTGGCCGGCATTAAGGGGGAGAAGGTCGATTCCTTCATCGAGGGCATGCGCGATCCCGCGGCGGCCCCCGCCTCGGCTTCCTTCTGGGAAGGCGCGTTGCGCGATCTAGAAAGCTTCGTGGGCTCGGCCGAATTCGCACAGGCCTTCGGAGGCGAGGCTCGAGCCAAGGCGCGATCCCTCCTTTCGAACTTCCCCTCGAAGCCGATCCACTCGGTCACCCTCTCGACCATGCACGGCTGTCCTCCCGACGAGATCGAGCGCATCGGCACCTACCTCATCGAGGAGAAGGGCTTCGACGCCTTCGTGAAGCTCAACCCCACACTCCTCGGCTACGACGAGGCCAGGCGCATCCTTGACGGGACGGGCTGGAAGGACATCGAGATCCACCGGGACAACTTCGAGCGCGACCTTCAATTCGCGGACGCGGTCAAGCTCGTGTCCTCCCTCGAGAATAAAGCCCGTTCGCGGGGCCGGTTCTTCGGCATCAAGCTCTCGAACACGCTCGCTAACGCGAACTCTGGCGGGTTCCTGCCGGGATCTGAGCGCTACATGTCCGGACGCGCCCTCTTCCCGCTCACCGTATCCCTCGCGTCGAGGCTCGCGCTCGCCGTCGAGTCCGCGATTCCCAGCTGGGACTCGCGTTTCTCCTACTGCGGCGGTGCCTGGGCAAGGAACGCGGGAGCGCTCGTCGCGGCGGGAATGGGGCCGCTCACTATCGCCACCGACATTCTGAAACCGGGCGGGTACCTCAGGCTCCTCCCCGCCGCGCGGGCCGCGGTCGCGGCCTTGCCGGGCTCCCCGAGGCGCCCCGACCCTGCCGCCCTCGAGCGCCTCGCGGGAGAGGCCCTCGAGCGGCCCGAGTACCGCGCGGACTGGAAGTCCGGCCGCGCGTCGATCAAGAAGGCCCTACCCCTCGTCGATTGCTTCGCCGCCCCCTGCGTCGAGGCCTGTCCCGTCCACCAGAAGGTCCCCGAGTACATACGGCTCGAGGCGGTGGGCAAGGGGAAGGAAGCATTCTCCCTCGTCCTCGAGGACAATCCCCTGCCCTTCATAACGGGCACGCTCTGCGACCACGTCTGCCAGGCCGCGTGCAGCCGCAACGACTACGAAGGGGCCGTCGCGATACGCGACTGCAAGCTTTACATCGCGAGGAACGCGATGCACGTCGCGCGCTCAGGCGCCCCCGAGGCAGAATCTCGCGCGAAGGCGATAGCGCACAACGCATCGTTCTCGGGTCGCGTCGCGGTGATCGGCGCGGGACCGGCGGGCCTCTCCTGCGCCCATCATCTTGCCCTTGCCGGCATTCCCGTCACGGTCTTCGATAAGGCGAGGGGGCCGGGAGGGGTTCCGGCTAACGTCATACCGCCCTTCCGTATTCCCCGAGAGGACATCGAGGCCGACATCGAGCGCATCAGGGAGCTCGGCGTCGAGATGCGCTTCGGCGTCGGCGTAAGGACGTTGGGCGAGCTCAAGGCGGAAGGCTACACTGCCATATTCGTCGGCTCGGGCGCCCCAGTGCCTCGAGAGCTCATGCTCGAAGGCGACGCGGTCCGCGTCGTCGACGCGCTGTCCTTCCTCGAGCAGATCTCTACGCTCGGCGCCAATGCCTTCGGCAGCCCCAAACGCGTCGTGGTCGCGGGCGGCGGAAACACAGCCATGGATGCTGTGCGCCTCGCCCTGAGACTCCCCGGCATCGAGGAGGTGCGGCTCTCATATAGGAGAAGCCGCCAGGAGATGCCGGCCGACAAGGAAGAGCTCGAGAACGCCATCGCCGAGGGCGGGAAACTCATGGAACTCACGATGCCCGAGTCTTCGCGCAGGGGCTCCGACGGAAGCCTCCTCGGGCTGCGCATCATGGAGCTCGGAGAGCGCGACGCATCGGGACGCCGCTCGCCTAAGGCCACCGACCGAATCGAGCTGATCCCCTGCGATCTCCTCGTCGCGGCGGTGGGCGAGGCGCCCGACTCGAGCCTCTTCGCCTCGCTCGGCATTCCGGTTCTCGCGGACGGAAGGCCTCGCGTCGACGCTCAAACTCAGGAGAGCGGCCTAGGCGACGTCTACGTCGGCGGAGACGCGTCGCGCGGCCCCGCCTCGATAATATCGGCGATCGCGGACGGAAGGCGCGCTGCCTACGCCATTATGAAGAAGGCGAACATCGTCCCGCCCGAATCGAGCTATCTCCCCCCGGCGCCCGATAAAGATAAGCTCGCGAGGCGCGGAGAATCGATCCAAGGCCTCGATCCGGCCCAGGGCGGCTTCGTAGCCCGAGAGTCCGATCGTTGCCTCGAGTGCGATTCAGCCTGCCTGCGCTGTGTCGAGGTCTGCCCGAATCGCGCCAACTTCGCCCTTCCGATCACGGAGAAAGGTGAATTCGCCCAGAGCCTCCAGATACTCCACATCGACGCGCTGTGCAACGAATGCGGCAACTGCGGCATATTCTGTCCCTACGAGGGCGAGCCCTACCGCGGTAAGCCCAGCCTCTTCCGCTCTCGACCGGCCATGGATGCGTCGCGCAACGCGGGATTCGCCATCATCGCCTGCCGCGACGATGGCGGCGCGGGTCACGGACCGTCGCTCCTCGTCCGCGAATCGCCGGATGGCGCGTTAGTCGAGCTCAGTTACGCCGAGTGGGCGCAAAAGGGCTCGGGAGGCCGGATCGCCGCACTCGCGCGGACGGTGTTCCGCGATTATTCCTATCTGCTAGGAGGCGACCTTTGACACTCTTCGAGAACGTTCGCGTCATATCTTTCGAGCCGGCAGCCGTCTCCGAGCCGATGGACGTCGTTGTCGCGGGAAGCGATGCAGTGGGCGAGCCCAATCTCCGAGGCACGATACTCGAGACGGGGAAAGGCCTCGCTTCCAAATATCCGAGCGCGAAGCGCGTGAGCGGGGCCTACCTTTCGCCTGGCCTCGTCTGCGGCCACACACATCTGTACTCCACCCTCTCGCGGGGCCTCATGGTCGACATAGCCCCTTCCAAAGACTTTGCCCAGCAACTGCAGCACCTCTGGTGGCGCCTCGATCGGGCCATCGACTTGCCCATACTCGAGGCGAGCGCCCTCGCAGGCTGCGCCGACGCCGCGATGAACGGGGTCACGAGCCTTGTCGACCATCACGCGGGCCCCCAGGCCATAGACGGCAGCCTCTCTGTGATACGGCAGGCCTACGAGGAAGTCGGCATACGCGGCTTGCTCTGCTACGAGACCACCGAGCGCAACGGCATTGAAGGAGCGCGTGAAGGCATCCGCGAGAACCTCCGCTTCGCCCGCGAGATCGACGCCGATCGCGCGTCGGGAAAGAAACCGCTGGTCGATGGGATGATCGGGGGCCACGCCAGCTTCACGATCGGCGACGAAACGCTCGCGCAGCTCGGCGATGCCGTGCGCTCCTCGGGCAGAGGAGCGCACATCCACGCGGGCGAGGACAAATTCGACGCGGTCGACTCGCGTTACCGCTTCGGGAAGGACCTCGCCTTCCGCTTCGACGAGGCGGGACTCTTGGGGCCGAAGACCGTAATTGGGCACGGACTCTGGCTCACCGAGGGCGAGGCCGAGCTCCTGAACGCCCGCGGCTCCTTCCTCGCGCACAATGCGCGCAGCAACATGAACAACGCTGTTGGCTACAATTCGCTCCTCCCGCGCTTTTCGAACGTGATTCTTGGGACCGACGGGATGAGCGGCGACATGCTCGAGGAGTTCCGATTCGCCTGTTTCAGGCATCGCGAGTCAGGCGGCCCCTGGTGGCCGGCCGACTTCCTGCGCTGCCTCGACCGGGGCAACAGGCTCATGGAGCGTTACATGGGCGCGTCGGGCAGCTCCGGCGTGGCTTTCGGCCGCGTGCAGGCGGGCTGCGCTGCGGATCTCGTGCTATGGGACTACGACCCGCCGACGCCCCTCGTGGGAGGGAACATAGCGGGGCATATAGCCTTCGGCCTCTCCTCGCGCTCGGTGCGCTCGGTCATGGTCAGGGGAGACTTCGTCGTCGAGGACCGGAGGCCGACCTTCGACGCGGACGGCATCGCCGCCAAGGCGCGGGCGGAAACCGAAAGACTTTGGAAAAGGATGGAGGAAAGGTAATGGACAGCAAGGCGATCCTCGAGAAGGCCAAGGAATACCGCGACTATACGGCGCATAACTTGTCGGAATTGATCAAGATCCCCGGCTTCAGCTGCACGGAGAAGGACAGGATCGAGCTCCTGAAGAAACTGTGCAAAGAGGCAGGCATGGAGGATATCCATACCGACGGCCTCGGGAGTCTCCTCGGCCGCGTCGGCAAGGGGAAGAAAGTTCTCGTGTTCGACGCGCACATCGACACGGTTGG
>Ga0326728_10009508_pt1 | contig 23371 bp, 13 predicted proteins | sample MB3enrmetagenome_FD_207602 | JGI IMG/M metagenome (GOLD analysis project Ga0326728, IMG submission 207602) | Lab enriched peat soil microbial communities from McLean, Ithaca, NY, United States - MB31MN | ecosystem: Environmental > Terrestrial > Soil > Wetlands > Peat | place: USA: New York... | reverse complement strand
CCACCACCGACGGCATCTTCATCGCCGGCGCCTGCCAGGCCCCCAAGGACATCCCGGACACCGTCTCGCAGGCGCGCGCCGCCGTGGCCCGCATCCTGGCCAAAATTGCCCAGGGCAAAATCGCGGTAAATGCCGTGTACTCCGAGGTGGAAGACCTGTTGTGCGCGGCCTGCCATACCTGCGGTGCGGTTTGTCCCTATAGCGCCATCGAGTACGACGAGAAAACCGGCCGCAGCCGCGTCATCAGCGCCGTCTGCAAGGCCTGCGGATGCTGCGTTGCGGCCTGTCCGTCGGGCGCCATCCGGACCCGTCAATTCACCGACGAACAGATCTACGCGCAACTGGAAGCCGTGCTCTGATCGCCGTAATTGTCATCCTGAATGTAGCGCCCGCCGTCTTCCTCCCGACCCGCTTCCCTTGCGGGTCGGGGCGGGCGCGAAGTGAAGGATCTATGCATTTAGCACTTTTCCCTCTTCTGTCCTCTGTGTCTCTGTGTTAGGTGTTGTTCTGCGTCTCTGCGTTGGGTGTTGCTCCAATCGAACCGATTGTGGCCAGGGCGACGCCGGCAACCGAACCATGAGTCCGTTTTCTGGACGGATGCCTGCAATGCGCATGCTCACTGCCCTGATCCGGCGACCGTAAGCGTGAAACTGTCGCTTGCATGGCTGCGCGCCTCGGGCTTGGGGAACCCTTGCGTAAACCAGCGAAACAGGATCGCGAACAGTTGCTCTCGGAGTTTGTCGCTCCCGGCCCTTTCCGCCGCAAGCGCTTCCATCTTTGTCTTGCCTTCTTCGATTCTGCGGTTCAGAGCTTCAAGTGCTTGCGCACACCCGTTTTCGTTGGTCGGCAAACTAACCGGCCCATGCGTTCCGGTGCTGGCAACTGCTGCTATCAGTTCCGCCTCTGCGCGGCTGTCGCACACGTGGCTGACTGCTGGTTTCTTGCCGAAGAATACTGTCGTTGCTTCGAAGAAATTGCCCGCTTCCGGTAATCGCACCTGGCCTTCGGGAATTTCAAATAGCTTGCCGTGTGTCACTTCCTCACTAAGCCACTCTGGGATACCCTTCCGCCATTCCGGGTCAAGCTCCCGCCAAGCATCAAAAGCCAGATCGGATGCAGATACTGAATCCCTGCCTACGCCATGCCGCCGTTGCTCCATCTTTTGCACTTCAACAATTCGGATTTGGCGGTTATGGAGCGCGACCTCCGAATACAGTCGATCAACTAATTGACTGCGACGCTGCGCATCCGTAACGCCAAGCACCTCAAAAACGGCGTCGTCTAGTTCACGCCGATCGTTGTGGAGTAATTCCAACGGCAATTCAAGAGGCTGTTGAGCCATTCCCCGTACATCCCGTGCGCTACGACAAGCTCTGAGTTTCTCTTCAAGCAGTGGGCCAGTCGCTCGTTGCTGCATCTGTTTGAAAGTACGTTGTAATTTCCGTAGCGTTGGTGCAGACGCACTGCGGGGATCTGGAATTTCGATCATCAGGACTTCAAATACCTCTGTGTCCAGACTTCCCTCGGTGCCAGTGTAACGGCCATAAAAGTTCTTGAATAGCGCCACGAGCGTAGAATTCAATATCGCTAGCAAGGCATGATTTTCGCCAAGTTGTAGTTGGGAAGGGTGAATATCAAACATCCGGTGGTTGCACGGCAGCGCATTTGGATTTTCAGGAATGAAGTGACGGTATTGTTGCGCCATCGGCCAAAAGCCGATACCCGGTTTCAAGCCCGTAAGGTCGTACCAGACGGGCCTTCCAGCACACGTTGATCTCTGCGGAACCGGCACACTCTTCGACTTTGTTGAAGCAAAAGTCTGCCGACTCCCCCAAGTAATGTAATGATAGGCATAGGTCCCCTTTATCTCCGACAGCGGCTGGTTAACCCAAAGCACAGCCCTGTCAAGCTGTTCTGCCGTCACAATAGGGCGATCAACCTGCATCAGACTGTGTACTTCTGGACGGACATACGTTCTTTCTAATGGATGCAGGGTTCCGTCGCCGCACTTCACAACAATTAACTTGCCGCTCTTTACGTCTGCACGTTTGCACCGTTTCATCAGAGGCAAGTTAGCCCAGGCCAGCTCATTAGGAAACTCGTCTAGCAGTGTCGCGGAAACATTACGTGGCATGAAGAAGGCATCGCACCCGCTCTTAATGCCGAAGCGGATTGTTGCAATTTCGCCAAGTCTCACAAATCGCTTGCCGAATTCCCGCATGATATCGAAATAGAAATTCGGCGCTCGCAGAAAGCGGCCCCATTTGCCACCGCCGTAGTCTGCCGTGCTGAGTTCGTCGGCTGCCTCTTCGAGTATTGGAGTACCTTCTTCGGTTTCACCCTCTTCGGTATCGCCATCCAAAGCGCCCGCAAGCAGCTTTTGCTTGGCAAACATCGCCGCAGCAGTAACGCCCTCTTCCCATAGGTCGGATTGGCGCTTAACCATGATTCGCAACGCATCCGTGGAATAGTCGGCCTTACGGTTCAAAATCAAGTCACGTAACTTCTCTGCCGCATCCTGCTTCTGTCCTTCGTCCTCACGTGACCCGAGGATATCGGCCAAAGGTCGATTCAGGCGCACGAAGCGAACAAGGTTCTGGCTTCGTTTGTCCTCGTCCTTACAGCGCTGGATGATTGTCACTGCTGTTTTCACGCGGGCATCTTCAAACCAAGGCTCATCCACACTCTCAATAATGGCAATTAGTCTGAAATTTCGCAGAATCCAGCGTTGGAGTGGGAATCCGTAGCGTGCATCAAACCAGCTAGATGACGTAAGGAACCCGAAATAGCCGCCTTCTTTCAGGAACTGCGTTGCCACGGGCCAGAAATAGACGTGCAAATCACTCTGTTTTGAGAGTTGGATGCCTGGCCATGCGAGGGTGGCGAGTTCGTAAATGTGTTCTTTCGTTTGATCGGCGATCACACCGCGCTGAGATGCCCGTGGAATAAGCTCTTGCCGAACGTAAGGCGGATTGCCGACAATTGCATCCAGCGATGGAAGGAGAATCTCTCCACGTTCTCGATTTCCACTACGATCACGTGTCGCTTTCGGAATTGTGCAAAACACCTTGTCCGCTTCAACTGTGAAGAAATTTCGCCTTACAATGCGGGGGTAGTTCTCCTCGTTCTTTATATCTCGCGCAGCAAGGTTGAGGGTCGCCAGATGTGCAGGAAAGGGATTGATGTCGCACCCATACAGGCCGGCCAGCAGTTCATGGTTCTCCAGTAACCTATCGAGCTGGGACTTCCGGTAATAGGCGCGCACGAGAAAACTGCCGCTACCACAAGCTGGGTCGAGGACCGTTGCCTCTGCCTTCCTGATACAGAAGGCATTTATAACGTCAACAATTGTCTCCTCGGTGTAGTGCTGCCCGAATTTGTGCCGCTCTTCGGGGCTAATCAGCTTCTGGAAAATATGCCCGAGAATGTCCGTTGGGATCTCTTTGAAATTCAGCCGGTCGACGGCCCTTATCAACTTCTGCCACGCGTCAATCGAATTTGTGCCAGAGAGGGCTGTCATTGCAGCCCATTCTTCGTCATTGTCTGGGAAGAATACTGGTTCGTAATCGCCGGTCTGTTCTACCGCTTTCTGAAACTGATTTCTTAAATACCGCATTGCCCTATCGGGGGTGTTCGCAGTCTTTGGAATTGCAAGCTCTGGCAGCTGGTTCCTCAGCCGAACAGCCTGATAGAACAAAATTCGGTTGTTCAGTACATACACCATGCTCCGGGCAGCGCGGTCAATTGTCCGGCGCCAAGATTCGGGGTCCGTGCGGTCAAAATTCCACTGCTGTTCTTCCACCATCCATCGGCGCAATCGGGCATCGAAAATCTTGCTCCTCTCCGCCTGCACCCCGAGGTAATCACGCAATTCGCGAACTGGCCCCATTGGACCCGCGAGAAGACTTTCGAGCACGGAGATGTAGAACTCTGGGATAGCTTCATTGAAATCTTTCCGGCGCTCCAGCCAAATTTCCGCAAAGTTGGCGAAAAAGCGTGGAAGAAATTCATTCTGAATCCTCAGTCCGACTTCGGCGCGAGTAACATCAGAAGGTTTATTGAGCTCTAGCCCAAGGTTCCACTGCCCGATGCAGCGCTCGTGCATCGTTTCGGCATCCCAGCGTGACCGGTCAAACAGAGCAAGCTCTTCAACGTTCCAGGTGAAGAAATAGCGGCAATTCTCACGAGTTGCTTTGTCAAAAGCGTCCTGCATGAGGGACACGTCAAAGGGCGAGCGCCCCTGCGCTGTGCCCGGCAACTTTACTTCTCCGCAGAGGGCCAGCCTCCCGCGACCGGCGTCCTTCCGCTCGTAAAACCGCAAGTCTTGCCGCTGGTTACTTCCGCGACCAAAGCTTTCGATATCGGACGAGCCGAACGGCAGGGTTGGGCACACCTCGAACAGGTGATCGGCCCACTTGGAAACCTCTGCGCAGAACTGCACTTCGTGCTTTCTGGGATTCTCGAAAACCATAGGCATCCGTGTGAGTACTCATTATCACCGAAGCGCCTGCAATTTCAATCGGATAAAAGACCGCCTTATCTGTTTGCCCGTCGAAATTCCTTTGCAGAAATTGCCCTTAACGCTGGCGGGATTGGGTGTAAACTTGTCCCCTCCCATAGCAGCTACTCGGGTCGGCTGCCAAAGGTGCCATGGACTACGCGAAAAAGGGACGGGGAATTACTGCTCGGTGCAGTCGCACTAGAATTCAGGTGCCCGGATCTAGATTTCTCTAGAATTATGCGTCTCTCCAAAACAGGCAGGCGAATATGGCTGAAATGGGACGGAAGCGATTAGGGGAACTCGTCCGAAAGGTGTTCGAGATTCTGCTCAATCACCCGGACGGAATGCCCGCAAAGGATGCGCTGGCACAACTCGAAAAGTCCATAGCCCTCTCGGAATTTGAAAAGAGCGACTACCCGAATCGTCCCGGAGTTCGAAGATTCGAGAAAATCGTCCGATTCGCGACAATCTCTGCAGTCAAGGCTGGCTGGCTGGTAAAGAGCAAGGGGAAATGGATCCTCACTGAAGATGGCAAGACTGCGTTCAAGAATTACAAAGATCCCGACGAGTTCAAGAAACAGGCAAACCAGCTCTACAAAAAATGGAAAGCTGCTCAACCCGATTCCGTTGACGAGAACATCGAGGAAGGCACTGCCGAAAGCGCCAGCACAACCCTGGAAGAAGCAGAAGAATTGGCGTGGGCAGAAATTGAGAAATATCTCAAGAATGTGAACCCCTACGATCTTCAGGCCCTTGTTGCTGCCCTGCTGAAAGCGATGGGTTACCACGTGTCCTGGACCTCACCGCCGGGCCCTGACAAGGGAATTGATATTCTCGCCTACGCGGACCCTCTCGGGACGAAGACCCCCCGCATAAAAGTTCAGGTCAAACGACATGATGCGGCTATAAGCGTTGACGGCCTCCGCTCCTTTATGGCGGTGCTGGGGGATCAAGACGTAGGAATTTTCGTTTCGACCGGCGGCTTCACATCGGCTGCAGAGCAGGAAGCGCGGACCCAAGAAAAACGCAAAGTCACCCTCGTGGATCTCGAGAAGCTGTTTGACCTATGGGTTCAGCATTATGACAAAATCACCGAATCTGAAAAACGGCTGCTGCCTTTGAAGCCCGTCTATTACATCGCTGCCACGGAGTAAGAGTGATGTTCGGGCTATTCCCAACAGTGCTCGGCCTCCGAGCGAAACTAGGAGCTATTTATGTCGGTAATTTCGGCCGCCGCAGAACTCGGAGAGGTTCTTAGTGAGATTCTGAAGCAAGAGGAATCGGTGCTTTTTGCCGGAGCTGGCGTCGCTGCCCGGGCGGGGCTGCCCGTCTGGGAAGGTTACCTCGAATATCTGGCGAAGGTGGTGGAGCCTCGACAGCCGCTCATTGCACAGCTGATTAGGACGAGAGTAAACGAAAAATCTCTGCTTCTCGCTGCACATTACTACAAAACCTGCACGGAGATCCCTAAAGGCGAGAGATACCAGAAACTAGCCGAACCATTTCAGGCCGACAAATATGATCACAAGAGGCTTAAAGCACTAATAAGCCTTCCCTTCACCTCTGTGGTGACCACAAACTACGATCGCAGTCTGCATGATGCATTCGCCACCGTATATGGAAAGACGGCGGTTCAAGTTGAACTTGGCGATCCTTCGCTTCAATCCGCACTGTTTTGCACTGTCCCATTTATTGCTCGCATACACGGTCGGGCTGAAGTGCCGCTCAGCATCGTCCTGGATTCTGACGATTACAAAGCCCTTTACGCTGATGATGCATACATTGACTTCTTACACGGTGTTTTCATGCAGCGGCGATGCGTCTTTATAGGATTTTCTTTTGTTGACCCAGCCATCGCGAAAATCCTTGAATTCATTGCTGCCAGAGGGGTATTTCCCAAAAAGCATTTCGCCATTGTTCCAAGCGGCGCAGTCGAGTTGACTGAGAAGCTCTCGGAACAGAACATCGAGTTGCTTCTATATGATCCCTCCGAAAACCACAAGGTACTATGGGAAGGATTCGAGAGAGCTAGGGCGCTGATCGCCGGTCAGCCTGCCGTTTCGACGACGCATTTGGTTCCCACGTTTGAAGTGGCGAAGCGCCTCATTGCCGTGTGTTATGCCCGTGCTCGGATGGGTGAAGAAGGTCTAGCTCTCAAGAATTTGATTATTCAAGGGATACTAATTTCAGAAATTTCCTCTGGTGTAACAGCTGTTGCCGAACTCCCGAGAAAGCTGCAGCGCTATATTGCTCTGAAACCCGAGGAAGCCACCTCCCTGGTTTCATCCGCGCTCGACGCTTTAGTTGCTAAGAAGCTCTGTTTGTGCGACGGCACAGAGGCTGTGATTGTTAACAACCTGAGCGACTTTGCCGCTCTCTCTCCGGCTTCCCACATTGCGGGGGCGATTATTGATCGACTGATGGTTCGCGAACAATACGAAGTAAAACCAGAGATTAGGACTGCCTTGGAGCATGTTGTCGAGGATGTTCTGGTACAACGAGGGTTTGACCTGGGTGCCGAATTTGCAGGCGAGCGGTACTCAACGGAACTCGATCCTGGGAGCACCATTCGCCAAAGTGTTGATCGTCACCTTCCGCAACACTGGCAACATCGTAAGTCTCAGATTACAGCAGCATTCTTGGACATGATCCGCCGGCCCACCGCATCCGAGGAGAAGTTGCTGGCATCCGCGGGAAGAATCTCATTCGGAATCGAGATTGTATTGCAGGCCGGACGTACAACCATATACAGCGCTTCTCTTCCTGAAGTTGTGTATTTGGATGCAAGCGTTGTGTTACCCGCGATTGTCCCCGGCCATCCTTACCAGCAAGCGTATATTCAATCATTGGCTAAATTGCAGCAGGCGTGCGAAGCGGAAGGAAGTTCTTCGACTGTATTGGTCGCCGACGTATTCCTCAACGAAATAGTCACTCATCGCAAGCTCGCGATAAGTTTTGTAGAAGATTTCGCTTTGGAAGACCGGGACACGCTTACTCGCCGGGTCCAGTACTTTGGCGCGGATAATGTGAATGTTTTTGTCGGCGCTTATTCCAGCTGGATTGCAAATGGGCACGAGGGCACGTTTGCGGAGTTCCTCTCTGAAGTTGCTCCTTACAGTGATGAATATGAATTGGCGGAGTTTCTCCGGGAAAAGGGAATTCGCGTAGGGAGTACAAAGCGCCGCGGACCGGCCGATGTGAAGCTCTACGAGGGCATAAAAGACCGTGTCATAGACGGCTACGACCGGGCTGAATTCGGGTTCGAGGATGGGGACCGGAAGGCGTTAGTACTGAAGAAGCATGAAGCAGCTCAGGTTACCGTCTTATTGGAAGCGATTAAGGAAGGCAGGCGCGCGATTTTGGTAACTGCTGACAAGTCTCTGCGCAGAGTAGTTGCCGGACTCAGGATTCGTGAATTAAAGGATACACTGATTTCGCACCGCAACCTTGTGCAGTTGATCGACTTGCTCGTTGGGGTTCCAATCGAGCAGGCATCACTATCACGGCTGTTATGGACGGTCCGCATCGCAGACGACGCGTCGGCAATCAAGGATTATCTGATCGCGCGAGCATTACCCCAATACGATGCGGCCTTAACTTTGGCGATGAGCGACATGCTCGACGGAGCAGTTGATCGAATCATCCGGGAGGCAAAGCTCGAAGACGTCAAATTCGGAAGTGGTGCTGCGGAAGAACGTGCCAAGGAATTGAAATTTTTGGATAGGGTTGAAGGCGAGGTCTTCGCGCAGTTGGCTCAAGAGGTCAAGAAACTGAAGGAAGTACTAAAGCCTGGAAAAACCTCCAAATCGTAGGGTATTGGTGAGTCATTGCGCGCCAGTAGTTACGGGCGCGGCTCGGGGCAGAGGGGAAGACTTCCGGGGTGCCGCTTCATTTGGGGCAAATTGGGGACAGGAACGTGTGAAAAAATCGGCACGAAAATTCTAGGACACCGCGGCCTCGCTTCCGTAGACTGCGGAAGTACCGAAGTACACACCCACAATTTCGGGCGCTTGTGCTCGCCGCCCGCTGCCGTGACAGCGCACGCAAAAGTGCCCCCCACGCTTCCGGTCTTTTTTCTCCCCGGCCGCTCTTATGCAAGCTATTAGGAAGAAATCTTAAGCGGCACCGCGCGCGACTCGTGGCGTTAGAGAAGCATCATGCACCGTGAGCTGCAGCACCTATGGCTCCCACTGAAATCACATGAAGCCTGATGACCTTTTTTCTTCCGGTAGTTCGCCTTTCCAGGTAGCACCTGATCTCCAGTACTCGGTGCAACATCGCTTCCACATAGACTGCGATATCCTGGTCTCCCACAATTGCGAATGGGTATTCCCCAGCAGGGACTGTTGTAGAGCCGGCCGTACCGATCAAACCGGTGCGTCTCTCTTTATCGACTGCCGTAATTTCTCCCATAATGCTGACTACCTGGTCCTGGGTCAGCGCCCTCGGCTCTTCGTGCCCGGTAATGGCTGTTGGTGCTTGGCCGCTCGCCCCAGCCTCCAGTACCTTCATGAGATCTCGCCTTGCTCCTGCAGGCATCACGATCAGTTCTCGATCGTTTGTAGAAAGGGTGAGCCGGGTTTCTAGACCCGACATTGTCACCTCGTCGATTCCTGCGCCCAAACGATTGATGATCTCCTGGTATTCGCCGTTGGTTTTGCTGGCGGTCCTGATCACATAGTGGTTAATCGTGAGCGGCCCGTTATGGCCCTTAATCACCGTTACCTGTCCGGTATTCCTATCGACGGAAACCTCCGGCTGTGTGTCCTCGCCGCCCGTAAACAGCAACTTGCACAACTCCCAGGCACCCTTGACGTTCTCCAGAATGGTCGGGCCGCCCATTGCCGCAAGTGCTGGCAGTCCTTGAAGTAATCCGCCTGCAGTGACCAACGCTAACTGCACATTGATGTCAAAGGAACCCCGAGTTGGAAAACCCGCCAACACCTTGAACGAACCAGGTTGTGGCCGCACAGCTCCGGCCTCAACGAGCACAGAATGCGATTTCTCGATAATGCTGTTAAACGCGGCCAGTATTTCCATAACGTCGCCAAACGGATAAATGTCCGTTATAGCGGGACCTCTGATTGTGAAACTGACGATTCCCTGCCCGACTACGGGCGTTGCAATCGCGGTAGCCATAGAATGCCTCCGAGCAAGTGCCGAAACTGTACTCCACGGCGCATGTGCCGTCAACGCATGAGTTCCTGAAATCGGGGACGGGTCAATTGCTGGTATTTGTGTGCTTTCGGCAATCCTGCGTAGATGAGAGCCGGCCACTTCAAAATAGCAACAAGCAACAAGCAACAAGCCTCAAGCCTCAAGCTGGAGCAACACCCAACGCAGAAAGGCAGCTCTCGGCTCTCGGTCTTCGGCTCTCGGCAAAACAGGAAACATCCAACGCAGAAACGCAGAAACGCAGAACACGGCAGGAGCAACAGCCAACGCAGAAAGGCAGCTCTTGGCTCTTGGTCGTTGGCTCTTGGCAAAACAGGAAACACCCAACGCAGAGGCGCAGGGGCGCAGAGAACAGCAAGAGAATATCCAGGCGTCAAACAGATGGGCAGTTTTGAGTTAGCCGCCGAAGGCGGTCCCGCTGAGCGGGATAGCCCCGGCGTGAGCCGTGGGTGTAAAGGCACCCCGGACCGCGAGCCCCCGAAGGGGGCGACAGAATGGTCGCGGTTCTTTCGCCCGCGTTGCGGGCTCTTGGGATTTCCCGCTGCAAACCCATGGCTCACGCCATGGGCTACCATCTTTCCCCCGCTTCGCGAGGTTCGCCTGCAATGTCCTTATTTCTGATGCACTACACTGGAAGCCGGATCGGGCGCTTCCCCTAAGGCAGCTCTCCACTGCCCACTGGGTCGAAAAAACATCCGTCCAAACCGTCCAAAGCGACCAACCCGTCCAATCCGACCAAAGCGACCAACCCGGTTACGCTCGCCGCCGATGCCGCAGTAGCCTGCTGTCAGTTGCTGCACGGTTTTTGCCTTAGCCGATTGCTAAGTGCTCTGAATACTGCGTCTTCTAGCTTGTTGCTTCTGGCTTGTCGCTTGCGGCCAAGGCCCAAAAATAAATCCGTCCAACTCGACCAACCCGGTTACGCTCACCGCCGGGGGTGCGGTAGGCTCATGTCGGCTGCTGGAAGGTTTTTGTCTTTGGCTGAATGCTGAGTGCTGAGTGCTGGGTCCCATTTTGCCGAGAGCTCCTTTTCTGAGTTTTGGCTTGTCGCTTGAGGCTTGTTGCTTGTTGCTATTTTGCTGAGTGCTGAATGCTGAGTGCTCAACGGAGGTGAGATTATGGCGCCGACCGCTGCGGCTCCCGCAACCCGCCATCCTAAGACCGGCGAGCGGCGCAAGTTCCGGCGCCCTCTACAACTCGATTCCCTGCCGTTGGCCATGTTGGATCGCATCCGCGCCGAGCGCTCCGCCGGCCGCAGTTGGGCGGAGATCGAGCAGAGTTCGCCGCAATGGCCGGAATGGGAGCAGGCCGGACCGGAAGCGCTTGCCTGTTTCCCCCAGCGCCGTCTCCCTCACAGTAGTCTCCAGCGCTGGTATGACTTGCGGGTCGAACAGGTACGGCGCGAACAGCAAAAACAATCCCTAGCCGCGCATGCCATCGCCGCACAGTTGGCCGCGCACGGCTTCAGCGGCCTGGACGATGCGGTGAAAAATGCCCTGGCCGAAGCCGTATTCGGGCTCATGGTGGACGGCGCCAGCAAGGATGAGATCATGAAAGCCCTGTACCAGCTCAGCCGCCTGCTGCTGACCCTCGACCGCTCCGAGATCGGCCGCTCCCGGCTGGAGCTCGAAAGGAGAAGGCTGGACCTGTCCACCCAGAAACTGGAGCTGCAGCCACGCCGCGCCGCCGGCCGGAACCCGGAAGCAGATACCGGCGACGAGATGCCCCCCGAGCCCTCGCCCATCCCTGCGGCCAAGGAGAACGAGCAGGAGAAGGGGCAAGAGGAAGACGGGTCATGCGGCGAGAACTGGGCGGCATCCCGCGACATCCCGCCGCATCCCGCCACATCCCGCCTCCGGCAATGAAAATTTCGAAAAAAATATGCGCGCCCCGGCTTTCATTCAAGAAGCTCAGTTCTCAGTTCCCGGTTGCCGAACGGAGCAACACCCAACGCAGAGAGGCAGCTCTCGGCTACCCGGAAGGAGTTTCCAGTTTCCGGTTTCCAGTTTCCAGCCCGGACTTGGACCCAGCATTCAGCATTCAGCACTCAGCACTCAGCACTCAGCCAAAGAAAGAGCAACAGGCCAGAAAGGCAGCAACAAGCAACAAGCCAGAAAGGCAGCAACAAGCAACAAGTCTCAAGTAACAAGTTAGAGCAACACCCAACGCAGAAAGGCAGCTCTCGGCTCTCGGTCTTCGGCTCTCGGCAAAAACAGCAACAAGCAACAAGCCTCAAGCAACAAGCTGGAGCAACACCCAACGCATAGGCGGAGGCGACCACCAGATCGACCGGACGCTGAAACAACGCAGTGCGTTGGCGGCGAAATCGAATCAGACCTGGAAAAGAAACCGGCCGTGACAAAAGTCATCTTCGGCTATGGCCGGCTTTGCTAACTTGGGCCTGGAACCGTGCCGGGAGGAGGCAAAACCCCTCTGCCGGAACCCCAGGAGGTGGCGATGAGTGAACTGATCGACAATCGCGCGCAGCGCGTCCGGGCGCTAAAAGACATCATCAAGCACTTGCACTCCGGCGCGCCCGCCGAGCAGGTCAGGAGCCAGTTGCAGCAGATCGTGAAGCAGACCGATGCCGGCGAGATCATGGCGATGGAACAGGAGTTGATGGCCGAAGGAATGGCGGTGGAAGAGATACGGTCGATGTGTGACCTGCATTCGCAGGTCACGCGCGAGGTGCTGGTACAGATCGCCGCCCCGACGCTCGCGCCCGGCCATCCGGCGGATACCTTCCGGCGCGAAAACGAGGCTCTGCGGAAGACTGTCACCCAACTGCGGGCGGCCGCGGCCGACGCTGTGAGTTCGAGTGACGTCGGCTCTCCGCTCCTCCAGCTGCGCCAGGCATGGAATGACCTGATGGATGTGGAAAAGCACTACCAGCGCAAGGAGCATGCCCTGTTTCCTTTCCTGGAAAAGCACGGCATCGCCGGTCCTTCCAAGGTAATGTGGGCGAAGGACGATGAGATCCGCGCCACGCTCAAAAAGTTGGGCGGGGCTCTGCAATCCGCGGGAAAAGGCAGCGATAGCCGGGCGACCCTCTCCGAGCTGGCGCAGGGGGCCGCAAGTGCCGTCGAGGAGATGATCTTCAAAGAAGAACAGATTCTGCTGCCGCTGTCGCTGAACACTCTAACGGAACAGGAATGGGGCGAGATCTGGGCGTCATCCCCCAAGTACGGCTGGTGTCTGGTCGAGCCGGGCATAGGCTACGCGCCTCCGGCGGCAGTCGTGGCCCAGGCGATGAACGTGCCCGCCTCGGGCGCGCTCATGTTGCCCAGCGGGCACGTCACACTCGAACAGCTTACGGCTATCTTCTCCACCCTGCCGCTGGATTTGACCTTCGTGGACGCCGACGACCGCGTTGCCTTCTTTACCGAAGGGCCGGAGCGCATTTTCGCTCGCAGCAAGGCAATCATCGGGCGCAAGGTGCAGAACTGTCATCCGCCGCGCAGCGTGGAAGTGGTGGACCGGATTCTTTCGGACTTCCGCGCCGGACGGCAGCATGTGGCCGAGTTCTGGATCGATTTCCACGGCAAGTACGTGCATATTCGCTACTTCGCGGTGCACGACCGGGAGGGAAAATATCTGGGAACGCTGGAACTGACGCAGGACATCGCGCCGCTGCGGGCACTGCAAGGCGAGCGCAGGCTGCTGGAGTACGATGCAGCGGAGGCGTGATTGTTTCACGTTTTTCGAAATGAGTTATGCATGGTTCCGCGCCGGACTCGGGCAATGGGAAACGATACTTCACCCCGGAAACTTCACGCCGCACCGTTCGCCTTCGCGTTTGAGTTCGTGCGCGACTGCGGCGGCCGTGGGACGCCTTATTAATCGCTATATGGCTGTACGTGATTGAAAGATTCCGGTTCGAAGGGGTATGAAATGGCAAACACGTCCAAGAGTGCTACAGGTCTCTCGCCGTGGTGGCGCCACGCGGTAATTCTCGTGATGATCGGCGGTTTCTCGGTCCTATCTTTTGTAACCGTTTTAACTTACACGAACGCTCCTCCCATCCCTGACAAAGCTGTGGATACGGCGGGAAGTGTCGTATTCACCGGGGCCGAGATCCGGGAAGGCCAGGAGGTCTTCTTCAAATACGGCCTCATGGAACACGGGACCCTTTGGGGTCACGGGGCTTACCTGGGTCCAGACTACAGCGCCGAGTATCTGCACCGGCTCAGCGAAGTGACTCGGGATACGATCGCCACGGAAAAGTACGGCAGACCCTTTGCGCAGCTCTCACCTGATGAGCAGATCGTCGCCTCCGCAGAGGTGCGGAGGGTCCTCAAGGAGAATCGGTACGAACCGGCCTCGCGGTCGCTTCTCCTTACCCCGGGGGAAGTGGCGGCTTTCCGCGCCCAGTCGGTCGAATGGAGCGATTACTTCACCAAGCAGGGCGACGCCCCGGGGCTGCCTGGTAGTTACATTAAGAGCCCAACGGAGCTTAAAGCGCTGACCGCCTTTTTCGCGTGGGCCGCTTGGGCGGCATCAGCGAACCGACCCGGCAAGGACTATTCCTACACGAACAACTGGCCTTACGAGCCCCTGGTAGGCAACCGGCCCTCTGTGGAGGCTTATGTCTGGAGCGCCTTGAGTTTAATCACCCTTTTGGGGGGACTGGGCCTGATCCTTTTTGTGGTCGGCAAGTTCGACTACCTGGGTTGGAAGGGTGAGGGCGACACGGTCCACATCACGCACTCCACCCCCACCGGTCTGACACTGACGCCGAGCCAATGGGCCACTGGCTGGTTCTTTGCCGTTGTGGCGCTCCTCTTCCTAGCGCAATCTCTGTTGGGAGGCGCCATTGCCCACTACCGTGTAGAGCCCGGGGGCTTCTACGGTTTCGACATCGCTCGCTTCCTGCCTTACACTCTGGCCCGCACCTGGCATCTCCAGCTCGCCATATTTTGGATTGCCACGGCCTGGGTAGGCGGAGGTCTTTTCCTGGCGCCCTGGGTGGGTGGTGGTGAACCGCGTGGGCAGAAAGCCGGAGTCTACGCTCTGCTCGGCGCACTTGCAGTCGTCGTATTCGGCAGCCTTTTCGGAGAGTACCTAGGCATCAACGACAAGCTCGGGAGTCTCTGGTTCTGGTTCGGCCATCAAGGCTCCGAATACCTGGATCTCGGGAGGTTCTGGCAGCTCCTGCTGGCGGTGGGCCTTGTCTTCTGGCTTTTCTTGATGTTCAGGGCATTGAAACCCGCTATAAAGAGCCCCAGCAAACGCGAGCTGTCCGCGCTCTTTCTTTACGCTGCCGTGGCTATTCCCGTCTTTTACCTGCCTGCGCTCTTCTACGGCCCCCAGACGAACTTCGCGGTCATCGATAACTGGCGTTTCTGGATTATCCATCTCTGGGTGGAGGGATTCTTCGAACTCTTCGCGACGGTGCTGGTGGCCATTATGTTCCACCAGATGGGCGTGGTCAGCACCAAGACCGCCACGCGCCTGATTTACCTCGATGCCATTCTCTACCTGAGCGCTGGAATCATTGGTACGGGCCACCACTGGTACTTTACCGGTCAGGGGACGCTCAACATGGGCCTGGCGGCGTGCTTTTCCGCTATGGAGGTCGTGCCCTTGACGCTTCTGACCCTGGATGCCTGGGATTTCATCAAACTGAAGAACCAGCATTGCTCCGTATGCGGCCGCGAATTTGCCGCTACGCAGAAGTGGGCGATCTATTTTCTGATGGCGGTCGGTGTATGGAATTTTGTCGGCGCGGGGATCTTCGGCTTCTTGATTAACCTACCGATTGTCTCTTACTTCGAGGTGGGCACGACACTCACCCCCAACCACGGACACGCCGCCCTGTTTGGCGTCTTCGGGATGTTGGCGTTGGCGGTTCTCGTTTTTTGTTTGCGTGCTATGCAGTCCGACGCCGTCTGGAAGCGAACCGAGAAGTTTATCAGGGTAGGGTTCTGGGGGACTAACGTTGGTCTCGCCCTGATGATCCTCCTGGACCTGTTTCCCGGAGGTGTTCTGCAAATTTCGGACTCCATCGCCCATGGATACTGGCACGCACGTCGCCTGAATTTTGTAATGGGCGGCCTCTTCCACAAGCTGGAATGGGCACGCATGGCGGGGGATATGACCTTTATCCTCGTCGGCGTCGTACCCATCGTGGCCGGTGTGCTGCGCAGCCTATGGAAACGGGACATGGTTCCTCCGGTCTAGCGGTAGTCCCTTGCCGGAATGATCACCGCCCTGAAGCCGTCTGACTGGAATGCCGACGTAGGCTTGTTTTCCTAATTCATGGAGTCGTCTGAGGCCAAAGTCTACGGGCGTAAGAAAACGGACGAAGGCGGCGAGCATCGGTAGTTGTAGAGAACAGGTCACACCACTAATTCTCCAACGGCGACAATTGCACGGCGATCAGGTCTTCTGGTAGTGGTGGACACACAGGCATAAAGGCCGGGACGGAACGTTTTCGACCGTTTTTACCCCCGCCCAAAAACGCTGTCGAATTTTAAGCTCGAAAGTGTGCGTTTTTGTCCCATGGGGAAGGGATTGATCCGGCTGGCCGGAATCTATGGTTTTCGGCCAGGTGGAAACATCCTACTCTACCCTGGGTTTTAGGCTGGCACTGTGCAGGCGTCGCGGTAGTTCCAGGGCATCCATTGCTTTGGACTACGGGACAACTCTTCGCCGTGTTGCTGCAGTTTGGTCCGGTACTCGAAGGGATTGGCCCCACAAAGCTGACAGGTGTGAATCAGGCTCATGAACAGGTCGCCGACGTGGGCGCCGTTCTCGGTCTTGTAGAACAGCGTGTGCTTTCGGCAACCCTGCGTAGCTGAGAGCCGGCCACAGAAAGGCAGCTCTCGGCTCTTGGTCGTTGGCTCTCGGCAGAACAGCAACCAGAAAGGCAGCTCTTGGCTCTTCCCGCCTTGCGGGTGATTCTGCATTTCTGCGTTGGGTGTTCTCTTGCCGTGCTCTGCGATTCTGCGCCTCTGCGTTGGGTGTTGCTCAGTTCGGCAACTGAGAACCGAGAACCGGGAACTGTCTCTGCGTTGGGTGTTGCTCCTGGTGTGTTCTGCGATTCTGCGTTTCTGCGTTGGGTGTTCTCTTGCCGTGTTCTGCGATTCTGCGCCTCTGCGTTGGGTGTTGCTCCGCCGTTCCTGATTCCCTCTGTGTCCTCTGTGTCTCTGTGTTAGGTGTTCTGGGTTGGGTGTTGCTCCTGGTGATCGCGACCTGCGCGTCTGTTTTGCCGAGAGCCGCAGACCGAGAACCGAGAGCTGCCTTCATCTGCTGGCCAAAGACCGACGACCAAAGGCCGACGACTGCCTCCGTGTCTGCTGGCCGGGAAGCCAAGAGCTGCCTTTCCGGCATCTCTGCCGATGTCGTCGGAATCCAATACACGTGCAACCGCACTCAGATCCAACGCGCCCTGCGGCTGGAAAGAGGAAAGTAAGCTGACATGACGCGCCGTGTGGTGGTGACGGGAATCGGGGCCGTGAGTCCCAACGGTATCGGGCGGGAAGCTTTTTGGAATGCGACCCGGAATGGGGTAAGCGGAGTCTCCCGAATCACCTGCTTTGATCCTGCCGAGCTTCGCGTCCAGATTGCCGGACAGGTTACCGGCTTCGACGAGCATGCCTACGTTGAGCCACGCCAACGGCAGCATGTCTCCCGCGCCGTTCCTCTGGGTCTCGCCGCCATAACGGAGGCGTTGCAGGATGCCGGCCTCGATCCCTCCACCATGAACCGCGAGCAGCTACGCGAGATCGGGATGCTGGTGGGTACCGGCGGCGCCAGCCAGGACTTTACCGAGGAGCAGTATCGCCTCTATTACACCGGCAAGCGAAAACAAGTTAGCGTCTACGTGATTCCGACTTCCACTCCGGGCACCTTGGCCAGCGAGTTTTCGATGCGTTTCGGCTTCCGTGGGCTCAGTCATGTGGTTTCCACCGGTTGCACCTCTTCCACCGACGCTATCGGTTATGCCTGCCAGCATATTCAGTTGGGTAATCTGGACACCGTCATCGCGGGGGGCGTCGATGCTCCGATTGCCCCGCTGATCCTCCAAGGTTTCTTGCTCATGAGGATTCTTACGCCGAGTTGGAACGCGGAACCGCAGCGGGGTTCCCGGCCGTTTTCCCGCGATCGCGACGGCTTTGTGCTCGGTGAAGGCGCCTGGTTCCTGGTGCTGGAAGAGATGGAGCGGGCCCGGGCGCGGGGCGCTCACATCTATGGTGAGATTGCCGGCTATGCTTCCACCTGTGAGGCCTATCATCGCGTCCGCATGGAGGAGTGCGGAGAGGAACCCGCACGCACCATACTCAAGGCTTTGCAGATGGCTGGGGCGCCCCCCTCGGCGGTGCAGTATGTGAATTACCACGGAACTTCGACGCACTTGAACGATCGCATTGAGACCCGCGCCATCAAAATCGCCTTTAACGGACACGCCACTAAACTGCCGGGTTCGGCGCTGAAGAGCCTGATCGGACATCCGCAGGGCGCTTGCGGAGCCGCGGGAGTCGCTTGCACCTTGCTGGCCATGCGGGATGGCGTGCTCCCGCCCACCGCCAACCTGGAACAGCCGGACCCGGAATGCGATCTGGACTACGTGCCCGACCACGGCCGGCGCCTGGATATCGAGTGGGCGGTGTGCAACTGCATCGCTTTTGGCAGCAAGAATTCGGCGCTGGTCCTGCGCAAACCGTGAAAACCCGAGCAACATCCAGCGCAGAGACGCAGAGCCGCAGAGAAGATCAAAACAAAGCTTTTCCCGGTTGTTCTCTGCGGCTCTGCGTCTCTGCGCTGGGTTTTCCGGCTGAGTGCTGAATGCGGTGCCTCCAGTCTCTCACGCGCTAGCGCAACCTGGACCCGCGATTTTCATCCAAAGCGGTGTGGAACGCGTGGTCATTCCCGAATTGATGGACCAGGGGACAGCCGATCCCCAGGAGTTGGCGCGGGCGCTCGGCGATCTGCGTCGCATCAATCGGCGTTTCGGCGGTATCCGAACTACCTTGCGGATGTTGCAGCGGATTGGCGCGGTGGCCGGGCGCCGGCGGTTGTCGCTGCTGGATGTGGGCGCCGCCTCGGGAGACATTGCCTCGGCCGTGCAGCAGGAGATGCTCCGGCGGAACGTTCAGGTCGATGTAACTTTGACCGACCGCAGCCTGGCACATCTGCAACGCGCCGATGCCGGCAGAACCCGCCGCATAGTTGGAGATGCGCTGGCGCTGCCCTTCGCCGCCAATACCTTCGATCTGGTCACCTGCTCGCTGTTCGCACACCACCTGGAGCCGCAGGAATTCTGGATTTTTGCCGCCGAGGCGCTGCGCGTTTGCCGCTGGGCGGTACTGATCAACGATCTCCGGCGCAGTGCCGTTTCTCTGGCGCTGGTCTATTGCGGGTTTCCCATGTTCTGCCGGATCGTCCGGCACGATAGTGTCGCTTCCGTGAAACGGGCCTATACCATACCGGAAATGCGGAGCATGCTCCAGCGCATCGGAGCCGCTCGCGTGGAGGTTGCTCCCTACTATCTGTTCCGCATGGGCGCAATCCTGTGGAAGAACTGAGCAAGCGAATGCGCCCCAGCTACGACGTCATTATTGTTGGCGGAGGTCCGGCGGGAACGGCGGCAGCGATTACCGCGGCGCGATCCGGGCGCATACCGGGCAGCGATGCTCCCTCGGTGTTGCTATTGGAACATGGCAGTTTTCCGCGGCAGAAGGTTTGCGGTGAGTTTGTCTCGGCGGAGTCATTGCAGTTGTTACGGGAATTGTTGCGGCCTTCGGCAAGGCTGCTGGAGGAAGCGCCGCAGATCGCTTGGGCAAGGCTACATATGGCTGGGCAGGCGGCGGTTACTTTGCCCATCGCGCCTGCTGCGGCCAGCATCGCGCGCTGGGAGTTAGACGACTCGCTTTGGCAGGCCGCGCGGCTGGCCGGAGCCGATTGCCGCGAACGAATCGCGGTGGAGCGGGTGCAGCGGCAAAACGGCGGATTCGCGGTGATCACCCGGGCAGGCACATTCCATGGCCGCTCCGTAATCGATGCTTCCGGGCGCTGGTCGAAGCTGAATGCCGCCCATGGGCAGGCGCGCGCCCGGCCGGCAAGACAGCCCCATCGCATCGGCCTGAAGGCACATTTTCACGAACCGGATCTCGTCTCCCCAGGGGCGAGGGTTGCTACTGAGATGTATTTCTTCCGCGGAGGCTACTGTGGCGTGCAGCCCATGGGCGGCAGCCGCCTCAACGTGTGCGCCATGGTGGAAAGCGCCCGGGGAACCAGCCTGATCGAGGTTTTTCGGCAACACCCCGCTCTATGGGAACGCAGCCGGGGATGGACGCAAGAGTACGAAACCATCGCCACCGCCCCCCTCCTGTTCCGCGCCTTGCAGGCGGGTGGAGAAGGCGTGCTGCGCTGCGGCGACGCGGCCGGATTTATCGACCCCTTCGCCGGAGATGGCATCTCCCTGGCCTTGCGCGGTGGCGCCCTCGCGGCCCACTCGCTGGCTCCTTTCTGGCAGGGCCGGAGAAGTCTCGACCAGGCGGTCGCCCATTACCGCGCCGAATACCAGAAGCGCTATGCGCGCGCCTTCCGCATGGCGGCCGCCCTGCGCCACGTGCTGAACGGACCACCCTGGCTCCTGGCAGCCATTGCGCATGGACTGCGCCTGCCTCTTCTTGCTCGGCTGGTAGTAAAGACCACCCGTTGACGCAGCCTTGGCTTTGTCATCCTTTCCTCGGCCTTGTCATCCCGATTGTGACATGGGCCTTTGCCCCACCCATTGGGATGAGAAACGTAGCGGGGGCCTCCGGGCCCGCGCACAAACATGCTGCCGGCGTGGACGCCTAATGTCACTTCGGCTTTAGGAGTGGTGGGAGCCCCCGCATTTATGCGGGGGGAGGAGCGCTTCAGCGCTCCGGAAAGAGTTTCGCCTCTAATCACGCGCTTTAGCGCTGGTGCCGGGGCTGAAGCCCATTTCAGGCACGGAATGCTTTTCCCGCTGGACTAAAGTCCAGCTCCCCCCTGCTGAAGCAGGGGGGTCCCACCAGGAATGTCCCAGGCTGTACAACCGAACCGAAACGGCAGAGCACCCACCGAACCGAAACAGCAAAAAGCAACTGACATTGGGCGTGCACGCCAGCACAGCCGGTCCCGCAAGGCAGGAAGAGCAAGAGCTGCCTTCATCTGCTGGCCAAAGACCGACGACCGAAGGCCGACGACTGCCTCCGTGTCTCCTGGCCGAGAGCCGACGACCGAGAGCCGAGAGCTGCCTTTCTGAGCTTCGCGATGTAGCTGCTCTGGACAACCATTTTCCGCTTTTCTGAATCGCATTGCTGTCTACTGAGGGCAGTTGACGAGGTTAGTTAGGAGCTACTACATGAACACATTTCCCATCATGCTGGGGACCTTGTGCGTCTTGGTCATCGGTTACCGCTATTACAGCGCTTTCATCGCGGCCAAGGCGTTGGTGCTCGACGACCGGCGCCCAACGCCGGCGCACGTGTACGGTGACGGGCACAATTATGTGGCTTCGCCCAAATGGGTCCTGTTTGGACATCATTTTGCCGCCATCGCCGGCGCCGGCCCGCTGGTGGGACCGACCCTGGCCGCGCAGTTCGGATTCGCTCCTGGTTTCCTGTGGCTTCTGGCGGGCTGTGTACTGGCGGGCGCCGTGCAGGATTTCACCGTGCTGGTGGCCTCCATTCGCCATAAGGGACGCTCGCTGGCCGACATCGCCCGCAATGAGATCGGCCCGTTCGCGGGCATGGTAGCCATGGTGGCGGTCTTGCTGATCCTGATCGTGGCCTTGGCCGGCTTGGGCATCGTCGTGGTCAATGCTCTGGCGCAAAGTCCCTGGGGCGTATTCACCATCGGCATGACCGTCCCTATCGCCTTAATAATGGGATGGTGGATGTTCTGCAGTACCCCCGGCAAGGTCAAAATCGGGGTGCCGAGCACCTTCGGCGTGCTTTTGCTGGTCGGCTGTGTGGTTGTCGGAAAGACCTTCGCCGACTCCTCCTTCGCGCATGTCCTGACCTTCAACGCTCATCAGATTACGTTCCTGATGGCGGCTTACGGCTTCGTCGCCTCCGTTTTGCCCGTCTGGCTGCTGCTGGAACCGCGCGATTACCTCTCGACCTACGTAAAACTCGGTACCGTCGGGGTTCTGGTGCTGGGCGTGTTCATCGTCCATCCGACCATCAAATTCCCGGCTTTCACTTCCTTCGTGCATGGCGGTGGGCCAATCATTCCGGGCAAGCTCTTCCCTTTCCTGTTCGTGACCATCGCCTGCGGCGCCATTTCCGGATTCCATGCCCTGGTCTCCTCCGGGACCACTCCCAAGATGCTGGACAAGGAAACCGACGCGCGGTTTATCGGCTATGGCGCCATGCTGTGTGAAGGGCTGGTCGGCGTGTTGGCTCTGATCGCCGCGACCTCCATGCACCCGGGCGACTATTTCGCTATCAATACCGCACCACAAATCTTTCAGAAACTTGGCATGACTACCGTCAACCTCGATTATTTCTCCCGTGAAATAGGCGAGAAACTGGCCGGGCGCACCGGCGGCGCCGTTTCTTTAGCGGTGGGCATGGCGCAGATCTTTAAGGGTCTGCCCGGCATGGGCAAGCTCATGAGTTACTGGTATCACTACGCCATCATGTTTGAGGCGTTGTTCATCCTCACCACCATCGACACCGGCACACGCGTAGCGCGCTACGTCCTGCAAGAGGTGCTGGGCAAGGCCTACAAGCCCTTTGCCAATACTGCCTGGCTCCCGGGAAATCTGGTCAGCACCCTGGTAATCGTTTTCGCCTGGGGCTGGATGATCTACAGCGGCACCATTTCCACCATCTGGCCACTGTTTGGCACCGGCAATCAACTGCTGGCCACCATCGCTCTGGCCGTGGTTATGACCTATTTGGTGAACTGCGGCAAGGCCCGCTATGCCTGGATTCCTGGCATCCCCATGCTCTTCGTGGGCGCCACGACCATTACCGCCGGCATACTCTCGGTGAAGAACATATTCTGGCCCATGACCTACCGGCCGTTAATGCAGGACCGGATCGTCGGCTATCTGGATTCGGTGCTGATGGTTATCTTTATCGTCGGCGTGGTGCTGGTGGTATGCAATGCCGTGGTGCGAATCTGGCGCACCCTGAGCGGGCAACCGGTACCGGCCACTTCCTTCGGCGCTCCCGAACCGGCGGAGATGGCAGCCGCAGCGGTCAATCCAAACGCTCCCGCGCGCTGCTGTTAACTGCGATGTCTTTCGGAAGGGCACGGCTTCAGCCGTGCCGCTGAAAACGGCCATTTATGCGGCTTTAGAGGCTGCTGAAAAAGTCGGTTTGTATCAGGGCACGACTTTAGTCGTGCCGTAACGCGTCGAAAATAGGTGGGGCTTTAGCCCCTGCGGATCGAAAAACGCACCTCAACGCGACTTTTTCCGCAGCCTCTTTAGCCGCTGAGGGTCGACGCGTGGGGTGCCCCGCCCTCCGCCCCTGCAGTTGGGGCGGTGGGTGGGATCGTCCACACCGCGGAACCAGCCTGAGAAAAGCCCTGCAGCTTTGGAAATGCGGAGCCTCTGATCTCTCGCTTTATGAAATCCGCATAACTAGTGTCCCGACTCTGAAGTCCGCGCACAAAATCGTGCCACGGAGGCCAGAATCTCGTCAGCGGTCTTGGTCCACACGAACGGTCGGGGCGACTGATTCGTGACTTCCAGGTAGGTCTTGATGC
>Ga0326728_10009507_pt1 | contig 23375 bp, 13 predicted proteins | sample MB3enrmetagenome_FD_207602 | JGI IMG/M metagenome (GOLD analysis project Ga0326728, IMG submission 207602) | Lab enriched peat soil microbial communities from McLean, Ithaca, NY, United States - MB31MN | ecosystem: Environmental > Terrestrial > Soil > Wetlands > Peat | place: USA: New York... | reverse complement strand
AGCGCCCCGTGGAGATCATCTCCGTGCAAATCGAGCCCAGAGAGAAAGCCGCACAACGGGGAGTCGCCTGAGTTACGCCGGTTTCCTCCCTGCACTTCAAAAGCGAACCACCAGACCGGCACTCAAGTGAAAGTTATTCTGATGGTTCGTCGTGCGTTTGGCAAGCAGACTCAGCAGATAGTCGCCACGGCCAATGAAGCGCTGGCGCTACTTCCCTCCTTCCAGCCCGGGAGCGTTAAGCCCCAGGTGCGCAAGCTCCTCGAAATCGAAGCGAACGCGACCCGGTGAGGTTCTGTATGCCTGGCTAAGAGACGCCAAGGCGAGGCTTACGTAATATCTGTCCCCGAATTTTCATCGGCAACCCTAAGCAGTCATATTTTCAGCCAGCGGATTGAGCTTTAGCTTTGCCCTTTAGGTCGCGGATTAGGCTGTCGAAGGCTTGTTGATAGGAGTCGTGGTCCTTCCAGTTGCTGAAATCGGGGATGAAGTACTCGCGGATTTCGCGGGCGGAGTCCGTGCCGGCATCGGCGTCGAAGCATTCCCAGTCGCGTAAGGTTTCGAAATCCACTAGGCGAATGGGGAAAAGCATCTGGCGCTTTTCGCAGAGCTCGCGGCGCCGGGCTTTCGCGATCTCAGTCTTGACCCAGGCGCTGTCGATGCTCGCGGGCGAAAGGATCAGCAGCAGTCGGTCGTACACGCGGATGGCGTTGTCGATCTGATCATAGAGTTTCTTTCCGCCTTGGACATCATGTGGAGCGAACCAGCACCGGACACCTTTGGCCTGCAGGTCAGTGTGAAGTCGTTGGGCGAAGTCCTGATCCTTCGTGGAGTGGCTGATGAAGCAGGAATAGAACTCGACGGGATTGGTAAATACGTGTCGGAAGAAGTCAATAAGCTCGTCAGGAAAACCAGCGCCACGCAGAAAGGAATCGGGAATCTTGCCCTGGGATAGGTAGATGGTGCTGACGCCGATTGGAGATGGGAACTCATGCTTTACGGTGTCGAGGCCTTTCGCTGTACTCAGGTCGTTGCCATCGAGGATCGTCTCTCCTACTATCGCAGCAGCTATATTCGCAAGGTTAAGGTCGGCCCTGCTGAGGGCAGCCCCTCTGAGGTCCACCCCGCTGAGGTCCGCCTTGCTGAGGTACGTTCCGGTGAGGTTCGCCCCGGTCAGTTTTGCCCCGAGGAGGTTCGCCATGCTGAGGTTCGCCTCGCTGAGGGCCGCCCCGCCGAGGTCGGCCCTGCTGAGGTTCGCCCCACTGAGGTTCGCCCAACTGAGGTTCGCCCTACTGAGGTACGCCGTACTGAGGTCCGCCGTGCTGAGGTTCGCGCCGCTGAGGTCGGCCTCGCTGAGGTCCGCCCCTCTGAGGTCCGCCCCTCTGAGGTTCGCCGAGCTGAGGTCGGCCCTGCTGAGGTCGGCTCTGCTGAGGTCGGCCCTGCTGAGTTTGGCCTTGCTGAGGTCCGCATTGTTGAGGTCGGCCCTGCCGAGGTCCGCCCCGCTGAGGTCGGCCCCGCTGAGGTCGGCAGAGTTGCGGGGTAGCAACTCCCTATTCTCCTCGCGCCACTGATTCCAAACTAGCATGCCTTCCTTGATTTTCGCGAGGTGCTTGGGGTCTGTCATGTCAATCGTGCTCCTAGGTTGGGGAACAGGGTAGCACGAATGAAAGCAGCGGGTGAACTATTGATCGGGTGATCGGGGAGCCCGGGTAATTGCGGGGGATTGCGGATTGCGCGGATTGCGGGACAACCTGGAAAACCCAGAAAAGACGAAAGGTTTCTGCATTTTCCTGATACCAATTTACTCGCCAATGGGTACATTTCGTTTGTCCTAACATTTCTAAATTCCGACCCATTTTGTGAACTCACTTCGCGGAACGGGGAGAGTCATCCAAGAGGTGTCGGGTGCTGGTAAATTGGCGGCATCCTGGACCGCCAACCAGCCTTGTGCAAGGTCCATCGAACCCGAAGTGCCTCTACGGGTAATCCAATCAAATCGCCTCCGCTCCTCACTCTTCTCAGCAACTTGAAGCGTGATGCGGACATCCTGGGCAACGTACTGGAGCACCTCCTGATAGCGTCCCTGCTCCCAGAGCTGGGGAGCCAGTACTCCGGACATTCCCGGCGGCTTCCCCGGAATATCGAGCGCTAGTGCTGCTTTTTCGAGGGCTACGGGATAACCAAGCTGGCAAAACACATGGAACATCGCGTCCACGTGCTTCAACGCCAGTTCCCTGCATTCCCTGAGCGAGGCTGACTCCTCTGCCAAAATGTCGAGATCAAATCCCAGTCCGTTCCACGTCAGCAGCGTATAGCCATCCGCAACCATCCTTTTCAACTGCTCTACGACCTCCTTGGCCTCTGCCGCCGACAATTGGCTTGCCGGCGATCCATCTGGCATCTTTCCGTGCCACAGGGTTGCTTCCTGGGTGTCACAGGCCAACGCTGCGGCACAGCAGATACCGAGAGGACGGTAAGGCTTCCAGTTGAAGTCAGCCCCTGGCACGTTCTTTGCGGTCTCAATGTCGAACGCCAAATACCTTCGTGGCATGGCTAAGCTCCACAACCTGCCGTTCCGCCCACCCTGTCCGGCTCACGTCAGGACCGTTCATGGCCGGACTATGATCGGTCGAGCAGCTAAAGTCAACGGGGGAATCGGGGTTTACCTTTCCGGGTGGGCCCTTGAGCCCTCCCGGCGTTTCGCAAATTAGTCCCGGCAAGTCGGCAAAGCGGCAGCGACCCTGACGCCGAGTCAGCCACTGCTCCCGGATGACCGGGCACTGGAATTCGATCACGCAGGCGGAAATTCGACGCCGCGCGAATCCCGAAATGGGAACTTCGGATAGCCGTGGCTCAGCGTGTTAACGACGCCGGATCGGGCGATTCCGGTTTGCGACCATCCGCCCGGAAGTCGTCTAACGTTTCCTCGAAACCGGCTGTAGACTGTCCTTACACAAGGCCTCCAAATCTTCGCAAGGCTGACTTTTCGGCAAGGTGCCCGAGTCTGAGCGTAGCCAATACCGTCCGAAGCCATCACCTCGAAGAAATCCCCGGCATGCCGCCTCGATGTTGTTCCGTCCAGAAGGGATGCATCCGTAGACGCTGGGCGGCATACCGGGACCGATCTAGCCTGCCTTAGCAAGATCATGAAACCGCAGCAACCCCCGCGCTCCGGACCCAACTCTCGATTCAGCAGACTACCTCCCAAAAAAGGCTGCGGCATAGTATTATCATCCCGATCACCGCCGGGAGGCTCCAAATGGCTATGGGGCATCCAGGTAAGCAGGCACACTGTTGTTAGACCAGATGTTCACGGCGGAAAATTTTCGCCGGATTTTCGACAGCGAAAACCGGAAGGGGATCAATCTAGCCGGACGGTTCTTTCCGAGTTTGGAGTCGCACACTCGAAGCATAAGAGAAAAGATTGAAGAGATCAGGTCGCTTCGATCCGAGAGATCCAATTATAAGCCCGAGGAGTTCGTCGCCCAAAGCGATAAACTGAAGGAGGAGCTTAAACGCCTCAAATCCAACAAATCCAAAGCCATCAACCTGCAGATGGAGTCGGTCAGCTCAAAGGTCAGGATGTCGAGCTTCAAACTCGCCCTCACGCGGAAGCCTGGTTCAAAAGGCAAGCCGGTTTTCTGCATCGACGGAACACCGGAAACCTTTTTCGTCATTAAGCAACTCCAGCACAACATCCGGAAGCTTTACGACGTAAAGCAGTCCAACCGCCATGACCTCGTTTGTCAACTCCGGGATACTGTCGCGTCTGCCTTCCCATTTATACTTGTTCGGACGGATGTATCATCCTTCTACGAGTCCATAGATCGGAAGAGGCTTATCGATAAGCTCGAGGAAGATCAGCGCCTGAGCTCCTCCTCTAAGAGATTCATAAGGCAGGTCTTAGCCTCTTATGGCAAAATTACCAAAGAAGCGAACGGCATTCCCCGTGGCGTCGGCATTAGCGCATATTTGGCTGAGTTTTACATGCGACCGATCGACCACGAGATTAAGAAGATCCGAGGCCTGATCCTATATTGCCGGTTCGTAGATGACATCGCGGCGGTGTTCGCCCGGCCGCACGAGGGCAAGCCTATAGGCTCGTACCGAGAAGCGGTGCTGAAGGCGCTTTCAGAAAAAGGGCTCACTCATAACATTCAGAAGACCAAAGAGTTTGTGCTTAGCGGCCCAAATAACCAGGAAATTGAGTATCTAGGATACCGCTTTGTCCTGAGTAACGGGAAGTGCGCTGTCTTGCCCAGTTCGGCGAAGATCCAGAAGTACGAGGCGCGGATGAACGCAGCGTTCCGCGAATACGAAGCACAGTCCTCGCTGCACTCCCGTCGAGCATACCGAGATCTCGTCTCCCGAATCAAATTCCTTACCGGCAATGCTCGCCTTGTGAACAGTAAATCGAGTGCCGTCACTGGTATTTATTATAATAACCCTATCGTCACCGATCCTTCTAGTTTTATCCATCTAGACACGCTCCTGAAAGGCAAGATAGACGGAATTAAACGCGCTACACTCCGAAAGCGATTAAAGCAATACACGTTTACGCAGGGATTCTCAGAGCGCCGCTTCCATAATTTCAGCCCTAAGGAGTTACAGAGAATCGTGAGGGTCTGGAAGCATGCCTAGACGTCGACTCCACCTAACACATCCAAGGCTGCGGTCGGTCCTGACAGACATGCTTCCCTTTGAGGTGCCACCAACGTTCTCAAATCGCGGCTTCTATCGTTTTCTACTTGCAAATGGCGTTGAGATTGAGGGCAACGAGCTTCGCTGGCTCTCAGACACCAGCGCGCTTGACTCGACAATCTCCCTCCTCTTCGGTATCGAGGCAACCACCGCGGTCAAAACGGAAACTGTAACCGAATGGGGCAGGAGGAAGACGCGACGATCGGTTCTACTAAATAAGCGCACAATGGAAACGATGCCCTTTACTTTCCGAGTCGCCCACGGTCTCGACGGCCGTACCCTGAGCGTCGTCCACCCGCGCAACCAAGTCGAGATCGCGGGATTCTACGCCCGCTACGGCGCCCTCATCATCTACTACACGTCCTTGAGTGAATTCTCCATTCGCCGCCCTGTGTCGGTGTCACGCTTCGCGTTTTTCAAGGATAGGCTTCACGAACAGAAACTTGATCCTTCGGCGCAGGGGATTGAAATGGAGGATCGCGAGTATCAACAACTCGGATCGTATTTTGTATACAAGGATTATCGCAATATTCACCGCTTTTTTGAATCTTATAAGTATCATAAATGCGAGAAGAAATACAACGCAATGGTGCAGGTCGACATAAGCAAATGTTTCGACAGTATCTACACCCACTCTCTTACGTGGGCCGCGATTGGCAAATCGCAAGTAAAATTTAATCTTGATGAGTCGCGTTCAACATTTGCCGGTCGCTTTGACAGGTTAATGCAGAAGCTCAACCACAACGAGACCAACGGTATAGTTATAGGACCGGAGTTCTCGCGGATATTCGCCGAAATCGTTCTCCAGTCCATTGATGTTGCACTGCTTGATCGCCTAAAAGGCACATACAACCTAAATCACAGACAGGATTATGAAATATTCAGATATGTTGACGATTATTTCGTCTTCTATAACGATGACGCGGCTCAGGTCACTATAATGCAGACCTTGCAAGAGGTCCTAAAGGAAAAAAAGCTTAACATAAACACGGCAAAAGTGAAACATTACAAAAAGCCGATTATTACTGAAATTACGGTTGCCAAGGAGCGCATCTCAGCGCTTCTGAATTCAGAAATCGACCCGAAAATTGAAAAGGAAGACGCGGACGAAGCAACCCCGCCACATCTGAGGTTTGTCTGCAAAATTAACTCGAACCGGCTCATAATCAAGTACAAGACGATCATCAAGGAGTCGAATGTGCAGTACGACGATCTTCTCAACTACACATTCGCCATCACTGAGAACAAGATAGAAAAGGTGCTGGAGTCGTTTAGAGGCTGCGACAAGACAAGCCGAGACCAGAGACACCTGCTTAAAGCTTTGCTGGCCATTTTTGAGTTTTCGTTTTTTGTTTATTCCGCGAGCCCAAAGGTCAATCATACGATTCGCATCTGCCGCATGATGCAAACGTCGTCAGAGTTTCTTCACTCAAACGCAATTCCGTATGAAGTAAAGCATCTGCTTTTCAAGTATGTGCACGACAATATCGTACAGCTGCTCGAGAAAAACACGATGAGCGCCCATCACGAAGTCGAGAGCCTGTATCTTCTAGCCGCTTTGTCTCAGACTGGAAAGGAATATTGGCTGCCGGAATCTACCCTGGCGAAGTACTTCCGCATTACGGTGGATGAGCGCACAGGGGCTTACCGGCGGTCAGCCTTCCTGAACCACTTCTGCATCACTGTTTTGCTCTCATACATTGGGAACAAAGTAAGATACAAGAAATTGCGTGAGTTCGTTGAGTGCCATGCCGTACTGAAGCTGGAAGAAATGAAGGAGCATTGTCCCCAAGATGCAGAGGCTCTGATGATAATGTTGGACCTGACCGTGTGTCCCGACGTCAGCGATCAGTCCAAGCAGGCGATGGGCGCAATTTTCGGCCTTGACGCCGCAGGCCTTGCCGCCATCCAAGCTGCCTGCGATCATTGGTTTACGGCGTGGCGCCCCGGATTTAATCTCGGGAAGGAGCTAGACGCCAAGCGTAGCAGGGAGGTATATTGAGCGTGGCGCTCCGCTCTACCCTTAATGGCTGTTGGCAGCCCACACACAAGCGCCTCCCAGCTCCTTTATCAATTTGGGGCTGAGCAAACGGACGGCAGGAGCGGGCCGTCCTGAGTTATGCCATGATATTTTCGAAATGCGGGCACACAAGTGTGACGTTTCCGTCCATTCGCAACGCCCACAGCCACGACAGTTCATCGAAAAGACTGACGATCGCGGGACAGCCTGAACTGCGCGATGATATTGCAGTTGGGTCCAGGCCGGTCGTATAAATGGGTCCAAGAAAAACGTGCAGTTCAGGCCGCCCCGCATTTCTCGAGCATGTCTTTCCTCGCCTTGGCGAGACCGGCTCCAAAAACCCAAAAACCCAGAAAAACCCGGAAAAACCCGGGACAGACGAAAGGTTTCTGTATTTTTCTGATACCAATTTACTCGCCAACGGGTATATTTCGTCTGTCCTAACATTTCGAATTCCAGCCGTGAAGCAGCCTCCCTGACATTTCTTGTCCTAACATTATCTCGGACCAAAAGCACCAGGCTATTGCGGTGTGATCTTCACAACCTCCGCGGTAGTACCCCAAAACTTGGTATAGATGTTTCCTTCGCCATCCAGCGCCAAACCACTGAAAGGAGCAACCAGGGAAGGAGTTATCTCAGTTACGACCCCGTTTGGGCTGACGCGGTACAGATGCTCCATATCTGCCGCAACGTAAAGATTGCCGGACTTATCCACCGCAAGATAATCCGCTCCCATCCCGCTGAGAAATGTGCTGACGGTTCCGTCCGGAGTAATTTTCCGGACAGCTCTATTGAAAGTATCCGCCACAAATAAATTGCCGTTGCCGTCAAAAGCCAGGTCGCTTGGTCCATTGAAAGTCGCTGTGCTGGCATCTCCGTCGTTCATGCCTGCCGCGCCGGTACCGGCAAAGATCGTAGCAACGCCCGCCTGGGTTATTTTCATCACTCGATTATTCTGAGTGTCGGCAAAATACAGGTTCCCGCTGGAATCAACATCCAGTCCGCCGAAACCAACGTTCCGGTTTCCGGTCTCAAAGCTGTTGGAAATGATCTCCACGGCGCCTCCGGCGGTCAACTCCTGAAGAAATGCGCTATATTGCACCGGTTGCCAATTGTTACCTACAGCAAAGATATTGCCTGTACCGTCGAGAGCCACACCAGAGTTATCCCCGCCGATCAGACCCGAATTTGTATAGGTAGAGGCTATTCCGGCTTGCGTTACCTTTCTGAGCTCACCCCGGTCCGATAGAACAATATTCCCGGCCGGGTCGAGTTTAAGGTAGGTTCCGCCAGCACACCAAAACACGGCGCCTGAGCCGCTGCCATCGACGGGATTGCCGCAGGCAGCGGATCCGGCCAAAACCGTCACCGTCGCGGCCAATCCGGTCGAGCTTGCAGTTGTCACCGTATTGTTCGCCACGCCCGTGGCACTCAGCGGCACACTCACAACTGACCCGACCGGTACATTGACGACATTGTTCGCACCGCTCACGGTGATCACATCTCCCGTCGGAGTCGTGATGGTAGTGCCCGCTGGGACAAGAACCGAAACATTTGCGCCCAGCGTAACGGTTGCACCCGGTTGCAGCACTTGCGGGCTACTATTGTTGGAGCCGCCGCTTCCACCGCAAGCGATAAGAAACAGAAGAAGAACAAAGATAAGAGAGAAAAGCGCCCATGGCACTCTCATTTTATGCCTCGACCCTCACTTGACCTGTTGCGGCCGGTACAGTTGCTCTGGATTCTTCGGGATTATAGTTGCGAGCGGGTTGATTCAAAATGAACTTTCGGTTAAAAATGCCGCTGAAGTGAGTCATCCGCAGCGCCGGAGGCCGGGTTGCCAAGCTTTCGCCTGCGTGCCAATCGGCTCTCCGCTGGGATATGGGGGAAAGCCTGAACGCAGCGATTTTTCTACCGCCCCTGCCGGGGCTTGACCTATTTTTCCCGCCTACCCCGGGTTCCGGCCGCAAGGCGGCCTACACCCGGGGCTATCCTCTCGTCGCGCCTCCACGGCAAGCCGGGACAGGTACGGCGCTTAGGTTCATGGTCAAGTCATACCTGGACTATGAGTGGCGGCTCGGATCGTGCCCAATGACTGGCGGACAGAAGTGTGTTCGAGCATTCTGAACTTTTGAAGTCAATCTGCATCTTCCCGAACGCAAACAGAGAGAATGAATCGAAAGGGTTGAGCATGCGGCGTCTGTCCCACCCTTGCGCCAGCAGCATCTTCTTGAATCTAGATGTTGAACGGGCGCAAGAGTGGGGCACCCATTGCGCTGGTCGATCCAGAAACCAGAATCTGGGACACCCGGCTGGGCCGCGCCTGAGCAGGACCCGGTTTCTCATAAAGGATGCCCGCAGGGAGTTGCGGCGCCGGATACATTAAGCTATACGGTCGCGGCGCTTGGCGAACTGACGAATTTTTTCGCTCTCCCGCAGAAAAGTCCCCTCCCGCAATTCCAGGAACGCCTGCTGAAGCTCCTGCTGTGTATTCATGACGATGGGGCCGTACCAGGCCACCGGCTCTTCGAGGGGCTTGCCGGAAACCAACAGAAATCGAATTCCGTCTTCTCCGGCTTCCACCGCGACCTCGTCACCCCGATCAAACAGGACGAGCGAACGGTTGTCCGCTTCGGACGGAGGCGGCGTATCCTGCCACCATCCGACCGGTTCGGTAGGCACGGCCAGCGGATCTGACGCATTGCAGAATTTTCCGCTGCCGGCAAACACGTAGGCAAACGCATGCCGGGTGGTCTCCACCGGCAGCGTTTTCCGGCGACGTGGCGGCACGGTTACATCAAGATAAATCGGGTCGGCGGCGATTTGGTCCACGGGCCCCTTCCGGCCCCAGAAATCTCCGCTCACGATGCGAACCTGGGTGCCATCATCATCGGTCACCATCGTAATGTCGCCCGACTTCACTTCCTGATAACGAGGGGAAGTCATCTTCAGCGACGCCGGCAGGTTGGCCCACAACTGGAAGCCATGCATGCGCCCGGCATGATCGCCCTTGGGCATCTCCTGATGAACGATTCCACTTCCGGCGGTCATCCACTGCACGTCGCCAGTCCCGATCGCGCCGCTATGGCCCAAGCTGTCGCCGTGCTCGACGGTGCCAGCCAGGACGTAAGTGATCGTCTCGATGCCGCGATGGGGATGCCACGGAAAACCAGCGAGATAATCCGCGGGAACGTCGTTGCGGAAGTCATCGAGCAATAGAAAGGGGTCGAAGTCTTGCGTGTTGCCGAAACCGAAGGCCCGGCGCAAATGAACGCCCGCACCTTCCAACGTCGGCTTCGATTTGATGAGCCGCTTTACAGGTCGAATCGACATTTAACCTCCACCGCCAGCAGAACTCTTTCACCGGGACAGCCGAATGGCGGCGCTGTCCCGATTCCGGATACGGTGACCCGTATTTCAAGTCTTCGTTGCCAGATTGCTTCCTCGCCGGGGCACGAACTGGAGCAACGCTGGATCCGCCTCTATACATCAATCCCCAGATGCCGCAGCCGACTGCCTGGTTTCCCGGATCGTCTCGACTTTCTGAAATGCGGAGAGAGGCGGCCGAAGGCTGGGCCACGCCTGGGCGGGGCCCGGTTTGTCATTTTTATGTGCGCGCTGTCCTCATACAATGGACTTTGGCCATCCGGGATGCGCTGCCCCAAATGTCAATTCGACCATGAATTGCAGACTACCGAGTGTCTGAAGTGCGGAATCGTCTTCGCGCGTTACCAGGCGGCGCTCGACGGGCCCGCCGGACGAGCTGATCCCGCTGTGCCCGTGACTCTCTCACCGTCCGCGGCGGTTACTGTCCGCAACGATGCCCGCAGGGAGTTGTGGTGCCGGGTACTCGCGCTTCCGCTGGCGTTGCTGGTGGCGCGCCTGGCCGCGGGGACGGGCCTGCGCACGGCGGCGGCCATGCTGGCAATGGTGCTGCACGAGAGCGGACATGCCATCACCGCCTGGCTTACGGGCCGCTGGGCAGTGCCCCTGCTCTGGGTCACCCCCCACGGAGAAGAGCGGTCCTGGTTCATCGTTCTGGCTCTGACGGCCACCATTATCTTTGGCGGACTTCGGGCGTGGAAGGCGCAGCGGCGGGGATGGGTTATTGCCGCCGGCGGGGCGCTCCTCCTGCAAGCGATCGTCCTATGTTTGCCGGCCGGACCCCTGATCGTTTTTTTCGGGGATGGCGGCGCCATGGTGCTGGCCACAATCCTGATGGCAACGTTTTACGCTCCGCGTGAAAGCGCACTGTACAAGACCTGGGGCCTCCGCTGGGGATTGCTGGTCATCGGAGCGCTGAGCTTCATGCACGTTTTCCTGATGTGGTCAGGTCCGTATGAAAATATTCCGTTTGGCGAGATCGAGGGCGTGAACCTCTCCGATCCCAGCCTGCTCACCGAAATGTACGGCTGGTCCGTTACACAATTGGTCGATCGCTATGTCCGGCTGGGCGAGGTCTGCCTGGTGGCTCTGCTCGGGTTGTACGTGTGGGGATTAATCTCCGCGTATCTCCAGATTGGCGGGCCGGAAGCGGTGTGATGCGTTGCTGGAACGGAAAGTCGGGCTTTGCTAATACGTCGCGTTCCCGGCAGACAGATTAGGCCCGGGAAGCCGGCTTCTGGGAGGTTGCTCCCGGTTGGTCGGCAATCCGGAGACTGGAACTTGGCCGTCAAGTTCCGGCTGTCGACTGGCTGGTACCAGATTCGATCATCCAAACAGCCCAGCAAAACGACGTTTTCGAGCCCGCGTAGCGGGCGGAATATGGTAGCCCCAGGCGTAAGCCTGGGGTATGCGTCGGGAAGAAGACCCAGCCCGCGTAGCAGGCGTAAGAATTATCGCCAGATATAGCGCTCGTCGTATTCTATCCGGTGTTTCCTCAGAAACGTTATGAACTCGTCCTTGAACGTAATCTTGCGATGATGTTCCTCTTGCCCTTGAATATAACGAATTACGCCTACCCGGCTGGACTCACTCACGCTAAACGCGCCATATCCGCCTTGCCAGCCGAAGGACCGCCGCTCGGGCCATTTTTCCTTCACCCAACCAGACGAATTGGTCTTGATGACACGCAAACAATCGGCGACGGCCAAATCGGCCGGCAACCGAATCAGCAGGTGAACGTGGTCCATCGTGCCGCCAATCATAAGCGGGGTTGCGTGAAGCTCGCGCAGAATTCCACCGAGGTAGCCGTGCAGATCCGCGCGTACGGCATCGGCAATCAACGGTACTCGTTCTCGGGTGGAGAAGATCAGATGGGTTAGAAGATTCGTGAAGGTGTGTGTGATCCTTACGCCCCTCCAGGGCTCAAACTTCGGCCATAACTTTACCCCAGGCTTGCGCCATGGGGCTACCATCTTTTGCCCGCTACGCGGGCTTGCGGCGCATGCCGTGCCGTGAGGAAAAGAGGAGTAAGAGTCAGCATTGGAGAATGCCCAGATGAAAGAATGTGGCCGCTTTCGGCCGGAGACTATGAAAAAACGCGGCCCGGGAAGCGCAGGGGCTAAAGTCCCATATATTTTCAACCGCTAGCGGCTCGACTAAAGTCGCGCCCCATCCCCGGGTTCCCAAGCAAAAATCTCGCGCGGAGGCGCAGAGAGAGGCATTAGAGCGATTTGCTACTGGGACAAATTGATCCAGTTATCAATTTGTCCCAGTAGCTCGGTTTCAAACCGAAGCCTGTCTTAGCGGTTTTTTTCCTCTGCGTCTCGGCGCGAGAATCCGCTTTCACCTTTTCGCTGGACGGCGCACGGCCTGCGGTGGTTTAATCCTGCGCATGCAAACCCTTGGGTTATCCGATTCAACGCCCCGCACGGAGGGCCGTCTCACCAGCCTGTTCTGGCCTTCCATTGAAAGCGCCGCCGACGTGGATTATCTCGGAGCCCAGGGGTATTGGGTATGCATTAGCATCGCGGTCATCTCGTTTGCGGTTCTCGCCGTCAGGCATCAGGCAATTGCGGGGGGCATTACGCTGCTGTTTCTGTACCTGGGGGGCGTAGGCGTTCGCGAGCGGAGCCGCTTTGCGGCAGCCAGCGTCCTGATCTTCTACATCCTCGATACGCTGTTTTCCCTCCGCCAACTTCTGGCTTCGCCCGGCCTGATGGTGCCCAGGACGATCATCGCGGCATTGCTGTTTTCAAACCTCCGGGCCACCTGGATAGCCGCGCAATGGAAACCCGGGTCCGCTGAAGCCGCATTGCCGCCGCGCCTGGGCAACACCTGGCGCGACAAGTTCGTCGATCGCTGGCCGGCTCAACTGTGGCCGCGGGTGCAGGTGCCTTATTACATCCTTTCCATCGTGTGCCTGCTGTTCCTCGGTCTGGTGTTCAATCTTGCCATGTTAGGGGCCTTTATCAAAGCCAGCACGGATACGTTGGAGCAGCACGCTCATGCCGCTTTGATGCAACGGAACTTTAAGAAGGCAGCGCAACTCTACCATGTGGTCACCCTCGTGAGTCCCAAGCGGGTGGAGGCCTGGGACAACCTGGGAAGCGCTTATGAAGGCGCGCACGATCCGGATAAGGCCATTGACGCGTACCAGCGAGCGCTTGCGTTGTATCCGACCGATCTGCTGGCGTGGGACGGGCTGGGGCATGCCTACCAGCAAGAAAAGCAGTATGAGCAGGCGATCGCAGCCTATCAGGAGCTTATCAAAATCAATCCCTTGGACTCGCACGCGCAATCCACGGTGGGCCGTCTTTTCCTGCGTACCCATCGCTATCCGGAAGCCGTGGCGCAACTCGAAGCGGCGGTCAGTGTTTCACAAAATGACACCACGCTCCTGGAACTTCTGGGAGAAACCTATCTGCGGACGGGGCACACCGACAAAGCCATGGCCCAATTCGATAAGGCCCTGCAACAGTCCGCCACTCCGCACACCTGGAATAACGTCGCGTATGCTTTGGCGGATACCGGACAGCGCCTCGACCTGGCGCGCCAGTATGCCGAATTGGCGGTGTCCCGAACCGAGGAGGAGTTACGAAATGGCCGCTCAATCCCCGCCACGCAGCGAGAGTTGGCGTTCTCCTCCAGCCTGGCTGATTATTGGGATACCCTGGGCTGGGTCTATTTTCGTCAAGGGGACATAACGAAAGCCGAACGATATGTGGCCGCGGCATGGCTCCATTCAGACGGAAGTGAGATCGGCTGCCATCTCGGGGAGATTTACGAAAAACAAGGGAACCGGCAGAAGGCCATTGCCATGTATGCCGCGGCGGCCAGTGTTGCCTCTCCCCACCCGGAAGCCTGGGAGCGGCTGAAGAAATTGGCCGGAGCCACCGCCGATCAACTGGTGGTCGATCAGGAGAAAGCGCTGACCGACGATCACACGCAGAAACTCGGCTGGTCCGGGGTTAAAGGGACCGGACATTTTTTACTCACTCTGGACGGCTCGGGGCAGGTGACCAACGCCCGGTTCCTGAACGGACCGGAGGCAATGACCGCTCATGAGGCCGAACTCGCAAACTTGAAGTTCAACCTGACCTTTCCCGACGCCACGACCGAGGTTTTCCTGCACCGGGCCAAGGTCAACTGCTCCGAGGACGGCGGATGCAAGTTAACCCTGATGAACGGAAACGGAGTCATGCAGTAGCGCCCCGCCGCCGGCGGCGGATGTTCTCCCTTCAGGTCCCTGCACGCCCCGGCACGAAAATCCGATTCCCTTCCCGTCTCACCTGCCCAAGAGCTTCGACCGGACCGAAGCCGTTGAGTTGGTCAGAGTTGCCGCGAGAACCACCACATTCCGGTTTCCGGGCAGCGTGATGCTGGCGACGGTCTTGCCGGAGTTCAGCGTAAACGTGTATTCGTACAAATAGAAGGTGCGGACGTCAAGCTGCCCCACCCCGGTATCGCGATAGGGCATGATCAGGGCCTTCGTTTCCCCGGAGAAATTCTGCGGCGTGAACCAGTCGCTCACGCTTTGGGTAAAGGTCGAAGATGTCCCGTCGGTATAGGTAACCCTGAAACCCTGCGACTGCTGGTTCCCATTTACAGCGGTGGCCAGTAGCTGGATGGCCGAGAACCGGCCCGCCGGCAGAGGAACGGTTGCCCCGCTCACGGCATCCGGAGCGTTGGCCGGGCCGAAAGCGAACACGGTTCCGCCGATGGTTCCGGAAACCTGCTGCTGCGCGCCGATCAGATTGGCAGAGTAGGTCGTGCTCATGCCGTTCAAGCCTCCGTCCAGACCGCCGCCGGAATATGGAAGGCCATCCGTCGTCAGCCCCATGATGTTATATGCCGGCGACAGATTCACGAGAGTGGTGCCGGCGGTTGGCGGCAGAACGGTAAGCTCGAACGAAGTGCTGGTTGTCAGTCCATTCCATGCACCGGTTACCGTGATGGGATACTTCCCGGCCGCCGCCGTGCTGCTGGCCGTAAAGGCCCCCTCGCTGGTGCCGGTTGCGCTCCAGGCGCCGAAGGCTGCCGTTACCCCGCTCGGAAGTCCGGATGCGGTCAGGGTCACGTTGCTGATGCCCTTCTGCGCGATAAGGATTACCGTTCCGCCAGCCGTTTGTCCGCGCGCGAGGCCGAGGTTGACGGGTTCGAAGGCCACATCGAAGACCGGCGCCGTAACGGTCAGGGCAATGGAGGTCGAACTACTGATCTTCCCGGAGGTCCCCGTCACCACCACGGTGTACGAACCTGGCTTGGCAGTGCTGCTCACGCTGATGGTGAGCACGCTGGCGTCGGTGGCGCCGGCCGCGCTGAACGCTGCCGTCACCCCTGCCGGCAATCCGGTTGCCGCCAAACTGACGCTGCCGTTAAAGCCATTCTTGCCGGTGACACCGATCATACTGCTCCCGCTGCCGGTAAGAATGATATCGAGGCTGGCAACCGAGGTTGTAAGGCTGAAGCCCGGTGTTTGCACCGTCAGACTTATTGCCGCCGTGGCGCTTAGACTGCCTGAGATTCCCTTGATCGTAAGTGGGTAGGTCCCGGCCGCCGTGGAGGCGGCGACCGTGAACATAACCGTGCTCGCACTGGTCGTGCTCGCCGGACTGAACGCGGCTGTCACTCCAGTCGGCAAGCCCGAGACCGCCAGACTCACACTGCCGCTAAACCCATTCTGGCCGCTGACGCTGATGGTGCTGCTCCCGCTGCCTCCTTGGGAAACTGTAAGGCTGGCGGGCAAGGCCGAAAGGCTGAAGCCCGGCGCCACCACCGTCAGACTGATCGTCGCCGTACTGCTCAGACTCCCGGAGGTTCCCTTGATCGTGAGCGGATAGGTCCCGGCCGCCGTGGAAGCAGCCACGGTAAGCGTGATGGTGCTGGTGCTCGCCGTGCTGGCCGGACTGAACGCCGCCGTCACTCCAGCCGGCAACCCGGTTACCGCCAGACTCACGCTGCTACTGAAACCATTCTTGCCGCTTACGGTGATGGTGCTGGTTGCGCTTGCGCCCTGGCGAACCGTGAGGCTGGAGACCGACGCCGAAAGACTGAAACTCGGCGCTACCACCGTCAGGCTTATCGTTGCCGTGGCGCTCAGAGTTCCTGAAGTTCCCTTGACGGTGAGGGGATAAGTCCCCGCGGCCGTGGCAGCAGCCACGGTAAACGTGAGGGTGCTGGTGGTCGTTGTGCTGGACGGATTGAACGCGGCCGTCACTCCAGTTGGCAATCCGGTTACCGCCAGACTCACGCTACCGCTAAAACCATTCTGGCCGCTGACGGTGATGGTGCTGGTTCCGCTTGCGCCCTGGCGAACCGTGAGGCTCGCGGCCGACGCCGAAAGACTGAAACTCGGCGCCACCACCGTCAGCGATATCGTGGCCGTACTACTCAGACTGCCGGATGTCCCCTTGATCGTGAGCGGATAGGTCCCGACGGCCGCGGAAGCGGTCGCCGTAAACGTAACCGTGCTGGTGGTGGTCGCGCTGGACGGACTGAAGGCCGCCGTCACGCCCGTCGGCAAACCGGAGACCGCCAGGCTGACACTGCTGCTGAAACCATTTTTCGGAACCACCGTGATCGTTGCAGTGCCCGTGCCCGCCTGTTTGACCGACAGTGTGGAAACGGAACTGGTGAGCGTAAAGGAAGCGGCAGTCGTGGTTCCGGTCAAATCGTTGATCAGATGTTGTCCGGCCGGAGAGCCCCACCCCGTGGTGAGGTCATAGCCGGTGACGGCGGCGTATCCGTTGTTGCCCTGGGTGATGTCGTGGAAATCGGAGGCATAGTTGCTGCTGTTGCCGATGGTATAGACAAGCGGGTTGAGAAAGCCCACGCGCGCCTTGCCGTTGGCGGCGGCCTGCTGGTTGGCGAGGGCAACAAATCCGGCCCACAACGGAGCCGCCGCGCTGGTGCCACCCACCTCGATCCCCATACCGTTGTCACAGATAAGGTATAGCTGGACGTCCGCCGTCAGGGCCACGTCGGGGAGATTGCGCATCTTGGTGGAACCATGGCTGGCCGCCATGTTCGTACTCTGCTGGTAGCTGGGAATGGCGTAAGTGGTGCTGATACCCCCGCCGCTGCCGGACCACGCACTCTCGGCCGACCATGGTCCGCCCGCGCCCGAGGTGGTCAGGCTGGTGCCTCCAACCACGGTAAGGTTGGGATCGTCCGAAGGCGTCATGACGCCGTTCATGTACGCGCCGTCATCGCCCGAGGCTTGCATCATCGACTGCCCCTGGGCGATGTACTCCTTGTAAATTTGCTCCGTAGTCGAGTCGATGCCAAATCCCCAGGAAGAACTGAGCTGCTGCGCCAGATTGTCGGTCGCCATTTTGTTCAGGATGTCGTCCGGATAATAGCCCTCGTACACCATTATCTTCGTAAGTCCCGGCGCCATGTACGAGGCCATCATGATGTCCAGGATCACTTCGATGTTGGCATTTCCGGGCGCTCCGTTGAAACCATCGAGTAACACGGTCTGCGTGGTTGGCGCCGTCAAACCCGCCGCGGCGGCGTTCTTGGTTACGTCGCCCGCATAAAAGCCGTCATATTCCAGCAGGCCGACGACCTGGCCGCTTCCGGTCAGCGTAACCGACGGCGCATAAGCCGCCCGGAAGTCCTTGCCGATGAAAAGTCCGTCGGGACCGCTTCCGGTCACAAACGGTGTGGCCTCATTGATCAGAGCCGTCTTCAGGCCCATCGGTTTGGGCACCACAAAATTGTCCAGCCCGCTGACATGCAGCACCTGCACATCGAGGTCGAGCGACGGTTCGCGATCCGGCGCAAAGAACTTCCCGCGCACCGGATGCTGATAGCTCATCATTTTGACGTGGAAGGCATTCTCAATATCCGGAACCGCACCCGAGACGTCCAACAGGACGCGATTGGGATGCGTGCCGGTCACGACCAGGCCCTTCTCTTGAACGAATTGGATCAGCGCCTGATAGTCCTGCTCCGTCGGACCAAATTCCGCGGCGAACTGCTCCGGAGTCAGGTAATGCCGGAAGTTCGGGCTCTCCGGATCGGAGAGCTGCACGAGCAGCGAATCCAGTTCGTCCTGGTTCCGCAAAGGCAACCCGATGGCCAGGCTCAGTTGCGTTCCCGCGGGAAGCGCGGACAACACTTGTGAGCCGTTTACCGCCTCGGGAACGTGTCCCGGGAGGACTTGCTGCCCCGCCGCCGGTAAGGAAGCCATCAGCAACGCAGCCAGACAGGCCGCCGTGAACAGCGTGAACCGATTGCGTAGCATAAGGGTCGCTCCTCCGAACTGTTTCGAATGGATCACTTGCTTCATTCCTCTGGTTGTTTGTCGGAAGCGAGAAGTAGTGCTTCCGACTGGCTCAGTCTGCAATGGAAAAGGAAAAGGAGGAAGAACTACCGCAGTAGTTCTCGTACTTTGGTAATTGGAAAACGATTAGAGGAATATCACGGCACGCCTTCAGCCCTGGAGTCTGGCGCTCTGCGCTTCCGCGGCCCGGCGCGAGATCGCAGCTGCTGTCTTCAGCTGGCGATGCTCCAGCCGGCGCTTTCTGCAAGCAGCTCTTCGTCAATGGCCTTGAGCATCGCCTCGTCGTCCGAATATTTGAAGTAGTTCAGGCCCCGGGACTGCGCCTCCCTGGCCTCGACCCGTCCCAGCCGCTCCAGATCTTCCGTGGTCACGATCCGAATGCCTTTGGCCGCGAGCCTGGCGCGGATCGCTTCGGGTGTCACCACCGGCTTCTCCGGCGCCGATTTCAGGTATTCGATAACCTTGCCGGCGCCGACTTCCCCGTCGTGGCGGGCGACCCCGACCAATCCTTCGCTGGCACGCCGGGCCCAACCCACGACGTAAATACCTTCCAGCCGCCCGCAGGTTGCCGGATCGCCGGCCTCAAATACCGGCGCCTCCGGATGGGCCGGATCAACCGCGGTGGCATAGCCTTCGCGCCCCATGGGCAACCCGAGCTTGGGATCATGTTTGTCGCCAATGGCAAAGATCATGGTGTCCACCTCAAGCTCCGCCGTCCGGTTGGTGGCCCGGGCAGAGGTGGCGCCGTCGCGGTTCAGCAACAGATCGTTCTCGGTGACAATCAGCTTCCGGATGCGGCCGTCCGGGCCGGCCATGATCTCCCGAGGCGAGCAGAGAAAGCGGAAGGACAATTTCGGCGGCAACGCTTCCCGGCCGGCATCCTGAAGAAACGCGAAGTTGCTTTCCGCCAGCTTTTCCGGCGAAACATCCTGGCCGCAGGCGGCACAGCGGTCCCTGACGCGCTCCAATTCCCGGAGAAATTCCTCGCGCACCACGTGCATGTCAACGTGTTCGATTTCCTTGCGGTCGAACTTGGCTTCCCAGGGGCCGCGGCGCGCCACCACGATTACTTCCTCGGTCTGGCGGTCGGGACTGTCGCGCAGCAGCCAGCGCATGACGTCCACCGCCACGTTGCCCATGCCAACAATAGCTATGCGTTTACCCGTGGAATAGTCCTGAGCCGGGTACGGCGGAAGCTGGTTGTAGTAATAAACAAAGTCCTTGGCCGAATAGACGCCCCTGGCGCCGTCGCCCGGAAGTCCCAGCATCTTGTAGCCCTGTGCCCCGCTGGAGACAATCATGGCCGAAGGATTCAGGCCTTGCAGTTCTTCGATGGTCACATCGTACTCGGCCCCTATCTTCACGTGGCCGAAGTAATGCACGTTCGGCAACGCCAGCACCTTGGCAAACTGCTTACGCAGCCCGAACTTCATCTTGTCTTTCATGGGATAGATGCCGTATTCCACCAGGCCTCCGGGCTTGATATCACGGTTGAAGATCATGACCTGGTGGCCCGCCAACGCGATCTTCTGAGCCGCAAATAACCCCGCCGGCCCCGCCCCAATCACAAAAACGGTTTTCAAGTCGCTGGCCTCGCTCGAACTGCCGCCGCGAATGCGCGCTTCTCGGGCAGGCGTTCCCCCTTTGGATGCGGGCCGAGGGGCAAAAGTGACAAATCCGAAAGCCCGCGCTGCCGGAAGCAACGCGGATCAGCGGAATGGATGCCTTAAATTTCCAGAGAAAAAGCGGAGCGGCGGAAGGGTTGCAACCGGCGATAGCCGGCGCCAGTTGCCCACGGGCATGCCGCCCCGCTGATCTTGTTATGCGCGAACCGCAGTCATTCCCGGAGGTATCAGATCCTGCAGCAACTGAGCCATTTCCAACGACGACGAGCTCTCAATGACCCCGTTGGCGCCCAACGAGAGATAGTCCGGTGTGAATGGCTTTGTTCCCCGTTGCAGAATCACGCATGCTACATTAATCCGGCTGCACTGAACTTCCCGCAGGATCTCACTCGCCGTCACTTCCGGCGGGTGATCCCCGATCAACAACGCCTCGAATGGCCGGGTGTTGAGCAATTCCAAAGCCTCTGCGCCATCCCAGGTTATAGTGGTGTCGAACCCACAATCTTCCAATGCGCCTTGCAACTCGATCAGGTTTCGTTCATCGCTGTCGAGCAAAAGAATACGCGTACGCGGAACGTTCATTCAGATTCCTCCTCCCATGAAGACCGCCTCCGGAGATGCGCATCATGAGGAACCGCTTGAGAATGAAAACCAGATTCGGAATAAAAACCAGAGGCCCGAGGAGAACGTAAGGGATAAACACGTTTGAGTTGCGCTTCGGACTGGTACCGCAGTGCGGAAACCGCCCGCACCACGTTCATGAGTGGTGCCAATGGAACCCCCTGAATACTTCAAGGATATCCGTATGGGCAACATATACCACATCCGCAATCTGACAGTTAAAGAAAAATGTTCCAGTTGTTCCGCGACAGTAACCAGAAGGACAGTTACTCCCGTGGTAAATCACGAGCCGCGAGTCGCGAAGGGCGAGTCCAGAACCGGCGACCCGCTCTTCTTCCTAATGTATTCCCCTGTGTGCCCTCCGGGGTGCAATGGGACTAAACTATAAATAACGAACGGCAAGCCCAAGGCGCTGGCTTATGACGACTTTGAAGGAGTTCCTGGATCACGAGGTCCGCGAGGCGGCGCCGCAGTTATGCGCACCCCTGGAAGGCGAGCGCCTCCGCTGTTACGCCTGCGGACACGAATGTCCCATTCCCGAAGGCCAGGCCGGGGTATGTAAAGTCCGTTATAACCGCGGCGGAACGCTTTACGTTCCCTGGGGCTACGTCAGCGGTGTACAGTGCGACCCCATCGAAAAGAAGCCGTTCTTCCACGCCTCTCCGGGAGCGCTGGCTTATAGCTTTGGCATGCTGGGTTGCGACCTGCACTGCGGGTACTGCCAGAATTGGGTTACCTCCCAGACCCTGCGCGATCCGCGCGCGGTATCTTCGCTGCAAAGCGCCGTGCCCGAACAGATGGCCGCCGAAGCCCTCGAACTGGGCGCCAAGATCGTGGTCAGCACTTACAATGAGCCCCTGATTACGGCGGAATGGGCAGTGGAAATCTTCCGGCAGGCCAAGGCCGCCGGCCTGATGACCGGCTTTGTTTCCAACGGCAATGGAACTCCGCAAGTCCTTGAGTTTCTGCGGCCATGGGTGGATTTATACAAGGTTGACTTGAAGAGTTTCGACGACCATCATTACCGCCAACTGGGAGGACGGCTGCAACCGGTTCTGGATACCATCCGCCGGCTGCACGAGATGGATTTCTGGGTCGAAATCGTCACCCTGCTGGTGCCGGGATTTAACGATTCCTCAGAGGAACTGAAGCGCATCGCCGAATTTCTGGCCAGCGTATCGCCCACCATCCCGTGGCACGTAACGGCGTTCCACGCCGATTATAAAATGACGGATCCTCCGGATACACCGGTCGAGACGCTGCTGCGCGCGGCCGAAATCGGCAAGAACGCGGGACTGCAGTTCGTGTACGCCGGCAATCTGCCCGGCCACGTCGGCGGCCTGGAGAACACCTATTGTCCACAGTGTGGAGAGCTGCTGATCGAACGCCGGGGATACCACATCCGGGAGTATCGCATCACCCCGGAGGGCTGCTGCCCGAAGTGCGCGACCGCCATCCCCGGACGGTGGGCCAAGCGCTTCGAAGGCCAAATCGCCCACCTGCCGCAGCGGATCAAGTAAAAAGTAATAAGTAATAGGTAATAAGTAATAAGCCAACAAATAATGTGTGGCCGCCCGCCAATTACCCACAACTTCGGCCCATCTGCAATAGCCGGGGGTGAGCGGGACTGACGTCCCGCTCTATTTCTGCCGTCCCTACGGGACTTGGTAATTTTTACCACACCACCCAGGACTTCGGCGCACGGCGCGCCAAACCCCGCGCGCCGCACGCCTTCGTCCTGGGCTAACATCCCGTCGCGCCTACGGCGCTTGTGCTGTGTGCACAAATCAAACTCGCACATCCCTCGTACCGACAGGCGTTCCGATCATTTGCGGGTAATTGTCAGGCGGCCGCCCGCTTACCGATGTCCTTTGCGTTCGCTTTGCTTCTGGCTTATTGCTTGTTGCTTGTTACTTATTACGGCTTCACGCCACCCGTGCCCGCGCCTGGAAATACTTCAGCACTTGAATGGCGGAAATGTCGTGGAATTTGCCGATTACCCAGTCGGCGCCATGATGACGGAGCGCCTCGGCTTCCCCGTGGCGATCCACTCCCAGCACCAGGCCAAAGCCTCCGCGCCGGCCGGCTTCCACACCGGAAATCGCGTCTTCCACCACCATTGCCCGGCCGGGCTCAATGCGGCCGGTCAACCGTTCCAGGCAGGTCAAAAAGATGTCCGGTTCAGGTTTGCCCCGGAGGCCCAACAGCTCGCTCACCATCCCATCCACGCGCTCCGCGAAGAGCCCGGTAAGGCCGACCCGGTCCAATATGGGGCCGGCGTTCTTACTGGAAGAGGCTAGGCCGATGCGCACGTCGCGCGCCTCCAGTTCGCGGATGAAGCGCACGGCTTCGTCATCCACCGTAACCCCCATCTCCTGGACCTTCTCGAGAAACAGGCCATTCTTGCGATTGCCGAGTCCGCAAACGGTATCGCGTTCGGGCGAGTCCGCCGGGTCGCCATAAGGAAGGTAAATCCCGCGTGAGTTCAGGAAGGTTTGCACGCCCTGATAGCGCGGCCGCCCGTCCACATAGGCGCGATAATCCTCGGCGGTGAACTCTCGAAACGACTCGCGATGTCGCCATTGCCGCTGGCGCAGATAATCGTCAAATAACTGCTTCCAGGCCGCGGCATGGACTTCCGCCGTAAACGTGACTACGCCATCCAGGTCGAAAACCGCCGCATCGGGTCCATCGGGAATAGACATTGCGGCCTCCTTTACTTCGCGACCGGTGCGCA
>Ga0326728_10009506_pt1 | contig 23376 bp, 14 predicted proteins | sample MB3enrmetagenome_FD_207602 | JGI IMG/M metagenome (GOLD analysis project Ga0326728, IMG submission 207602) | Lab enriched peat soil microbial communities from McLean, Ithaca, NY, United States - MB31MN | ecosystem: Environmental > Terrestrial > Soil > Wetlands > Peat | place: USA: New York... | reverse complement strand
GCCGGGGGGTGCAAGCGTCGCTGGCGCGACGCGACGGCTACGGGCCGCTGATTCCGTGGGCTGAAGCCACACGGCTACCTTCAAATCACCGCTTCGCGGTGCCGCAAGATGTCCAAACTCCAGACCAGGCCGTTGGCCTGGCAAGACACCATCAGGTCCGCTCAATGAAGATGGGGGAGATGTGGATTGAGTACGAAGAGCGGTATTTGTGAGGTTGAAAGCGGATCGGGCCCGCCGTTCAGGCGTCGCTACGCGACGCAGGTCATCCTGCGCCGCGCGGACCGTGGACTGGAAGTCCACGGCTAACTTCAAAGCACCGCTACGCGGTGCCCCCCGATCCGGTCATCCAAAACGTCCAGACTCCAGACCGGGGGTCGCAGCGGAGCTGCGACCCCCGGTCAGTTGGGGGGGGTATCCCGCGGCACCCCGGCGGGGCGCCAGAAAACGGGGCTGCCCCTCTGGCACCCCTCCGGGGTGCAGGCCATCCACGCCGTCGTTCCGGGGGTCTCGCCTGGCTTCGACCCCCGGCTACCGTCTTTCATCCCTCCGGGGTGAATCTGGAGTTTGGGATTTCGAGAAGGGGTCGCGCACACCATCGCAGATCCGTGCAGGGAGCAGGCCTTACCCGCCTCCACTGAAGCCTTACCGGGTTTCGGGGTTCCCCTTGAATTCGCTGACTTCCTTTGCTATTTAAGGTTTTAGTGAGTGGACGGAAGTGAACCGCATCCTCGCCATCATCGAGCGGGACCTGCGCCGGCTCTGGCGCAGTCCCACCCTGATCGTGGTCTCGATGCTCATGCCCTTGGTCCAACTGGTCGTCCTGGGCTACGCCTTCGGCGGCAAGGTCAAGAACCTCCAGGTGGGGGTCGTGGACGAGGACCACGGCCTGCCGGCCCTGCGGTTGCGGGCCCTGGCCCAGGCCGTGGCCGCCAATGCCCGCACGTTCAATACTGTCTCTTACTCGGACCAGGCCGCCGCCCTGCGCGACTTGCGCAACGGCAAGATCAACGCCCTCCTCAACATCCCCCCTGAGTTTTCCCGCAAGGTCCTGGCCGGCGCCAATCCGCGCTTCGCCCTGGTCGAAGACAATACCGACCAGTTCTCGGCCTCGGCGCTCGGCGCCGCCTTCGACGAGATGCTCGAGTCTTTCAATCAAAAGGCCCCGCCGCCTCGCATGTCGGCCAATGCCTCCCTGGCCGTCGTCGAGGTCTATCCCTACGTTCCCTATATTCAATATCTCCTGCCGGGGACGATTGTGCTGGCGATTTTTGTTTCCGCCATGATCGGCGGCGGCATCATCTATATCGACGACAAGGCGCGCGGGCTGCACGAAGGGTACCTGGTCACGCCGATCAGCAAATTCGAGCTCATCCTCGGCTTCACCCTTGCAGGGGCGGCCAAGGCGATTCTGGCCGGCCTGGTCCTGGTCACCTTCGGCTCCCTCATCGCCGGCATTCCCGATCCGTTCAACCCGCTTCGCCTGGTGCGGATGATGGCGCTGGTTGTGGCGACCGCCCTGGCCCTGATCAGCATGATGTTCCTGCTGATGGTGCGCGTGGACGACCCCCTGGTGCCCCGCGCCACCTTCGGTGTCCTCAACACCCTCCTGTTCTTCCCCAGCGGCGCCGTCTATCCCATCAATGCCTTTCCCCCCTGGATGAGGGCCATCACCACCATCGACCCCTTTACCTACGCCGTTCACGGCTTCAAGGAGCTGGTCCTCAAGAACACGGGTCTCCTGGCCGTCGGTTCGGACCTGGCCTTCCTCGCCTTGTTCACCGTGGCCGCCATGGCCGCCGCTACCCTGCTGTTCCGGCGCACGTTATAAACCGGGTGGCTGAGAATTATGAAGATCGTGAACAACTGCCGGTGTCTCGAAGCGATCATGCTGGCAGAGGCGATCCCCTGCCCCGTGCCGGCACGCCGAAGGCCGGCTCGAAGGCGCGACACATTGCCCGGCCGGACTATTGGGAGCCGGGGTACTGGACGTTGACCTGCTCAGGGTGGGGCTGGTGGTCCCGGTTCCACCGCTTGACCACATTGGCCTGCCTGGCGTCGAACATCTCGCGGGTGCGGCGGTGCTCCGTATGTCCGTCGCAGAAGACGAAGTTCCATTGCCCGGCGTGCCGCTGCTTGATTAAGCCAGAGTCGGAGAGCCCCGTCCCGCCTTCCGTAACCGGGATGACGGCGGTCAAACCGAGCTCGTAATCGGTGCCGTCGTACGGCACTGTCAGCAGGAGGCCAAGCGACTCGACACCTTGGTTGGCCGGGTCTGCGTCACCCACCGCAACCATGTCGCTCGGGCAAAGGACGTCAGTGCCGCGGATAAAGTGCGTCCGTTCGGACGTCCACATACTGCTCCCGCTCAGGCCGTGAGTAGTGGGTTGGGAATCAACGCAGAAACCAGCGGCGTTGTAGCCGTAGGCGCTTCCGAAGGGAAGGAGACTGCTCGGGGGGAGGAGTCGGGCGTAGCTCGGGCAATCCTGGATGGTGTGCGGTCTTGGGACCGCGGGGTCGCTTGAATACCAGGCGGTCCATACGGTCCTTGTGTAAGGCTCCAGGCGATTATGCCAGAAAATAACAGGCGCACTTGCGGCATTGTTTGTCTCGTTGAATTCCATGGGCGGGTAATACTGAGAATCGTCCACGTAGGAATGTAGGGCGATGGCGTATTGGTGGAGATTGCTCCTGCAGGTCGTATTATCGGCCGCGATCCTGGCCCGGTTCAAGGCCGGCAGGAGCAAGGCGGCGAGGATGGCAATGACGGCGATAACCACCAACAGTTCGATGAGGGTGAATGCCGAACCGCCCTCGAAGTCTCCCCTGACTTCCGGGTTTCGGCCCGATTTCAACTGCTGCCGAAGTGTTTCCATTTTCATAACGCCCGCCGTTCAAACCATTGAAACCGACCTGCAACTCGCACTGCGCCAAGGTGAACACCGAGCCTAAAGCATTCCCAATGCCAATGCGAAAAGCCCCAAAAGCCGCATGTTCCTTATGCTTGTCAGCCGCCTCATGCGTGGATTTCACGCATTTTGCGTGAGATTCACGCGCGCCCGGCACCGACCAGGCACTTTGTCGAGTGCGGGACGTGGAATCTGGAGGAGGTTGCGACGCTCCTGACGCTCTACGCTCCACTGTAGCGAGGCTCCGCCTCAGACCGACGAGGCATGTGAACCCCTCGCACGTGGGTTGGCCTGCGGAGCTCAGAAGAATCCGTGTCATCCGGGTCATCCGTGGTAAAAATCCTGCCGTGAAACACGAGGAACTCACTGGCGACATCATGGGTGCGGCCATGGCCATGCTCAATGAAGTGAAACCCGGCCTGTGGGTAGCGCTGCTCCTCAACTTTAGGGAAGCTAAGCTCGATTGGAAGCGTGTGGTGGCCGGACCAGCGCACCAACGCAGGGGAGATCGACCACGGATTTCACGGATTTCACGGATGGCAGCCGGCGCGGATTGTTACGTCTTCCCGCTGAGGGCCGAGGGGTTCGGCATGACGCTCCTTGAGGCCATGGCCTGCGGCCTGCCGGTCATCGCCGTATCTTCCGCGGTAGCGCCAGGCAGTTGGAAATGCGCGGCCATGCCTCTGCGCGGGCCGCCGCGCGATGCATTTCAATGTCGTCGTGCTCCGGCGGACGCTACTGCAGCCACACCGCGCGGTAGAAGCGATGCGGGTAGTTGACGGCGTCAACGTCGATATACTCCATGACGCCGTTGGTGTTGCTCAAGGCGGCCAAGGGCTGCCAGTCCACCAGGTTGACGGAGGCATCCAAACGGTAGCTACAGTTCAGCGCGCCGCCGGAATCGAGTTGAACGGCGCCGCCAGGCAACGGCGCAACCGAGATGAGGAGCGGTGCCCGCCAGTCCGGCCCCAGCCCCGGCGCCGCCAGGCGGAAGACCGTGCCATAGCCGAAGCGCCCGCCGGCCATAGTGGTGCCGTAGAGCGCGCCGTCAGTGCCCTGGACCAGGGCACCACAGGGCCATTGGCCATCCCAGGAATTGGTCGTGAAGCTATAGACCTCCGTGAAATTCATGCCGACGGGGTCGTATCGGAAAACTTCCCCGGCGTTGTACCGGCCCCCCAGTTGTATCGTGCCGTAGAAGGCGCCGTCGCTCGCCAGGAGCATCTCCGAGCCCGGGGCGTTATAGGCCACCGGCCAGCCCGGGAGTCCGGCAGGGCTCTGGTTGGTCAGGCTGTAGGAGACATAGCCGCTCCCGTCCGCGTTGATTTTGAAGATCGTCCCGGCCCCATTGTCACCCCCAATGGGCGTCGTGCCATAGAGCGCGCCATCGGGGCCCAGCGTCAGCCCGGCGCAGGGCCAGGCGCCGTCGTTGCCGAACAGGCTGGGGTCGGGGAAGCTGTGCAGGAGTTGGTAGCCCGTGCCGTCGGGGTTGATCTTGAAGAGGGTCCCCCCGAAGTTCTGGATCATGCCGCCAAACGGCAGGTTCGCCCAGGAACCGAGGGCCGTGCCTCCACCGCGGGTGGCGCCGTAGAGGGCCCCGTCAGGGCCCTGGACCAGCGGGCCCAAGGGGTCGGTGCCTTGATCGAGACCGGAAAAAACGTGGAGCACCCGCGGGCCCGTGCCGTCCGTATCGAGCGCGTAGAGCAGGCCGGGGCCGCCTCCGTCGTCGATGGTTACACCATACAGGACGCCGTCTTTCCCTTGAGTGATTCCTCTGAGACTGCCCACTTCGAGGCCGTAGGTTGCCTGCCAGTCATGGAAGATGTGGATTACATCGTACCCCGTGCCGTCGGGGTTTATTTTGAACACCGCGCCTACGCCGTTTGTTCCATAGGCCTCAGCCGCGCCGTACAAGACGCCGTCCGAGCCCATCACAAGGCGGCTCTCTACAATCACGTCGTCGGAGCGATCGGGCGCCGCGCGGAAGTTGTGAAGCATCCTGCATCCGAGGCCGCCTGGCGAAACCGCGAATACGAAATCTAAGATCGTGCAGCCGTAAAGGACGCCACCGGCCCCGACGGTGAGCCCCGCCTCCAGACCTGTGGTGACTCCCTGGTATGTCGCCCCGGCCGACGCCATCGGGTCAGACCACAACGGGAATTCGCTGACCTGGGCGCGAACAGGCAGGCAGGCCAGTGCCAGCGCCCAGCCGACAGCAAGCCCTGTAAGCCAGCGCGGGAGCTGGAGAGCGGAGTGCCCGCTCCTTGTGGCACAGCACTGGCTGGGGAAGTCGGACGCACGGCGCAGTGGCAGCGGAGGGCTGTTGTCCGGGTGTAGGTGAATCTTCTTGTTCCCGAGCCTGAGAAGCGATCGCGCCATAAAGGTCTCCAGTTTGGGCGGGCCCCTTCCCACCGGAGCGCGGGCCGCGCCATCCAAGGTCGTCGTGATACTAGCAAGCAGCCGCGAGGCCTGTCAAGGCGGAAACGGGGCCCCAGGGGGTGTGAAGAATTCTGTCTCGCGCCCCCCCAGGCCCCCAGGCCCGAGACGCAGGGCGGGCTGCAATTTCAGGCCCCTTGAGGCGGGGAACCTTGAACGATTCCGAAAGGGCCATTTTCGACCCGGCCCGGCCACCGATCACTGCACAACAGACACGGGAGGGCCCGACCAATAACGAAAGCGGTAGAATCGGCTTGGATGGTTTGTGAAATCGGGGTCGGTGAAGTGGAGCAATCCGTTAGTGAGCGTACACGTCTGAAGTGGGACCCAGGGGCCGGCAGCCAGGTTCGTGCTTGCCTCAAGCGCGATTGGGATATTTGTTGTGCCGATGATGTCGAAACTGAATTGCTCGCCGTGGACGCTGGCGGACCGGGGCGTTGGGTTCCAGGGCAGAGCGGGAGAGCCGGCAAAGGTCGGACCCCAGCCGGTGGTCCCTGGCAGGTAATAGACGTTGAGAAAACACAGGACGGGCTCTGGCGTGGCCCACCACTGCACAGAGAAGTCGATACTGCCGGCTATCGTCGGAGGACTTCCCTCGAAAAGAATCCCACCCAGGTTGGTGCAGCCGTAGAAAGCATTGGTCCCGATGTCGGTGACGCCGGTGCCGATCGTGAGGTTGGTCAGGCTGGAGAAATAGGGAGTGCCGAAAGGGGGAACAGGAATGCTGTAGCAATCGAACGCGTAGTCGCCAATGTTGGTTACGCTGTCGGGAATCGCGATGCTCGTCAGGGTCGCGCAGTATTGGAACGCATAATCCCCGACGCTGGTTATGCCGTTAGGAATCACGACGCCGGTCATGTTGCAACCGTAAAACGCGTCACTGTCGATGCGGATGACGGGCAGGCCATTGATTCGGCGAGGTATGGTCACAGTGTAGCTATATTGCCAGTTGGTGAAGGCAGTGATGGTGATGGCGTTATCGTTTGTTGTATAGGTGAAGTTATCGAGCGGCTGAGCTAAGACCTGAACTGCCAGGGCCGAGGTCATGCCCAGGATTCCTAAGGCTGATTCTATTGTCTTCATAGATATACCCGCCCTGCGACCGGGGAGGGCCGGCTGCATTAGTTCTGGAAAGGGACAACGTTCTCCGCGTGCGGCAGGTTGTCCCGGTTCCAGCGTTTCATTACGTTGTCCTGCGTTTTGTCAAACAGCTCCAGGGTGCGGTGGTGTTCGGTATGGCCGTCGCAGAACACCACGTTCCAACGCCACGCGTGGCGCCGCTTCTCGAATATCAAGGCCAGTTCGGCCAGACCGGAAACATCGTCGGTCGTATAGCCCAGTTCGTAATCCAGCATCCACCAAGGGGAGCACATATCCATGTCGCCGCCGACCTCTTTCCAGCCCGGGGAGTATTGCACCGGGGCGTCGCCGAAGGCTAGCATGTCGCTGGGGCGCAGGACGTCCGCGTCCCTTGTGAGGCGGATGAAAGAGGCGGGTGCGCCGTTAAGATCTGCTGGCCAAGGCGGGAAAGGGGTCGGGACGGCGGGCGGTATCCCCGTCCCGCCCAGCCCAAGCTGACCGTACTGCGGCGTGCTGAAACCGGTATTGTTGTAGCCATAGCAGCCCGGCAGCGCGCACGGGCCGAGACGCGCGAAGCTGGGGCAAACCTCGATACTGTTCGGCATTGGGGAGTTCGGACTGAACCAAAGGCTGTCCCAAACGACCTGCTTTGTCCTGGTGTACGGTTCGAGCCGGATGTCCCACGTTATTTCGTCTCCTGCTGCTCCGTAGTCAAGGTTGGTCTCGTTCAGGAAACAGGGTGGGTAATACTTGAAATCGCCCACGTAACAGTTCAGCGCGACGGCGTACTGCCGGAGGTTGCTCCGGCAGACCGTGTTGTCGGCCGCAACCCTGGCCCGCCCCAAGGCCGACAGGAGTAGCGCGGCCAGAATCGCAATGACCGCCATGACCACCAGCAACTCAATCAGGGTGAAGCCCTTGCGGGCAGGCGGATTCGCTGGGGCTAAGGCGCGTGGGCCGCTCAAGCCTTCGGTCTTCATAGGCAGTTTTGCCTTTGGCCGCTGTCCGGAAGCAAAATCCGGCAAGGGTCAGGGACAATTCTCTCGGGGAGCGGAACCTCCCGATAAGCCGGGAAGCGCGGGGCGCCTGCTGTTGCGGCGCTGAACACCAGGCCGAGTCGTGATGCAGCCGCTTTGGCGCCGCACCAGATGAGGGCAGACAACCGAGATTTCGCCTGCAAAGCCATAGTTCCGAGCAACCCCGCGTATATCCAATTTGGGCTTCACGCATTATTACCGCGAGGGGCACTGCTTGTGAACTGTGCGTTTGGATGCACACCCCCAGGCGGGCGCAGGTCAAGATTCTTCGTTTTCTTCGTTTCCTTGGTGTACACCATTCGCATGCACCCACTTTTCAAGAAAGCTGATGAGTTGAGCCACCTTGCCATTGGCGCGGCCATAGAGGTTCACCGCCTCAAGGGACCGGGCTTGATCGAAAGCATCTACGAACGATGTCTGATGCGCGAGCTGGACTTGCGCAAGATCGCTGCGGTCAATCAGCGCCTGGTCAAAATCGAGTACAAGGGGCTCGTATTTGAGGAGCCGTTGCGGTTTGACGTCCTTGCCGAGGATTGTCTGCTGCTGGAGCTCAACAGAAGGAAGCGAAGGCAACGAAGTGCTTCCCCGGTATATATGTGGCTATATAAAAGTGAGGCAAAAAGGCCGGACAGTCAGGGCGTGCGAAGAATTCTGTCTCGCGCTGAACGCTGACTCCACTCGGCGCAGCCGGTCGGCCTCCCGACCAAGCCACAAGGCCCCATCTATTATTACGCTCGGCGAAAACCTGATCTTTCAACGATACTCAGTTTTCGTCATTTTCTCCAAAGCCGGCCGCAACCGCGTTGGGCATGGGCGTTGCAGTTGAAGCGGTGAGCGCCAATTTGCGCTGGGAGTCCCGGAACCTCTCGGGCAAGCTTGCGTCTATGCCACACACGACGAGAAGCACCCCTGGGGTTAGGTTGTCAATGCCAACGCGGGCCAAGTCCCGCAGGTCCGGCGGGTCCGCCGGCCGGGCAGGGTAAGGGGCGGGACCCTCTAAAGGCGTCCTCAATACAGCCGACAATATAGACGACGCGCGTGGAAAGCGGAATCTCCAGAATCGGTTTGTTGCCAGGGCCCCCCGCTCCGAGGGCGGCTTGCGGTGTGGACTCATGGTTTAGCCCCTGGCGGTTTGCGGGGCTGCTGGCCTTGCTGGTCTTTGCCGCCTTTCCCGAGGTGGTAACCGGCGCGGCAACCTTCTTCCACCGGGACTTTGCTATATTCGGGTACCCCGTGGCCTATTACCATCGCCTTTGTTTCTGGCGGGGCGAGGTCCCGTTGTGGATGCCGCTGGAGTACTGCGGGGTGCCATTCCTGGCGCAGTGGAACACGATAACCCTCTACCCGTTGTCCTTGTTCTACCTGCTGTTCCCGTTGTCGTGGTCGTTAGGCGTGTTCTGCCTGGGGCATCTGTTCCTTGCGGGGCTGGGAATGTATTTTCTGGTCGAGCATTGGGCGGGCAATCGCTTTGCGGCCGCCGTCGGCGGGGTCGGGTTTGCCTTCACCGCGCTGATGCTGCATTGCCTGATGTGGCCGGGCAACATAGCCGCGATGAGTTGGATGCCCTGGGTGGTGCTCACGGTCCAACGCGCCTGGGGCCAAGGCGGACGGCGGTTCCTGCCGGCCGTGTTCACGGGCGCAATGCAGATGTTTTCCGGCGCGCCGGAATTCATTCTGCTAACCTGGGTGCTCCTGGCGTGCCTGCTGGCCTTGGACCTGCGCGCCGGCCTTAAAGCGGGTGTGCGAATGGCTGCGCGCTTTGCCCTGACCGGGGTTCTGGTTGGCGGTCTGGCGGCGGCCCAGTTGCTGCCGTTCCTGGACCTGCTGGCGCATTCTCAGCGAGACAGCGGCTTCGGCGATTCGACCTGGTCTATGCCGCTTTGGGGGTGGGCGAATTTCCTGGCGCCATTGTTCTACGCGGTCCCGGGGCCCTTCGGCCTTTACGTTCAGCCGGACCAATATTGGGTGTTCTCCTACTACCTGGGGATAGGAACATTCGTGTTCGCGCTGGCGGGCGCCCTCGAGGTGCGCCAAGCCAGGGTGCGCCTGCTGGCCGGGCTGACCTTGGTGTGCCTGGTGCTGGCCTGGGGCGACCGGGGGCGCCTTTACGCAGGTCTGCGCTCTGTGCTGCCGGCGCTGGGCTTTATGCGCTACCCGGTCAAGTTCGTTATCCTGCCGGCTTTCACGGTACCGTTGCTTGCGGGAATGTACGTCGGGCATTGGTGCGGCGCGGTCGAGACGCGCCGTGTCCGTCGCAGGCTCATCGGGCTGGGCGGTTTGGCGGCGGCGGCCGCGGTGGGAATTGTCGCCATAGCTTTTAAGTATCCCCGTCCGTCGGCCTCCTGGTTGGTCGCTGCCGGCAGCGGCTTGAGCCGGGTCGGCTTTCTGGCCGCCCTGATCGGCCTCTTTGTGGTCCTGCGGCGGGTTTCGCGGCCCCGTCTGGCGTTATGCCTCCGCCTGGCGGTTTTGGCGTTGCTATGGCTTGATATGATGTCCGTGGGGCGCCGCCCCAATCCCACGGTGGCGCGCTCCGCCTACGAGCCCGGCCTTATCCGGCGAGAGAGCGGCATGAGTTCAATTCCAAGGCTGGGGGAGTCGCGCGCCTTTTTGAGGGGTGACACAGAGCAGCGCGTTGACACGGCGGGTCCCGAGGAGCCGCTTGGGCGGGTCCTTTATTCGCGCCTGGCCCTGTTCAAGAACTCCAACCTGCTGGATGACATCCCGCAGGTCGGCGGGTTCTATTGTGTTCTTCTGCGCGAGCCCCTTCAGGTCATCCGCCTTCTCTACTCGGCCCCCGAGCCGCCGGCCGGACTGGCTGATTTCCTGGCCGTGTCACAAATCAACGCGCCGGGCAAGTCGACCCAGTGGCTGCCTCGGCCGACCCACCATCCCTGGATAACGGGAGGCCAGCGCCCGGTCTTCGCCTCCAACAGGGCCGCGGTGCGCGCGCTGGCGCAACCGGACTTCGACCCGCGCGCCACGGTGTTTTTGCCCGAAGAGGCCCGTCGCGCGGTCAGTGTCACGAGCGCATCCAATCCCCAAATCGAAGTCCGGCAAGTTGAGGCGCAACGACTGCGGCTGGGAGTGAAATCGGCGGAACCGGCCCTGATCGTCATCGCTCAGAGTTATTATCACAACTGGCGGGCTTATGTGGACGGCAGACCGGTGCAACTCTTGCGCGCCAACTATGCCTTTCAAGCCTGTGAAGTGCCGGCGGGGGGGCACGACCTCGAGCTGCGTTACCAGGATTCGATGTTCTGGCTGGGGCTGGCCATTTCCGGGCTTTCCCTGGCCGCTTCCAGCGTTATCGGGTTGCGTTTCCGAAAAGCCGTGCCGCAGGGCGGTTGAATGGACCCAAAAGGGAGGATTAAAGGGATCCACCAAGCTCCGCCTGCAGCCCAACCTCAACTCAACGAACGCGGTCACGATTGTCACCACCAGCGACCGGGTCTTTCAAACGCGTCCCATCGAGCTTTTCTGGTTTGAGACGCCAACGGCGTCTCTCATACCAGCCCAGGGCAACGCCCTGGGTTTCTCGGCCGAAGCCCATTCTGAGCGCTGAAAGCGCGATTCATGGCGCGCCCTGTGCCGCCCCAGGCACAAGGAATCCCCATATGGACGTGATCGGCCGGGCCGCCCACGCGGTAGGCCTCGCAATGAGAATCGCGGCACACGGTCGCCAGATAGGCGTGCATGCGCGGGCGGATAGCGGGGTCACCCATTAGGGCGACGGTCCTGGGTGCTGAAGACGATGTGAAGGGTGACTTGGCTGAGGGATTGGGGCATAGGCGAGGCGCATCTGAGGTGATCTGTGCGAGCTGACCACCCCAGTGTTATGAGGCAGGCCGCTGGCCTGCAACTGGAAAAAACGGCGCGCTAAATCGCGCCCGAAGATTAGGCAGGCAGGGAACCCCCTCGCTATGGACGGGATTCTTATGAGGAACACGGCCAACCGCCAGGGCGCTGCCGTCTTGGCCAGCCTCCGCAATCTAGCCAACGGCGTCTATGAACTTCAGAAGGAGCAAAAGCGCAGGCTACGCTACCCAGTCCCAAAAACCAGATGAACCAGCCGTGGCGGCTGCCGCCGACGGCGGTTTTCCCCTTGACAAGTTTGCCCAAAGAGCTAGAAGCGGCCCCAAGATGAAAGCGCATGCCTGTTCCTTGTCCTCAAAGGGCGGCCGGCATTTGGCCGGCCTGTCTCCGAATGGCCTTGCCTCGGGTGCAACGGCGCGTCTCGGCCGCCGCGAGTTCCTGAGACGTGCCGCCCTGGCCTGCGGGGCGTTGGCCGCGCCCCAGGTCGTCCCCGGCTCCGCCTTGGGCCTGGGCGGCGCCGTGGCGCCGAGCGAGCGCATCGTCATGGGCGGCATCGGCATCGGGGGGCGCGGCGGCTACGATCTGCCGATATTTCTCCAATACCCGGAGGTGCAATTCGTCGCCGTCTGCGAGGTGCAAAAGGCGCGCCGTGACGCTGCCAAAGAAACGGTGGACGGCAAATATGGAAACCACGACTGCGCCGTTCACCGGGACCTGCGGGAGTTGCTCGCCGCACACACGGACCTTGAGGCGGTCCTCATCGCGACCGGCGACCGCTGGCACACGCCGGCCTCGTTGATGGCGATGAAGGCAGGCAAGGACGTGTTTTGCGAGAAGCCTTGCACCATGACGGTCGCCGAGGGCCAGGCCCTGGTGGAAACCGCCCGGCGCCAGGGGCGCGTCTTCCAGGCCGGCATGCAGCGGCTCAGCGAGGCGAATTTCGTCTTTTGCGACGAACTGGCCCGGTCCGGGCGCTTGGGGCAGATACAAACCGTTCGAGCCCACATCCTTCCGTGGAAGATGAGCACCGAGCGGCTCCCGGCGCAACCGGAGCCGGACCGGGACACGCTGGATTGGGACCTCTGGCTGGGGCCGGCGCCCTGGCGGCCCTACAACGCGGGCTACCTCGGAGGTTGCGGGGCGTGGTTGGATTACTACGACTTCGGCACGGGCGTCGCCGGTTGGGGCAGCCACACCATCTGCCAGTGCCAGTCTGCCTTGGGGCTGAAACTGACCTCCGCCCTCGAATACGAGTATCCCAACAATGACAATGCCGAGGGCTACGCGGCCAAATACGCCAACGGCGTGAAGTTGGTTCTGTCCGCCGGCGGCTGGCGCGGCACTTGCGGAGTGCGCTATGAAGGAACCGAGGGCTGGGTTTCCGTCGCCGATGGCTATCAAAAGCCCGAGGTCTCCTCCGCTGCCCTGCTGGCGGATTTCGACAGGGTGGTCCGCGACTACCAGGCCCGGACGCAACGGCCGATGCACCATATCGGCGACTTCCTCGATTCGGTCCGCCGCCGGCGCCCGTGTGTCGCCAGCGAGGTCGTGGCCCACCGGACCATGACGACCAATCATGTCATCAACCTGTCCATGCTTCTCAAACGCAACCTCAGGTGGGACCCGGACAAAGAGCAGTGCCTCAACGATGCGGAGGCCAATCGCATGTTGTCGCGCGCCCTTCGCGCCCCCTGGCACCTGTAAGAAGGCGCCCGAAAAACGCGCCGGAGTGTTCAGACCCGTTTTACGCAACCCGCCCAAGCCCTGGAAAACCTATGAAATCCGAAATCCGACCCGCTGCGACGGCGCGACAGCGCGGCGAGAGGCCGAAGGCCGAAAAAAACCCGAGGTCCGAAACCCGAGACCCTGCGCGGGCGCACCCGGGGTCGTTACCGCTCCTGGCGGCGCTGCTTTTCATGGCGGCGGCCGCCTCCTTAGCCCAGAGCGGGGCGGCCAGTTCCCAGGCGCAGGAGCAGCTTCTGGCCACGCTCGCCTCGAACGCGCCCCTGGCTGAGAAATGGGTGGCGGCCCGCCAACTGGCCCGGGTTGGCACTCGTGAGGCCGTGCCCAAGCTCGCCGCCTTGCTGCCCGAGGACCCACTCACTGATTTGGCTCGTTACGCCCTCGAGACGATCCCCGACGCGGCCGTGGATGATGCGTTGCGCGAGGCGCTGGGCAAGCTGGACGGACGCGCCCTTGCCGGCGTCATCACCAGCATCGGCGCGCGGCGCGACGCCCTGGCCGTCGAGCCCCTGGGCAAGCTGCTGACTCGTCCGAACCTGACAGTGGTTTCGGCCGCCGCTGCGGCCCTCGGCAGCATCGGGACCGTGCCTGCCGCCAAAGCCCTGGAGGCTGTCTTGCCCGACATGCAGCCGAGTCTCAGGCCCGCGGTCTGCTCCTCGATCATCCAGTGCGCCGATGCGCTGCGGGTCCACGGCAGCCGCGCCGAGGCCATCGGGATTTACAACTGGGTTAGGGCCTCCAAGGCCCCGCCGCTGTCCCACGCCGCCGCCATTCGCGGCCTTATCCTGGCGGGTGAGGGCGGCGCTTTGGAACTCCTGGCCCGGGAACTCCATGCCGAAGACACGGCTATCCTCGGACCTGTTCAGCGGGACCTGCCCGGCGCGGAGGTGACCGAAGTCCTCGCCGCCGAGCTGGCCAAACTCCCCGCGCAACGGCAGGTCTTGGTGGTCCAGGCGCTCAGCATGAGGGGTGACGCCGCGGCCATCCGGGCGTTGACCAATGCCGCCCGAGCCGGCGAGAAGTCCGTCCGGCTCGAGGCCATCCGCGGGATGGCCGCCAACCCCGCGTTCGCGCCCGTCCTGTGCGAGTTGGCGGGGGATGCCGAGGGGGCGCTGGCCAAAGCGGCCCAGGAAACTCTGGGCAGTCTTGCCGGGCCCGAGGCCGATGCGGCTGTGCTGGCTATGCTCGCCAGCAGCGAGACCAGCCGCCGATTGGCCGGCCTCGATGTGGCGAGCCGCCGCGGCCTCCGCGCCGCGATGCCGGCGGTGCTGCAACTGGCGCGCGCGCCAGACGCCCCACTCCGAATTGCCGCGCTCAATGCGGCCGCCCAACTGGCAGGCGAGGCCGACCTGCCGGCATTGCTCGCCCTGTTGTCGAACCCCGGCGACGCTGCCGACCCCTTCGTGGCCGAACGCGCCGGCGCCGAACGCGCGCTGGCCGCTGTCTGCGGCCGGGCCGGCCAGGCCGAGGCCTGCGCGGAAAAGCTGGCGGGCCAGTTGGCCGGGGCGCCGCTCGCCAGCCGGGGCGCGCTGTTGCGCGTCATCGGCGCTGTCGGCGGCGGCGGTCCCAAGGTCCTGCGCGCGGTCTTGGACAGCGCCGTGAATGACCCGAACCGCGAGGTCGCCACCGAGGCCGTCCGCGCGCTTTCCCAATGGCGAAACGTGGAAGCGGCGAAGGACCTGCTCGAACTGGCCAAGTCCCTGCCCAACCCGGCCGATAGGCGGCTCTGTCTTCGCGGCTACATCAACATGGCCGGGAACGAGGAGGTGTCCGCGCCGCAGCGTCTGGCGATGTGCCGCGAGGCCTCGGCCCTGGTTGCGGGCACTGAGGAAAAGAGGCTCTTGCTTAGCCGCTTGGCCGGCGTTCCCGCGCCGGAGTCGCTGGCGCTGATACTGCCCGCCCTGGACGATGCGGCCACCCGCCCGGAGGCCGCCGCCGCCGTCCAGGCCGTGGCGGGCGCTCTGCTGGAGGGTCCCCAGGCTGCCGCCAACGCGCCGGCCGTGATCGACCCGCTCTATCAGGCCGCGCGCGCGGCCGCCTCGCCCGAACTCACCAGCCGGGCGCAGGCCATGCTCAAAAAGGCATTCCAGGCCCAGGGTCCCACGGGCGCCGGCCCCGGTCCCGTGAAGTTCGTCATGCACCGTATCGGCAACTTCCGCAGCGAGGCCCTTTGTGTGGCCGACTTCAATGGCGATGGCAAGCTGGACGTGGCCGCCGGGGAGTACCTCTACCTGGCCCCGGATTGGAAACCGGTGAAGATTCGCACGCTCAAGGGCAGCGTGGATGGCCAGGGCAAGGGCTATCGCTGGGATTTTGCAAATCTGCCGATCGAGGTCGCCGGCTCCGGAAGGCCGGACCTGGTGAGCGTCGATTGGTTCGACAGACATGCCGTCTGGTTCCGCAACACCGGCATCGCCAACGGCGAGTGGCCCGAGAGTCTCATCGAGACCAATGGCAACTACGAGACCGCCGATTTGCACGACGTTCTTGGCGACGGCAAGAGCATGGCGGTGGTGCCGGCGGTGGCCCAGACGGTCTGGTACGAAGTGGTCAAAGGCGCGGACGGGCAGGGCGGCTTCGCCAAGCACGTCGTTTCGGAAAAGCCCATGACCTGGGGTGTAGGCGTCGGCGACCTCAACGGCGACGGCCGCCCTGACTTCATCCGGCCTGACGCCTGGTTCGAGGCCCCGGCTGACCCGCGCAACGGCAAGTGGCTCGAGCATCCCCTGGCGCTCGGCGGCCTGGATGGCAAAGTGGACCACACCCCGCAGATTCTCGTCTATGACGTCAACGGCGATGGTCTCAACGACATCATCACCTCCTCCGCCCACGGGTATGGCATTTTCTGGTACGAACAGGTCCGTCACGGGACCGAAATCACTTTCAAACAACACCTCATCGACCAGTCCTGGTCGCAGGCCCACAGCCTCGTGCTGGCCGACCTCGACGGCTGCGGCGTGCCCGAACTGGTTACCGGCAAACGGTTCATGGCCCATAACGGAAGCGACCCCGATGAGGGCGGAACCCTCGGGGTCTATTACTATAAGCTCAGCCGCCGGCCCTTGCCGGTTTGGACCAAACACGTCATTTCTTACGGCGAAGGCATCGGCTCGGGCGTCAACGTCTGCGCGGCGGACCTCGACGGCGACGGAGACCTGGACGTCATCGTGACCGGCAAGTGGGGCGGCCCCGTCTGGTTCGAGAACCAGCGAATTGTCAAGACCGCCGCCGCCAACCCGGCCAGCGCCGGCGAACCCAAAGCCTTGGCGTTCTTCCCGTTCTGCATCGATTGGCACGATGCCAAAAAGCGCTCGTTCCGGGAACAGGCCGTCATGCTCAAAGAACTGGGCTATGAGGGCGTTGGCCATATCTGGCTGGACGGCGTGGCCGAGCGCCTCAAGACGCTCGACGAGGCCGGGTTGCGCCTGTTCCAGATCACCATGACGGTCGACGTCGCCCCCGGCAAGAGGGCCTACGACGCCCGGTTCAAAGACGTTCTGGCCCTGGTCAAAGGGCGCCACGTGCAATTCGACCTGCTGCTCGGCGGCGCGACCCCCTCGGATTCATCGGTGGACCCGCGCGCCGTGGACATCCTGCGCGAGATGTCGGACCTGGCCCTGGACTCGGGCGCCGACCTCCTGCTCTACCCGCATGTCGGGAACTGGGTCGAGCGCATCCAGGACTCGGTGCGCGTCGCCGACAAAGTCGCCCGCCCGAACGTCGGCGTCATGTTCAACCTCTGCCACTGGTTGCGGGTGGACAAGCAGCGCGACTACAAGCCGCTCTTGCTCGAGGCCATGCCGCGGCTCCGGGCCGTCTCGATCAACGGCGCCGACGAGTTCGACGCAGGCCCCGGCTGGGACCATTATATCCAGCCCCTGGACAAGGGTTCGTTCGACGTGGCCGGCCTGCTCAAGACCCTCAAGGAGCTTGGCTACAAGGGTCCCGTCGGTCTCCAGTGCTACGGCATCGGCGGCGATGCCCGCGACCACTTGGCCCGCTCCATCGCCGCCTGGCGCACCATGCGCGCCGGCCTCGGCCCGTAAGACCCCCTTCCCAGGAACAGCGCGGCCGGGGCGCAGTTCTGCTCCTTAGTTGCGCTTCTGCAAGGTGCGGAGGTCGACACTCGGCGCCCGGCTATAGACCGGGGTGCGGACCACCAGGGCGTCGAAGCCCAGGAAATAGCCGGCGGACTTCGGAGACTTGCCGGCGCACTCAAAGCGCAACGTGTGGGTCCCGGCGGCGAGCCGATGGGCTCCCCACTTGTGCTCGGCCGGCGTGACGTTCGGGTCATAAAGGTCCTGCTGGGCGATCTGCTCGCCGTCGAGCTTCACCCGGTAGATTCCGTAGTCCCAGGAGTGGACCATCTTGCCCAGGAGCTGGAGCGACCCGGCTTTTTCAGTTTGGAAGGACACCTCGACCCAGCCCTGGTCGTTGGCGGGTTTGAACCAAAGCTGCTTGTCGTCCGTCACCCCGCCCACCGCCTGCACCTCGATGGGGTGGTCGGAATGCAGCGCCTTAGCCACGGCCTCGTGGCCCTTGAGCAGGACGTGGTCGCGGAAGGGCAAACGCTCCGGCCCGGGCGGCAACGCGGGCCACGGCTTGTGCGGCTCGACCTGGTACCAAAAGGCCACGCTGGACATCAGGTCATCGCGTTCGATAAAGCCGTCGCTCGTGCCGTCCGGAAAAGTCTGCGAGCCTTTGTGCTCGATTTCCGCGCGCAGCGACTTCCTGAACACGATTGGGTCGGGGATGTGGAACCGGTAGGCCGTGCCGCGGTCTCCCGTGTCGTAGCCTTCCCACAGCGGCGTGCCGTAGAACGGGCCGAACTGCTCCCGGAACCCCCAGCCGTCGCAAAAATAGTCCTCCGTGCCGGTCCCTCGAAGACTCGGCTCCTTCTCGCCGTCGATGAAAAAGAAATCGTCGCCTTCGCCGTACCAGCCCGGGGAGACCATGCAAACGCTTTGAACCGTTCCGACATAATGGCCGCGGCCCTCGATCTCGGCCAGCAGGTAGTTGCGCCCCATGACACACGGAAACTCCTGCCGGTACATCGCATGAAAGTAGGCGGCATCCCCGGGCAGCGACGGGTGTTTCTGCCAGTCGATGTAATAATAAAGGCAGTCGCACCGCTTGTCGCTCTCGTTTGTGACTGTGATGCGGGCGTGCTTGCGGAAGGGCATCGGCCAGTAACAGTTGCGTCCGCGTCCGTCGGAAGAGACCCGAATCGGGAGCGACGTGAAAGGCTTGTCGACGCCGTGGCCCATGCCGAAGAAGTCGCCCACCGGGCACTCGACGCTGGGGTGCTCTTCGCCGTCCCAGTACATTCTCAAGGTGAGCATCCTCGGGTAGTAGGGGTCGCTGTGGGCTATCGTGAACCAGATGTGGACGATTTGGCCCGGGCCATCCAGCTCCGCCAGCGTCAAGGTTCCGCCGGGGGCGATTGGGCGCGAATCGGCGTTGCCGTTCCTCCAATCCGGGTCCGAAGAGGAGGCGCGCATCGTCTGGAAGTTCTTGAGTCGTTCGAGGCCATCCAGCGGGTTGCCGGGGGCCAATTGCGCCAGCGCCGCCGAGGCGGACAAGGCCAGCGTCGAGAGCAGAGCCATTCGTATCGAGTTCATAGGCAGGGTCGCATAACGTTCAACCCCCGTGTTATAGCCCCCCAAGGGATTCTCGTTCAAGTTAGAAGCGAAGCAACTGTTGAGATGGGGCGCAGGTGTGTGCCGGCCTGCGCCCGACATCTCCGAATTGCTCAGAATTCTTCGGAAAGCGCGATCTCACCCAAGTTGAAAGGGTTCTTCATATTGGTCCATTTCTACGCGCTTCTCGAAAAAGAAAAAGGGGTCAGCCAAAAAAGAGAATATATCGCTGGTTGTTGAGTCCGTCCCCATCCTTGTGGTCAATTTGCCTGACGCCACGCAGTATCTCGCGGTGCATCCTCGCGGTGGAGCCGTCCGGGCGAACAACGCTCCGTTTGGCACTCTCTCCGCGTACTCCTGGGCCGCCTTCTTGGCCGTCGCCTCTGTAAGGCCCCCGGTCACAAGCTCCTTTGTGGCGTCCTCTGCGACGGCCCCGCCCACCCGCTCGATAGCACCCTGCGTCAGCGCCCTTCCGACGCCTCCAGCCGCTATGAACGCGCCAAGCGACCCAACCGTCTGAGGTAATTGTGTCGCCCAAAAGGAATCGCGCAGGCCCTCCACCTCAGGGGACACCGCCTTGCCCATGTTCTCGATAGTTGTCGGCAGACGATAGCCGGTTGCTGACCAGTTTGCACACGGCGCAGCCTCGCCTCACGGAATCGAGGATTGACTCCCTTTCCGGTCTTTAGGAGGCTTCCTTCATGAGATCTCACCCCGTGACGACTCCTGTATTGGCTGCCTTAGTGGCCACAAGCCTTTCCCTGCTTGCGCAGTCCGTGTCTCCGGCGCCGCATATCGCAGACTCCGAGGCTGAACTCCGGGGACCCGACGGGCACGTGGACACGGGCGCTATGGTGGCGCGGCTGAAGCAGCTCGGGATGACCGGCTACTACTGGCTGATATCGGACGCCGCAAGCGACTGGGATGATCTCAAGGTTTTTCTCCCGCAGGCGCGGCAGGCCGGGCTCCAGGTGTGGGCATACCTTGTCCCACCATCCGAGAGCCCCCCTGTTGCCGGCCAATACTCCGAGCCGTTCCGGCTGGACTATGTTCTGTGGGGGCAGGAGATCGCACAGCTTTCCCTCACCGAGACCAACCTTGTGGGCTGGGTGATCGATGATTTCTATGCGAACTCGTCGTTATTCACGCCCGCCTATGTGAGCAACATGCAGGCTCAGGCCAAGCAGATCAACCCGCAGCTGGCGTTTCGTCCGCTGCTGTATTTCGACGATGTGACGCCTGAATTTGTGGCGGACTACGGCCCATTGATCGACGGCGCTGTTGTGGCCTATTTACAGGACCAGGTCGAAATTGAGGAAGTCTGGGATCTGCTGAATGACGCTGGCATGATTGGCTCAGACGAAATGAGTTTTCCGGCGTTCACGCCATCGTCCCTGGGTGACTTCGTTGCAGCCAGCCAAAACGCGGCCGTTTTGCCAGCGGCGCATCACCGGCTCCTTTTTCGAGAGCGCGATGATTACGTGGGCCCAACCGCAGGCTACCATTTCAAGCAAGTGCTGATCGACCAGGTGGTCGTCTGGGAGGAAGACGTGGCGGGCGGGTCGTCATCCTGGCAGGACATCACGCTCGACGTTGGGAGCTTCGTGGGTACCAGCACAAACGTGACGGTGGAATTTCGGCTCTTCGACAAGCAGGGGGTTGCCAACTTCCCAGTGTCCTGGAGTCTGTGGGACCTGCACGCGGAGGGCTTTGCCCTGGCGACGGACTTCACCCAGCCTCAAGCGTGGCAGGTCAGCCGCCAAGGAGCGTTCGAAACGGGTTTCGGCCTGCCGGCAACCCCGGGTCAGCGACGGTTCCACATACCCTTCATCGCCATGAGTGCGGCCGAGGAGGCTGAGTTTCGGCTGCGGCATGGCGACCCTGCTACCCCGGAGCGGATCGCCGACCAACTGGCTATCTACGTGCAGGCTTGGCAGAACGGTAATTGCGATGGCGTGGTCACTTTCGCATTGGACAAGCGCCCCACGAGCAGGACCTTCGCTCCGGTACGAACGCTTCTGCGCAGCTACATGGCCGGACATTAGGCTAATGAAACAGGTGGGCCGGCAACTCCGTTCAAGCCAAAACTATGCGCGACACCAAATTCCTCCCGTGTTCGGGGCTGTTTCTCGCCATCCTCCTGCACTTTTTCAGCTTAGCACCGGCACTGGTCGAGGCCGGACAACCCTTCCAACTGGCGGCGGCTGGCGGGCGGCACACCCTAGCCGTTAGGGCTGACGGCACGCTTTGGAGTTGGGGCGCCAACGAGCAAGGCCAGCTGGGGGATGGAACGACCGCCGACAAGCCAGCCCCGGTGCAGGTTGGTTCGGACACGAATTGGCTGTGCATGGCCGCGGGAGATAGCCACAGCGTGGCCATCAAAACAGACGGGACACTGTGGGCCTGGGGCTGGAACTTGTCCGGCCAGTTGGGGGATGGGACGACGACCAACCGGACGGCCCCGGAGCAAGTCGGCTCGATGACCAACTGGCGGTCGGTGGCAGCCGGATACGGCCATACGCTGGCGATCCAGGCCGACGGCACGCTTTGGGCCTGGGGGCGCAACGACTATGGCCAGTTGGGCGATGGAACGCTGGATCCCGAAAGCACTCCCGAGCGGGTCGGCTCGACAACGAACTGGGTGTCGGTGGCTGCGGGCAGCTATCACTCCCTGGCGCTCAAGAGCGACGGCACCCTCTGGGCCTGGGGCGACGACGGATTCGGGGAGCTGGGGGATGGTGCGTGGGAAAACCAGTCCAGCCCGCAGCAGGTGGGTCTCGCCACAAACTGGCTGTCGGTGGCCGCGGGCAACTACAACTCCGTCGCGATCAAGGCCGACGGCACACTCTGGGCGTGGGGCTACAACGATTACGGCCAGATCGGCGATGGGACCACAAACAGCACGCCTAGCCCAGTCCAGGTCGGGTCGGCGACCAACTGGCAGTCCGTGGCCGCGGGGGGCACGAACACGGCCGCGCTTCAGGCCGACGGGACGCTTTGGGGCTGGGGCTATAACCAGTATGGCCAGATCGGCGATGGAACAACGGCCGACAAATCGAGCCCGGTCCCCATTGGGTCCGGAACTGCGTGGCAGGGTGTCGCTGCCGGCGGTACGCACACCGTCGCATTTCAGACCGATGGCACGCTTTGGACGTGGGGCGACAACTCTTCCTCGCAACTGGGTGATGGCACAGTGGCACAAAAGTTCAGCCCAGTCCAAGTCGGGTCGAATGCTGACTGGGTGTCGGTGACCACCGGAGGCGGTCACACGCTTGCTCTCAAAACCGATGGAAGCCTTTGGGCCTCGGGTTTTAACTGGTATGGTCAATTGGGCAATGGGACGGTGGATCCCGCTTCGAGTCTTGCACCAGTCGGCGCGGCAGCCGGGTGGCAATCAGTCGGGGCGGGAACCTATTACACCACCGCGCTCGACCCCCGAGCCGCGCTGTGGACCTGCGGCGACAACAGCTATGCTCAGTTGGGAACCGGTTCCTGGGATGACCAATCCGCCCCGGTGAACGTTGCTTCCGGAAGCTTCTGGAAGTCTGTGGCACCAGGCTATGGCCACACGATAGCCGTCGGAGCCGACGGGACGCTGTGGGCCTGGGGCGACAACGGTCATGGGCAATCGGGGGCTGGGGCTGTGGACACGCAGTTTGACCCCCTGCAAATCGGCACTGACACAAGCTGGCGGTGCGCGGCGGCGGGCAGCTATCACTCCCTGGCGCTCAAGAGCGACGGCACACTTTGGGCGTGGGGTGACAACCGCTTGGGCCAACTCGGCGACGGAACAAGGACTAATAGGCCTACCCCGGTGCAGGTCGGGTACGCGACCAACTGGCAGTCCGTGGCTGCGGGTAACTACCATACCTTGGCCCTGAAGACCGACGGCACGCTTTGGGCCTGGGGTGATAATGAGTACGGCCAACTTGGGGACGGGACGACCTCCGATAAATCCGCACCAACGCAGATCGGCCCTGCGACTGACTGGCAATCGATCCAGGGAGGAGGCTGGCACACCCTGGCTCTGAGAATCGACGGCACGCTTTGGGCCTGGGGTAGCAACTCGTTCGGCCAGTTGGGTGATGGCACAACGGCAGACAACTCCAATCCTGAGCAGATCGGAGTCGTAACGAATTGGACTAGCGTCGCCGCGGGACCTCGCCACAGCGTTGCTGCAAGGGGCGACGGGACTCTCTGGGCTTGGGGTGATAACGATCACGGCCAGTTGGGTGACGGGAGCGCCTTTCGCCCAGTTCCTGCCATAATCCAGACGCCAACGGCGCCGCTGGTCTTCATCCCCATTCCGGCCGTTTCCAACGGCAGTTTTCAGTCGCAGCTGACTGGCCCGAGCAACGTCACTGTCGTCATCGAAGCTTCCGCCAACTTGATCAGTTGGGTCCCTCTAACGACCAACACCATCGCCGCCAACCCGCTGCTTCTAAGCTGGTCCGTAGGCACCAATGAGCAGCAGTTCTTCCGGGCGCGGGTAGCCCAATAGCAGCTACTGCGATTCAGACAGTGGGGGAAGGGGCGTAAAACCGCGTAAACGGGGCTGATTTTCCTCGGGAGGCATGTTCAGAAAAAAAGGGTCAACCCATAACATGGTGCGTTTTCCTTCATATTCCGAGGCGGCCTTGGGCTGCGTCCGCAGGCGCACGCGCTCTCATCGCCGTGTGCAAGCGGATATTCGCGCTCTTGGACGTGCCCAAGTGCATGCGC
>Ga0326728_10009505_pt1 | contig 23378 bp, 22 predicted proteins | sample MB3enrmetagenome_FD_207602 | JGI IMG/M metagenome (GOLD analysis project Ga0326728, IMG submission 207602) | Lab enriched peat soil microbial communities from McLean, Ithaca, NY, United States - MB31MN | ecosystem: Environmental > Terrestrial > Soil > Wetlands > Peat | place: USA: New York... | reverse complement strand
CCAAACACGCGGCGATCTGGTCGTTGGGTAGGCCTTGGGCGGCGTAGAGGATCATCCTGGCCCGTTGGACCTGAAAATACGATAACGTATATTTTGCCGCTCGTCTGCGCAGCTCTACCTCCTCGGCAGAGGAAAGGGTGATCGCAAAGGGGCTTGATCTTGGCATGACGGAACACCTTACGAATAAGATGCCACGCCGCGGATGCAATTTCAAGCCACTATATACGTTAGTTTATTTATGGAATGTAGTACTAAGCTAGCTACATTTTCGGGGCGTAGTAGCCTTTGCGGGCGCGGACGACGAGATCGCGGCGGTTCTTCACTTTCAGTTCGACCGTGTGATACTGACCGTCGGTGCGGAAGGGTTCGGGGCGATAGAAGATGGCGTACTGGTGGCGGAGCTCATTGGCGATGTTCTCGAACGACTGCGCTAGGTCCTCGGGCTTGAAGGGAAAGAATGACTGGCCGCCGGTTTCCTGCGAAAGGTACTTCAGAACTTTGTCGCCGTCGCTTTCGATGCGCGTGATGTTGGTCGAGATGCAATAGATCACGGCATCGGCTTTCTGGGCCATTTCGAGGGCCTGGTCGCGGGAGACGCGGCTCTGGTTGTCTTCGCCATCGCTCACGATAATCACGGCGCGGCGGAAGCGGTAGCGCGGCTTATCGAGCTGAAGCTTGTCGCGGCAGGCGTAATAGAGCGCGTCATAGAAGGCCGTGCCACCGCCGGGACGCAGGCTGCGGATGGCCTCGCCAAGCTTTTCGGTGTCATTGATCAGGTCGGCCACCAGTTCGGCGGAGGAGTCGAAGCTCACGAGCATGGCGCGGTCCTGCTCAGGCCGGATGACGCTGTTGACGAAGTCGATGGCTGCCTGCTGCTCGAACTTGAAGCGGTCGCGGATGCTGTTGCTGGTGTCGATCAGGATGGCGATGCGCAGCGGCAGATTGCTTTCCGCGCTGAATTCCTGAATGATCTGCGGCTTTTTGTTCTCCACCACCTGAAAATCGTCTTTGCCTAGATCCGTGATGAACCGGCCCTTTTTGTCGGTGACGGTGAATAGCATGTCGACGCGGTTCACTTCGAGGGTGATGCGGGTTTCGGGGCCTTCGGGCGCCGGAGCCTGAGCTGGCTGCTGGGCGGCGAGTGACACACCGAGGATGACGACGGCCGCGGCGAGCAGGCGTTTCATAGATATTAATTATAGCGGCGTAACACGGCGGAGCGTGACGGAGTGGATCAAGTATAGATGCCGAAAAATGGTTGGTTGGTCCTCACTGCGCTGGCGGTTGTAATTCCAGTGGTGGGGCAGGATAGCGGTTCGCTTGAGCGGGGCAAGAGCGAGTTTGGCGTTTGGGCCGGGACTTCGTTCGCGAACCCGACTCTGATCGGCACCACAACCAACCGCCGGTTCGTGAGCGCGGGGCTGCGTTACGGGTTCGTATTCGGCGTCAAAGGCGATGTTGCGTTCGAGTATACGTTGGATGTGGTTCCCGCGGCGATTTTGATCCAGCCGCCCGGCACGCAACTGGTGGAGGAAACCGGGAACCGTCGCTACGCTGGCCAGGGCCGATTCGCGGTGTATGGCGCGGGGGTTTCGCCGATCGGCTTCAAGTTCAACTTTGCCCGCCGGAGGAAGTGGCAGCCATTCTTTGCGGCAACGGCCGGCTTTGTCTACTCGGCTCAGCCCATTCCCATACCGGTTCCGGACGCCACGCGGTTCAATTTCAGGTTCGATTTCGGAGGCGGCGTGCAGGTGTTCACTGCCGGCGGCAAGGCTGTGACGGTGGGCTACAAGTTCGATCACATTTCCAATGCATTCAGGACGGCGGTGAATCCTGGCGTAGATATGAGCATGCTGTACGTGGGTTTTTCCGTATTCAGGTGACGTCTCGTTCTTTCATCCAGGCTTCCAAATCTCGCGGCAGTGGGGATTCCACGATGACGCGTTCGCCGGTGGAGGGTTGCTGGAACCGGATGCGGTGCGCATGGAGGAAATAGCGTGGGAGCGTGGGCTGGCCGGCGATTTTGGCGGGGGCGCCGTAGAGGCGGTCGCCGACAACCGGGTGGCCGATGCTGGCGAGATGCACGCGAATCTGGTGCGTGCGGCCGGTGCCGATGCGCACTTCGAGAAAGGTGAATCCGGCGAAACGCTGGAGGACGCGGTATTCGCTCCAGGCGGCGCGGCCGTGGGCGAGGCGGGCGGTCATGCGGGTGCGCAGCTTGGGATCGCGGGCGATGGGCTTTTCGATGCGGGCACGCTCCTGCTTGACGTTGCCGTGCACGAGCGCGAGATAGGTCTTCTCGACCTGACGTGAAGCGAACTGGCCGGCCAGGCGCTGGTGTGCGGCGTCGTTCTTGGCCACGAGCAGCACACCGCTGGTGTAGCGGTCGAGACGGTGGACGATGCCTGGGCGCAGGTCTCCTGCCGTTCGTGAAAGCGAGGCGAAATGGTGCAGGAGCGCGTTGACGAGAGTTCCCGAATGCATACCCGCGCCCGCGTGGACGGCCATGCCGGCGGGCTTATCAATCGCGACAACGTCGGAGTCTTCGTACAAGATGGTGAGCGGGATCGGTTCCGGGGTCGCGCGGAGCGGCGCGGGCTCGGCGGGCTCGACATCAATCGCGTCGTCAGGACTCACAGTGTAGGATGCCCTCTGCGCGCCACCGTTAACCAGCACGTGGCCGTTCTTGATCCAGGACTGCACACGCGCGCGGCTGAGGTACGGAAAGCGCTCGTGCAGCGCGTGATCCAGACGCTTCCCGGCATCCTGCTGATTCAGCTCGATTCTCAGGGGGTGGGCCTCCGTATCCACATTGTGTCAAAGGTTGTAACCTTTTCCGGGAAGGGCAGTTTACAGAGATGCAGGCCACGATGAGGCAGAGATTCTAGTGGAAGCCCAGGCGGATCACCTGGTGATGCTCGCGGTTCGTGACGGAGACGTGGAACGCATTGGCGTTCTGTTCGACCGCCATCATCGCATGCTGTTCAATTTCTTTCTGCGGCTGACGGCCAATCGTGGCCTGAGTGAGGATCTGGTGCAGGACGTTTTTTTTCGCATGTTGAAATACCGGCAGACATTTCAGACGGGAACTAGTTTCACATCCTGGATGTACCAGATCGCGCGCAACGCGCACATCGATCAGACGCGCAAGCGGCGGCTGGAAGTCGTGCCGGATGACGAGTCGTGGGACAAGGTGGCGAGTATGGAGGCCGACCCGCAGCAGCGATTGGAGCAGGCGCAAGAGATTCGGCTGCTCCGCCGGGCGCTCGACCGGCTGCCGATCGAGAAACGCGAGGTCCTGGTGCTGAGCCGCTTCCAGAATCTCAAGTACAGCGAGATTGCCGAGATTCTTGGATGCGAAGTGGGAGCAGTGAAGGTGCGGGTGTTTCGCGCCATTCGCGAGTTAGGCGAGATTTTCGGTGAACTAACAGGCGAGAAGGCATCATGAAGTGCGATGACGTAAGAGAACAATTGCCGGAATATTGGACCGGCGCGATGGATGAGGCCGGGCAATCCGAGATGCAGGCGCATTTTGCCGCGTGCCCGGCGTGCCGCGCGGAAGCCGAGACGCTGGGCGCGATCTGGAAAAAACTCGGGGCCATTCGCGAAGAGCGGCCAGGCCGTGCGATGCGCGCGCGGTTCGAAGCCACGCTCGAAGCCTACGTGCAGGGTCTGCGGCAGGCGGAGCGGGGGCCCTCGACGCGCGAGAAGCTCGACAAGTGGTTGGGAGGCTGGTGGCCGCGCGAGCCAGTATTTCAGTTCGGGTTCGCTATGGCGTTTCTGGCCGTGGGGCTTCTGGCGGGATACTCGCTCACGCGAAGTTCTCAGAGCGGCGGGGAAGTAGCACAACTGCGCGAAGAAGTGCAGCACACGCGGGAGTTGGTGGCGTTGTCGCTTTTGCAGGAACAGTCGGCCAGCGAGCGGCTGAAGGGCGTGGACTGGAGCAATCGCATTCCGCAACCCGATCCGCAGGTGCTTTCGGCGCTGTTGCACACCGTGAACTATGACCAGAACGTGAACGTGCGGCTGGCGGCGCTGGATGCCCTGCATCCCTCGGCATCAAATGAAATGGTGCGGCGTGGCCTGATCGAGTCGCTCGAGCGGCAGAAGTCACCGCTGGTACAGATCGCGCTGATCGATCTACTGGTCGATATCCGGGACAAAGAGGCAGCGAATCCGATGAAGGGCCTGATGCAAGAGGCTGGGGTGAATCCGGAAGTACGGGAGCGCGCCGATTGGGCGCTGAAGCAATTGCAATGAGTGCGCGGCTGGCTATTCTCACTGTCTTCGCCTTCGGCGCGGCTTGGGCGTCGGATTGGGACGAGAGCCTGACCGTCCAGGAGAAAGAGAACATTGAACGGACATTTCCGGCGGCGAAGAGGATCGATGTCGACAATTTAGATGGCTCGGTGACGGTGGTGGGTTCGGATTCACACGACATCAAGGTCGAGATACACAAAACCATTCGCGCTCGATCACCGGAGAAAGTGCAGGAATCGAAGCGCGAAGTGCGGCTGGATATGACGCAACAGGACGACGACCTGCGGCTCTATGTCGATGGACCGTTTCGCTGCAAGTGCCAGGATGGGTCAATCAACTATCGCGGCTCACGATTCTACGGATATGAAGTGAGCTTCGATTTCACGCTGCGCGTGCCCCGCGAGACCAATCTGCGCCTGCGGACGGTGAATCGTGGAGATATTCGCGTGCAGGATATCGACGGCGTTTTCGATGTGGAGAACATCAACGGTGGACTCGACCTGGTGGACGTTGCGGCATCGGGCCATGCCTACGCGCTGAACCGGCCGGTGCACGCATCGTTCCGGCGCAACCCCACGGGGGCGAGCGATTTCGGATCGCTGAACGGCGATGTGGAAGTGGCGTTTCTCCCCGGCCTCGCCGCAGATGTGTGGCTGAAGACGTTCAACGGGAGCGCCTATACGGATTTCGATGTGACGGCGCTGCCCAGCCGTCCGGCAGCGCGCGAGCAAAGGGATGGCAAGTACGTTTACAAGGGCAATCAGTTTTATGGTGTGCGCGTCGGAGCAGGCGGCCCGGAGCTGAAATTCGACGCATTCAACGGCGATATCCGGATTCGTAACCGGGAGAAATAGTTGTCAGGAGAAAAACAGTGAAGAAGTCAGGTTTCATTTTAGTTCTGCTGGGTGCGGGGTTGGCGTGGCCGCAGGATTCGGGCGACCGCATCACCGTGCCGTTCAGCGACCCTTCGCGCCCCCACACTCTCAAGGTCAGTCTCATCAACGGCGGCATCACGGTCAAAGGTTACGACGGCAAGGAAGCCATTATTGAATCGCGAGGCGCAGAGGGAGAAGAGCGACGCCACGAACGCCCGCCACGCGGCGCAGAGGGCATGAAGCGCATCACGAACACGGCCATGGGCCTGACTGCCGAGGAAGAAGACAACGTGCTGACCGTGGGTGCGCATCCGGGCCGCAACGTGGATCTGGTGATCCAGGTGCCCGTGAACACCTCACTCAAACTGAGCAGCATTAACGGCGGCGATATCGTGGTGGACCACATCTCGGGTGAGGTCGAGGTCAATAACACCAATGGCGGCGTCAAGCTGACGAATGTTTCGGGCTCCGTAATCGCGCACGCCTTGAACCAAAATGTTGTGGTGAAGCTGAGCCAGGTGGCGCCGGACAAATCGATGTCGTTTTCTTCACTCAACGGCGACGTCGACGTAACATTTCCCGCGGATACGAAAGCGCGCGTAAAGCTCAAGACAGACAACGGCGACATCTACACCGACTTCGATATCCGCCTGGATGCCAGCGGCCAGAAGCCGGTGATCGAGGATGGCCGGGCGAATCACGGGAAGTATCGCGTGCGCGTGGACCACGCCATGTACGGCACCATCAACGGCGGTGGTCCGGAATTTCAGTTTCAGACGTTCAACGGAAATATCTATATCCGGAAAGCGAAGTGAACTATGGCGACGCTGATTCAAATGGAAAATCTCACCAAGGTATTCACGACCGATGAAGTCGAGACCCACGCTCTGGCTGGCGTGCACCTGGAGATTGAGCGCGGCGAGTTCGTCTCCATTTCCGGGCCGTCAGGCTGCGGAAAGTCGACGTTGCTCGCGATCCTGGGCCTGCTCGATTCGCCCTCGAACGGGCGCTACATACTGAAGGGCACACCGGTGGAGCGCCTCGATCGCTCGAAACGCGCGCGCATTCGCAACCGGGAGATCGGCTTCATTTTTCAGGCGTTCAATCTGATCGGCGATCTCACCGTGTTCGAAAACGTCGAGCTTCCACTCACCTATCGGCATGTCCCGGCCGCGGAGCGCAAGAGAATGGCGCGTGAGGCGCTGGAGAAGGTCGGCATGTCGCACCGGCAGAAACACTATCCTTCGCAGCTCTCTGGCGGGCAACAGCAGCGCGTGGCGGTGGCGCGTGCGCTCGTGGGCGAACCGTCGATCCTACTGGCGGACGAGCCCACTGGCAACTTGGATTCAGCCAACGGCGAAGCGGTCATCGAGATCCTGCGCAACCTGCATCGCGGCGGTGCGACCATCTGCATGGTTACGCACGACCCGCGTTACGCGCGTTACGCCGACCGGACCGTGCGCATCTTCGATGGCCGTGTGGTGGAGGAGCAGATGCAGATGGCCGTAAATTAAGGAGCGGCCTGCACAGTTGTCAAGCCCCGCAACGATGTTTCATACGGCGCACGCGCCACACCACGCTCCGTGATGATCGCGGTCACGTAGCGGTTCGGGGTCACATCGAACGCCGGGTTCTGAACGGCCGTTCCTTCGGGAGCCACAGGAACACCGAACACGTGAGTCACTTCCGTCGCCGAGCGTTGCTCAATGGGGATCTCGTCGCCCGAGCGCAGCGTCAGGTCAAGTGTGGAGACCGGCGCCGCGACAAAGAAGGGAATGCCGTTTTCCTTTGCAAGCACGGCCACGGAATAGGTGCCGATTTTGTTTGCCACGTCGCCATTCGCCGCGATGCGGTCGGCTCCCACCACCACGCATCCAATGCGGCCGCTCTTAAGAAAATGGCCCGCCATATTGTCGGTGATCAGCGTGGCGGGAATACCATCCTGCTGAAGTTCCCAAACCGTCAGCCTGGAACCTTGTAGAAACGGACGCGTTTCGTCGGCGAAAACGTCGATCTTTTTGCCTGCCGAGACAGCCGCGCGGATCACGCCCAGCGCAGTGCCATAACCCGCCGTAGCCAGCGCGCCAGCATTGCAGTGCGTGAGCACGGTCTTACCATCCGGCACGAGCGGCGCACCGTTGCGGCCGATCGCTTGATTGATGGCGATGTCCTCGAAACGGATCTGCTGGGCTTCAGCGATGAGGCGTGCACGCAATTGCGTCAGTGGGAGCGAGCGCGATTCGGCGTAAACCTGCTTCATGCGCTGAATGGCCCAGAACAGATTCACGGCTGTGGGTCGCGTTGCAGCAAGCGTTTCGCAGATTGTTTCGAACTGCGCGTCTAGGTCCTTGGCGTCTGCGTGCTCAATGCCCAACGCAACTCCCATCGCCGCCGCCACGCCGATGGCAGGCGCTCCGCGAATCACCATCGAGTGGATCGCTTCGGCCACTTCCTCGTACGTCTTGCAGGTGACGTAGCGCTCCTCTCGTGGCAGCCGCGTCTGGTCGATCATAACGACGCCAGCGCCGGTCCACTGGATGGTCTCTACCATGCTCGGGGGATCATTCCTTTCTGCGAAAACATGGCTGCGAAGAAGATGAAGTTGTAAGCGCCGTGCATGATGGCGGCCGCCCTGGTGGAACCCGATGCCTGGCGCATCCAGCCGAAGGCGACGCCGGCAACCGTAATCAGCAATCCGTGGCGCCACGATCCGCCGTATTGCGAAAGGTGCAACAGGCCGAACGGAACAGCGGCCAGCACGATCCCCGCAATGGCGCCGAACGAACGCACGAGAACCGGCTGCAGGAAGCCGCGGAACGCCAGCTCTTCGCACAGCGGCCCGAGCGTTGTGGCGAACACGGCGATCAGCACGATCGAACTGCGATCGGACAGCAAATCTTTCATGGGCGTCTGGATATCGGGAGTGCGCAACACTCCTCCTAGCAGCGCCACACCGAACGCCAGCACGAAACCATACAATACAGCCCGCGCCTCGCCGGGCCGCGTGCGCACCCACCGAAGCGAAGGCCAGAAGGGGCGCCCGTAGTGCAGCTTCAGCAGGAGGTACAGCGCGAAGAACAGGAAGCCGTATCCCACAAATTGCGCGGGCACCAGTTGCAGCGCCTGGCTATGCACGTGCAGGTGAAACACCCATAGGAACAACTTGACTGCGAACGCACCTAAAAGAAGACACGGGAGCGCGAGGCCGAAGAACACCACCAGGTCGGCGTAGCTCCAGAAAGGATATTGCTCCCGTGGGGCGAGTTCCGGGAGCGGCACTTCCACAGGGCCGCCAATACCGCCGCCAGCCGGCTCCGCTGGCGGAATGCTCGGTTCGTTCTCGATCACCGCTCGTTCTCGATCAGCGCCGCGGCGAGGAGCGGGACCATCAGCTCGTGATGGCCGGTGAGGGCATAGCCTCGGCCGCCGGATTTGGCGTGCGGACGCTCCACCACGTTCACGCGCGGGCGATAGTGCTGGAGAAAATCAAGATTCACGGTGGTGAAGTTCGCCAGCGGATGGCCCAGGTTGCGCACCGCCGAGATTGTCTTCAGCAAAACCTCCGGCATCACTACCGCGGAACCGACATTCAAATAGACGCCGCCATCATTCAGGCCCGCTACGAGCGAACAGAACAGCCGGAAATCGTGGTGTGTCGCGCTGCCGATGGCCGCCGGCTCGGCGGCTGGGTGCGTGTGCGGCGTATCGGTGCCCATCGCGACGTGTACCGTCACCGGGACAGTGCGTTGGTACGCCGCCGCTACCAGGCTCTGAGCCGCGTGCGGTGCGTTCTCTAGCGCACGGCCCAACGCCTCACCAATGCCAATGCCGTCGCGCGCGCCGCAAGCTATCGCCTGGTTCATCTCGCGACCGGTTTCTTCGGCCGTGCCAAAGCTGCCGTCCGGCAGTACCGCCTCCACGTCTTCGCTCGTGTGCCCGGCGAGCGCGATCTCGAAATCGTGGATGGCGGCCGACCCGTTCATGGCGAACGCCGTGGCGTACCGCCGCTCCATCAGATCGATCAGCACCGGCGCCAGGCCACACTTGATCACATGACCGCCCATGCCCCAGACAATTGGCTTACCGCTAGCGCGGGCCTTCCCAAGTGCGTCCACCACTGCACGAAATGATTCGCCAGCCAGAATCTTCGGCAGCGATTCCAGCCACCCGCCGATCCCGCCGCCCTTCCGGTAAGGAGACGCGAAATCCTCGACGCGCACTTTGCCGCCTCGCGCCACAAGCGAAATCGTTTTGAGACCCGTGAAGTCGATGGGCTGGATTTTGTATCGGCTCATGAGTTAATTCGCAGATGCGGTCGCCAAAACCCCGGGCCCGCCCAGCAGCCGGCGCAGCGCCTCCGCCGTGTAGCTTTTCTTCGAGCGCATCACCTGCTCTGGCGTTCCCGACGCCACCACGCGCCCTCCTTCTTCGCCGCCATCCGGGCCAAGGTCGATGATCCAATCCGCGGTCTTGATCACATCCAGATTATGCTCGATCACCACCACCGTGTTACCCAGCCCCACCAGCCGCTGCAGCACATCGAGCAGCTTCCGCACGTCGTCGAAATGCAGGCCCGTCGTCGGTTCGTCCAGCAGGTAGAATGTACGCCCCGTCTGCCGCTTGCTCAGCTCGCGTGCCAGCTTGATGCGTTGCGCCTCTCCGCCCGAAAGCGTCGTCGACGACTGGCCTAGATGAATGTACCCCAGCCCCACATCGTGCAGCGTCTCCAGCTTGGCGTGAATCTGCGGAATATTTTCGAGCACCGGCAGCGCATCTTCCACCGTCGTGTCCAGCAGGTCTGCGATCGAGAGCCCCTTGTACTTCACCTCCAGCGTTTCGCGATTGTAGCGGCGGCCGTGGCACACGTCGCAGGTCACATAGACATCCGGCAGAAAGTTCATTTCGATGCGTTTCAGCCCGTCGCCCTGGCACGCCTCGCAGCGCCCGCCTTTCACATTGAAGCTGAACCGGCCGGGCTTGTAGCCGCGCTCGCGCGATTCCGGCAGCCGCGAGTAGAGATCGCGAATCGGCGCAAATAGACCCGTGTACGTGGCCGGATTTGACCGCGGCGTGCGCCCGATCGGTGATTGATCGATGCGAATCACTTTATCGATGTGCTCAATGCCGATGATGCGGTCGTGCGCTCCCGCCAAATCGTGCGACCGGTAAATCTGCCCGGCCAGCGCGCGATACACAATCTCGTTGATGAGCGTCGATTTGCCACTGCCGGAAACGCCTGTCACCACAGTCAGCACGCCGAGCGGAATTTCGACGTCGATATTCTTGAGGTTGTGCTCACGCGCGCCCAGCACCGTCAGCTTTTTCCCATTCGCGCGCCGTCGCGTCGCCGGTACAGCGATTTGCAGCTCTCCCGCCAGATAACGCCCCGTGAGCGAAGCGGGGTTCTTCGCAATCCCGGACGGCGTGCCCGTCGCCACCAGCTCGCCGCCCAGCCGCCCCGCGCCCGGGCCGAGGTCCACCACATAATCGGCGCGCTCAATCGTTTCGGCGTCATGCTCTACTACGATCACCGTGTTGCCCATGTCGCGCAAATGCGTGAGCGTTTCCAGCAGCCGACCGTTATCGCGCGGATGTAGGCCAATGGAGGGTTCGTCCAGCACGTACAGCACACCGCGCAGCTTGGAACCGATCTGCGTCGCGAGCCGGATGCGCTGCGCTTCACCGCCGGAGAGCGTGGCGGCCGACCGTTCCAGGCTCAGATAATCCAACCCGACCGCCGAAAGAAACTCGAGCCGCCGCCGGATCTCATCCAGCACGCGGCCCGCAATCTGCATTTCGCGCTCGCCGAATTCCCAGGTCTTGACCGTGAGCAACGCGCGCGCCACGGGCATGGCCGTGAATTCCGCGATGGAACTCCCCTTCACGCGCACCGCCAGACTCGATGGCCGCAACCGCTTCCCGTGGCAGTCCTCGCATTCCGCGGGCGACATGTAATCCGTCAGCCACTCGCGATACCCTTCCCCTGCTTCCTGAAAGCTCTGATCCAGAATGTTCAAGATCCCTGGAAACCCGTTGCCGCCATCGAGCAGCAGCTTTTGCGTTTTCTTCGGAAATTCGCTGAACGGCGTCGAGAGCTGGATCTTCAGGATGCGCGCCGCTTCGTTGAGCCAGTGGGTCATGTGCGCCGAACTCGCGCCCGGCCCGAGGCCGCCTTCCAGCAGCGGTTTCGATTCATCCACGATGACCTTGCCCGGATCGAACGTCCACCGGCTGCCCAGACCCGAGCAAGTCTCGCACGCGCCGTACGGGCTGTTGAAAGAGAACGACCGCGGCTCGAGCTGCGGCACGCTGGTCCCGCACTCCGTGCACGCGAGCTTTTGCGAATACAGCCGCTCCTCGCCGTTCACCACCGCAATCACCACCAGGCCATTGGCCAGCTTGGTCGCCGTATCGATCGCGGCTTCCAGGCGCTTCTCGATCCCCGGCTTCACCAGCAGCCGGTCAACGACCACTTCGATCGTGTGATTGCGCCGCTTATCGAGCGGCGGAATGTCCTCGTCGAGCGAGCGCACTACGCCGTCGATCCGCGCCCGCAGGAAGCCCTGGCGAGCGAGTTTCTCCAGATCTTTCTTGTACTCGCCCTTGCGGCCACGAACGATGGGCGCCATCACAATGACGCGGTCTTCCGGCCGCAGCGCGAGCACGTGCTGCAAAATCTGCTCGGTAGTCTGCCGCGAAATCGGATTGCCGCACACCGGGCAATGCGGAATGCCGATCGACGAGTACAGCACGCGCAGATAATCGTAGATTTCCGTGATGGTCCCGACGGTCGAGCGCGGGCTGCGGCTGGTGGTTTTCTGCTCGATGGAAATGGCCGGGCTCAGCCCTTCGATCGAATCCACTTCGGGCCGCTCCATCTGATCCAGAAACTGCCGCGCGTAAGTGGAAAGCGTCTCGACATAGCGCCGCTGCCCCTCCGCGTAGATGGTGTCGAACGCCAGCGACGACTTACCCGACCCGCTCAGCCCCGTGATTACGGTGAGGCTGTTGCGCGGAATCTCGACATCGATGTTCTTGAGATTATGCTGGCGCGCGCCATGGACCGAAATCTGCTTCAGCATAGGGAAACCCGAGCGGGAGAGGACAGACATTTATTGTCGCGTGATTGGGGGCGTGGGTGCAATGCGAAGGCGGTTGCGCGCCAAGTCGACGTCACGGGTAAGGGCCAGCCCCGGCAGTAGAGTGCTGAGCGACCGTCACGCTGTCTTGGATGATAAAGTTGGCTCCATGAGAACGATTGGGTGTTGGCTGGTTGCTGCCGCGCTACCGCTTTGCGCACAGGGCTGGGCCCCTAAAAGAATAGTTGCAATCACTGATTACGTGCCGCTGGCTCGGCAAGCAGGCATCGCTGGCGAGGTCGAAATACGATGTCTTCTGGATGCCGACGGTACGGTCACCCGGGCTGAGGCGTTGACGGGTCATCCACTACTGAAGGAGCAGGCGCGCAAGAACGCTTTACTGTGGAAGTTTCAGCGAACCACAACGCAAGGCGAAAACAATAGTGTGACGTTGAAGTACTCGTATCGCCTGGAGAGTGAGTTACAAGACCGCGGGCGGACTGTGTTTTAGTAGATCTCCCGAACGCAATCCAGATCATCGCCCCCATGGCGATGTTCAACCCATAACCTACCGGGCAATGGGCTCTGTTTCACGGCGTCTTCCCCCCTACTCATACGGCCAGCTAGGCTTACTAAACAGCCCTCCATCCACCCAAATCGTCTGCCCCGTAATGAATTCCGCCGCATCGCTCGCGAGAAATACGACCGCGCGCGCAACGTCTATGGGCAGGCCCACACGTCCGAGCGGCGTTAGTTTCGCCCAGGTGCCCGCGTAATCGCCCGCTTCGTTCTTGGTGCGCTCGATCTCCACCGCGCCAGGCGCTACGCAGTTCACCGTGATGCGATTCATGCCCAGTTCCACCGCCGCCACTTTGGTGAACATCTCGATGCCGCCCTTGCTCGCCGTGTAATCCACCAGATTGGGAAACGCGATCTTGTTGCAGCCCGACCCGATGTTAACGATCCGTCCGCCACCACGCTCACGCATGTGCCGCGCCGCGCGCTGCGTGCAGAGGAAGCAGCCCTTCAAGTTGGTCTGGATGGTGCGGTCCCACTCGGCCTCGGTGAGTTCCAGCAGCGGCTTCCACGTCTGCACGCCCGCGTTATTTATGAGGATGTCGAGCCGCGAGAATCGTTCGAGCACCGCGCTGAACATGCGGTCCACATCCGCCGCGACACCAACATCCCCTTGCACCGCAAACGCCTCCCACCCCATGCCGCGGATTTCCGCCACCGTAGCTTCCGCCCCGGCAGCATCACGATGGTAGTTGACGACGACATTCGCGCCAGCCCGCCCCAGTTCCAGTGCAATCCCCTTGCCCACACCCTTGCTCGCGCCGGTCACCAGCGCGGTCTTAGATTCCAACGAAAGATTCACGCAGGCGATTTTACCAAGCCCACCGACTCCGCCAGAAATTCGACGATCAGCGGATGCGGCCGTTCTTCGGTAGACGACAACTGCGGCTGATACAGCGTAGCGACGAAGAATCGGTTCGCCGGCAGCTCGATCGCGCGCAATTCCCCGTTATCATCGAACGCGCTCAGCCGCAGACCGGAGCTCTCCAAATCGCGCAAGTACTGACGATTCACTTCGAAGTTACAGAAATACTCTTCTTCGACTTCGCTAGCTTTGTAAATGGCGCTGAGACGGCAAGCCGGCCGGATGCGCAGCCGGCAAGCCCCGGACAGCTTCGGCGCCCCTTCGCGGCGATCTGGAACCGGACACGTCACCGGCGCAATGATGATGTTGTGGGACCCGGTGGCGTGCTCGGCGGAATCTGCGTCCGCGAGCCCCATCACGTTGCGTGCATACTCTAACAGAGTATGTTGGAAGCCGCCTCAAGTCGCGACAAACGGCCAATTCCGCGACCGCGCGAGCCGAATCCCTGCAAGCATGCCCTCCGTGCTCTTGTACGGACTGCCCGCCGACGCCCAGACGCCATCAAGGCTCTCTAGCGTGGCCTCAACGCCAGGCTCCACGAGCGACGGCGTCGGTACCCACCGTGCTTCTACCTCAACTCCCAGCGCCCTGGCCGCATGCCGCAACGACGCATCCGTCGCGAGGTGAGTACGATACCCCGGGTCGAAGTCCCCTAGAATGCCGATCTTGATCGTCCTCACCTCTCTTTGTGTACCGCAAACCGCGCCCCGCGGCAAAGAACGTAACCGTAAGCTACTTCCGCGCGCGCACCGCGTGCCCGATCGTCCCGTCCCATTGTGGATCGCCTTGCGCCGTGTAGCGCGGCCCCAGTTTGTCCCAATCCTCGCGCGTAATGCCGTTGAGATCGTAGACCACCTTGCCGTCGCGCACCGTCAGCTCGCACTCAAGCTTCTGATTGCCGCGCATCCTCGCTCCGTTCACGTCCACGAATCCGAAATTGCCGCGCTCAATCCGCAGTACCGCCACATCCGCCGGCGCGCCCACCGACAGGTTCCCCAGCTCCTCATGTTTGATCTCCCGAGCAGGGTTCCAGGTCGATTGCGCAATCACTTCGTCCACGGACATCCCGATGTTGAGAAACTTCGACATCACGTTCAGCATGTCCTTCATGCCCGCGTTCATGCTGGTGATGTGCAGGTCCGTCGAAATGGAATCTGGTATCCAGCCCTGATGCACCGCCGGCACTGCCTGCCGGAACAGGAAGCTGCCGCCACCGTGCCCCACGTCGAAAATCACACCCCGTTTCCGCGCTTCAAAAAGGTACGGCAGCACCTTGCCGTTGTCATCAATCATCGGAACCGCGCCAAGGTACATGTGCGTCGAAATGTCACCGGGGCGCAGCTTCTTGGTCACCAGCTCCTGGTACGGCCGCTCCGGGCGAAAATCGCCGAAGTCCACCATCACCGGAATGTTCGCTATGGTCCCGGCTTCCACCGCGCGCTCCACCGGCGTCCACTCCGGCCCGGCGTAATGCGCCGTCTTCACACCCACCACCACGGCTGGATAGCGCTTGGCCTGCTCGGCCGTGGCCTTGGCGTCCATGTCCTGGAGGTTCTGCTCAATCTTTCCTCCACCCATGCCGTTGCCCACGATGTTGAGAAACGCCAGCACACGTGTCTGCGACCGGTCGATCACGCGGTCTTTGAAATCGGGAAAATTGCGCCAGCCCGAGCTGCCCGCGTCAGCCACCGTAGTCACGCCCGCGCGAAACGTGAACCCGTCGGGATACACGCTGTTGTCACCGCAATACGCGCCGCGCGTCCCCGTGCCTGCGTAGACGTGGACGTGAATGTCCACCAGGCCGGGCGTGACGTAAAGCCCCGAAACATCCACCACCTTGGCGGCTTTCGCCGGGTCGATGTGGCTCGCCACTTCCGCCACGCGTCCATTCTTAATGGCCACATCCCGCACTTCGCTGATGTGATTCTTAGCGTCGATCACGTGGCCGCCCTGCAACAGCAAATCGTACTGCGACTGCGCCATGGCAGCCGTCGCCAGAACTAGGAACACTGGAAATTTCATGCAATTATTCTACAGGCGAATGGCCAGCTCTACGCGCGTTGCAGTTCCGGAGCCCTCAGGCCCATCCGGCCAAGCAGTATCGCGAAGCGCGGGTCGTCTCGCACACAATCCCAAATCGGCGAAACACCCACGTGCGGCAGCCGCGGGTCGCGCTCGTCCAATGCGCGCTCCAGAAACGCGAAAGCCCGGTCATGATCGAAGCCTAGACACGCGCGCGCCAACAGGTAGGAAGACACGTTGCAAGTGCGGCTGTACTGCTCGAGCGCCTGCCGCAACCGCTCGGCTTCGGCCCGTGCGCCCGAAACGTTGTAGGCATGCGCCAGTAAAGCCAGCGGTACCGGAGAACTCGGCATCAGCTCGCGCGCCTTTTCGAACATCGCGATCGCCTCGGGGCACAGACCCTGGTTCAGATACGACCGCCCCGCGCTCAAGTGCGCCCGCACAAACCGCGGCTCCATCTCGAGCACTTTCTCGTAGTACTCACGCGCGCGTTCGTGTTGCCGCGCCATGTCGTAAATCGTGCCCACCGAGGTAGCAATAATCAGCGAGAGCGGATCCAGATGATGCGCCCGCTCCAGTTCCGCCAGCGCCTCCGGAAGCCGGCCCTGGGGCGCCAGGTAGTCGTAGCCGTACCAGTGGTGCGCCGTCGGGTAGCTCGGATTCAGTTCGATCGCGCGCCGGAAGTGCTGCTCCGCCTCCGCCCACTTCCATTCATAGAGCGCCGAAACCGCTCCCAGCGAGACGTGCGCCTCCGCGAGCTTGGCGTCGATCTCGAGCGCCCGGCTGGCCGCCGCTCTGGCCTTGCGCATGATGCTCAGCGCCGGCGCCGAGCCGTGCTCGCCCAGCATGATGTAAGCATCCGCCATACCCGCATACGCCGGTGCGTAGTTCGGGTCGCACTCGGTCGCTTGCTCGAAGAACCCCAGAGCCTTGTACAGATCTTCTTCGGTGCGCTTATTCCACTGAAAAAGCCCTTTGAGGTACAGGTGATACGCCTGTAGGTTCTCCGTGTAGCGCGTAACCAGCGGCCGCCCGGCCGGTCCCGTCAGTTTGATACGCAGCGTGCCCACAATCGCCGCCGAAATCTCGTCCTCAATCGCGAAAATGTCCTTGAGCGGCCGCTCGTAGGTCTCCGCCCACAGATAGTGCCCGTCCGTCGTATCCACCAACTGCGCCGTAATGCGCAACCGGTCGTGCGTGCGCCGCACGCTTCCCTCCAGCACCGCGCGGACGCCCAACTGCTCCCCAATCCGCCGGATATCCCTCGGCTTGCCCTTGAGTTGAAATGCTGAGCTCCATGCCACCACGCGCAGTCCCTCCACCTTGGTGAGCGCGTTGATCAGTTCCTCGGTCAGCCCGTCGCTGAAATATTCGTTCTCCTGCTCCGAGCTGAGATTCGTGAACGGAAGCACCGCAATGGCGTTATCCGCCGTCGTGTGCGCCTTGACCGCGAGGCCCGCCTCTTCCCGCGTCTGCACCAGTGGCGTATAGCTCCCCGTCGGGAACTCGATGTAGATTGAATCGCCCCTCCCGTCCGTCTCGTAATACTTGCGAAGCTTCTCGCGCAGGCGCCGCGCTTCCACACGGACAATGGGATCCATCCGCGGATCGTACTTCGCGTCTTTATCGAATACCTCGACGCCGATTACGAACTCTTTGATCTGTTCGCCGCGCCCCGCAAGCGTTTGTTCCACCGCGAAGGTCAGGAAGCGTGCCAGGCGCTCGGAACGCGCAAAAGTGCGGCTGGATAGAATTTGCCTAAGCTGCGTCCGAACGGACTCAGCGAAAAGCGGACTGGCCTGCACCTGATGTACTCCGGACGTCGTTAACTATAAGACTAGCAGTCTCGCGTTCCGTCTTGCATTTGTAACAGTTCTTACCCTTACCGTAAGTAACAAATTGTTACTTTACTAATCCACACCTTTCGCGTTAAGCTTACCGGAATCAACCTACGGAAGGGCCAATTAGCCCTGTAGGGGTTGTCAGGATCTGCCGGTGGAAAAGATCATGCGCCGCTTCGCCATGGTACATGTCCAAGCGTCCAAGTGTATGGTCATCCTGTTCCTGGCTTGGCCGCAGTTCGGCCAGATCCAGCCCGCCGAGGCCGCCGCTCTCGCCAATCTGGGGACGGCCTACCGGATGCAGGGCCGCCTCAACGAAGCGGAGAAACTCTACCAGCGTGCCATCGACATCTGGCGCAACGCCGCGAACCCGCCCCAAGCGCAAATCGCGGCCGCGCTAAACAACCTCGCCGGGCTCTATCGCCAGGAAGCGCGTTATTCCGAGGCCGAGCTTCTCTATAAGGAGGCCCTGGCTGCACACGAAAAGGCTTCCGGCCCCGAGAGTGCCAGCGCCGCACTCGTGTTGGATAATCTCGGCGCGTTGTATCAGGATCAGGGCAAACGGGGCGCCGCGCAGCAGCTCTATTCGCGGGCCCTCGCCATCCAGGAACACGTCCTCGGGCCCGATGACCCGGATGTAGCCGTTACCCTCACCCACCTGGGTGATCTTCTCCGCGAGCAGTGGCGCCTAGCCGAAGCGCAACCGCTCTACCAGCGCGCCATCGCGATCCGCGAAAAATCGCTGGGACCCGATCATCCGCAGTTGGCCGAGAGCCTCAACAGTCTTGCGTTACTGTACAAGACTCAGAAACGCTACGCCGAGGCCGAGCCGCTCTATCGCCGCTCATTACGGATCTGTGAAAAAGCTTTCGGCCCCGCGCATCCCCGCGTTGCCGTGGCCCTCAATAACCTCGGAGAGCTGGTTGCCACCGAGGGCAAGTATTCAGAGGCCAACCAGCTTTACCAGCGCGCCATTTCCATCTGGGAGAAGGCGCTTGGTCCCGAGCACCCCGATCTCGCACCCGGTCTCGCGAATCTCGCCACTCTGTACACGACGCACCACAAATACGCGGACGCCGAGGCGCTCTATCGCCGGGTCCGCCGCATTGACGAGGCCCATTTTGGCCCCGCCCACACCAGAATCGCTCTGGACCTGAACAACCTCGCCACCGTCTGCCACGCGCGCCATCACGATAGCGAGGCCGAGGAGCTCTTCCAGCAGTCCATCGCCATGTATGAGCGTGTCCTGGGTCCCGATACCCCCAGCCTCGCCGACCCCCTGCTCAACCTCGCCGGGCTCTACGTCACTCAAAAGCGTTTTTCCGAAGCGGCAGTCCAATACCGCCGCGCCCTGCCTCTGCGGGAGCAAGCGTTCGGTACCGATTCCCCCGTGCTCGCCGAGCCTCTGGAGAACTACGCCTTCACTCTCCGAAAAATCGAGGACTACGCCGAAGCAGAAAAAGCGCAGTTGCGCGCTACCCGTATCCGCGTCCGCATTGCCGTGCGCGCGGAAGGCGGGGACAGCTAGTGGGCGCCCGCTCTGGTGCCACGTTGTCGCGCTCTGTCCTGGTGTCGCCCACTGCGGCTCTGCTCGGGCTGCGCCGCGCTTCACCAGCAGTTAACGCCCGTGCGTTAACACTTCCGTTAAGCGGATTATTTTCACGAAGTCTGCCGCGGATAGATTCCGCGGCTGGCAAGTCTACGCGTCCGGCGTTTTTCGTCAATTGGCGCGAAGGAAATGTGATGCGGTTGGGTTCTGTCTTCGAGTTCAAGCAGTGTCACCGGATTGCGATTAGCAGACCGCCACTTATGCCGAAGGATTGTTCATGCCCTCGCGCGAAATTGTAATCGTAGCCCGGTTCGAGGAACCAGCCGAGTCGATGCCTTTCGCCCGGCCAGAACATAAAATCCAGCACGGCTTCGCCTGCTATTGAGTTTGCTCTCATGCCGGGCTCCCTCGTATGAACCCACTCCGGGCCAACGCCAACCATTAACTCCGCTTTTTTGGAAAGCGTCCATGGCTTCTTAAAAAGCAGGTCGGTGTTCCATTCTGTCGAATGATGGCGGCTGAACAATGGCGTAACGCCCGCTTCAAGTTCTAGCCAGTTCTCTATGGGCGTGACTTCAACAGCAGCATCCACGCCGAAGCTTGAACCGCCGTTTTTGGGACTCCAACCAGCGGCTCCGCCGAGCTCGACGATGGCCACAGGGTCTTTATCGACCGACTGTGCGAACGCCATTTCGGAGCAGAGAATCAATGATGCCGACAACAGCAAGTGTGTCGCACTCAAGAAATCGAGTCTATCAGCTTGCACGTTCATCATGCCCCGGTTAGCTCCAAATGGCTAATGAGACGAGGCCGAAGAGATTCAGTGCACGTATTGTCGCCATGTCGCTGAAGCGACCCCGCCACCCAGTTTCCGCCCGTGTAACCAACCAGCATCTACCGACGCGTTCGGCCCCCAGTTCGTCCGGCGGCCACGTAGCCTCAGCTCCCGCGCTTCCGCTCGAAGTTCCACGCCGAAGAAACAATGTCGCGTAGCGCCGGGTCCCGCGGCGTCCAATTTAATGTGTGCCGCAGCTTCGTCGAATCCGCCACCAGCTCCGCCGGATCGCCCTCACGCCGCGGTCCCACCACGTACGGCACCTTCTTCCCCGTAACGTCCTCGACCGCGCTCACCACCTCGCGCACCGAATAACCCGACCCCGTCCCTACGTTGAATGCGTCCGACCGCCCCCCGGCCAGCAGTGACTCCACGGCCAGTATGTGCGCCTGCGCCAGGTCATTCACGTGGATGTAGTCGCGAATGCAGGTGCCATCCGGCGTTGGATAGTCATCCCCGAAAATCGTCGCGGGTTTGCCCGTCAGAATCGCGCGAAACAGCAGCGGAATCAGATGCGTTTCCGGCTCATGCTCTTCGCCCAGCCCGCTTTCCGCATCGGCGCCCGAAGCGTTGAAATAACGCAGGCTGATGCTGCGCAGCCCATGAATCTCATCGAACCAGTGCAGCAGCCTCTCCACCATCACCTTCGAATCTCCGTACGGGCTCACCGGCGCATACGGAGAATCCTCCCGGATCGGGACAGCCGCGGGCATCCCATAGACCGCCGCGGTCGACGAAAACACCATGTGCTTCACACCCGCGCGCACCATCGCCGTCAGCAGCGATAGCGATCCGCCCACGTTGTTCGCGAAGTACAGCTCCGGTACGCGCATCGATTCCCCCACCGCGATGTACGCCGCGAAGTGGATCACGGCCGCAAACGCCCGCTCCGCAAAAACGCGCCCGAGCCTTTCGGTGTCCGCCAGATCCACCATCCGTAATCGCTCCGCATCCACATTGTGCCGGTGCCCGCGCGAGAGATTATCTACCACCGTCACGCCGTATCCCTGCCGCAGTAGGAGTCGCACCGTGTGCGACCCGATATACCCCGCACCACCCGTAACCAGAATGTTTGGTTTCACCACCCTCGATTGTAGACCGCTCCGCCGTGGCGCACGCCTCGGCGTGCCGCCGCCGGTCTTCAGCCGGCGGTCTCTCCAGTGGCCGCCGAGGTACGATGGCACCTGGGAGATCCTCCATGTCCTCTGTCCAGGACGCCGCCACCTACCAGCACCTCACCTTGACTCGCGAAGGCGAGTGCGCCATTGTCACGCTGAATCGTCCCGATCGCCGCAACGCCCTCTCGCTCGAACTAATGCAGGAGCTCATCCGCTGCCTCGACGAAATCGCTGCCGATCGCGACTTGCGCGCGGTAATTCTCGCGGCCGCCGGAAAAGTCTTCTGCTCCGGTCACGACCTTTCCCAAATGACCGGCCGCAACATCGACGAATACCGCCGCATTTTCGATGTCTGCACCCAATTGATGGAGAAGATTCAATCCATCCCGCAGCCCGTCATCGCCGAAGTGCAAGGCGTCGCGACCGCGGCCGGCTGCCAGTTGGTGGCAACGTGCGATCTCGCCATTGCATCCGACCAGGCCGCCTTCGCCACGCCCGGCGTTAAGATCGGTCTCTTCTGCACCACCCCCATGGTGGCCCTCACGCGCGCCGTTGGCCGCAAGCGCGCCTTTGAGATGCTCGTCACCGGAGAAATGATCGATGCGAAGACCGCTGCCGACTGGGGCCTGGTCAATCGCGTGATATCCGCGGCGGATCTCCGCACCGCAACCCGTAAGCTGGCCGAGCGCATCGCCGCCGCCAGCTCGCTCGTCGTCGGCCTCGGCAAAGAGGCCTACTACACCCAGATCGATCTCCCTCAGCCCAAGGCCTACGCCTACGCCAAGGAACGCATGAGCCTGAACGCGCTGGCCGATGATGCCCAGGAAGGCATTTCAGCGTTTCTCGAGAAGCGCACTCCCTCGTGGACCGGCCGCTAAGGGATCGAAGAGGTTTGAGTGATCGCTGTTAGAAACTCCCATTCCTGACGACTACCTTGATGTGGAACCAAGCGACTCCATCGGCGCCGCGGAGGTGACCCAGAACCGCCTCTACAGCGAGGCGGTGGAGAAGTACGGCTCTGCGTTCGAACGGCTGGTGCGCGCCTACGAGGCTGATCCGGAAAAGCGCCGGGACCTGCTCCAGGAAATTCATTTTCAATTGTGGCGAAGCTTCCAGCGGTTTGACGCCCGCTGTTCGCTCCGCACCTGGGTCTATCGCGTTGCCCACAACGTTGCCGCTTCCCACATAATTCGCGAGCGCCGGACTTTTTCGAATTTGGTGAATCTGGAAGAGCTCGAACGGCTCCCGGACAACAGCCGCTTTACCCCGGACGACCGCGTAAATCTGGAGCGGCTTGCAACTTTGATTCAGAAGCTGAAACCGCTCGATCGCCAGGTCATCGTTTGTTACCTCGAAGACATGGACGCAGCCGCTATCGGAGAAATCACCGGGCTCTCGCCGGCGAACGTAGCCATGCGAGTGCACCGGATCAAAAGCATCCTGGCGCGCGCGTTTCACGAAGGAGTTGGCCATGCAGAATGATCCTTCCGGAAACGATCCAAAAAAGATTTGGCAAAGCCAAGAGAGGGGGATATCCACCGTGACGCTGGAAAAACTGATTCGTCGAAGAGCGCAGAAGCTTCACGCAAAGACAATGTGGGAGCGGCTCGGTACCCTCGTGGCGCCGATCGGTGTGCTCGCCTTCTCCGCACTCGGCATCTCGATGGGCTACAATCCAGTCCAACGCGCAGTATTGGCGATAGCTTTTGTATGGAGCGTGGCCGGGACGTATGTATTGAATCGGGGCGTGTGGCCGGCGGCTCTCGCCGGAGACGCAGCTATGGCTACCGGTCTCGAATTTTGCCGGAGGGAAATCGAACGGCGGCTTTACCTTTTCCGCCGCGTTATGCAATGGTCTTTCGCGCCCATCGTGCTTGCCGCCGGCGCTTTTGTGGTGCTGGGAATACGGATTGCCCTCAAGGAAAGGGGAACATTTGCAAACATGGCTCCCTTCCTCACGCTGTTCGCGCTCTGGATAATCGGGGTCTTCGTCATTCGCAGCTGGAAGTGGAGGACACTGCAGCGGGAGATGGATGAACTGAACGATATCGAAAAGGAGAATCGGTGATGCGACGGTCTATTGCCTGTCTCTCAGCCATGCGCATAAGTAGCGGACGCCCGAGTCAGTTACGGGGTGTCCCAGTGGGGCGGACGCCGCATAAGCGCTAAGATAAGCGATGGCATTGGAAGCACCCCCGAATGGCCGAATTGAAGTACCGCCCGTGGGAGGGGCGTCGATGAGGCCTTGAACAACGCTTGGCGGAACGGTCTCGTAAAGATACAAGACCCCGTTTTGAAATCGAAGGCATAGCTGCTGACGATCCAGGTCGTACCGGAATCCCGCTAAGACGGAAGAGT
>Ga0326728_10009504_pt1 | contig 23381 bp, 17 predicted proteins | sample MB3enrmetagenome_FD_207602 | JGI IMG/M metagenome (GOLD analysis project Ga0326728, IMG submission 207602) | Lab enriched peat soil microbial communities from McLean, Ithaca, NY, United States - MB31MN | ecosystem: Environmental > Terrestrial > Soil > Wetlands > Peat | place: USA: New York... | reverse complement strand
CGAAACTGGCCGGCCAGGCTCCGGCCGAGATGCTGGTGGTTCCCATTCCGCTGCACCGGGCAAAGTATGCGCAGCGCGGCTTCAATCAGGCGCGGTCGCTGGCCCGCGAGGCGCTCGGATTTCTCTCGAAAAGCCATCCCAAGTGGCGGCTCACTCTTGCCGCGAGCACACTGATGCGGCTGCGCGCCACGGAAAGCCAGGCCGGGCTCACGCCCCGCCAGCGCCGGCTGAATGTTCGCGGCGCATTTTCTGTCTCCGATCCGTCCAAGGTTATAATGCAAAACGTTTTGCTGATTGATGACATTTTGACCACGGGCGCCACGGCGCGCGCCGCGGCGCAGGCGCTGCTCAGGGCGGGAGCCGCGTCAGTCTGGGTAGCGACGCTGGCGCGGGCGCAGCGCATGGAGGGATGGAGGCGCAGTTTCGTTTACGGCAACACGGAGGAAAGTGAATCCCTTGCCGGCGCAATGCGGGGAGCGGCGATACACGAAGAAGGTTTGAGTTCGGATTCATCATTGCAAAGACAACCATCTTTTTGACCAGGGGAAAAGAGATGTCGTTGGGAAAAGCCATGATTCATGCGCGCAAGCAGAAAGCGATAGCGAAGGCGGTGGTGCTGGCCGCAGAACACGGGGTCGCCCACGGGACCCCCCACCGTGCGCACGCTCACATTTTGCAGATGCCGGTGCTGGTGCTGAACGCCTCCTATGAGCCGATCAATATCTGCGGCGCGCGGCGGGCGCTGGTGCTGGTGCTGAAGGGCATCGCGCGCACCGAGGAGGAGCACGGCCTGACGCTGCACGCGCAGCGCGCGATCATCGCTATGCCCTCGGTCATCCGGCTGCTGGAATACCGCCGCATTCCTCACCAGACGCGCGCCCTCTCGCGCAAGAACATCCTGCTGCGCGACCGCAACACCTGCCAGTACTGCGGCGAGGCGTATCCTCCCGGAGAGCTCACGCTGGACCACGTGGTGCCGCGCTCGCGCGGCGGCAACTCCACCTGGGAAAACCTCGTGGCCTGCTGCCACGACTGCAACCGCCACAAGGGCAACCGCATGCTCAGCGAGATCGACGACATGATCCTGCTGCGCGAGCCGCGCCCGTTCTCGCTGCACACCAGCCGCCAGATCATGCGCATGCTGGGCCGCAGCGACGACCGCTGGCGGAAATATCTGTTCTATTAGGCGGCGGGCGCGCTTTTTTCATTGACTTTTGATGCGGCGCTGCCATATTATCCCCGCGTTGAGCGGTATTGCGCAGAGATGAGTGCGCCCACCCCCCGGGGCGTGTTCTGACCTCGGAATGGGATGCCAAAATGGCAATCCCGCTCTGCACCTGAGTGGCTCTTCCCCACAGAACCAGCCACGCCACGCCTTATCATTCCGGCTATTTTGAGGCATTTTGGTAAGACACATCCAAGCGAATGAGGGAGAGGTCCAATATGACAAAGAGAGGTAAGATTCTGCGCGACACGAGCGCCGGCACTGGCTTGCTCGTGGTCGAAAACCAGCAATATCCGTTCTCGCTGGAGGGCGTTTGGAACTCGCAAACGCCGCCGGCCGTGGGAATGACCGTGGACGTTGATTTCGATGCGGCGGGACAGATCTCCTCGATCCGCGCTGTCACCGACGCACAGCTTGCAAAGGAGAAAACCGATGCGGCCGTTGCTGTCGCCAAAGAAAAAGGGGCTGCGATCGCTTCCGGCGTGGTGGCCAAGGTCGGTTTGCCCAACCTGATCGCACTAGCCCTTCTGCTCATCGGTTGGTTCTTCCTGAGCGCCGTTTCCATCAAGACCCCGTTGGGATCGATGAGCTACACGTTCTGGCAATTGCTGGGATTCGTGAATGCGAAAAACGCGTTCGAGGTGATGATGCAGGCCGGGACAGGAACATTCAGCTCCGGCATTTATGGACTGCTGGGATTCATCGCCATTGTAGCCCCGTTTGTTCGGTATTTCTGGAAGGACAAATGGGCGATCCTGGGTGGTGTTCTTCCCCTCCTGTTTATGTTGTTCGTCGGGCTCATGGCCCACAGCGGTTACAACTCCGCTCTCGGCCTGGGGGCGGGCGTCGACCCGAATAACCCGATGATGAAAGAGATAACCGACCAGATTTCGCAAGCCATCTCCATCGGTTTCGGAGTGTACCTGTCTGCGCTGGCCTGTCTTTACTTTGCCGGTATGGGCGTGAAGAGCTTCATGGCGGCAAGTGCAAGCAGCGGTCCCCAACGGGCGTAGAGATGATTCGTCAACGGTCAGAGATCAGGGATTAAAGCGGAACCAGAGTAGATGTATCCCGCTAGCACGTAAGCCAAGTGGCTTTTCCCTCAACCGGCGTCCCCAAGGACAGGTCGTTGTCCTTGGGGTGGAAGTAAAAGCCACCTTTCACGACTTAACGCAAAGATACGCTTACTCTGGTTCCGCTCTAGTAAATGTTGTTCCATCGGCGCCAGGGGGTACGCGCAGATGAAAATTCAATTGGCAATCATCGTGCCGGCGTTGCAGTTCGGCCTGCTGATGGCGCCTGTTTTCTTGTGCCCCGCGCAGAATCCGTTCACCGCGCTTGAAGATGCGGCCAAGGAAAAGGCGGCAGAAGCGGCCCTCACCAAGGTGCTCAACGACAATCTGCCGCTGAAGCTCGACGCAAAGGACGTGTATCCCACCGTCACCACGCTTCCTGGCGGGCCGTTCAGCCCCAAACCACTGCAACTCACAGCCGACCAGCTCGATCAGCCGCTGCCTCCCGGCGACTACACCATCAACACTCTCGATTTCTGCTCGGAATACTCGGTGCACCAGCCGGGAGCCGGCGTGGCGTACGTGCTCGGGCCCTACGAGGGCAAGGCCGCCGGGGCCATCGGCGCGCTCATTTGGCGTGGCACCGAGCAGTACGGCATAGCGCCCCAGTCGCTGCAGGCCGTTTCCTGGGCCATTCAATCGGGCCTCACCTACAACCAGATGCCCAAAAGCTACCAGGCGATCGTCGACCAGGTGATTCCCGACTTGAAGAACCAGATCACCGGCGACTTTGTCGCCAACCTCGAAAGCACCTACAACGATTTGGCCAAGACCGCGAAGCTTCCTCCGCTCGACACGATACTTGCCAAGCTGGGTGCGCCGGGCCGGCTGGCGCTCGATGCCGAACGCCAGCGGCAGATTCTCACGTCGCAGAACACCAGCGACGAACTCAAGCAGCAGACGCTTTTTCAGGGCCAGGAGAGCGGCGTCTACACGCCGGTGAAAGCCGAAACCGGTCCGTGGACCGAGCGCATCAAGGGCCAGGTCTACATGAAGCTGCTCATCGCCGGCGGCAACATGGCGTCGAACAACGTGATGCAGATCCGCGTCATGCCGCCGCCGGCAACGACTGCTGAAAATTCGCCGCGCGGCCCGCACCTCGTCCGCGCGAAATATGATCCGGGCCAGGCCGCGGCCGCCGAAAGCGACGGCTTCGTCGCCAGCATCACGAATATCATGGAAGGCCTCCTCGGCTACGCACAGGGCCAAGGCGCGCAGGCGCTGGGCCAGGTGGCAGCCCTCGTTAAAGCGGTGCTGGGGGCGACGCCCGCGCCCCCGGCGCAGGCCACGTTGGGCAATCCTTGCGGGCTCAGCCAGGATGTCATTTCCAAGTACGAGAATCAGGCCGCAGAGGGAATCTGCGCGTGCATGCCTTCGCGATGGAATTTCTGCTCCAACGCGCCTACAACGCCAACGCAGCTGTGGACAGCCCAGAAGAACTCTGGCAAAGCGCTCGGCCTGTCGCTGCCTGAAGCACAAATCTATACCGATTACTGCATCGGCAACAAAGTCGACGGGATCATGTTTGTACCCCAGCCCTGCCCGGACGGCAGCATGATGCGCGCCCTCCAGTTCGTCAAGAGGACGTGCGCAGACATCACGGACACGAGCTGCCAGTCTGCAAATAAAATCCACACGACCTGCGGCGACAGAACCCTGGGCGAGTGGAATCTGGATGAATGCCCAGGCGAGAAGTACTTAATTCCCGACACCTGTACTGCCCCAAATGGCGACTGTATCCCAAATGGCCCACACGTGATAAGCGACGAGCCCACCGCTAACGCACCCCTGCCCTCTGGATGGCCTTATCTCCTCCAGTTCTACGACGTTCTAATGTGCGGTACGCAGGTGATGGACGCTTTCCAGTGGACTCGTACTGGCTTGCCAAAGTCCCAGGCTCAGTTTTGCACCGTGCCGTGCCCTGCGGGTCAGAGCAGCTGTGCAGAAGTTAAGGAGACGATGGCGGGAAAATACAGCGACCTGAACCGGGTCAACTTGGATCCGACTATGGGGGGAAACCCGCCGGATTTTGCAAAAGCCGTCTGCAAACTCGAGAACGCAAGCAACTTCGTCGATGATCCCTTACTGAAAGCCGTTCAGACCTACGAGGGATGTGGTCATACGCCGTGACTGCCCCTTTGAGGCTCGGTGCCGTCCAAGGCTTCTGCGTATACCTGCATCAGTTGCTCGGCCCGACTCCACGAAATATTCAATTGAACGGTTGCGAGGTTTATGGTGGCGAATCCTATGGCTGCGGCACTATCCTCATCCGCGGTACGGAACTGATTTGGAAGGTTGGCCAGACGGCCAAAACGATGGAAATCGACCTGATCTCCGGCTCGGTTGCGATTACGCCGGCTGGCAGTACGACCGCCGGCCCGACCATCAACGCGCCGATGCAGATCGAGGTCACGCCGCAGGGTGTGCAGACCCTGCCGCTGACGCAGGACCAGTACAACGCGATCAAAGCGCAGTATTTCCCGGCCGTGCACACGTCGTAGAGCGGGTTTCCATAGCAAAACCAGCGATGCTGTAGCCCGAAACCACGGCACTTAAGTCGCCGCGATCCCAATGAGTGGCGACCTTACGCAAAACTGAACAGAACACGCCATCTCTGGTTTTGCCGTAGTAAATGTTGTTCCATCGGCGCCAGGAGGTACACGCAGATGAAAATTCAATTGGCAGTCGGCCTGTTGGCATTGGAGTTCGGTCTGATGACGGCGTCCGCTTCCCTGTGCTCGGCGCAGAACCCGCTGACTGCAGTCTTGGAGAGCCCGCTGCAACCGCAGACACCGCCCGCGGTTGCGCAGGCGCTTCCCGCTCCAGCCGCGCCCGGCCTGGCGGGCAAGGTGACGAAAATCAGCGGCAAGGTGACCGTAGCCCGCGGCGGAGCAACGGGGCCGCTGAAAGTCGGCGACCCAATTTACAAGGGCGACCAGATTTTCACCGATTGCAGCAGCAGCGCCTTTGTGCTCTTCACGGACAACACGATTCAGTTGAAGCTTGCCCAAGCCACAGAAGTAACCATTGACGAATACGTCTACAATCCAAACTCAAATTGGCACAACAAAATCAGATTCAGCCTTCAGAAGGGTTCATTTGAGTACATCAACGGGGTGATCGGAAAACCGGAAGAGCAAGACGTCCAGATCGACACGCCGCTTGGCGCCATCGTGGACCGCGGGACGTATTTCATCTGCGAATATGACGGCACGGCGAAGACCCTTCAGATTTACGTTAGCATCGGCGAGGTGGACTTTACTCCGGCCGGAGGAGCGGCGCGGCCGACGGGGTCGGGTCAAGGTCCAGTGTGGGTCAAGATTGCCCCACCCCCGGCCCCGGGGATGTTTGGGACGTGGGTGCTGCCGCTGACGCAGCCCCAGTACAGCGCGATCGAGGCGCAGCTGTTTTCGGCGCAGCCAGCGCCCACCTCGGCGTGCGCGCTCTGCCCCAAAGCGGCGAATGCCAAAGCTCTGCCGCTAAATATTATTTTTACGAGCTTCACGACTGCAATCACCAGTGAGGACCTGTGTAACGTATACCAGGGGCTCTACATCGCCGGCCTCGATAGCAGCGGCAAGGCGACCCCGGACAGCTTCGCTGCCCGAATGGATGCGCTCGTGGACAAGGAAGCAGTTGTCGACTTCTATGTACTGGACGGAGACGAAAAAGATAGCAAATATGGCGATTTCACAAAATTTCAGTCATTAAGCACGCGCGCCTACGCTAACGCGACAAATACCGAAGCGAATCTGAAGAAGGGCCAGACGCCCGATGCATCGACGTCCATCCAGTCGCCTAACGATAATAAATTTATCATGGCCATTTTGAGTCCGAAGGGAAGATATGAAGTTGTCGCATCGGTGCAGGCGCTGATGTGGGGTTACTATAACTCCTCCAGCCCATTAGATCTTTTGAAAGCACCGAGAAAAGACCTAAGTCCGTTAGAATATTCGATTCAAATGGCGATGGCCTACGAATTAGGCACCAATATATTTAACATGGCCGAGGATAGCAAATCGTGTGAGCAACTGGTAGAGCCAGATACGAACCGATTCGTTTGCGCCGAATTCCCCCGATTTCCCGAGAACTGCGACTCGGAAACCGGATCGGCGTTTTACGGGAACGTAAATCCTCCGCCAGGTACCGTTGCGTTGTACAAGCTTCCTCAGCACTGGGTCGTTGATCTCGGCAATCCCCAGACGATCAACAAGCCGATCAACAACCCGACAATGCTCCCGAAGGATGTCGAGCCGCAAGGCTCAACAGGCTCATTCGATAACGTCTCCGGCCAAGAGGTGAAGGTGTCTTTACCCTATATCGGTAACACTGTCGCTCCCCCGCCCGCCGGGAAGTGCATAGCGCTCCCGACCCCGCAAGGAAAAACGTCCGGCTGCCAGGATAGAGCCTACATACCCACGCGGTGTCCGGCGGTTCCGCAATAGAAGCTCAATCTCGTGGCGTTGGCGATTTGTTGGCGGGACAAAATCTGAAGGAGGGTCAACGCATGACGGGCTGGCACGTGAGTGTTTACCGGCAGCAGGATGGGGGCAAGTCTCCGGCGACGTGGGAGTCAGCCGAAGGCGCGTGTCTTGCCGTCTGGCAGACGGATTGGGACGGATTGAAGTGGCTCGACGACCTCGTGAAGGCGGGCAAAGCCATCAACCTGGATGGCAACGGTTACCCCTGCCGATACACGGCAATGTCTGAGCACCTGGCCTCGCGGATCATCCCTTATCCGCCAAGTGCACGGGAACATTGGCTGCTGGACGCCGGCGACTACGTGACGGACAAGTGGGCGGGGAAAACCGTCACCTACCCCGATGTCGCCGCTCAATGCCGCCCCGAGGAATGGCTGATTGTTGTGGCCTGGGACGAGAGCTAAGGCCAAACCACTGATACTGTTTCCTTCGGCGTTGTCTCCATGCCGGCATTTTGCGTGGCCCGCAACAAAATTTGCCCTTTGGCGCGAAGGCCGCGCGTGCCGCAACCCGTTGAACGTCCGTCACTTTCTGCCATAGCTTGCCGTTCCGCAACACATTTCGTTGTCCTGCTTTGAGACTGTTTCGCGGCGTCGCCCATCTAACAATCAGGCGGAGCGACTCGCCACGGAAGGTGCGCTTGAGCCGCCTCGGAAGGAGCATCGGCTATGCAGATTTACAAACTTCAACTCGCCGTTTTGATGGCGGCCGGAGCCTTGCTCGCGGCCTCCTCGGCGCTCGCAGCGGATCAGAATCAGGCAGGGCAAGGAAGCGCAGTGGTTACGATCCTGTCCGGCAACGAGATTCCCGGCGGCATTCCCCAGGAGTCACTGCACGCGAAGGTGGACGGTAAGGATTCAAGCATCACCGGCTGGACGCAGCTACGCAGCCCCCAAAGCAAAGTGGAAATGGTCGTGCTGATCGACGACGGCGCGCGCAGCAGCCTGGGAAACCAGATGAGCGACATCGCGAAGTTTATCCAGGGACTGCCGCCGGATGCGAGTGTCGCCGTGGCTTACATGCAGAATGGCCGCGCCGCATTTGCAGGTCCGCTGACCACTGACCACCCCGCCGTGACGAAAGAGTTGCATCTGCCCATGGCGGGCATGCCCGGCGTGAGCGCCAGCCCTTACTTCTGCCTCTCCGATCTGGCCAAGAATTGGCCGTCGAAGGACGCACATGCGCGGCGCGAAGTGGCGATGGTGACGGACGGCGTGGATTACTACGAGATGCGCTACGATCCCGAGGATCCCTATGTGCAGGCCGCGATAAACGACGCTGTGCGCGCGCGACTGATCGTCTACTCGATCTACTGGCGTAACGCGGGCCGGTTTGACAACACAAATTATGCAGCCAATGACGGCCAGAACCTGCTGGCGATCCTCACCCAGGCGACCGGCGGCAACAGTTACTGGATGGGGAACGGCAATCCGGTGAGCCTCGAACCCTACTTTGCCGATATCAGCCGGCGCCTCGACAACCAGTACGAGCTGGACTTTATGGCTCCTATGGGTAGCAAGCCGCAAATGGAGACGTTGAAACTGAAGGTGAGTGCGAACGTGAAGATCGACGCGCCGCAGCAGGTGTACGTGCATCCCGGCGCGGAATAAGTGCGGGAAATGGAGCCGGAAACGGGCAGGGAACAGTCATGCTGCCGCTGACACGCTGAAGAAGATCTGGCTGCCGGCTATAGCAAAACCAGAGATGCTGTAACCCGAAGCCGCTGCACTTAAGTCGCCGCGACCCCAAGGAGCGGCGACCTTCAAAAAAAACTGAATAGGGCAAACCTTCTCTGGTTTTGCCGTAGGGCCGGCTCCTGAGCCCGCTTTGAAGGATGCAACCTCGAATCCGGGCACCCAAGATGCATCAATGAGAATCAAAGTAGGTGAACGCACGGTTTAAGGAACGCCGGGTGCATCTCCACAGACCGCATTCGGCGCACGACTACGCTGTACTTCCCCGGCCTACGCACAAAAAGAGCGCAGAAAAAGCTTGAGGAGACCGCTGTTGTCCGCGATCGACACCACATTGCCCGCTCCACCTGCCGGTCCCGCTGTTGCGGGCGGACGCGGCGGATCGGGCGCTGGAACACCGCCGGCGCAGATGGAAAATCCCGACCTGGCAGTGCAGGTGCAGTGGAAGCCACGGGCGAACCCATGGCTCATCGCGATGACGGTGGCGTTGGCGGCGTTTATGGAGGTGCTGGACACCTCGATCGCTAACGTAGCCTTACCACATATTGGCGGTAGTCTGGGCGCCAGCACCGATGAGGCCACGTGGGTCCTCACCAGCTACCTGGTCTCGAATGCCATCGTGTTGCCGCTCGGCGGTTGGGCCAGCTCCGTCATGGGCCGCCGCAATTTCTTCGTCCTTTGCATCACCGGCTTCACCATCGCCAGTTTTCTGTGCGGCGCCGCTCCCTCGCTGCCCATCCTTCTGCTCTGCCGCGTGTTGCAGGGCGCGTTTGGCGGCGGCTTGCAGCCTATGGCGCAGGCCATCATGGCCGACTCCTTCCCCCCCCACAAGCGCGGCCAGGCCTTTGCCCTCTACGGCCTCGTCGCCGTGCTCGCTCCTTCCATCGGCCCCACGCTGGGCGGCTGGATCACCGACAACTTCTCCTGGCGCTGGATCTTCTTCATCAATATTCCCGTCGGCATTGTCGCCCTCCTTCTGGTAACGCGGCTCGTCGAAGATCCGCCGTGGATCAAGGCCGACCCTTCACGCCTGCGCAACATGGACTACATGGGCCTCTCCTTCCTCGCACTCGCTATGGGCGGTCTGCAAATCATGCTCGACAAAGGCGAAGAGAACGACTGGTTCTCCTCGTCCTTTATCTGCTTCTTCTGTTTTCTCTTCATCTTTGGCATCATCGGCCTCTTCGTGTGGGAGTGGCGCCAGAAGGATCCGCTCATCAACCTGCGCCTCTTCCGCTACAAGAACTTCGCCATCTGTTGCTTCCTCATGTTGATGATGGGCGGCGTGCTGAACGCCAATACCGTGCTGCAACCACAATTCACGCAGCAACTGCTGGGCTACAACGCAACCACTGCGGGCCTTGCCCTCACCGCCGGCGGGGTCACGCTGGTATTCATGATGCCGCTGGCCGGCATTCTCACTGGAAAGATTGCCGCGCGCTGGCTCGCGGCCGTCGGCTTCACCATGATGGTGTTCACCTTCCGCTACGCGGCCGCCGTCACCAACCTGCAGATGAGCTTTGCCGAGGCCTCGTGGCTGCGCGTGGTGCAAATGTTGCCGTTGCCGTTTTGCTTCATCTCCATCACCACATCCGCCTACGTGGGCATGCCGCAGCGGGAGTCCAATCAGGTGGCGGGGCTGATCAACCTCGTCCGCAACATCGGCGGCAGCATCCTGATCGCCATCACCAACGCCCAGGTGACCACGCGCGCCATGTGGCACGAGCAACACCTGCAACAGGCCATGCAGCCGGGCTCCATCGCCTTCGAACAGCACCGGCAGGCGCTTGCGTCGTTCTTCAGCAGTGGAGCTGGCGGGCCGAACGGCGGCGGCATGGCCCTGGCCCAGATCTATAGCCAGTTGAACAATCAGGCGCGCATGCAGGGCTACCAGGACGTCTACATGCAGCTTTCATGGGCGTCGATTGTGCTGATTTTGCTGGCCTTCATGTTGAGCAAGAACCGTCCCGGCACGGGCGCGGGCGGCGGAGCGATGCACTAGATTCAGTTGCGAAGATATTGATTTGCGATCGCGCAGTTCCGCGGCCGGAATCCGATGCCCGCGTCTTGACCCGCTGTCCTGTGTCGTTTTCCATAGCCGTTTCCGAAAGATCGGCCTATAATTCCTTGCAGAATTCAACCGACATCAAGATGCCCGTTCTATGGCATCTGTCGAGGAGACCGTGATGTTGAAGTCATTTCTGCCGATTTTTGCAGTGGCTCTAATCGTCCTCGCTTCTACCGCCAGGCAAGGCAGCAGCGCACAGGAGACCGCGCCGACGCCCGCTCTTGCACCAACACCGGCCGCCGCGCCCCAGCCGGCCGCACCGGTGAAGAATCCCGTCAAACCCACGGCCGAATCCCAAGCCAAGGCGAAGAGCCTGTATCAAATCGACTGCGCCTTGTGCCATGGAGATAACGGCGATGGCAAGACCGATGTGGCCGCCAGCATGAACCTCACCCTTTTCGATTGGACGGATCCCAAGACTCTCGCCGGCCAGGAGGACTGGGAACTGTTCAACGTCATTCGAAACGGCAAGGGTGCGAACATGCCTCCCGAGGGCGTGGGCCGCGCCAGCGACACCGAGGTCTGGAACCTGGTCATCTACATTCGTTCCTTCTCGAAGCCACAGCCGCCGGCGCCGGCGACTCCCGCGAAGTAGGCTTTCTCGCATCCGCTATCATGTTGGAGCGATGGCGACCACGAGAGACTTTCAAAGCAAATGGGCGCTGGTAACCGGAGCCAGTTCGGGGATTGGCGCAGCGCTGGCGCGCGAGCTGGCCGGCCGGGGCGCCAAACTGATCCTGACTGCGCGGAGGCGGGAACGCCTGGAGGCACTGGCGGCTGAACTCAGCGCCAAGGGAACCGAGACGCGCATCATTGTTGCCGACCTGAACGATCCGGCAGCTCCGCAGCAGATCTACGATGCCGCCGAGGGCGCCGGAATTGCCGTCGATATCCTGGTCAACAACGCCGGCCTGGGCCAGTACGGCGCGTTTCACCTCACCCCCGCCGAGCAGGAGGTGGGCCAGGTGCGCGTGAACTGCGAGGCGATGGTGAGGCTGTCGCGCCTGTTCGTGCCCCGCATGGTGGAGCGGCGGCAGGGGTGGGTGCTGATCCTCGCTTCGACGGCCAGCTTTCAGCCAGTCCCGTACCTCACCACCTATGCGGCTACCAAGGCGTTCGCCCGTTTCTTCGCGCTCGGCCTAGCGGCCGAGGTGGCGCGGTTCGGTGTGAAGGTGACCGCACTCTGCCCTGGAACCACGGAGAGTGAATTCTTCGAAGTGGCCCACGCGAGCGCTTTTCGCAACCGCGAACTGCAATCGGCGGAAGATGTCGCACGGCTCGGGCTCGACGCTCTGGCGCGCGGCCAGCGCACCATCGTCCCGAAGAATAGCGGGAAGATTACGGCCTTTCTGGTGCGTTTCCTGCCCGTTGGACTGATCACGCACTTTGTGGAGAAGGCGGCGCGGCCGCCAGCCGAAGCGCCGTCATCCCAGTAGCGTCGGTACGAAGAAATGCTTTAGTCGTTTCTGGCGGCTGAAGTCAGGCTGAACGAGTCAAAGAAGCGGTTCACATCCTCGTCGCTGCGGGCGCTGGAGGCAGGGAATGCGGCGATGAGCATGTAAAGGCGTCTTCCGGCCAGGATCATGCGCGCATTCAAGATGCCGCCGCCCTCGTTGCGACCGGAAAAGTCGCGCGCCGGGAAGCCGTCGCGCTGGGCGCGGGATTCACCGGTAAGGGTAGCCTGGGTCCGGGCCAGGGCGCCGTCCCGGGCCAAATCCAGCGTTCTGTCCGCACCGTCGCGGCTGGCTCGCTCCACCGGGGGGTTGTCGGCCCAGATAACTGCAAAGGTGGTCTGGGAATCGGGATAGGCGTAGATCATGTCCACCCGGTCGACGTTCCCGCGCTCGTCAAAGGCCGGAATCTGCGTTTGCCTCGTGCCGGTCGGCATCTCCACCTTGAAGCCGTCGGGGCTTCGGTCCAGCGCCTGCCATACGATGTGCGCGGGGTGCGGGCCAGAGCTCGGCTGCTCTGAGTTCGCACTTTCCTGGCTGGTTGCGGGATGAACCAGGCCCAGTTCCACGCGGTACCGGTATACGCAAAGCGCAATCGCCCCGATTACGAGGACGACAACGACGAAGCGGACCAACCTCTTCACAACTCAAAGAGTGCCTAATTTGGCCCTATGGTTGCAAGTTGCAACCCTTGTTTTGACTGGAAAGGGTGCCAGACAGGTAAAAAACACCCCTGAACGAGAGGATTTCCACAGCGGGGCCACGCCCGCCCAAAAAATAATCGGAAGGTCGCAACCTTTTCGAGTCTTCCACATCTAAACAGGTAATTAGCAGAGGCTTCCCCATGATGTCCCACCAAAGAAAGGCAACATCTCTCTCTTGAGGGTTCTTCACGAACCTCTTCCCAAGACACCCCCCTGGTTACCCCACCCTAAACTGCCTCTCGAGCGGGCCTACCGGAAGGTAGGCCCATATGCTTTCTAAGGTGAAGTGTTGTTTCCTGACCGGGCGCCAGAGATGTAAAACACGGCCTACAGCAGAACCAGAATAGGTGTACCCGATGGCACGCCCTCTGAGTGGCTTTTTCATCAGGAAAAAGCCACGTTAAAGACTCTTCGTTTGGGCACGTGAATTCTGGTTCTGCTCTAGCCGTAATACCGTTCACTTAACGAATTTTGTGGCATTTTTTGTAGAGGATGTACAGGAGGGCCGCATTGGCGCGAACTGTTGCCGAACTTCCGGCCGGGGCGCGGATCACGGACTATATCAGCATGGCCGTTATCAGCAAGGCTATTCCCGGCCAGGCGATCGGCACGGTATTGGCGCGAGCTACAGCATTTTCGATTCTGCTCTTTACAGAAACCGGGATGCCAAGTGGCTTTTTCCTTGAGAAAAAGCCACATTGCACGATTGATATAATGTCCATAGAAAAAAATTAGGAGCAGATGCTGAAATGTACAAGTTCAAACCAATAAGCGAACGCATGCAGATCATGCATCAGCTGATCCGTGATCGTGTAATCCAGGGCGACTCTGACACTGCTATGATCACGACCCGTTGCTTTCAGGAGAATGAGAATCTCATTCCATATCTTCGCCGTCCTACGGTGTTGAAAGCCATCTGCGAGCAGATGACCGTCCGCGTCGAGGACTTCGAAATGATTGTCGGCAACAGCAGCAAGAACTTTTGCGGCGCCGGATATGCGCCTGATTGGGGCGGCGTCGACCGGATTCCCTCCATGATTGAGTCAGGTCTTTGGACACTCAGAGAAGATGGCCTCTATCACAATCCCGACGAAGAGGAGCTGCGCATGTCGATGGCTCCTGAGGATTATGAGAATCTGGCGTCCATCGGCGGCTACTGGAAAGGCCGCACTTACAACGATATTGCGGCTGCCTGGCAGCCGAAGGGGTATGAAGAGCTCTGCCGCATGCAAGTTTCCGCCACGGTGAAGGGCGCGCCCCTGCTGATGATGCCGTCCGGTCACCTGACTCCGGGCTTTAAGAAAATCGTGAATGTAGGCTACGGCGCTATCCGCCAGCAGGCTCAGGATTGGCTGGATTCTCACGTCAATAACCTGATGGGCGCGGATGTGAACCGCAGCCTGTTCTACACCGGCGTCGTCATTTCCTGTGACGCCGTAACCACTTTGCTGAAGCGCTACGGTGAGAAGTGCCTGGAAAAGGCGGCTTCATGCACCAGGGAAAAGCGCAAGGCTGAATTGGAGTCCATGGCAGACAGCCTGATCTGGATTTCCGAGAATCCTTGCCGCACCTTCCGCGAGGCCTGTCAGGCAGCGATCACGTATCAGTATATTTTGCGTTTGAGTTTTATTGGCGATATCGGATCCTTCGGCCGCTTTGATCAATATACCTGGCCGTTTCTGAAGAAAGATCTGGAAGACGGCCGGTTGACGCCTGAAGAGGCACAGGAGATTGTGGACTGCTTCTTCATGAAGATAAATTCCATGTATGGTGGCGGCACTGGCGAATTGGTTAAGATCATCGGCATCGGCAATACCTATCTCCACACCACCATCGGCGGCGTGGATCCCAAAACCGGCGAGGACGCCAGCAACCCTGTCACCTCCATGGTGCTGGAGAGTCTGGCTCGCTTGAGCCTCCATGATCCCACGATTTCTTTGCGCGTTCACAAGAATACTCCGAACGAGTTGTGGGCTTTGGCTCTGGAAACCTCAACAAAGGTGGGCGGACTGCCGCTGCTCCAGAACGACGATATCATCATCCCCGGTACGATGAAGGAACTGGGGTTTACGCTCGAGGATGCCCGGGATTACGCCATCATAGGTTGTCAGGAGATTACAGGCTCCGGCAACGACTATTCCGCAGCCAATGGCGTGGCTCCCCCCCACGCCTCCATCCACTACAGCAAGTTGCTCGCTATGGCAATCAATGACGGCAAGAATCCCTTCAACGGCGAGCAGTGCTCGATCCATACCGGCTATCTGTATGACATGAAGTCCTTTGACGAGGTCAAAGAAGCATGGCGCAAGCTGGCCGGTTACTTCATCAAAGCCCAGGTTAGCTTGAATAACTACCTGGAGTATCTGGTTCAGTACCACACTCCACACCCGATGCTGTCTATCTCTATAGACGGCTGCATGGAATCCGGCAAGGACTGCACCTGGGGAGGCGCCAAGTACAACTCTTACGGCGGGACAGCAACCGGTCTTGCCACGGTAGCCGACTCTCTGACCGCCATCAAATACATGGTTTTTGACCGGAAACTGTGCACAGCCCGGGAGCTTTATGACGCTGTAATGGCCAATTGGGAGGGCTATGAACCCCTGAGGCAGCAGATCATCAACCAAGTGCCCCATTTCGGGAATGACGACCCCTATGCTGACGAGCAGATGACCTGGGTGACCAACAGTTATTACGACACTTGCAAAGAGTGCTACTCTACCCGCGCCAGAATTTTCAAAGCCGGCCTCTACGGCGCGGCGGACCATGTAGGTCAAGGCTATACTACATGGGCGACACCGGATGGCAGGAAAGCCGGAACACCCATTGCCGATGCTGCCTCTCCGGTTCAGAGCCGCGACACCAACGGTCCCACTGCGGTGTTTCTCTCTTCGCTTTGCTATGACCACAGCAGGTTCATGGACGGCGTGTGCCTGAATATTCGCATCCATCCCACCGCGTTGAGCCGTGACGACGGGATCGTTAAGCTGCGCGACATGGTCAAGGTTTATATGGACCGCGGCGGTGCGGAAGCTCAGTTCAACGTGGTTTCGACCGAGATATTGCGTAAGGCGCAAGAAAATCCTGATGAGTACCGTAATTTAGTGGTACGCATTGCCGGTTACTCAGCCTATTTTGTGGAGCTGACCCGCGACTGCCAGAACGACCTCATTTCCCGCCATGAGAATCGGATATAAGCCCACATTTCCATTTTGAGTCGTAATTCTGAAACCTCCGAGGGAATTGGAACGTGGTCATTGACCAGCCTGCAACAGCGGTTGGTGAAAACCGGCGGACGGCTGATCAAGCATGCCCGCTACTATTGGCTGCTGTTGGCGGAAAGCCATCTGACGCGGCGGCTGTTCGCCAGCATGCTGCGGCGGGCGGAGGCTCTGCCGGTGCCAGCGGGGTAGCCGAAGGGCTGGGAAAATAAATACGGCAGAAAGGGGGAAAGAGACGGAGCTGTGTCTGAAGTATCGGCTGCGCGAGTGGAACATGCGGGGTCCGAAGTATTTTCCTGCAAAGTGACCAATTTCGAACGGACATGCGGTGCCCAGGAGGCGTTTGATAACCCAACGGGACACCAGATACCGAAACTCAAGTATCGTGTAGGGCTTCTGGAAGTCAAAACGGAAATTCCAGTTGATTTCCTTTCGCCTTCGATTTGGACGACTGCATCGACCAATTCTCCGAATAGCCAACGGCGAAAGAATCAATGAGCGGCCAGATTTCTCACCATTAACACAAACCAGAGGGAAGCTACTTTGCCATCGACGTACCTTGAGGTAACGCGAAGACGTAGAAACCCTTTTATCTGGAATCCCCGTTTTGGCGGTCCCATCCTTGGCACGCTGCTCTGGCAGGTGCTTCTCCCGGCGGCTCTTCGCCCCCAGGTGCCGATCCCGGTCACTGTTGAAGACCCATCCGACGCGGCCCTCGCCGGCGCAACCGTTTCCGACGCATCCAATCACATCCTCGGCCGCACCAATGCATCTGGCGCGCTCGCCGTCACCTGCTCCGTGCCCTGCCTCATCACCATCTCTGCGCCCGGCTTCGCTCCGCAAACGCTCACGATCACCGCGCCCATCACCATTCACCTCCAGCCTGCAGCCAGCGCCGAGCAAGTTACCGTCACCGCCTATCGCGCTCCGCTGGGCGATCTCGAAACTCCCGCTACCACTCGCGTCCTCAATCAGCGCGCACTCTCCACCACCGCCGCTATCACACTCGACGATCAACTCCGCCAGCTTCCCGGCGTCCAGCTCTTCCGCCGCTCTCCTTCGCTCGTCGCCAATCCCTCATCGCAGGGCATCAGTCTGCGCGGCTTGGGTTCCACCTCCGCCTCGCGCACCCTCGTCACCGAAGACGATGTTCCCCTCAACAATTCGCTCGGCGGCTGGATTAACTGGCAGGAGCAGCCCGCTCTTTCCATTCGCGACATCGAACTCGTCCGCGGCGGAGCCAGCGATCTCTACGGCTCCAGCGCCATCGGTGGCGTTATCAATGTCGTTCCCGTGCGCCCCGCCAGCAATTCCGCCGAGCTTACATCCGCCTACGGTGCTGAAGGGACTTACGATTCCAGCGTGCTCGCGCAATCGAAACTCGACCCCTGGGGGCTTCTCGCCGCTGCGGGCGTGCTCGGCACTGACGGCTACATTCAGGAGTCGCCCTATCAGCGCGGCCCCGTCGACCATGCGAGCAACGTCCACAGCCAGAATGCGCTCGTCTCTGCCGAACACGATCAGGGCCCGCTCCGTCTCTTCGCGCGCTCAAGCGCCTTCAACGATCTGCGCCACAACGGCACGCCTTACCAGTTCAATGCGACGCGTCTCTTCCGCTACGCCACCGGCGGCGACTGGACCAATGCGCATAGCGACGCCCTCGCTCTCCGCCTCTATGGCTCCGACGAGCGCTACCGCCAGACCTTCTCCAGCATTTCGAACTCACCCAACGCCGCCAATCCCGAGTGCTCCTACCGCTGCGGTGAAACTCCCACCCGCTACTCCTACGTGCCCACCAACGAGCTCGGCGCTGCCGCTCACTGGAGCCAGCCTCTCCACGCCGGTCTGCTCTTCCTTGCCGGAGCAGACTCGCACGACGTTCGCGTCTGGGATCTCGAGCAAACCTTCGGCTCCTCCGCCGCGCTCACCAATCTCCACGATCATCAGCGCGATTCCGGCGCCTACGCTGAGTTCATGGCCACGCTGCGCGCATGGACCTTCATCGCCTCCGCTCGCTACGACTGGTACCAGAACTTCGACGGCCACACCGCCACTTGGAACGGCGCCTCCTGGCTCCCCGGCGCCGCGCAGCCCACGCAGCAGTCGCAAACTCTCTTCGATCCGCGCCTCGGCCTCTCGCGCAAACTCGGCGAGCACTGGGCTCTCTCCGCGTCCGGCTTTCGCGCCTTCCGCCAGCCCACGCCCAACGAGCTCTACCGCTCCACGCAGGTCGGCAACGAACTCACGCTCCCCAACGACAATCTACTCAGCGAGCGCGCTTCCGGCTGGGAAGCCGGCCTTGCCTCCCAACGCGCGTGGGGAGTCATTCGCGCCAGCTACTTCCTCACCCAAGTCAACCGACCCATCACTGCCTTCACCACCAATCCCAATTCATCGCCCATTCTCCTCAGGCGCGAGAACCTCGGCCAAATCGAAAGCCGCGGCGTCTCGCTCGACTATGAACTATCGCCTCTCCACTGGCTCAAGCTCGACGGCGGCTATCAATACGCCCATGCCGTCGTCTCGCGTGGCGCGCTCGACTACGGCAAGTGGATCCCTGAGGTCGCCCGCAACCTCGCCACACTCAATCTCCGCGCATCGCGCCCGCGACTCGGCACGCTCAGCCTTCAGAGCCGCTCGAGCGGCCGAATGTTCGACGACGACGCCAATACCTATCTGCTCGCCGGCTACTTCCGCCTCGACGCTTACGCATTGCACGCGTTTCACTCGCGCCCCCTCGAAATCGATCTCTTCGCCGCCGGCGAAAACCTCACCGGCCAATCCATCGAAGTTTCCAAAACTCCCACGACCACGCTTGGCCAGCCCCGCGGCGCTCGCATCGGCTTCAACCTCCGCCTCGATCCCGTCACGCAATAGCGATATCGCTTTAATGCGTTCCATAGCAGAAAAATTTGAGTAGATCTTTTCTGTTAGCTGCCGCCCGTGCTGCGCTGAAGAACTACCCGGGCTATAGCAAAACCATGGATGCTGTAACCCGAAGCCGCTGCACTTAAGTCGCCGCGACCCCAAGGAGCGGCGACCTTCAATAAAAGCTGAATAGGGCACACCTTCTCTGGTTTTGCCGTAAGGCGTGCAATCTGTCCCCGGGTTTTCAACCGCATTCGGGAATCGAAGCGAACGGAAAGCGGGGCATAAGAACTTGATTTGCCAATAGGCTTGTAGGAATCCCCCTACACAAATCTGGCTGGAACTTCTACATAATCACCGGAATCTTCTGATAGCCGGGCGGTTCCCTTTGTGCGATGCTTGATTCACCTAGCAGAGGCTTCCCCGATGATTTCCTGCCAACGGAAGGTCACTCTCTCTTGAGGGTTCTTTAAGAACCTCCTCCCAATCACCCCCCTGGTACCCCCTCCCTAAATTGCCTCTCAAGCGGGCCTACCGGAAGGTAGGCCCATATGCATTTCAATGCGAATTGCCCTCTTGTCTGCTGACTGATTGGGTATACCGATAAAATCAGGGTGCGATGCGGTCTTCATCCGGCCTCAAACAGTCTTCTTTTCCAGCCCTCAAGGCGATCGATGCCCGGTTTGTTGCGGCAGGGCTGGTCCGAAGCCTGCGCGGCAAGGCGTCGAAGAGCCCTCGTTCCGAACGCTTTGAACGCGCGGAGCCGGAAAACCTGACGAATCCAGCGCCGGTTCCTTCTCGCTCCGCCAACGGTGTGGAGTGGCTTCCGGTTCCGGGGTGGGATTTTCCCTGGCTTTGGTCAGGCTTTAGTACCCGCAAGGGTGGGCTGAGCCGGGCGTATTGCGTTGAGGGTGCGCCGGGCGAACTCAATCTGGGATTTACTGCTGCCGATAACCAGGAGACCGTTCTGGGCAACCGCCGTCTGCTGGCTCAAGCCGTCACCGGCGATGCCGCAACGCCGATCATCGCCCTGCGCCAGTTCCATTCCAATCTCCTCGCTTGTGCCACCGCGGCCGACGCAGCCCGCAAGCTTCCCCGTAAAGCCGATGGGCAGATGACCGACGAACCGGGCCTGCTGCTCGCCATTCAGACCGCCGATTGCATCCCGGTTTTGGTAGCCGACCGCAAGCGCCGCGCGGTAGCGGCATTCCACGCCGGCTGGCGCGGAACCGTGAAACGCATTGTCGAAGGCGGCATTGGCCGTATGCGGCTCGCCTTCGGTTCCCGCCCTGAAGATCTCGTCGCCGCCATCGGTCCCGGCATCGGCGCCTGCTGTTACGCCGTCGGCGAGGAGGTGCTTTCGGAGTTCGAATCACAATTCTCCTACGCGCGCGCACTCTTTCGCGAGGTTTTTTCTTCCGATCCGGTCAAGGCTAAATATCCCATGCTCTTTCTGACCCAACGGGCGCCGGGGCACTTGGCCCTGCGTCCCAGCCTGCACCTGGATCTGATCGAGGCCAATCGCCGGCAGCTACTGGCCGCCGGACTCAAGCCCGGATCGATTCAGGTTGTGGGAGGTTGCACGCAGTGCCACACAGAGCTGTTCTTTTCGCATCGGGCCTCGCACGGGCACGCGGGGCGGATCATGGCGGTGATTGGCATTCGTGGAGCGCAGGCGGGCCGGTCCTGCCGGCCATAAATTGAAGCGGAGCTCGCTTTACGAAACCTTGGAAGCCTCGTCCGGGTTGACCAGATCGCGCAGTTCCTTCGAGGGCTTGAAGTAGGGGACTTTCTTGGCGGGAACTTCGACGCGCGCGCCGGTCTTGGGGTTACGGCCAATGCGGGGATTGCGCTGGCGGATACGAAACGAACCGAAGCCCCGAATCTCGATCTTATCGCCGCTTTGCAGGGCGCCGATGACGGAGCCGAAGATGGTTTCAACGATCACTTCTCCGTCGCGCCGGGTCAAGTCTCCCAAGCTGGTTACCTTTTCTACCAGGTCTGCTTTTGTCATGTCCCTGAAACCTCCGCACTTAGCATAAACGGATTTTGACGGGCCGCACGCGAAAAAGCAAGCCCCCTGTGGGAATTTATCCTTTACGCATCAGCAAGTTGGCCGGTTGCCATCCCATGATTACTATACATTTCCTGGACCGGTTTAGGGCAGCCGCTCGCCCGGTCCCGTGGAGAAAGTGCCTTAGCTGACGGCAAAGGTGCGCCAGTGCGGAATCTCGTGAAGGGAGCCCGAACTGTTTCCGGGCGTTCCGGCTCTTCTTGATCGTCGCGCCGTGGGGCGCCGCCCATGGGGTACAGTTATCGTGGGCACTTCGAAACATCATGGGCTACCCGCAATACAGCATCGTCATTCCTGCCTACAACGAGAGCGCGCGGATCTTGGGCGCTCTCGAAGCGGTCACACTCTGCATCCGCGAGCGCGGCTGGCTCGCTGAAGTGATCGCGGTTGACGATGGCTCGCGCGACCAAACCGCCGCCATAGTCCGCGCCTTCGCTGTCGACGCCCCCGAGGTGCGGCTTCTTCAGAATCCCGGTAACCGCGGCAAGGGGTACAGCGTGCGCCATGGCATTTTGCAGGCCCTCGGCGAAGTGGTCATGTTCACCGATGCCGATCTGTCGGCGCCCATCGAGGAGGCGGAGCGCTTGTTTGCCGCGATTGCCGCCGGCGCCGACATCGCCATCGGCTCGCGCTGGCTTGAGCGCACACGCCAAACGATTCGCCAGCCCCTTTACCGGCAGTTTTTCGGGCGCTGCTTCAACGGCGTTACCCGCGCCGTGATGCGGCTGCCCTACGCTGACACGCAGTGCGGCTTTAAGGCCTTTACGCGCGCCGCCGCGCAGACCATCTTTCAGCTCCAGACTATCGAGCGCTGGGGCTTCGATCCCGAGATTCTCTTTATTGCCCTCAAACGCGGCTACCGCATCGTAGAGGTGCCCGTGAGCTGGGCCCACGACGAGCGCACGCGAATGAGCTACCTGAAAGATGGCGCGAGAATGCTTCAGGACATCGCCATCGTCCGCTGGAATGCCCTCCTCGGCCGCTACTCGAAGCAAGTGGAGCGGATTCGTCGCGAGGGCCTGGTCAAGTAGCGCTCGGGCCCGGTTGCGCTAGAACATTTTCGGAATGACTGTAGACCGAAAGCACGCCCTTCAAGTGGCTTTTTCCCCAAGAAAAAGCCACTTTGCACGCCTCTTGAAAAGTCTACATTGATTCCGAAAATGCCGTAAACCCATCCCGGAGCCCCTTGGGTCTTCTACAAAGCTTCCAACGTCCTCCTGAATAGGCGCCGGTGTGCAATTCCGCGCTGGGATAAAATTGAATGTTGGGAGAGACGCTCGCATGATAAGAAAACTGGGGTTCGCGATTCTGTTTTTCGCGCTTGGTTCCGTGGCTGCTTTGGCCGCGGACTTCAACGGGAAGTGGACTGCCGAATTCAACACGCAGATCGGCGTGCAAAAGTACACCTACGATTTTCATGTAGATGGTTCGACGCTGACCGGAACAGCCGCCAATGAACAGGGATCGTCGCAGATTCAGGAAGGCAAGATCGATGGGGATAACATCACGTTCGTCGAGAATCTGAACTTCGGCGGCAATTCCATCCGCATCGTCTATACGGGCAAGATCGACGGAGACGAGATCAAATTCACCCGCAAAGTAGGCGACTTCGCCACCGAAGATCTGGTGGCAAAACGCGTGAAGTAACGTCGCGATGCGAGGCTCTGTTACGTCATTCGCCCGGAATCCGAAAGCCGGGGGATTCCTCAGCTTTCAGTGCGCGATGAGTGCGAGGGTGAGTCGCGCCAGAGATTTATCGCCAAGGTGTTTTCAAGCCCAACTGAACCCGCTTCGCTGCAGCGGCAAGGTCCGTATGCGCTTTCCGGTTGCGGCGAAGATGGCGTTGCTTACCGCCGGCAAGGTCGGTGGCAGCGTCGGCTCACCCAGGCCCGTCGGTGCGTACTCGGTCTTGCGCCAATACACCTCAATCTTCGGCGCTTGCTTCATGCGCATCACCGGGTGGTTATGGAAGTTGGACTGCTGGATCTTGCCGTCCACCAGCGTGATCTCCTGCCCCATGTGGCTCATCCCCTCGATGATGCCGCCGAAGGCGAGGCTCTCGGCCGCCGCAGGGTTGATGATCTGGCTGCCGATATCCCCCGCAGCCCAGATCTGGTGCACCGTCACACTGTTCTGGGCGTCAACGCTGACATCGGCAACCGTGGCGAAGTAACCCAAATGGCAGAACCAGGCAGCGATCCCCATCCCGCGCCCAGGCGTTTTGCTGCGATGAGCCCAGCCTGACTTTTCCGCTACCAGCTCCAGCACGCCTTTGTACCGCTCCGGAATGAGAACGGCTTGTCCCGTTGGCTCGTGGTCACCCACGGCGTCGTGCTCTCCCGCGGACCATGGCGCTTGCTTGTTGCTAAGCAGGTCGAGCTGGAAATCGAGCGGATCGCGTTCGGCAGCATGAGCCAACTCGTCAAGGAAGGACTGCGCCACCCAGCAGTAAGCGTTGTCGCCAGGGGCGCGGAGGGCTCCGGTACGGAGCATGAGCGGCTGCGCGGAGGTGTAAAGAGCGT
>Ga0326728_10009500_pt1 | contig 23390 bp, 10 predicted proteins | sample MB3enrmetagenome_FD_207602 | JGI IMG/M metagenome (GOLD analysis project Ga0326728, IMG submission 207602) | Lab enriched peat soil microbial communities from McLean, Ithaca, NY, United States - MB31MN | ecosystem: Environmental > Terrestrial > Soil > Wetlands > Peat | place: USA: New York... | reverse complement strand
CCATTTCAGCAACATCGGTAAAAGTTCCATCGTGGTTATTGTGGAAGAGCGCGGCATGGGGTGGAGTGCGCTTGCCGCTAATTGCGTCGAAGGTCGATCCATTTACCAGGTAGATGTCGAGCCAGCCGTCGTTGTCGTAATCAATCAAGCCGACGCCGGAGCCATCGGTCTCGAGGATGTACTTCTTCTGGGGCGTGCCCATCTCATGGCGCCAGCCGGAGAGCCCGGCGGCCTTGGTAACGTCATCGAAGACTACGGTGCCTTTGTCAACAAATCCGCCAGCAGTGATGGGTCGCTTGTGTTCGTCATAAACGGGAGCGAACACGCCAGCCGAGGCTATGCCTCCGGCCATGCCGCCTTGTACTGGTTGCACAGGCTGTTGAGTCTGGCCCGACGCACACACAGCTAGGCGGATCAACAATGCGCTAGAGATTAAACCACGAACATGCAAGAGAACTTCTCCATCCGGTTTTCTCCACGACCGTCTCTGAACCGCATCATAACGGCAGACAGATTCGTCAATGCGGAATTTTTCCGGCAGGTTACCAAGTATAGGTCGCGATGATATGCGGCGGACCGGCCACCGAATCAGTCACGGTGGTTTCCAGCAGTATTTCAAGATTGCGGTCTTGCCAGTCAGCGGGAACGCCAGCGAGCCCTTCTTCCAGATAGCGCGAAGAAGAAACGAACTCGCCGGCGGCTTGTGTTCCCCGGGGCCCAATCCCCGCCACCGTGACCGTAAACTGACCGGTTTTCGAGTCGATCAGACGGCCGACAATCGCGAAGTCTTCCACTGTCTCGCCATGGGGCCCGAGCCGTGTGGTCCAGACTCTTCCGCCCGGAACCTGCTCCCGGATCATGTATTGCCCTTGATCCCAATGGAAAGCGAAGTGCAAGTTCGAGACCAGTTGCATGGTCCACCTGCTATCAAAACCGCCAATTACGACCGCTGGAGAATTGCGAAGATCTTCATATGTGGCGGCCGCGCCGATTCGCAATTGGCTCGGCTTGTCGAGCCTTCCAAAGAGGCCCGATAATGCGACCGCGACAGAGGCATCGGCAGCAGGAACAATTTCGGGCGAGACAGCAGCGACGCCGCCGGTGGCCTTTTCATCCGGGTCGACAGGGAGCGAAGGTTCGACGCCTCCGACCTCGGTTGGAGAGGTACCGGAATGAGTTTGCGAAAAAAGCAGGTAGACATCGTCGGACGAATGGTTAAAGGCGTTGGCTAGGCAAATAAGAATGGGCTGATGACTTGCAATGGCAGGGCCCCAAAACCGCTCGAGTGCAGTCTTCGGATCCATAAGGCGAAGCGATGAGTTAATGAGAGTTCTGCCTACGAAAGCGGCGAGTATCCCGACCGCCAACAGGGAAGCTACCTTGAGGCGCGGCTTCCAACGCGAAGCGGGCGTCGCATCCGGAGGCACCGGTTGAGGTTGGGCCTCGCGAGCCGCAGCCGCAGGTCCCCGATGAAACACCGGTGAGTAAGAACCCACAGGCAATTCGATGCGCAGCCGAGACGATTGCGGCACCTCTCGGTAGTACTGTTCGAGGCGCCGGCGCACTTCGCCAGCCTGAACCCGCACCACAGGATCCTCGCCCGTGGCATATCCGGGTGGACGCTTAAATACTTCCGTTCCGATGGTGCGTTCTTTGAGCAGCTCGGTGTGACCGTCGAGCTTGCTTAGAACCACGTAGCGAAGAAACTGCTTGCAACGGTCGGCGCTTTTGAAGTGCCGGCTGAATAGGATGCCGTCCAACTCCTCGAGCACACTCCGGCGGTCGCTTTGCCCTTTTTGAATCGGATTCCGATCGGCCTCGCTGCTATTCAGCGAATCGAGAGCTGACTTCATGCAATTACCTGCCGTCCCAAATTCTCAACCGTCAAGGTCGTCAACGGCCGAGCAACGATGAGCGCACTCTCCACCGTAATATGACCGCGACTATCCAGCTTCGTTTCCGCTGGGAGCGCTGTTGTAATCGTTTTCGAACGCCTTTAACTAGACAATCTTGGAACCCTCTTGTCAAGGCACTTGAACCACCTGAATTCAGGCCGATTTTTCTTCGCGACTTGAATTAAGTTCTGACGGAAATTGACTTTTTGAGAACTCGAAAAGCCGCAAAGCCAATTAGTCTTCTACCCAGGTTTGACACAGAAAGTCCACCCAGAGGAAAGCAACCGGCTTTGAAGAAACATCCTGATTCCGGATCCCGCGGCCATTTCTTCTCATAGAAACCCAGCATCCGTGACAGAGGCTCTGCGATCGCAAGTCATTGTTGCAAAGCGAGTTGCCGAAGAACTACACCGTAAAAATACCGTGTGTTACTTGCGCGCCGCGTGATCTGCAATCAAACTTCGACCCGATCCGGTACTCAACCTTTCGATGGAGTCGGAAAGGGACTTTTCGAATTCAAGTTCTTGGCCTCAAGGGAGGTTGGAGACCGGAAAAGGAGATTTCCAGGCCAAGAGAAGCAAGTGCTTCCCTCGTGAAAGAGGGGGGAACCAACAGTTGGCGCGAGACGGGTTCGCGACTCCACCGCTCTCGGAAAGGTTCAGTTTGTCGCCGCCCCGAGGGATCAAGGTCTAAAGGGTTGGTATTTCAGGTGGCAAGCTGAGTCCGCCAAAGTGAGACAAGGGGCTAAGGAGCAAGTTAGGTGCTAGAAACCTTCGTTCGTAGAGGCGTCGTTGTTGTCGCGTCGGCGTCTCTTTTGTTTGGATGCCGGCCTGTTTGGGGAGCGGACACGCAGATTGTCTTGTCGCGCCAAGACAGGATTGTGGTCTTGGAGCCGTACGCTCCCAATATCATTCGTATCACCTTGAGCTCGGAGAAGACTGCAGCCCTCGGAGTCGCCGGCTATGGATTCGTGGGCACGCCATCAATCACTGGCTGGACCCACGAACAGGATTCTGGTGGATACGACGTCATTCGCTCGGGGCGAATGGTCATCCGTGTTGCCCCGCAGAATCTGCCGCCGCCTCACCCAATGCGGCTTGATGAGTTGAATCAGTCGCTGAGAGAGCACTATTTCGGCGGTGGTCCCCGAAGGAACGTGCCGTACGACGACACGATCTCCATCACATCGGCATCGGGAAAACCGCTTCTGACGATGAGGAACTGGTCTATGGTGCCAAACCAGCCGACAGCGTCCTCCGGAGGCGCGGAAAGCGGACAAAAGGCCGATCCCGGCTATCGCGTTTCTGCCGTCTTCGACTCGCCAGCCGGCGAGCACTACTATGGGCTGGGCCAACACCAACAGGGTTTTCTTGATCTCCGCGACCACCGTATTCGGTGTTGGCATGATTACGAAGAGATTGGTGGAGAGACTGTCTGCGTTCCGTTCATGGTGTCGAGCCGGGACTACGGCCTGATCTGGGACAACCCCTCGAAAACCACAATCGACCTCGGTTTCAACCTGCAGAACGTGTGGTCATCCGCAGTGGGAGACCGTGTTTCGTTTTTTGTGATCGCAGGCGACAACAGCGACGAGATCTACGAGGGCTATCGCCAGCTCACCGGCGTCACGCATATGTTGCCGAAGGCCATATACGGCTACATCCAGAGTAAGGCAATCTATCCCACGCAGGACCAATTGATGGCTGTAGCGAAGGGATATCGCGATCGCGACCTGCCGCTCGATGTGCTCGTGGTGGACTTCTTGAACATGACGAAACAGGGTGAGTTGGATCTCGACCCGGCTCGATGGCCCGATCCAGCTTCAATGAACAAACAGCTTCATTCAATAGGCATCAAAACATTGCTAAGCGTGTGGCCGCATTTCGCTCCCGGCACGCGGTATTACGACATGCTCCGCGAAAAGGGTTGGCTCATCCACACCCCGGACGGTGCTCCGGACTTCGGCGGCTTTAAGGACGTAATCGGCCCCAACATCGACACAACCAACCCTGACGCGGCTAGGTGGTGGTGGGAGTCGATCCGGGATCGCTATGTGAAGCCATATGGCTTTGACTACCTCTGGCTCGACGAAACCGAGCCAGATATCGATCCGGCCAAGGACGTTTTTTATGTCGGATCAGGCACCCGCTATTACAATGTCTATCCCTTGTTCCACACAGCTTCGGTTTACGAAGGGTTCCGGCGCGATTTCGGGGATAGCAGGCGGGTGATGATTCTCGCCCGTGCTGCGTATCTTGGGGCGCAACGAAACGGCACGGTCTTTTGGTCGAGCGATATCAGATCTACATGGGACATGTTGAAGCGTTCAATTCCAGCGGGATTGGATTTCACGGCCTCAGGAATGCCGTATTGGGACACGGATATCGCGGGCTTCTTCTCGCCGTTGATCCCCTCTACCTACCATGCGGCTCATACACCATTAGTTGACCCGTCAGACGCGCAAGGAAACGTCGACAATTACGAAGATTATCCTGAGCTCTTTGTGCGCTGGTTCGAGTGGGGAGTATTCCAGCCTGTAATGCGAGCCCACGGAGAACGAGAACACAACGAGGTTTGGGCATACGGCAGACAGGCTGAATCCATCCTCGACAAGTATCTGCGTCTTCGCTATCAACTGATCCCGTATATCTACTCCCTTGGTTATCACACCTACCAGACAGGCGCGCCGTATACACGCGCGCTATTCATGGATTATCCAGATGACCCGAATGTGGCGGGCATCGGCGACGAGTACATGTTCGGGCCCGCATTTCTTGTAGCACCAGTGACTGATCAAGGGGCGACGAGCCGAAAGGTTTATCTGCCCGCCGGAACCGACTGGTACAACTACTGGACAAATGAACGGTTGAAAGGCGGCCAGACCGTCGAAGCATCTGCGCCGATCGATACCATTCCGCTCTTTGTCCGTGCAGGATCGATCGTTCCGCTTGGAAGCGATGTCCTGAGCACAGACAATCCGCAAACAATTCTTCATGTGCTTGTTTATCCGGGCTCCGATGGCGATTTCACCATTTACAGCGACGACGGAAAGACCTACGCATACGAGAATGGAAACTCTCAGATCACACACTTGCGCTGGAATGATTCGGCCGGGCAGCTAACGCACGAAGGGGCCGAGGCCTGGACCGGATCCGACGTGAGCATTGTCAAAATCGTGGGGCGCTGAGCGGTCCCCATCGCGAAGGGCCCTGGCACTTAACGCTGTCAAACTCAAACGGACCGAATGTTGAATAAGGAGACCAGCATGAAACTTTGGACACGCATCACGATCCTCCTATTGCTCATGTTCGGCTTGGGAGGAGCAAAGATTCTCGCTCAGTTCTCAAGCGGTATTGAGGGCATCGTGCACGACACGACAGGGGCTGTCGTTGCGAAAGCGAGAGTCACCGTCACCGACACGCGTTTGGGAGTTTCGAAAGTTGTCTACTCGGGACAAGACGGCTACTTTCGTGTCGACGGCATTGCTGCATCCACCTACACCGTCGAGATTCAAATGGCCGGCTTCCAAACCTGGACGCAAAATGGGCTAACCCTGCAAATCGATGAGATTCGTACCATCACACCCGAACTGAAGGTAGGTGCGGTTTCGACGAATATCGAGGTTTCCGCAGCGGCGGCGGCGATTGATCTTGTCACTCCAACCACAGGGTCGATTATCTCCAACGTGACTCTGGCGGAAACGCCATTGACCGGGCAGAACGTCTACGGCCTCGCGTCGCTCACGCCCGGCATGACCGGCGGCGGCGTCACTACGGCCGGCAACGACAACTACACAAACGAATACGCCATCAATCTCAACGCCGCGGGCCTCCGCCAGGAGGAGAACGGCTACCAGATCGACGACGGCTACACCAACACGCCATCCCGTGGAGGTGGCACATCTATCTCTCCCAATCCCGAGATTGTTCAGTCGATGGACGTTCGCACCAACGACTTCGACGCCCAGAAAGGAAGGAACGGCGGCAGCGCGGTCGACGTCTACACCATCTCCGGTTCCAACCAGTTCCACGGGAACATCGACTGGTACTTCACCAACAACGATCTCTCCGCGACCACTCATTTTGAGAGTTCGGTTCCGACTTTCAAGCGCAACGAGATGGGCGCCACCTTGGGCGGACCGGTTTTCAAGAACAAGCTCTTCTGGTTCGGGGCCATCGATGTGCTGCGCGAAAGCTCCCCCAGCAGCTACACGGCCACGGTGGAGACCCAGGCCTTCGTCAATTGGGCCAAAACTTACGAACCCAACACAGTAGGCTACAAGTTCCTCACTATGGCGCCTCCGGCGACATACCCCACCACGGGTCTGGTTCCGTATAGCACCTATATTTTGCCTTCGAACCAGGGAGGCACCCCGGGCTATTTCCCGCCTCCGACAGGCGCGGCACTCACCGCTCTTGAGGGCATTAATATCATCGGCACTATCCCGGTAAGCTTCAGCGCGCCCAAAGACGGGTACCAGTGGAGCTTCCGCGTAGACGACTATCTCGGCAAAAACGACCGCATCTATGTGGATGCCATCCGCACCTATTACTCGGGCCCGGGAGGTGGAACCCGCCCGGCGAGTGTCCAGGGCAACGGCAACAGCTCCGATTTCGTCAACATCAACTGGACCCACACCTTTAATTCGCACCTCTTCAATCAAACCGGAGCCAATGTCATCCGGCCGTACGGAGCGAACCTGACACAAGCCGCAACAGAAGGGATTCCGTACGTCAACGTCAACAACCTGGCGGGATTCGGGTCATGGGCGCCGGGCAACTTCTCGCAGACCACCTATAGTTGGCGCGATGTGATGACGGCAACCATCAAGACGCACACCCTGAAGTTCGGAGCCGACCTGTTCAACACGCGTGAGGTGGACCACCAACAAGGCGCCTTTACCCGTCCAACGTTCAACTACCGCAACCTCATCGATCTCATTCAGGATGAACCGGTCTATCAATCGGGTCCGGACGTGAACCTGCAAAACCACCAGCAGGCGCCCTACGACCGCATCTATCGCGACTTCCTCCAGGGATATTACCTCCAGGATGATTGGAAGCTGACGCCGCGGTTCACCCTGAACCTGGGCGTCCGCTACGACGGGATGGTTAACTTCTTCAGCATTTACAGTCCCACGTTGTCCAGATTCAACCTTGGCACCGGTTCCACCTGGAACGCTAGAGTCGCTTCCGGCACTGCCACCCTGGCCGGCACCCACGACGTCCTCAACCACAATATCGGGGGATTCACGCCGCGCGTCGGCTTCTCCTGGGATGTCTTTGGCACCGGCAAGACGGCCGTACGCGGCGGCTTTGGAATGTTCGAGGACCAGCCACCCTATCTGCACATCACGGACTCGACCGCTGGAAACCTGCCCAACTACTTCCAGCCGGTCGACGACGTTACTGCTGGCGGGCCTATTCCCACGCCCTTCATCTGCACTCCGGTCGGGGCCTGGGATGTGAGCTGCCCGGTTTTGAACACCAGCAACGCCACGCTCAACTCCAGCGGCGGCCTCCTCATCAATGGAGTCATTTCGCGAGCGGGCATTGGCGGTTACGATCCCAACTTCAAGATGCAGCAAGTTGAAGCATGGACGCTGAGCGTGCAGCAGCAACTTCAGAACAACCTGATTGTGGAGCTGAACTACTCAGGCACCGAAGCGCACCACCTGATGGTCTTCCAAAACGACGCCAACCGCTTTGCCGGCGACCTGATCCAAAATAACAACCAGCTGAAGCGGCTTAACCCCAACTTCGCCGCAACCTCGTGGGCTAGCTCCGACGGCAACTCCTTCGGAAACTTTGGTTCCGCGGAGGTTATACGGTCGTTTACCCACGGCCTGGCCTTCCGGGGCATCTACACCTATGGAAAGGCTCTGGACGAGATCAGCAATGCTCAATCGCTCGACAGCGGTTCCATCACCACCACAACCGACTTCTATGTGAACAACGCTCTACATGCGCAGCGCGGGCGCGCCGACTTCGACATCCGGCAGAGTTTCCTGGCCGACGGTACCTGGGACGTTCCCAAAGACTATTCCAGCGCCGTGCTCAGGAACATTCTCGGCGGATGGCAATTCGGCGGCAAGTGGGTCGGTGAAACCGGATTGCCCTTCACCGTCACCAACAGCTCGGGCTTTGCGCCGGTTTGCAGCGGCGGCGCGGCTCTCGTGAACAACCAATGCCCAGCCGGCACCACGATCGTCGGCAACAACGGCGGCGACTACAACGCCGACGGTTATAACACCAAGCTACCCAACGTGCCTTCCTTTGGCGCGCACCTGAGCGGCCAATCAAAGAGCAAGTTCCTAAACGGAATCTTCACGGCATCGCAATTCCCGGCGCCGGCTCTCGGGGTGGAAGGAGACCTTGGCCGTAACACTTACGACCAGCCCGGATACAAGGACTTCGACTTCACCTTCGAGAAATACTTCGGTCTCCCGTGGTTCTTCTCGGAAAGGCTGAAGATCGAGGCCAAGGGCGAAGTCTTCAATCTGTTTAACCGCACCAACCTCTTAGGTGTCGACTCGGGCATGGCCGACAGTTCGTTCGGTAAGTCCACCAATCAGTTGCCGCCGCGCAGCTTGCAGCTCCACCTGCGCGCCAGCTTCTAACCGTTCCGCGGGAGGGCCGGCGGGTAGTCCGCCGGCCTTTCCGGCGCAGCGAGTCCTAACAGCCATTGGCCACTCCCATCAAAGCAGTCTTGTGCAGGGGGCCGTATGGCGAAAGTGGAAGCCACTCAAAGGCTTCTCCTCCTATCTGCCAGTTGTGCGAACGAACTACGTGCACAGCTGGCCTCTTTGTGTTTGGTGAGCGGTGGCTTATTGATCGCCAGGGTAGTCGACCCCTCGAGGCCTGTCAGAGCCTGGACGAGACTGAAAGGCAAGCAGCGAGGGGCGCAGAGAATCGCTGGTAAGCGTTCTGCTGCCGTCGGACGGCGGCAAAGCTGCTGGAAGAACAGCGACATTCCGATGAAGACTCGTGCTGGGGAGAGTTCGAGCCTCTGGCGTAAGGCCATGATGGGTCAAGCATGAAGGATCCAGAAGTGACAAAATGCTCGCGGCGAAGATTCCTCGCGCTCGGTCTCTCGGCTATGGCTACTCGGTCCGTGGCCGGTTCCCAGAGCGGGACTGGCCCACTACATTCCTATCCCGGCGAGTGGAAGTCGCGCGGCCCGGCGCCTTGTCCGATTCCGCGGTCACAGAAGTTTCGAGGCCTCTACTTTACAGGCCGCCATCAGGAGTATGCCGACGCAGACACATGGTATCCCTCATGGGCGAGTGACGATGTGCAATACTCTTCGTTCGCGGATGGTTACGTCCTCGACGCTGCCGGGAACAAGGTCGCGGCCGCCTGCGATCAGGGATTCAACGCCACAACCGGATTTGCGAAGATCGTCGGCGACGATCCGTTGCAGCTCGAAGTCACAGCGCTGGGGAACTGGAAATCCTCAGGAATGCCTTATGGGGGCCGCTACCCGTGCGCTAATACCGTGGTTAATGGGGTTTGGTACTACGGCACCTACTGCTGCGACATCAACTATCGCAAGACCAGGGACGTCGTATACAACTGGGCATGGCTTGGTCCGTTTCTGGGTTGCCGCTATTCCCGCGATTTGGGCAAGACTTGGGTTGATAGCCCTTGCACGGCCTGGGCTCCGCTGTTCTCGCAGGATATTCACGGCGCGGCGATGAAGCTCCACGCTTTGGAGCACACAAAGAAGGAGTTCAACGGAGATAGTCCGGGCAGCGACATCGGCTCGCTGATTCCAAACGTCGGCCTTCCGCAGCTTGGGGTGATGCACTTTGTGGATTTCGGCAAGAACATGCAGCACTCGCCTGATGGCAAAGCGTATCTTGTCGGGCACGGCGCAGCACCGGATGTTCCCCGTCCACGTCTCGGAGCGATAAGCTGGCTTTCGGGCGACGCGATCTACCTGACCAGAGTGGCATTAAGCCCTCAGACCGTCAATGACTCCCACCATTATGAGTTCTTCGCCGGCTATGATGCTGCCGGTGAGCCGCAGTGGTCGCGCCGCTTTGAGGACCTGAAACCCATGCTCGAATGGAGAGACCACCTGGGTAGCGTCACCATTACTTATAACCCTGCTTTGGATCGGTATCTGATGTGTATCGCCGACGGGTGGCCGAGCACACAAACCATCAGCACGCTGATTCTGGAAGCAAAGAATGTGGCCGGCCCGTGGCGCCTGGTTTGCTATCTCAAAGACTTTGGTGCGCAGGGCTACTTCGCCAATATTCCGAGCAAATTCATCCAGGCGGATGGAAGAACAATGTGGCTGTGCTACAGCGCCAACTTCACAAACGACTGGCTACACACTCATTACCCAATCGATCCGCCGGGCAGCCGCTATGGCATGTGCTTGCAGGAGATCAAGCTGCTCTGATAACCCTGCTCGGTAGGACCAATCGCAAGGAGGTTCAAGATGAAATCAGAGATCTCTCGCCGGAAGTTCCTCGCGGCCGCAGCAGCGTCCTGCGTTACACCAGCTTTGGCGCGTCCTTTGCCGAAGGCCCGAGACCTGCTTGCTCTTGCTCCCACGCCGGACGCAAGCGCCGTATCGGGCGGAGCGGGGAATAGTGCAGGCATCGCGGACTTCTCCAAATCGCCTTTCACCCGACTGAAGCCCGTTCCTGTCGGGGCCGTGACGATTGAGGGTGGCTTCTGGTCGAAGCGTCGTACGACCAATGTTCGTTCGAGCATCCCTACGATGCACGATCAATTGATCGCGCACGGGCGCATGGACAACTTTCTTCGTCTTGTAGGCAAGTCGTCTGCACCGCAAATAGGCCCTGTTTACTCTGACTCCGATATCTACAAATGGCTGGAAGGGGCCGCGTTTGTACTTCAGTCTGACGAGCACCCGGAACTCAGGGCGACTGCCGATGCGATGATCCGCGATGTGGTTGCTGTGCAGGAACCGAGTGGCTATCTGAACACCTACTTCGTGGAAGATCGAAAGCCGCTGCGGATGCAATATCCGACGCAAACCACGGGGCACGAGCTTTACAACATTGGCCACATGCTTCAGGGGGCTATTGCCTACTATCGCGCCACCGGTGACCGGACTCTTCTCGACGCCGGTATTCGCTTCGTCGACAATTTCCTGATTCCCAACTATGGGCCAGGCGCAAATCAAATGGGCATTGTTGCCGGCCACCCCGAAATCGAGATGGCGCTCATCGAACTCTACCGCATCACGGGAAAGCGGCAATATCTCGACCTGACTGGCTACATTCTCCACGGAGACGAGCGGATTCCTCTACGGCCCGATCAAATCACCTACATGTTCTGCGGTATTCCGTTCACTTCGCGGACGAAGCTTGAAGGCCACGCGGTTCGAGCCATGTACGCCTGTTGCGGTGCAACGGACTACTATCTTGAAACCGGAGATCCGGCCTACTGGAGGACACTCAATCGGCTCTGGAACGATCTGGCTTCGCATCAGCTTTACGTGACGGGCGGTGTCGGTGCGCGGCAGGAAGGAGAAGCTTTCGGTGATCCGTATGAATTGCCCAATGCGCGCGCCTATGGAGAGAGCTGTGCGGCAATCGGCAACATGATGTGGAACTGGCGCATGCTTGCGGCTTCGGGTGAAGCGAAGTTCACAGACGTGATGGAGCGCGCTCTGTATAACGGTATCAACTCCGGAATGTCGCTTGACGGAACAACCTACTGCTATCGCAACCCGTTGGCATTCGATCCATCCGGTGACTCCCGATATGTGGAGGATCCGGAAGGCAAGATTCGCAACCCCTGGTATTACACGACTTGCTGCCCGCCTAATTTGGAGCGGACCTTCGCCGAGCTGCCCGGCTATTTCTACTCGACCGCCGCTGACGGCGTCTATGTGCACCTCTACGATAATTCCCGAATGTCATGGCAATTGGAAGACGGAACCGGATTGCGGATGGAGCAGAAGACGAATTATCCATGGGATGGCGAAGTGCATATCTCTGTCTCTCCTGAGGAGGCGCGCGATTTTACGGTCTATGTTCGGATTCCGGGCTGGTCGTCAAAGAACTCGGTGACGGTAAACGGAACGCCGCTTTCAGGAATCGAGCCAGGCAAGTATCTCGCCATTCACCGGCGCTGGTCGCCCGGTGACTCCATCAACCTTCACCTCGATATGGCTGTGCAACTGCTCAAAGCAAATTCGGCAGTCGCTGAAGATCGTGGGCGCGTCGCATTTCAGCGCGGTCCGATTGTGTTCTGCATGGAAATGCTGGATCAACCTGACGTTGTGCAGCAGAGCGGATTCAGTAATTGTGTCGCAGAGGTTGCCGCCAGCTCCGAAAGCCGCTTTATTTCGGATCTGCTCGACGGAGTGATCGTACTTGAACATCCCGGGACTGTTCCGCGGCCCTCTGTGGGGACTTCACTTTATTTCGCCGCAAGCGAAAGCCGCCCGCAGGAAGAGATTCGCACAACGCTCAAACTGATTCCTTACTATGCATGGGCGAACCGTTCGCGTTCGGAAATGCAGGTCTGGATTCCGTACACCCGTGTTTAGCATTTCGACTCGTAACAGATTTGATCTGTGTGAGTAGCGGCTCATCCCTACCTTCGTGAGGGAGGGATCGGCCGGTGTCTTTTCTGAGCGGGATTGAATGTGGTCAGCGCGATATTTTGCGCCAGCGTGAGTATTAGAGCAGATGTCGGAGATTTCACATGCCTAGGCTCGCCGCATCCAAACTATATTCAGAATTTAGAGGCAATTTAGCATCGGCGGTGTATTCAAGTCCGAGGCCGGTTCCGTTCCACCGAGCCGAAGGAGGAGATTAGGCCATCCGCAATGCGGGGCCGCCCCTCGCTCAGGCAATCAGATCAGCTATCGGGGAGGGCTTGGGCCGGGTGCCTTGGCTAGTGGACTGTCTAGGGGAGGTAGGGCCTCGGCGAAGATCGGCAGTAACGGCGAAGAGCCGCAAAGAGCCGGGGAGCCAACCGGACAGGGCTGCTCGAATCAATGGCGGGCCGTTCATCGGGATGGCAAACAATGGGATGGCCGGCCACCCTCCGTTACCTCCGTACCAGTTTGGCAGCGGTTTTCGCTTGAATCCTGCCTAGAATGCGTATTACAGTTCAGTCTACGAGCATCGCCAGAAACGTAAAACGATGATTTGGAGGGTCCATGACCGGCAAATTCGTTTCATACCTGAGAGTCAGTACACAGCGACAGGGAAAAAGTGGTCTCGGATTGGAAGCGCAGCGAGAGGCCGTAAACGGCTTTCTGAACGGCGGGCGCTGGAAACTGGTAGCCGAAGTCATTGAAGTGGAATCCGGCAGGCGCAGTTACCGGCCAGAACTCGCCAAGGCCCTCTCCCTTTGCCGTCTGCATGGCGCTACGCTGCTAGTCGCCAAGCTAGACCGCCTGGCCCGCAATGTGGCCTTTATCTCTGCGCTCATGGAGAGCAGCATCAAGTTTGTTGCTGTCGATCTGCCACAGGCGAACGAGCTAACGGTTCACATCATGGCAAGCATGGCTCAGTATGAAGCCAAGGCCATTTCCGAACGCACGCGCAATGCCCTGGCTGCTGCAAAGCGCCGGGGGGTTGCTCTTGGGGGCCGTAGGGTCTCGACCCGCGAATGGTCACGGATCGCTGACAGAGGCCGCAAGCTCGGCACTGCTGTGCGCTCTGAGCGGGCCTCGCAATGGGCGCATGACGTTCAGCCGGTCATTGACGATCTACGCCAGTCGGGGGCGGTGACCTTGCAGCAAATCGCTGATGGCCTTAACGAGCGTGGAATCCAGACGCGTAAGAGCGGTACATGGACTCCCACTCAGGTACTCAGGATTCAGCGCGTCCTTGCTGCCTAGCTGCTCTCCTGTCCATTAATCCTAGCAAGGCCCCTGTTTCGGCAGGGGCTTTTGACCGCCCACATTTCGACAGCATCCGCCGGGGTACTTGAGAATGGTACTTAATACAACTTGCAAGATGTCCTTAGAAGTTAGCCGCACGAAGGAAGGGCGCTCTAGACGTGGCCTATCGGCTCCAACGGGGATATGGCCTGTTAAGAATTACAAACACGTTTTATCCGCTCTTTAGGTACATAGACACAGGAAAGAGGGATACAGGTATATGGATATGTTAAGGAAGAGAGGCCATTGAACAAAGCCAATGTCTTTGTAATTATTACAAGCCTTCGCAAGACGACAAGCGCAACGACAACGAGGACTGTGATTGCGCCGATGACGGCAAACGCAATCAGGAATTGTTCGTTATGAATCTGAGAGAAAAGGTCGATTGGACCTGTGGAACTCAAGCTGAACGACATAACGCTCCTCAACTCCCCTCCGGCCACGGGAGCGAACTGGGACACGCTTGTCAATTCAGGGCTTGGAGTGAAGGCGCACACGGCTTAAGGCCGGTCCTAAGCCGCGACGAATACGAGTTGTTAGAGATGCGCGGAGTCGCCCGAGCGTTGGGAACTCCAGATGCACACTGCACCTTGAATACGACAATTGGAACACAATCCAAATTGCAGGGCAAGAAGATGGATTGAGGAAAACGCGTGCGGAATGCGGTCGCGAGGTTCATCCGGGCTTGGGACTAATTGGGACTAACTAACGGTGCCATTAAAGCGGATCATGGCTTGTAACCGACACCGAATCAATGAATTTCCGCTCTTGACCCCATCGTTCGGGACCAGGGGGTCGGAGGTTCGAATCCTCTCTCCCCGACCATACAAATCAATCACCTACAAGTTGAGCGGTTAGTTGGGGCACCCAAAAGGGCACCCATTGGGCGGGCTGTTTTGTCGTATTCCGAGACGATTGTGCGGATTGCGAAGGTTCAGCTGCTGGTTCTTTAAAGACGGATTCGACATCGAGAGAAACCGCATCCACTCGTTCATCCTATCAAGTCGGCCGATACGAATTCGCGCCACAGAAAAGGCGCGGGCCGGAGACCACTCGGTATCCGGCCAGCGGTTTTTCATGCGTCCGTCTTGCGCCCTAGAACGTTAACCGCGCTCCGATCTGCATAATGCGAGGGCTTGAGGCCCCGGTGATCTGACCGAAGCTCGTCGACGAAGGAGCCTGGCCATCGACGTTTGGCGGACCGCTTAGACCGGGCGTTCCCAGGCTGACGAGGTTAAAGACATTGGTGGCCTCGCCGCGGATCTGGAAGGTTATGTTTTCCGCAAATTGAAAGTCGCGGAAAAGTCCCAGATCCACGTCGCGGTAACCGGGAGCGCGGATGAAATCGCGCGGCACGTTGCCGTCGGCGCCGCCAGGGCCAATGCCGCCGGCCACGCCCGGGCCATTGGCAACGAAAGCCGCGGTGTTGAACCACTCCGCCGCCGCCGTGGCGCGATTGCGATGCGGGTCAAGAACCGAGCTTACTGGATTCACCGCGTCAAAGTCGGGCCGGTTGTGGCCGTTGCTGTCATCGTTCTTGGTCGAGCCAGTCGTGAGTTCCAACGGCTGTCCGCTCTGCATGACCCAGATTGGAGAGATCGTCCAGCCGTTGACCACCTGCTTCATAATGAAGTTCTCGCCGTGGTAGTAGTCGATCTTCCACATGCCGGAGATGGTGGCCACGTTACGGCGGTCCGCATCCATCGGCCCCTTTTCTTCCCAGAGGTTGGCAAAATCCTGTGCCGTCATCTGGCCGATCGCGGACTCGTTGGAACTTTGCAGGGCATGGCTCCAAACATAGAAGCCATTCACCATAATGTTGCGCGAGAGCGGGCGGGCCGCGGCAACCTGCAAGGAATGGTAATTGGCCGTTTGATTGGTAATGAGGAAAATATTCTGACCCAGAGTGCCCGTGCCCGTGGCGTTTTGATCGTAAGGGCGCCGCGCGTTGTAACCGCCTGTTCCACTCGACCCGGAACTCTCACCGGTGATTCCTGGAACGTACGGAGCGTAATTGCCGTCAATCATGGTCGGCACATCGCGCGAGAGCGTTCCCACATACGCCGTTGTCAAAGCGATCTGCCAAGGCAATTGCTGCTGGACCGCGAAATTGAACTGGTAGATGTAGGGCCACTGAACGTTGGTTCCAATGCTTTCAATGCTGGCCGGGAGCAGGAAACGCGGACTCTTAGGATTAAAGGTGTATGGGAATGGATCCCCGTTGGGGAACGACGACGCGGTCCCGTTTACCATCAGAGGGTTATACGGATCTGACGCGGAGCGCACCGAACCGAACGTCTGGCGAACGGCGTATGGATTGGCGTTGCCTGGCTGATTCCACTCATTACCGCTCGTGGTGCCGTAGAAGACGCCGGCACCGGCGCGAACTGCAGTCTTGCCGTCACCGAATGGATCCCATGCAAAGCCGATGCGTGGGGCGATGTGATGAAACTTTGTCGTGATGATGCCGCGGCCCACGCCCGAGTCACCCGGGAAGAACATGCCCGCGGGCGCGCTTGGAATGACCGTCGATTGTGTGCCGGGAGCGCTCGGGTTGCTGGTGAGAGTCGCCTTGCTCGGAATGAAGGCTGCCGTCAGATTCGACGATTCAACCGGTGGTGTGTCGATATCCCAACGCAGGCCAAGGTTCGCAGTAAAGCGCGGCGTAATGCGGTAGTTGTCCTGAACGAACACCGCCGTGTGCCAGGCGCTCATCAGCGTGTGATACGGAGTATCCTGCTCCATTGACGCGAGCATCCCGGTGTAGAAATCCGACAACGCATTACCTGTCGTCGTGGGAGCGGAGCTGGTGTAAGAGAAATTGCCGTAGTTGTACAGATTCCCCACGAACATGCCCTTATCGAGAGCGAGCTCGCCACCGAAGTAAAGAGTGTGCTTGCCCTTCGTCATACTGACCATGTCGCGGAGCGAATAGAAGTCCGACGTGGTGACCGGTCCGGCCAGTGAATTCTGAGCGTGGAAATAGCCGGATACGTTGAGATCGGGCAGCGTGGACGGCCCCTGGATGGTGTAGTTGGAGCCAAGTTGACCTGCATTGGTCGTGGGCAGGTTGACACGTCCGCCAGCCGCCCGCGTAAACGAGAGCCATGCCTGATTCGCGGTGGTGGGGCTGAAGGTGTGAACGTCGCTGATATTGGCGTTTGTCTGGTTAGTATAGGACTGATTGATCGTCCAAGGAGCGATGTTGCCGCCACCGAAGGCGTTCTGCGTCGTACGCACAAAGAAATAGGTCGCGGCGACGTGATCAGAATCGGTGAGCACCTGGTCGTACTTCGCGAGATACTCGTTTTCGTCGGTCGGGCCTGTGAAGTATCCCGACCAATTCAGGGGCACTGTCGCGCCACTTGGGGTGACGTTGGGCAGCGGAATGTTAGCATTCTTATTCGCGCCACTCATGACGGCGGATGCTATTGCATCCTCGGAGCCCGTGGGCAGGCAGTTCAGATTCGTCGGATTGCTTGTGGTGCCGCCTGCCGGGCACCCTGAGCTGGTGTTGGTGTTGCCGGTGTAATGCGTCTTGGTTCCCGGCATGTTGATGGTGAAGGGGCTGGACCCGTAGTAGGAGAATTTTCCGGCGGGAGCGCTCGAAGTTGCTGTTGCCGGATTGGGCAGGTCTCCTGTGAAGTCACCGAGCCGCTCGGCTGCGGTGGGCACGCGGCCACCGCTCACATATTGGCCGACGACCTGGCGCAGGCCGCCGTAGCTGAAGAAGAAGAATGCCTTGTCTTTCTTGATCGGCCCGCCAAATACGCCACCGAAATTGTTGCGGTGGTACGGAGCCTTGATGAAGTTTCCGTTCGTATCCTTTGGCGCGTTCCAATTGAAGGCGTTGAAGTCAGTGTTGCGGTTGAATTCAAACAACGCACCATGAAACTTGTTGGTGCCGGACTTGGTAACGGCTGTGACCACCGCGGCCGACATATGCCCGTATTGCGCAGAGAAGTCGCTCGTCTCTACACGAAACTCCTCAAGCGCGTCCGGATTCGGCAGTTGATTGCCGTAGTTGCGAATGCCGTTGATGTTCAGGCCGCCGTCGAGATAGAAGCTGACCTCAGGGTTTCCGCCATCAATGGAGCCGTTCACCTGAACGTCTGTCGAGGGCAAGCCGATGACAAAGTTTGGCGTGCCGTTGGCATTGCTCTGCTGGCTCATGCTATTGGCCATTACGCCTGGCGTAAGCGAAAGTTCGGCGTACGCATTGCGGTTGACGAGCGGCAGGCCGATGATTTCGGCAGGTTGTATGGTTCTGCCCAGCTCGGCGTCGCTGGTATTAACGAGCGGCGGAGCCTCGGTGACCGTGACGGTCTGCGATTCCGTGCCAACCTCCAGGGAGACGCCGAGGGTCAAAGTCTGGTCGATTGTGAGCAGTAGATTCTTCTGCACGAACTTTTTGAAGTTCGGCGCGGTGACCTCTACGGTGTAATTGCCCACCGGGAGATAGTCGACGCGGAATTCGCCGTAGCCGTTGACCGGAGCAGAGCGCGTAAAACCTGTACTGGTGTTGGTCGCCTTCACGGTAGCTGTATTGACCACCGCGCCTGTCGAGTCCGTCACCGTTCCCACGATCGTGCCCGTAATCTGCTGACCGAATGCGGCAACTGTTGTGCCGAGAGCCAGCACGAGTAGCGCCAGAAAACGCACCCGCGCGCCCGCGCTTCCTGTCCAACTGCGTATGTTCATACTGCCTCCGAGGTGTTTCCTTGGTTGTGATTTCGTCATTCCTGTGGTTGTGGATTCCGCGCGACTTACATGAAGGCGCGATCTTCGTTGTGACAGGGTCGGCACCCGGCATCTCATGGCTTAACCCGGCGAGCTCTTAGACACTTCAAGCTCAGCTCGCATTTTGCGCTCAGTCCTGCTCCTCATACCAAAGCGGGGTAATACTCGGCCTTGCAATGACCCACTGGCAAGTGACTCACCGTTTGGCTCGGAATCCAGATCCTATCTCACATGGAATGTGGGCGTTAGCATCGCAGTGTTTCTTGTGTCAAACGTCCTTGCAAGCAGGCAAACGGGCGAGTATGATGCGGTGAACTGGATGGGAATGAATAGAACCGATGCAGCGCTGGACGGATGGCATCCGCAGACCCAGCAGGAATGCGACGCCGTTCTCCGCGAATTGCAGACCGTTTTAGCCAGTCCGCATTTTTCCAACAGCAAGCGCTATCCTGCGTTGCTCAAATACATCGTCGTGAACACATTGGCAGGCAAATCAGATCTGCTAAAGGAGCGGACGCTTGGAGTCGAGGTTTTCGATCGGCCCGTCACGTACGACACAAACGCAGACACCGTTGTGCGATACACAGCCGGTGAAGTGCGCAAGCGTCTCCTGCTCTTCTATCACGAGGAAGGCAGGAACTCCAGCATTCGCATCTCTCTTCCGGCAGGTTCGTACGTTCCGGTTTTTTTGCGAGAACAGGACAGGCCCGGAGACCATGTTGTTAACGGAGGGCACGAAGCAGGGCCATTTCTGATTTCTGACAGACCTGGGGATCTGGTAGGCGGAACGCCAGAATTCAGAACGATTTCGAAGCCAGGAACTGGAGTTGGGTCTCTGGTGCCAGGATTGCCGCCAGAACTCGTCGGGAGCCCATCTCTCGAGCGTCGCAAAGTAGTGCTTGGGCGTCTGCTATGGCTGACCCTGACTGTGATGGTTGCGATCGGTGCGGGATACTTCTGGACACATCGCTCTATTCACCCTGAATCGGCTGTGGACGACTTTTGGGCGCCGCTGACACGCGATCAGCGGCCGGTCATGATCTGCACCGGCAGCGTGGTGTTCGCGCAGGACAAGTATTCGGGCGTCATCACGGCAGGATCAAACGGAAACGTCGATTATCCATTTGTATCCATCCAATCTGCTTCGGCGATCGCGCAAATCGACGAAGCGATCGAGCGCTCGGGAGCGAGTACGCAGTTGATTGCATCTCCCTGGACTACTCTGACGGATTTGCGCGAACATTCGATCGCGCTGATTGGTGCGTACAACAATCAATGGACGATCCGTCTGCTGGAGCCGTTGCGATTCCATTTCCTGCCAGACCCACAGGCAAGAATTGTAGACGCATTGAATCCAAAGATCGGTTGGGAGCGCGACGAATCGCTTCCTTATTCAAGTGCCGACGATTACGCTGTGGTGGCGCGGTTTCGCGATCCAAATATCGACGGGTGGGTGGTGGCGCTGGCCGGTCTCGGCCGCAACGGAACCGAAGCTGCTGCGCAGTTTGCCAGCAGCCCGCATTACCTGGAACTGCTTGAGCGGCAACTGGGGAGCAAGTTTGGAAACCGAAATATTGAGGTGGTGCTGAAGGTGGGCGTGATCAACGCCAAGACGGGTGCGCCTTCGATTATTGCAGTGCATACTTGGTAAGAGCCTTGGGCGCCGGACAGATTTTGCAAATCGGCTGCCGCCACCACATCGAATCTGAAAATGGATAGTCGTGCGGCTTGGTCCTTGCCAGCTTGGCAATCGACTATGCCGTCGTCGCGCGCTAACGCGATCCAACCACCGAGGGGCCCGTCTTGGCCGTGGCTGGCCTTGGGCACTTTGAAACGAAGCCGCGGCGGAATCCAGACCAGAATTTCCCGCTTGAGTGACCGCTGCCGCCTCCGGCCCTTACAATCATTCCGATTTATTTCAATCGATCTCAATGGAGAGTTCCGTGCATATTCATAAGTTTTGTTCGCGCAAACTTCGCGCACATCGCTACGTTGCCCTCGCCATCCTTGGTTTTCTTTCGTTGCTTCCCTGTTCTGCTTCTGCCCGCGCCCAGGACCAGCGCGCTCCACTGGCGTCCGCTGGTGACACGTTGACGACGCCAGGACCGTTGGCGCAAAATCTCTCTTCCAACATCGACGGGCGCGACCTGGCTAAGGCCATGAAGCTAGTGGCCAACTGGCAACTCAAACGGCTGCCCGCTGACGCGCAAGTGGACTGGACATGGGCCGCACTTTACACGGGCTTCATGGCCGTTCCGGACAAAGTCGCGGGCGACAAATACAAGCAGGCCATGTTCCGCGTTGCCGAGCAGCTCCACTGGCAGCCCGGACCGCGTGCGATGCACGCTGACGACCTGGCGATCGGACAGATGTACATGGAGCAGCACTTCATACATCATGACGCAACGATGATGGCGCCTTTGCGCGCGCGGCTGGACGCGCAAATTGCGACGCCCGATCCCCGTGATCCGACTCGGCCGCTCTGGTGGTGGTGCGACGCATTGTTCATGGCTCCGCCCGTCTATGCGGACATGGCTGCCGCAACTGGTGATCAAAAGTACCTCGCGCACATGAACCATGAGTGGGACGTGACGACCGCTCTGCTTTACGACCGCTCAAAGCATCTCTATTTCCGCGATGCGTCCTATCTCGACAAGCGCGAGAAAAATGGCGAGCCGCTGTTCTGGTCGCGTGGCAACGGCTGGGTGATGGGCGGGATCGTGCGCGTACTCAAGGAATTGCCTCCAGACTCGCCGCTCCGGGCGAAGTACGTCGTGCTGCTCAAGGAGATGGCGGCCGAGACTCTCTCGATCCAAGGAAAGGACGGCTTGTGGCGGCCGGGCTTGCTCGACGCAGGTGCTTATCCGCTGCCTGAAATCTCAGGCAGCGCCTTCATCACTTACGCCATGGCGTATGGAGTCAACGAGGGCATCCTCGATCGCGCCACGTATTGGCCTGCCGTAGAAAAAGCCTGGGCGGGAATGCTCACCCATGTCTATGCCGATGGACGCCTGGGGTGCATTCAACCCATCGGCGCTGCTCCAGGAGCCTACACAGAGACCACGAGCTATGTCTATGGCGTTGGCGCGTTTCTTCTTGCCGGCTCGGAGATCTATCGCGAAGCTAATTAGTGAGCTTCACTTGCCGTCAATATGCTTAACCATGTCTCCGACTGAAATGAAAGTGAATCCTTGCGCGCGCAGGCCGGCGACAATCGTTGGAAGCGCCTGTGCTGTAAAAATGCCGCCGTTGTTCACGTGCATGATGATGACGCTCCCGTTGCGCGTCATAGTAAGCACCCTGTGCTCCAGAATGTCGGCTGTGTTGCGCGGATTTGGATCCCCGGACACAACATCCCACATCACAGTCAGAACGCCGAGGCTCTTTGCAACCTTCACGAGCTTAGGCGGACAATCGCCGTAAGGAGGCCGAAAGAAAGGCTGCGGAGTGCCACCCAATTGCTTGATAGTCTCCCAAGTGCGCTCGATTTCTGAGGCGATGACCGGCTCGGTCAAATCGCTCGATTTCCAATGGTGGTATCCGTGCATTCCGAGCTGGAAGTTGGCGACGCCGGCAAGCTCCTTCAGTGCCGACTGACTGTTCACGGCCCATAAGCCGGAGATGAAGAATGTCGCCGGAATATTTTCTTTGCGGAGAAAGTCTACGATCGCCGTTGAGAATTCGGGACGCTCCTTGCGCGGGCAGGCGTCGAAGGTCAATGCGACTTCGTGCCGGCTACGGCTGCCGTGATAGAGAATGTCTACCGGGAAGGGATAAGGCCGAGCAGGAGCGAGACCCTCGGAATGGGAAGAAGCAGGATGTCCGCGATCCGATTGCGCGGCATCGAGGCCGATGGCCCGGCCGAGAGCAAGTGTGCCCGCGAGTTGCAGTAGTCGTCGTCGTTCCACGGCGCGTGCTCTCGAATCCTTCCCGGGCGAAATGATCTCTGTGCGTATCATTCTATCCGCGCGGGCGAGAGGCAGTCAGTTGCAGAGAATCCTATCGGGCAATACCTGTTGGCATGCCGAGCCGTAGCCCTCCCAAAGAGGGCGAAGGCTGGTGGAGGCGGCGGGAGTCGAACCGGACATCGGTGTTGAAAACGCTCAACTTATTGATTCTAGGAATGCCCGAAATTCACAGATTTCCATGAGTGCCAAATCTGCGTACAAATCGCGTACAAACAAATCCTAGAATTCCCGAACCTCCAACAGCTTCACCTTCCAATCTGTTCAGCGGACCATCTGAAGAGTTCTTCATCGTTTATACATCAAACCGACGATCCCGAAGATGGGATTTTGGCGAGGATTCGGGATGGCTCCGCCGGAACCGCATCTGGATGTTGAAGCGCCGACAGCGCTGAAGTTGCAAGCTCCTCCCCGGCCGGAACGATTGTGTCGATCACTGGTATACTTACGAAGTGCCGGACCGAGGCACAAAGGCGAAGGGGTTCGCCTTAACTGCTGTTCTTTCCTTTCCTGATTAACGTGGATGGGCAGATGATGACCCCTGGTGAGATTTCGCCGGGGAGTGGCCTGCTCGCACTAATCCTCCGGTAATAAATCTCACCTCCAAAGGTTGCGCACGCATATTTGCGAGCAGCGGAGGACTCTTGAAGATCGTCATCATCTCCGATATTCATGGCAATCTTGCGGCTCTGAATGCACTGCCAGAGCGTGATTTCGACGAACTTTGGTGCATTGGAGATCTGGTCGATTACGGGCCCAGCCCGCACGAGGTTATCGAGTGGGTCCGACAGCAGGCGAAGGTTGCGGTTCGCGGAAATCACGATCATGCGGCCGGATTCTCTGTGGATCCGCAATGCTCGGCTCCTTTCAAAAAACTGGCCGAGGATACGCTTCGCTTCACGCA
>Ga0326728_10009499_pt1 | contig 23390 bp, 12 predicted proteins | sample MB3enrmetagenome_FD_207602 | JGI IMG/M metagenome (GOLD analysis project Ga0326728, IMG submission 207602) | Lab enriched peat soil microbial communities from McLean, Ithaca, NY, United States - MB31MN | ecosystem: Environmental > Terrestrial > Soil > Wetlands > Peat | place: USA: New York... | reverse complement strand
AAAGCTGCCACCTCTCAATCCTATTCAGGCCAGGGCGCACGAGCTTCTGGGATTGTTGCCAGTAGCTGGAAAATGAAACTATTGTTATGTTCCGTGAAATCAATAGGATAACTTCAGGCTACCCTTGGAACTTAGGGCTAAAGATTACAAACCGCGAATTTATCCGTGATCCGCGGTTAATGATCTTGCGAGAGCCCGCGGCATAAAAATCAGTTCAGGTTCTGGATCAAGTTGATCCCCATTTTCCGGCAGAGTTGTTCGAATGCCATGATGGGAAACCCGACTATGTTGAAGTAGCAGCCCTCAATGCGGTCTACGAGCAGGGCTGCGTATCCCTGTACTCCGTAAGCGCCTGCCTTGTCACGATACTCGCCTGTTTGGAGGTACCAATCGACCAAGTCCGGCGATAATCGGCGAAAATGGACGCGCGAGCGACCAAAACCGTAACGGGTGCGATTCCTTTCGCAATCAATGATGCAGATGCCGGACAAAACCTCGTGCCACCGGCCGCTGAGGCGCTCCAGCATTGAGCGGGCTTCTGCATGGCTTTTCGGCTTTCCGAGGATGCTGTCCCCTAGAACAACAATGGTGTCGACGCCTATGACCAGACCGGACTTATACCTCAGGGATATTTCCGCCGCTTTCAGGCAGGCAGTTCGTACAGCATATCCGGATGGAGTTTCCCGCGGCTTTCGGGCAGGTTCGTGCATTCCGCTTGGCTCGACCCGAAAACGCATTCCCAGCTGCTTCAGGATTTCATTTCTTCGAGGGGAAGCGGAAGCAAGAATCCATTTCAGCTCACCATTCCGCATTTGCATGGGTTTTCGGGTTTTCTTCGAGCCCTGGGTCCTTGTGGTTGAAGAAACCTCAAAGACCCGAAAACTCAAATTTCCTAAGTAATTAGAACTGGTACCGTAGGGCCACCTGCATCCTGCGCGAATTGCCTTGGGTAGAATTGATGACTCCAAAGTTGGGGTCGGACAGTGTTGCGTCCGGAATAGAAAAATGGGTACTGTTGAGCACGTTGTATGCTTCTACCCGTAACTGAAGGCTTTTGTTCTCGCGAACCGTGAACTTCTTTTGAAGGACCGCGTCCAGATCGGCATAGGAAGGTCCGGTGAACGAATTCCGCCCGGAGGTTGGATCCTCGCCAGCTTCTGGATATGTGAACTGCTCCGCCTGCTTCGGATTGAACCAGTAGATTGCACCGTTGCTGTGAGCAATCGATCCTATGTTCCTGTTTCCGCTGTAATCGGCAAGACCAATCACTCCCGCATACTGGTTCTCGATGCCGGAATTTACGCTGAAGCGCGCGCCGCTCTCCTTGACATACAAGAGTCCGACATTCCATCCCCCGAAGAACGTATTGACCCATTTGGGCGTCTCAGATTCGCGGCTGAGGTTACGCCCGAATGGAAGCGCGTAATTAAAGGCGAGATTCAGCACGCGGGTGCGGTCGAAATCGCTGGGCGCTTTGTCGGATTCAGGATTAAAGCTGTCGGACGGGCTCACGAACGAGGAACCGTCCGCTGACGCCGTGTCCAGGGATTTGCTCCAGGTAAAGTAAGCCCTCAGGTTGTAATTCTTGGCGCTCTTGTGAAGTCCCAATTGGAGAGAATGATACCAGGATTGGGCCGAATTCGAGCCGTACAGGAACTGATTAAATTGTGGGAAATTCCGAAGATAATAATCAGACAGTCCGGCCGCTGCGTACCTGCTGTAATAATACTGGTCCACCGTGTCGGCTGCGAGTCCCACTTGCCCCGTATCCACAACGTAGCCTCCCAGTGCGTTCAAGGCTGCGAGCGGAGAACCGAATATTCGAAGGAGTGTGTTCGAAGCAGGGACGGGAGTTCCACTTGCCCGATATGCTTGCAGGTCCTCGAACGCCTGGAGGAAGTCCCCGTTGGTTTTGGTCTGATTGAGGTTCACATACTGGAAAAGTCGTCTCCCCCGTGTGCCCACGTATCCCGCTTCCAGGACAGCCCCGAATAGGCGCTTCTCAACAGTCAGATTGAACTGATCGACTCGTGGCGTGCGGAGGTTCGGATTCATGACCGCGATTGAGGCCGAACGGTTGTCAAGGGGTTGGAGAAGCGGAGCGGACGGCTGCGCCGGAAGAGGGATGCCGTCACTGAGGCGAACATCGCTGCCGGTGGCATTTGGATATAAGGAAACGGTCTGTGAAAAACCGTAGCTGTTTGCATCCACGAAGTTGGTCACGGCTCCGATGAGGCGATCATAGTAAATGCCGTAGGCGCCACGGATCACCATTGTCTCGGACCCGAAAGGATCCCATGCAAAACCGGCACGAGGTGCAAAGTCTTTCAGGTCCTTGGAATACCAGCTGCTGCCCTGAACGAACTTGAAATCAGAAATATTAGCGGAAGAGGAGATTCGTGCGGCCTGGTCCAGCACTGATTGGTACCCATTCTCCTCTTTCGGCGTCGTGCTTATCTCGTAGCGCAAGCCCAGGTTCAAAGTGAGGTTCGAGCGGACTCTCCAGTCGTCTTGAACAAATCCGGCGAGTTCCTGAAAGAGAAAGCTCCTGGTCTTCGCGGTTCCGGCAGGAAGGGGAGATGTCAGACTGGAGTTGAAGGTCTGGCTTACGCTTTCGATCCTGCCGAGAAGATCGTTATACAGATTTTCAAAACTGTCGCGGTAGCCGCTGGAGATGACCGAAACTCCCGTCGGCCCTACGGAAGGGACGTTGCCGTTATTGTTCCCGAAGGTCACATCGGGATACACGCCACTGTAATCAACGCTGCTTTGAACGGTCCTCCGGTAATTCAAGCCATACTTGAATGTGTGCAGCGTCCTTGCATGCGTGAGGCTGTCCGAGATTTCGATGATCGGGGATTTGGAGGAGGAGGGAAAGGAAGGATCCACCGGGTTTGTCCAGGAATTGTTAAGCAGCATCGGAGTGCTCAACCGAGCGGGGCGTTGCAGGTCGACGTCCGGCCGGATATACCCTACGCGCAGCTCATTGACCGTTTTCGGGCTCAAAACTAGATTAGAGCCGGCCACGAATCCCAAATTGTTCGCCAGGTATATTCCGGACTGCTGGCCAGGGAACGAAGCGATGGCGCCATCGGCGACATCGGTCTCATCTATCCGGTTCCAGTTGAACCGGAAGAAGAGTTCATGATTGGCGCTGACGCTGCGGTCCAGGCGAAGGTTGACTACTTGCTCGTTGAGGTATGCAGGATCGTTGAATCTGTAACCAGCCGTATTCAAATAATCGCCGATGTTCAGGTTGTTCGGATCCGGGAGCTTGACGATTGTGGCAGCGATTGTCGGATCAATGCCGAGCTTGCGTGGATCGTTGGCTACGATGTCATAGGAATTGACATTGAAGGTCCCCGGAGTGTACCAGCGGAACACACCGGATTTCGCCTCTGGCGTGAGTACCAGCCGATTCTCGATAATCTCGTCGTCCGTACGATTGCCTTCAATGTTCAGGAAAAGAAGGTTCTTCTGTCCGAATGCCGGTCCGGATATGGACCCTCCAAAAATGTTTCGTGTGAATTCTGGCTTTGAAATCCTGCTTGCATTGTTAAAGAAATCATTCGCATCCACGTACTTATTTGTAGAATAGTCGTAGAGTTCCTTTGACCAGGTTTTCGAGCCCTGGCGGGATGTCACGGTAAACTGAGCGCCTCCGGACCGGCCATATTCAGCTTTGGCGTTGCTCGTGATGATCTGCATGTCTGAAATCGAATCCGGGTTGATCGCAAGGAGAGACAGATCCAGCTGCGGTTCCACCTGAGCGGTGACCGTAACTCCGTCCAAGACGATGCTGTTCATCGCCGGGCGCGTGCCGTTAATAGCCGATTGGCCCGGATTGCCGCCTTGTATCCCAACCCCTGGCTGAAAAATCAGCAGCGAAAGGGAATTGCGATCCTGCAGGGGCAGGGCTTCGATCTGTTTCCTCGAGAACCATCCGGAGCTCTCCGATTCCGCCAATCTCGGCATTTCACCAGTGGAGCTTTCCTTGTCAATCGCTGAAACCTCGAAGCTGAAGTTCTCGGAAACAGTGCCGGGCTTGAACAGCGATATGCTGCGATGAGTTACATCTTTGAATCCCTTCGATTTTGCCGTAACCGTGTAGACTCCCGGCTGCAAAGATAGAAAGATATAATGACCATCGCTGTCGCTGACTGAATCCGATTGTCGCCTTGTGCTCTCTTCAACCGCTGTCAATACGGCGCCGGGAAGGGCATTGCCGGAAGGATCCCAGACAATTCCTTCAAGGCGGATAGACCCGGTTTGGGCTGAAAGCGCAACTGAAAATCCGGACATTAGTAGGATTACGATCCCCAGACCATAGATGAAAAGAGTGGCAACTCGGGTCACTCCACACCTCCTCTTTGTGAGAAACCATTGGACCCGCGAACGAGAGGACTCGCTTCATCAAGTCCGTGACACGCCAACAAGGCGTTCATTCTTACATTAACCGGGAGCTTTTGTCGATACCTGCTAATAGGCTTGACAAAACACTCGATGAAAGTCGATGCGCACATGTCCATTGGCGGACTGATTATAAATCTGCAACCGCCGAAATTCGTCGTGCATTTCGCGCAGACCAGTAAGGCACAAAAGACTTCTTTGTGCTGAACTTGACCTGTGTCGTATAATGAGCGGCGCTTTCAATTGAGTGGAGGTGTCTCTGGCTCGCGAAGGCTGTAGTGTTCGCCGGATTTTGTGAACCTTGGCTGACCGGGGTTCATCACAATGCCCGAGGCAGCGGGGTGTGCGTTGCGTGTGCTCGGAATTACCTCCATTCAAAACACCAAGGATGTCTGAGTTACTTACGCCCCATAGGGGGCGCCGTTTGGAGATCCATATGCGTTTCCGTTCCGTACTTATTTATTTATGGCCTTTGCTTTTTTTGCCGGTCCCGAATGTTTCGGCGCAGAAGCAGATTTTCGCGACCGTCAATCCCAATGCTGCGGCATTCAACGGTACTGCGGATATTTACAACCCGCAGACCGGCACCATCACCACCGTGGCAGGCATAATGAATGTGCCGCGCGAACGGCAACTGGCGGTTCGGCTGGGTGGGGGTAAGGTGCTCATTGGAGGCGGCTACAACAACGGTTACCCAAGAGATGCAGAATTGTTTGATCCGTCGTCGGGCACATTCACCGAGACGAGAGGCGATACAACCATACTTAATGATTTCTATGAAGGCAAGATGCTGTACGGCCGGGACGGAGGGGCGGCTGTCTTGCTGCAGGGGGGCAGCGTGCTTTTCGTCGGCGGCTACAATGGGGGCTATTTGAATTCTGCCGAGATCTACAACCCCACTGCGGATGACTTCGTTGCCACCACTGGCGCTATGACCGTAGAGAGGCAAGATCCTGTAGCCATCCTTTTAACCAACGGGTATGTGTTAATTGTGGGTGGGTGGAACGGCGCTTTCCTCGATACCGCTGAAGTCTACAACCCGGCGACCCAAACCTTCACCGGTACGGCGGGAATCATGTCCGATGCCCGGAATAAGCATGCGGCATCATTGTTGCCCGATGGAACGGTCCTGGTCACTGGCGGGTGCAAGAATCTTGAAGACAACCAGATTGTGTGCAACGACTATCTGTCTTCCGCCGAAATCTATGACCCATCGACGGACAAATTTACTACGACCGGATCCATGACCACGCCGCGCTTAAATCACACGTCGACCCTGCTGCCGAACGGCAAGGTTCTGATTGTCGGTGGAACCTCAGATGGAACTACTCCTTTGAATACTGCGGAATTATACGACCCGGCGACGAAACAATTCACTGCCACCGGCAGCCTAGGTACCGCCAGAGTGTACCACACGGCCACGGTTCTGGCCGACGGCACGGTGTTGATTGCGGGGGGATATTCAGGTCAGTACCTGAACAGCGCCGAAGTCTATAATCCGCAGACCGGGACATTCACAACGGTTTCCGCGAAGTTGTCGGTTCCGAGATCCCAACATACGGCAACCCTTTTAAGCGATGGCACGGTTCTCTTAGCCGGCGGACAGAATACGGACCTCTTGCTTTTCGACACCAATTTCCAGATCAGCAGCGACAACATGTCCACCAATATTGTTTTTTCTCCCGATTCAAAGACCGGCTTTGTCTCATACACCGGTTCGGGAACCGTCCTTGCCTTCTCGACGACAACGGGAGCGGAGGTCCAGCGGATCGTTACGGGAGGCATGCCGACTTGGCTTACCCTTCTGCCCGATGGCGTATCCCTGGCGGCAGTTTCCGCGTTTGACAACAGAATTTTCATAATCGATATGCCGAGTCTAACGCTGCGGACGACCTACTCTTTTTCGGCTTCGTTCGGATACGGCAGCATCATTACCATGTCCCCTGACGGCAGCACTGGGTACATCTCATCAACGGGGACGGGAGCCGTGATCAAATTCGACCCCACTACCGGCCAGGAATTGGGAAGACTGACGAACATGACGTCGCCGGCCCAGATCACCATTACGAAGGATGGGAAAACACTGATTGTCGTGGATGTCACTGCCAACCAGCTCGTTTTTGCCGATGCCCCGACCATGACTTCGAATTTTATAACGACGGCGTCAGATACTGATGCGACTGCCAGCTTCATCCTTCCTAACCAATTTGCATTGCGTCAGGATGAAGCTTACGGTGTGATCGCCAGTCAAGACAACAAATTGTTTCTGGTCAACACTTCCACAGGGAGCATTGAACAAACCATAGGGATCGGCAGCTCGCCCGGGTATACGGTCTTGGTGCCCGGCGGACTATACTGGCTGGTTCTTTGCAACAGCAGTTTGACAATTGTTCCCACTTGGGATCCCGGGAATCCCACGATCTCCAGCAACGGCACCGGAAATCCGCTCAAAACTGCCAACATCGCGATCTCGCCCGATCTGCGATATGCGTTCTACGCGTTCGCTTCGGTTGACATGGTTTATCAGCAGGATATCGGGACTTCGGGTGTTGTCGGAGCCTTTCAGGTTGGCAACAATCCTGACTTCACTGAGAATGAAGCTTCCAGCGTGGCCTTTACTCCTGATTACAAGACGCTGGCCGTTGTGGACTATGCCACCAACAAGGTGGATCTTCTTGCCGACACGTCTGCTTTGATACAGACGAAAATGGTAAGCGAGCAGGAGAAATTTACGGGCGTTTCGATTGTAAATTTATCCGGAGTCCCTGCGAACCTGACCTTCACGGCAATGGCAGACGGCGGTACGGAATTTTCCGCGACCAATGCACTGAATCCCGTTACAGTCCAATTGCCGGCCAACGCCCAGGAGACCGTGGACGTGTCACAGCTCTTCAACCTGGATACGGACATAAGCAACGAAGGCTATGTCATGGTCTCGTCCGATCAGCCGGCTGTTGTCGGATTCACCGAAGTGGGACAAATTCACTCCGGCTTCATGAGCGCTTATTTGAGCAATGTTCAGGGGATCCCGTTTTATCCCGCCGGCACACAGCTCCATAATTTTATCATCCCAGAACTCCCCCAGAATAAGAATGACTTGACCGCTGCGACGGAGCTTGATTTTGTAAATCCGAATTACAATAGCTCAAGCTTCGATCTAATCTATTACGGCCCGAACGGAACGGTTATCGGGACCAAGCTCAACAACGCCGTATCGGGATCCTCGCGCGTGACCCACACGGCCTCCGACTTTGTTTCTGGGGCTCAGATCGGAGAAGTGGTGCTGATAGGGGGATATGACTCTGTACCGGTGGGGGTATCTAACTCTGGGGTATCTAACTCTGTAACGACAAATGACTCGGCGGAGTTGTATCGCGTCAATAGTTTCACTGCCACGGCCGATGATCCGGTTAGCGCACGGCAGGGGCATACCGCCACGTCTCTTCTGGACGGAACCATTCTGGTGGCAGGCGGGGAAAACAATTCCACTATTCTGAGCAGCGCCGAAATTTTTGATCCCGCAAACAGCGCGTTTTCATCAAACGGCATCGGCATGAATGTGGAACGATACCGGCATACGGCGACTCTGCTACAGAATGGAAACGTATTGCTGGCTGGCGGACAGAACTCCTCATCGATCAACAGGACGGCAGAGATTTACCATGTCACAACACCCGGATTTCCCTACACAACAGGCACCACAACGCCCGGATTTACCTACACTTCAGGCGCCATGATGTCTCCGAGAGAAGCACACACGGCAACGCTTCTGTTGAACGGAACGGTCCTGCTGGCGGGAGGACTGGATGGAACTGCCACTACGGCAAGCGCCGAGATCTATGATCCGGCCACCGACACCTTTAGGTCGACTGGAACAATGACTACCAGCCGCGCATTCCATACGGCCGTCGCATTGCTAAACGGGAAAGTTCTGATTGCCGGCGGGTACAACGGGATCTATCTGAACTCCGCCGAAATCTATGATCCCGCAACCGGAACATTTTCCCCCACTTCACCGATGGGGACCGCCCGGGGCTGGCATGCAGCTACCCTGCTCCAAGACGGCACTGTCTTGATCACCGGCGGAGTCAATACCTCAGGCGCTCTGGCTACGGCCGAAGTCTTCAATCCGACTACAGGACAGTTCCTGCCTACCAACGGCAACATGGTTGCGGCGCGCAGCATGCACACGGCAACCGACATCCCCTCATTATTGGCGACGACCTCGTCGACGACGACAACGACGTCGCCGCCCGAAAAAGTAGTGATTGCCGGCGGAAATGACGGAACGGAAACGTTAAACACCGGCGAAACCTACGACCCGCTCACAGGAGAGTTCACGAAAACCGGCAACATGACCCATGCCCGCCAGGCGCATACCGCCACCTATGTCGCTGCGGCTACCCAGGGTTACTTCAGGGTCCAATCCAACATCGGGATGATTTTTACCGAAATCTATGACAACACTGGTGCGGATACTTCGATCAACGGCCTCAGCGTGGATGATGCTGTGGGCGTGCAAAAGATCTACTCGCCACAGTTCGCCTTTCTTCCGGGATATATCACCCAGCTGAATGTCATTAATGCCAATCAGGATTACGCAGCGAACGTGACCGTAACCTTGCATGCGCCCAATGGAACCGTCCTGGGCAGCCCCGGGTCTTGGGTGCTTCCGGCGAACGGCCAGTTAAAGGGCGACCTGCTGATGGACCTTTTCCGGAACGATCCTAGACTGGCAAACCAAACCGGGTGGGTGGAAGTCACAAGCAGCGTAGACCAGATTGTCGGAACCATCACGTTTACCAATCCCAGTGATTCGTTCCTGGTCAGCTTTCAGCTTTCGGGTGCCCCGATGAGTAATTTCGTTTTCCCGCTGATTGCCGAGGATGACCAGTATTCGACCGGGATCGCGCTGCTCAACAGCGGCGGGACTCCTGCGAATGTCCAGTTGGAGTTGTGGGGGACTTCCGGCACGCTGGATTCGACCGCATCCATCGTTCTGGCGCCGGGCACACAGCTGGCGCAGTCTTTGAGCGAGCTATTCCCGGGTATGCAGGCCCACGATTCCGGGAACGTCCGGATACATTCCGACCAGCCTCTTAACGCCAGTGCGGTCCTTTACAGCCGGGATCTTCAGTTTATTTCGTCCGTTGCGGCGGTTCCATACCCGGGGCAATAGTTTGGAAAAACTCTTCGGGGTGCTTTTTTCGCTCTACCAGGGGACGCCCAGACATGGCGAATTAGTCATTGCCTGTCTTGAAGGCGCCTGGCCAAAACTTCTCGGAGACCGGCTGGCCACGGTGTGCAAACCCGCGTCGTTTGACGGATCGACCCTCGTCATCGAGGTGATCGATCATCAATGGGAAGAAGCAGTTAAAAGCGTCAGACCTGCGCTGCTTGAGAGGCTGCACTCCGCGACCGCAGGCGAAGTCAGCCGGATAATAGTGGGCAGTCGGCAGCGGGCAGTCGGCAGTGGATAAGATTGACGGTTACTAGAAGGGACTGCCAACCCTCCACGGCTGAACGCCGACTAATATTGCAGAGCGGTCGACCATGTGGTAAGTTTAGCATTTTATGTACTTAAGGCTTGTGCGGAGGATGAATTGTCACTTACAGTAGAAAGAAAGACCGAAATTGTCGAAACCTATCGAACTCACAACACCGATACCGGTTCGCCGGAGGTGCAGATCGCCATTTTGAGCGAAAAAATCTCCTACCTGACGGAGCACTTCAAGGTTCACGCCAAGGACCACCATTCCCGTAGAGGTCTGCTGCGAATGGTTGGAAAGAGACGCCGCCTTCTCGACTACCTGAAGGACAAGGATGTGGCGAGGTATCGGACCGTGATTGAGAAGCTTGGTATTCGAAAATAAAAGAATGCCCGGTTCCCGGGGATTTCAATCCATCGGGCGAACCGGACGGCTCAAGTCTCGAAGTGGCGATGTTCTGGTATTTATAATTATGAGTCCGACGAGACTGAAGGCTGGTTTCGAATCTTAATTAACTAATCGCCGGGGGCTGGGTGGATTATGAATTATGAGTTATGAGTTAAAGGTTATTGGAGAATAATCCTTAACTCAGGACTCATAATCATAATTCCTAGTTCATAATTCCCGCCCTCCAGAACCCCCGACTCATCTCAATGTATTGGAGGAACAAATGGTATATCGAGTGTCTGCCGATATAGGCGGACTTGAATTTTCCATAGAAATGGGAAAGATTGCAAAGCAGGCCGATGGGGCCGCGTTCGTAAGTTATGGCGACACCGTTGTCATGGTGGCTGCCTGTGCCGCCAAAGAGGCAAAGGAAGGACAAGACTTTTTCCCTCTCACCGTCGATTACAGGGAAAACACTTATGCGGCCGGCAGGATTCCAGGCGGTTTTTTTAAACGGGAAGGCCGACCGACAGAAAAGGAAGTCCTGACCTCTAGGCTTATCGACCGGCCGATGAGGCCTCTTTTCCCGGAGGGTTTCAGCAACGAGACCCAGATCATCGCGTTTGTTTTGTCGGCTGACAAGGAGAACGACCCCGATATCATGGGGATTACCGGAGCTTCCGCTGCGACCTACTGCTCTTCCATCCCGTTTTACAACCCGATCGGCGCCGTACGGGTTGGATACATGAACAACGAATTCGTTGTTAATCCACCGATCAGCAAACTCAAAGAAAGCAGCCTCAATTTGACCGTAGCCGGGACCGAGGACGCAATTGTCATGGTCGAGGCCGGCGCAAGTGAAATCTCGGAAGAAATGATGGTTGAGGCTCTGGATTTCGCACACGGCATCATCCGGAAATTGATCGGGCTGCAGAAGGAACTCTACGAAAAGATCCGGCCGGTCAAACGCGAATTTGTAAAACCTGCGCTCGACACAGCCGAAATCGAACGAATCGAAAAGGATTTTTCCGCCAAGATCTCCGAAGCGCTCCACATCAAAGGGAAGCTCGAAAGCTATGCTAAGCTGGATCTGGTGGAGGACGAGATTGTCAATTCCGTTCCTGAGGAAGAAGCGGAACGGCGAGTTCAGGCCAAAAAGATTTACCATCACGTGATGGAAAAAATCTTCCGGAAGGAAATGCTCGAAGAGGGACGCAGGCCCGATGGGCGGCAGTTCAACGAAATTCGTTCCATTTCTGCCGAAGTCTCTCTCCTTCCGCGGACCCACGGTTCTGCACTGTTTACCCGCGGTGAAACCCAGGCTCTCGTGACTGCAACCCTGGGAACAGCCGACGACGAACAGAGGATGGATACGTTGGAAGGGGAATCGTTTAAGAGATTCATGCTTCACTACAACTTCCCTCCCTTCAGCGTTGGAGAAGTGAAGCCTTTGCGCGGCCCCGGCCGGCGCGAGATCGGGCACGGCGCACTGGCGGAGAGAAGTATTCTGCCGATCATGCCCTCAGAGGAAGCCTTCCCCTATACCGTCCGTGTCGTATCGGACATTATGGAGAGCAATGGCTCTTCTTCAATGGCCACCGTTTGCGGTGGAGTCCTGGCGCTGATGGATGCTGGCGTTCCCATCAAAGCCCCCGTTGCGGGTGTGGCAATGGGATTGGTGAAGGAAGGAGACAAGTACGCGATTCTGACCGACATCGCAGGAGCGGAAGATCATTACGGTGACATGGACTTCAAGGTCGCGGGCACCGAAAAAGGGATCACCGGTCTCCAGATGGATATCAAAACGTGCGGTATCGACAAGAAACTTATGGCTGAGGCCTTGGCTCAGGCCAGGGAAGGGCGGCTCTTTATCCTGGGCAGAATGTCCGAATGCCTCCAGGGCTCGCGCGGCGAGATTTCTCCCTACGCTCCACGGATTATCACGATCACGATCCCCAAAGATAAGATCGGCGGAGTTATCGGGACCGGAGGGAAGATCATCCGCGGGATCATCGAACAGACCGGCGTCAAGATTGATATCGAAGATGACGGCAAAGTCAATATCGCCTCGACCGATACTGATTCCGCCCAGCGCGCCATCCGGATGATTGAAGATCTGGTCATGGAAGCCGAAGTAGGCAAAACTTATCTCGGGACTGTGACCCGGCTGGTCGATTTTGGAGCCTTTGTCGAGATATTCCCCGGCACGGAGGGATTGCTTCACATTTCCGAAGTTGCCGACTACCGAGTGCAGGACATTAACTCCGAACTCAAGCTGGGCGATCAGATCCCGGTGAAGGTGATCAGTATCGAACCGCCGAACAAGATTCGTCTGAGCCGGAAAGCAGTCCTGCGCGAGCAGGCAGGGCTTCCGCCTCTGGAACCTTCTGCACGCCCGCCGCGGCGAGAGCACTCGGATCGGCGGCCCGGTGGCCCGCGTGATCGCGAACACGATCACGACCGCTCGCGCCCTCGAGGCGGGGACAGGGGCGGCCACCAGCGGCGCAACTATTGATAGGATAAGTAGCCATAAGAAGATGTAGGATGCAGGATCCAGGATGCAAGGTGTAAATTATTACACCTTGCATCCTGGATCCTGCATCCTGTATAAGGTTCGCTCACATGAATCCACAACAGGTACTGGAGCTTTTGGAACAGGTCCGTAAAGGCTCCGTCACTCCGGATCAGGGCCTTGAACGGCTGAAGCATCTCCCATTTGAGGATTTGGGATTCGCCCGGGTTGATCATCACCGAACCCTGCGCCAGGGATTTCCTGAGGTCATCTTTGCGCCGGGCAAGAAGCCGGAACAGGTGGCTGCAATTGTTAAAAGCCTCCTCCGGCAAAAATCAAATATCCTTGTGACCCGCGCCGACAAGAAAACCTATAACTCGGTCCGCCGCGTTACCGCTAAAGCTCAATTCCACCCTTCAGCAAAAGCGATCACGGTTAGTCACGACACGAAGATATATGGCGATGGAAAGATATGTGTCGTTTGTGCCGGGACCTCGGATATTCCTGTTGCCGAAGAAGCCGCCTTGACGGCGCGCCTGATGGGGAACACTGTCGAAACGACCTATGACGTAGGCGTGGCAGGGATCCATCGTTTGCTGAACATCCGTGAATCGTTGACTCAGGCCAGTGTCGTGGTGGTTGTGGCCGGGATGGAGGGCGCCCTTGCAAGCGTTGTCGGAGGGCTGTTAAGTGTTCCCGTTATCGCAGTCCCCACAAGTATCGGATACGGCAGTTCCTTCGGCGGGCTCTCTTCGCTGCTTGCGATGCTGAACAGCTGTGCATCCAACGTAGTTGTGGTGAATATAGACAACGGTTTTGGTGCCGGCTATGTTGCCAGCCTCATAAACCGCAAGCGAAAAGAAAAAATTTAACCGCGGATCTACGAGGATTTACGCGGGTTCGGAACGGCCAAATCCGTGTGGATCCGCGGTTTACAAATCGGCGGCTGTTCCTATGCCCTTCTATCCTGATAGCGTTTTGGATGAAGTGCGAAGCGCTGTCAATATTGTCTCTCTGGTATCCGAGTATGTCGCACTAAGGAAACGCGGCAGGAACCATGTTGCCCGCTGTCCCTTTCACAACGAGAAAACGCCCTCATTTAACGTCAGCGAGGAGAAGCAGATCTTCATGTGCTTCGGCTGCGGCGTCGGTGGCGATGTTTTCCGGTTTGTCATGCAAATCGAGCATCTGTCGTTTGTGGAATCAGTCCAGTTCATTGCCGCGCGTTGTGGAATATCTCTCCCCACAGCTGCCGCCCCCACCCCCGTAATCCCAACCTCAAACGCCGATGCGTTGCGGAAAGCCATGGCCGAAGCCATCGCCTTGTACCATCGATGGCTGCTGGATTCCCAGGAGGGAAAACCAGCGCTGAAGTATTTGCGGGAAAGGGGGGTCACGGACGCAACGATCATGCGTTTCCACCTGGGCTATTCGCCGGCTTCTGGGGATGCCCTGATTCAATCGATGAGAAACAAGGGATTCTCGCTCCAAGTTCTGGAGGAATGCGGTCTGGCCAAGAGATCGGAAGACGGGAACCGGTACTATGACGGCTTCCGCGGACGGATCATGTTCCCGATTACCGACGTGCAGGGGAGACCCGTCGCATTCGGCGCAAGGGCGATGGGGGACAAGCCTCCGAAATATTTGAACTCACCTGAGACCAAGCTCTATAATAAGAGCCGAAACTTATATGGCTTGAGCTTCTCCAAGGAGGCGATCAAAGCGAGTGATCGCGCAATCCTGGTTGAGGGGTATATGGATTTCATTATCCCTTTCCAGCATGGCGTGGAGAATGTGGTTGCTTCGCTTGGCACGAGCCTGACACCGCAGCAGGTGGAGTTGCTGGGCCGGTTTACACGCGAGGTTGTCGTGAGCTATGACCCGGATTCCGCTGGACTTGCTGCGGCTCAAAGGTCCTTGGATCTGTTTTTGGAGGGAGATTTCCGAGTTAAGGTGCTACGGCTTCCCGCAGGTCAGGACCCCGATGTGTTTGTACGGACTGCGGGACCGGCGGAATATCAAAACCGGGTGCGTAAGTCCGTCCCCTACCTGGATTTTGTGCTTGAAGCAGCTATTCAGAATCAGGGCTCAATGGACGACCCCAAAAAGAAAGTGCAGGTGATGAATGTCGTCCTGCCCTACCTTGCAAAGTTGCCTAGCGCCGTTGAGCGTTCGGATTATGTGTTTCAATTCGCTCGTAAACTGGGAATAGAAGATCAGCAGCTGCTCGCGGAAACCAAGCGAGCCGCGCAACAGAAAAGACCGCGGCTGGCGGAGGCTCCCATAGCGACTGCTTTATCGATGAAGGCCGCGGAGAAGAGACTTCTCCAATTGCTTTTGGGGGATGCTGAGTTGCAGCACCAGATTCTTCCTCTCTGTTCCAGGCGGGATTTTGAACGGCTGGCTACAGAAAGGATTTTTTTGAAACTACTGGACGGATTTGACAGGAATCAGCTGGGGAACTACGAAGGCTTGCACCGAGAGTTCGCCGGAGAGGCAGAGCAGGCTTTGCTTGCGCAACTGGAAATGGAGGAGGTCCCTGAAAGCCCTTCAAAGGATACAGCTGAAAGTTATTTAAATGCTTTGCGATCAAAGAGGTTGGCTGCCTATTTGCAGAAAATCCAGGCAGAAATCGCTGAAGCGGTTGAGCGGAAAGACGATGAGATGCTCAACCACTTATTAGAACAGCGGATCCGCGTGGATCGGGAATTGGTCAGCCTATCCAGGAAATAGCAGGGAAAGGAGACATCGGTCTTGTCTATCGAAGAAAAGTATGACGAAGTAAAAGAGCTGATCCTTATGGGAAAGGAAAGGGGTTACCTTTTGTATGATGAGGTCAACGACCTCTTGCCAGAAGGCATCTGCTCCTCCGATGAACTGGACAGCATTTTTTCCCTTTTTGGTTCCGCAGGAATTGAAGTCATCGACACGGAACAGAAATTTCAGGATGATGGCAAAAGGGACGATAAAAGAGAGGATGGCGGTGGCGAAGAAAACGAATTTGATTTCGGTGCCCTCAACTTGGATAAGACCAATGATCCGGTCCGCTTGTACCTTCGGGAAATGGGGACGGTTCCCCTGCTCAGCCGCGAAGGCGAAGTTGAGATTGCCAAACGTGTTGAACACGGACAAAGGGTTATTCTGAAAGCGTTGTCGCGCTCGCCTCTCGTGGTTCGCGAAATTCTCAATATCGGGGATCAGCTCAAGAAGAAGCAGATTTCCATTCGCGACCTGGTTTCTTTCAATGAAGACGAGGTTACGGATGAGCGCCTCGAGGAAAGAGCGGCCGGCGTCCTGGAAGTGATCGAAAGCATTCGCAAGCATGAACGCTCAGCCCACAAAATTCGCACAAAACTCAGCCGGTGCCGCAAAGGATCGCGCCTCTACAAAAAACACCTTTCAATGTTGGCCCGCTATCGCATCCCCATCGCGTGGAAGGTCCGTGCTCTGGAACTCAGCAATTTGCAGCACGATCGACTGGTTGGTGTCATCAAGGCAACGGTCGACAAGGTTGTGGCTTTTGAGCGCGAAATTCACAAGCTCAACAAGAGCCTGGAAACTCCGCGCAGACTCGAAGATGCCAAGGGTATCAAGAAAAGAGTCAGACAGATCGAAAGCGAACTGAGACAGATCGAAGAAGATGCATTCGCATCGGTCTCGGAGCTGAAACGCACGCTGGCTACGATTCGATCTGGAGAGCTGGAAGCGGATATCGCAAAAAAGGAACTGGTGGAAGCCAACCTTCGGCTGGTTGTCTCGATTGCCAAGAAATACACCAACAGGGGATTGCAGTTCCTGGATCTGATCCAGGAAGGAAACATCGGATTGATGAAGGCGGTCGATAAGTTCGAATACCGCCGGGGCTACAAATTTTCGACTTATGCTACCTGGTGGATCCGGCAGGCAATCACACGCGCTATCGCAGATCAGGCGCGAACGATTCGCATTCCCGTCCACATGATTGAAACCATCAATAAGTTGATCCGTACTTCCCGAAGTCTGGTCCAGGAATACGGCCGTGAACCCACTAGCGATGAAATCGCAAAAAAAATGGATTTCCCGGTCAGCAAAGTTCGCAAGATCCTCAAAATCGCTCAGGAACCGATCAGCCTCGAAACCCCGATCGGGGAAGAAGAGGATAGCCATCTCGGTGATTTCATCGAGGACCGTGGTGTGATGTCCCCCGCGGAAGCCGTCATCAACATCAACCTGAAAGAACAGACGGAGTCGGTCCTCAAAACCCTGACTCCTCGCGAGGAGCAGGTGATCAAGATGCGGTTCGGTTTGGGAGACGGCAGCGAGCACACTCTAGAGGAGGTGGGCCAACGTTTTTCAGTGACGCGCGAAAGGATTCGGCAGATCGAAGCCAAGGCTTTGCGCAAGCTGCGGCACCCGTCGCGCAGCCGTATGCTGATGGCCTTCCTGGAGGGTTCCGCTGTCCGCGATTAGCTCGACCAACCTTATTGCTGTGATTTGGCAACCCGGGAGGATCGCACTCCCGGGTTGCGTTTTTTTAAACCGTCTACGACCAGGTCTACGTGTCCAACAACGTCGATGCTCTTTCATTCAAGCTTCATCATCTTGGACAGCATCGAGACGATACTTTCCAGGAGTTCCATATATATTTCTTGATCACGGGCGGGAAACAGCTTCAATCCGGCGCCCACAGCGAAGATGGCGCCGAACTCCAGGGCGCATCCTCGTGCCGTCCCCCCAATATCGTGATCTGTCGGCTATGCCAGGTTTCCCGACTCCTTCCGCTATATTTTGCGGCATCGATATCGATGCGTGCTTCAGCTTGTCGGCTAAGAAAGAATATCCCAGCCACAATTTGTGAATCAGCAATGGCCGCCAAGGCGATAAACTGAATCGGACATTGGTGAACATCAGTTTTTGATAGCTGAGCTTATGCTTACCTCCATAAAGAACCAATTACACAATCACAAGAGTCGCCAATTTTTTGGGGAAGTGCAGAAAAACAACTGCCCGCGAAACCCGTGGTCGTTGACGTGCACGTGCTCGTGGACGGGGTTTAGGCGCTGCCGGCTAATCGGTTACAACGAAATGCCATTCCCGATTGACTTTCCGCCTTTTTTGATACGAATATAACCTTGCCCGCACAACTCCTGAAGGAGGCCCACCATGGCAAAGAATAAAGCCGACAAAAGATCAAAAATCGATAAAGACCTTTATGAGAAGGAGCTGCAACGCCTGCAGATCGAGCTGGTCAAACTGCAGGAATGGATTCGACACAAGGGACTGAAGATCGTCGTTATTTTCGAAGGCCGCGACGCCGCGGGGAAGGGAGGCGTGATTAAGCGGATCATGCAAAGCCTGAATCCCCGCATCTGCCGGGTTGAAGCGCTGGGCACGCCAACAGAACGTGAAAAAACTCAGTGGTACTTCCAGCGTTATGCAGACCGCCTCCCTGCAGCGGGTGAAATGGTGCTCTTCGATCGCAGTTGGTATAACCGCGCTGGGGTAGAACGGGTTATGGGTTTCTGCACAGAGGAGGAATACGTCGAGTTCATGCGTTCCTGCCCTGAGTTCGAGCGCATGCTCGTACGCTCAGGGATTGTCCTCATCAAGTACTGGTTTTCGGTCAGTGACGAGGAACAGGAAGCGCGGTTTCAAGCTCGGCTGAAGGATCCGACGAAGCGCTGGAAATTGAGCACTATGGACCTCACGGCGCGCGCCAAATGGGTCGATTACTCCCGGGCGAAAGACGAAATGTTCATCCACACCGATATCAAACAGGCGCCGTGGTATGTCGTGAATGCCGACAACAAGCGGAGGGCACGTTTGAACTGCATTCACCATCTCCTGAGTCTGGTTCCATATAAGGATCTGACTCCCGAACATATCAAGCTGCCGCCTCGTCAAAAGGACGACAGCTATGTGCGCCCTCCCATTACAGATCAGAACTTCGTCCCGGAAGTGTATTGAATTTTTTTCCCAAAAGCCGTCCGCGTCCACGAGCACGTCAACGTCTACGCGGACGACAAACGTGGTCGTGAATGTGCACGTGTTCGTCAACAGTTTTAGGAGCTTTGCCGAATCCGCACAGATTGGATATTGAAATTGTTTCAATATCCCCTTATCCTCCCTAGTTCAACTCGAATGAGCGGGTAACACTTTGGCTTATCGTATAGAAATCGGGCTTAAGCGGGGAGTCCGGGACGCCCGCGGCCGCGCTACGGTCGCAAAGGCCCGGCGATTCCTCCGTCTTCCCGTGGCGTCCTGCCAGACACGGGATGTCTACAAACTCGATGTGTCGCTCTCGTTGAGGGAGCTTCGGCACATTCAAAAGGCATTCGCGGACCCTGTGATCTCACGATCGGCGCTGGCTCGCCTGTCGCCGCCGCAATTCGACTGGCTGGTCGAAGTCGGATTCAAACCCGGTGTGACTGACAATGTCGGGACCACAGCCCGGGCGCTGGCTCAAGACCTGCTCGAAAGGCCGCTGCCGCATCTAGAAACCGTCTATACCTCCATCCAGTATTTCTTTCGAGGGCAGCTTTCGCGTGCGGATGTGGAGCGTATTGCCCGCGACCTGCTGGCAAATCCGATCATCCACACCATCCGGGTATTCTCGGCTGAGGAATGGAATGCAGCCCCTGTTGACGAGAGTGTCCCTGCAATCCGCGGAAAAGTTGACGTCCGGGTCGGCACGTACGACCTTGGCGGATCCGATTCCGACCTCCTGCGCATCAGCAGTGAGGGGATTCTCTCTCTTAGCCTCGACGAGATGTACGCAATCAGGGATTACTTTGATTCCGCTGCGGTGAAGGTTGCACGGACCACACTCGGATTGCCTGAGCAACCGACCGATGTTGAACTGGAGTGCATCGCTCAGACATGGTCGGAACACTGTAAACACAAAATATTCGCTGGGCGCGTCCATTATGTGGATGAATTCGGGCGCGAGGAGTGGATCGATTCCCTGTTCAAAACTTATATCCGGGATGCAACCGAAAAAATTGGGAAAGAGATCGATTGGCTGGTTTCAGTTTTCAGCGACAATGCTGGAATTATACGGTTCAACGAACGGTACAACATCGCTTATAAAGTCGAGACGCATAACTCTCCTTCGGCCCTCGACCCATATGGTGGCGCGATCACCGGCATCGTGGGGGTCAACCGCGATCCAATGGGAACCGGCATGGGCTGCGAGATGGTTGCCAATGTCTGGGGTTACTGCCTAGGTTCTCCGTTTTACGACGGCGAATTGCCGGAAGGGTTGATGCATCCCGGCCGCATTCGCGACGGCGTGCACCAGGGCGTGATCGACGGTGGGAACCAGAGTGGAATACCGTGGGCGCGAGGCTTTGAACGTTTTGACGAGCGGTATATCGGGAAGCCGCTGGTGTACTGCGGGACCGTCGGGCGAATTCCTCGTCTGCTGCAGCAGCGTCCTTCCGAGCGGAAAGAAGTGTCCCCCGGGGACGCCATCGTTATGTGCGGCGGCCGCATCGGCAAAGACGGGATCCACGGCGCGACATTCTCCTCGGAAGAACTGCGGAAGGAGTCTCCAGCGCAGGCCGTCCAGATCGGCGACCCGATCACGCAGCGCAATATGTACGAGTTTCTGATCGAGGCGCGGGATGCCGGCTTGTACCGTGCACTAACCGACAACGGCGCCGGCGGGCTGAGCTCCTCGATTGGCGAAATGAGCCGCCTCAGCGGTGGCGCCGATCTTGATCTTGCAAAGGCGCCTCTGAAGTACGAAGGGCTTCAACCTTGGGAGATTTTTCTATCCGAGGCGCAGGAGAGGATGTCGCTCGCAGTGCCGCTCGAGAAACTCCAAGAATTGCTCGCGCTGGCGGCGCGCCGTGAAGTGGAGGCCACGGCCCTGGGAACCTTCACCGATAGCGGGGCATTGATCGTTCGCTATGGGGATCGCGTGGTGGCCCGTCTGGAATTGACTTTCCTGCACGACGGAGGACCGCGCATGCTTCTCGAAGCGCGCTGGCAGCCGCCGAACATTCCTTCCCCTAAAGCGCCACGCAAGGGGTCGCGCAGCCGGAAGCTGCTCGAGATTCTTCATTCGCTGAACATTTGTTCCAAAGAGTTTAAATCTCGCCAATACGACGGCGAAGTTAAAGGTTTGAGCGTGGTCAAACCTTTCGTTGGAATAAACAGCGATGTGCCGAGCGACGCCACGATCATGCGGGTGGAACACGGCTGCCGTGAGGGGATCGTTCTTGCCGAAGGAATTAATCCCTTCTATTCCGACCTGGATACCTATCACATGATGGCAAGCGTCATCGACGAAGCCGTGCGGCGCGCGATCAGCGTCGGTGCCAGTCCCGATCGAATTGCAGGGCTGGATAATTTCTGCTGGCCCGATCCGGTCTTTTCGGAGAAGACGCCGGATGGACACTTGAAGATGGCGCAGCTCGTTCGTGCAAACAAGGCATTGTACGACGTCACAACCGGATTTCGAGTGCCCGCGATCTCGGGCAAAGACAGCATGAAGAACGACTCCGTGCGCGGGGGACGCAGGATATCCATTCCGCCCACGGTGCTTTTTTCCACGATCGGCTGGATAGACGATGTTCGACGCACCGTTACGATGTTCTTTAAAAATCCCGGGGACTCAGTCTACGTCGTCGGACTGACTGCGAATGAGCTTGGAGGATCGGAATATTACCGCCTGCTCGCGCGTGAGCAGGAGACCCCGGCGTTTTACGGCGGTGAAGTCCCTAAGCTCGACATTGCTCGAGCCCTGGCCACCTATCGCGCGATGCACACCGCAATTTCCAATGGACTTCTTCACTCCTCCCACACGCCGACACTGGGAGGTCTGGCGGCAGCCTTTGCGCTAGCTGCCATGGGCGGCAACCTGGGTGCGGAGATTGATTTGTTATCTCTGGTCTGCGATGGCGCCCTGGATGATGACGCGAGGCTTTTTTCTGAATCCAACAGCCGGTTTGTCGTCACTTGCGCTCCTAGGGAGCAACCAGAACTGGAATCGATGTTCCAAGGTCTGCCGTTCGCCCGCGTGGGAACAGTTACGGCCGAAAAGCGCGTCTCGATTGCCGGAGCCGGTGGGCGCAAAATCGTGGATGTGGATATAAGCGCGCTGCGGCGCGCATTCAAGGAAACATTGTATGGCGTCTGAAATTCCCGTGCTGATCATCACCGGCTATGGACTGAATTGCGAAGACGAGTCCAGGTATGCCTGGGAACTCGCAGGTGCGAACCCGGAACTGGTACATTTCAGTGATCTTCTGGCATGCCCGGCCCGCCTACAGGAATTTGCGGGCTTAATGTTTATCGGAGGATTCGCCTACGGAGATCACATGACCTCCGGCCACGTATTCGCTTCCCGGACCAAGCATCGTCTGAGCGGGGAATTGGGAAAGTTCATCGCCCAGGGAAAACTGATCATGGGCGTCTGCAATGGGTTCCAGATTATTGTGAAGCTTGGTTTGCTGCCGGGCCTGGACGGCGAATATTTCACCCAGAAGCTTTCCATAATCCAGAACGATTGCGGCACTTTCCAGAACTACTGGGTTCACCTGCGTTTTGAGCCCGGTTCTCAATGCGTCTTCACACGCGGGTTGGCGAGCATTTCGCTACCGGTCCGTCACGGGGAAGGGAAGGTCTTCACGCTGGACAAGGACTTGCTGCGAAGGCTGGAGTCTGCGGGATCCATCCCCTGTCGCTATGCGGATCCGGTCAGCGGCGAGGCGACACAGAAATTCCCGCATAATCCGAATGGCTCGCTGAATGCGATCGCGGGGTTGTGCGATCCTTCCGGACGTATTTTCGGCTTGATGCCGCACCCGGAAGCGTATGTGTATCCGGAGAATCATCCGAAATGGGAAATCCAACGGCAGAATGGGGCGCTGCCCGAGCATGGCCTTGGGCTAGAGCTTTTCCGCAACGCCGTCGAGCACCTCAAACGCATCTGATTGGAAGCGTTTTTGAGTGCAGCAGCTTGCTGCCGCTTTCAGTTTCGTAACGCATACCCGTTACCAAATCGTTAATTACAAAGCCCTATTTCCCCGGTACAATTTGCTACTTTCCTTCTGGGTCAATTGGCCTCTGAGTTTTCTGCAGCGGGATGTCTCCATTTCTGGGGAATTCTCTTTTGGCGACAAACTCCTGCGGCTGCCCTCTGCCCCCGGACTCGCGTGTGAATTTAATTTCGTCGTCGGACACTTTCCCTTTGTACGTCAGCTTCTGTTCCCTTCCGTTGCGGCTGCGAATCACGAAAAAGGAAATTTCGTCGCCGTTGATTATGCCTTCGCTGATTGCAGTTTTCCCTTGAGGATTGGAAACAGTTCCAGTCAATACTGTCCCGTCGACTTTAAAATCAAAGAAGGTTTCGACTATGCCTTGTCTGCCGGGCATCTTTGCGATCCAGCTTCCAGCCAAGTCGGCAACCCATCCCGACGATAGGTGGGCCAGTAAGACAAATGCCGCAATCGAAAAGATTTTGTTTTTCATGACCTAGGCTAACCTCCATTGGTTTGTTGCTTTGTCTAGTTTTAGCTAAGCTGCTTCGGATAATTCTGGATAGTTCTGCTTTACGAGAATTTGCGGGCATGCTACGCTGGCGCATACAAATAGGGGCCCATAGC
>Ga0326728_10009498_pt1 | contig 23393 bp, 9 predicted proteins | sample MB3enrmetagenome_FD_207602 | JGI IMG/M metagenome (GOLD analysis project Ga0326728, IMG submission 207602) | Lab enriched peat soil microbial communities from McLean, Ithaca, NY, United States - MB31MN | ecosystem: Environmental > Terrestrial > Soil > Wetlands > Peat | place: USA: New York... | reverse complement strand
ATCGCCAAGCTGCGGGTGAACTACGTGAGCGGCCAATTCGCGCGCGAGACGTTCGGCCTGTTTCCGCTGCCGGTTGAAACCGCCGACGAGCAGTTCATTACCCGAAACCAATATACGCCCTACGGCTTCCTCGCCTCGGCCAGCGTTTTCGACAATGGACGCGACGAGCGGGATTTCTCGCGGCCTTGGGCCGAGCGCGCGCTCCAGCCGATTTCGGGGCGTCAGCGTGCCGAATTGACCTGCCGGCTTGCCGGCATTCAAGACCTTCGGGACGCCTCGGCGATCGGGTATCGTTTGGGCCTCGAGCGAAACGACCTGGTCAAGGGGCTGGCGACGACCCAGACCTTCGATCTCGCCCACGACGGACGGAAGATCGCGGAGGACTTCACCGACCATTTCGACGGCACGCACACCTACTCCTGGCAGGTGACGTGGGCGTTTGAGCCGGGTTTTCATTTCGGCCTGGTGCCGCGGGGCGCAGCGACGCGGAGCGTGCCTTCGGGAGCGCTGCTGTCGGAGGTCGTCACCACGGGCTACGACCCGCTCGAACGCCGCCTGACGGGCGTCGAGACGACCTACGCCGGGCTGACGCGGACCAATACCTGGGATTATCGCTGGGAGAGCCCCGTCCAGGTGGAGGGCCGTTATTCGAGGACGATGCTCGAGTACGAGCGCGACGGGATGCGGGCCAGCGGCGTCACGACGCTCAAGGCCACCGGCGAGGTGCTGGACCGCTCGGCCGGGCAATTCGATGCGGCGGCCAAGACTTGGCGAACGACGCGCTGGATGTGGTTGCAGCCGGACGTTCCGCCCCAGGTTCAGACCAACACCTACAGCGCGTTTGGCTTGCTGATGGGCGTGCGCGCCGGCGACGCGCTCGAGACGCGGCTGGCTTACGGGCCTGACGCGAGGGAACGCGCCCGCGCAACCTTCGGGCGCAACGGGCCCAGCGGGCGCTATGATGTGCTCTGCCGGCAGGAAGACGATTACCAATGGCAGGCCGGCCGGCGCAGCGCGCGGGTCCGGCTCTTCGTCGAGGGACGCGCGGTGGAGGAGTGCCGTGCCGTGAGCGACGCCGAAGGCCGGGTCGTCGAGGACGGCATCCGCCAGTGGCCGGGACTGGAGCTGCGCACGCGCCGCACCTTCCAGGAGGGTACGGACCGGTTGCGCGGGGCCGAAGTCCTCCAGAACGGCCAGGTGCGGGCGACGCACCGGGTGGTGGGGCTGTTCCGCCAGGGCGACGGCCAGTGGCGGCTGAAGGTGGCGGTGACGCCTTTCTGGGGTCTGAGCTTTACCAATAGCTACTCGCCGGCGGATCCCCTGGGGCGCGCGGTCGAGACTGAGTTTGAAAACGGAGACCGGGCGCGAGTGACCGCCTGGTTTGGCGATACGGCGCTGGCTCGGGAAACGGAGGTGTTCGACCGGCAGGGCCACGCGCGGGAGCGGCTGAGCAAGCGGCCGCTGGCCGGCGCCGTTGCCGGGTTCGCTTACGATCTGGTGACCCGCTATCGGGTAAGTCCGTGGGGTGAGGCCGTGCCGATAGAAGTCAAGGCCCTGGCTGCCGGCACGGACGTCGCGCTCTTCGCTGACTCGGCGGACGAACGCGTCCATTTCGATTTATCGAAGAACTACGAATGCTCCCGGTTCACGACGGACCTGGCCGGGCGAATCGGCCTTCGTGCCAGCATCGGGGGGAGACTCGAGTCCAATGTGACGGCGGTGTTCTCGGCCCGGTTTCGCGAGTTGGCCGGGCCGGGGGCGAGCGCGGCCCCGCGAGAGCGGGTCCTGGAACTGGCCGCGGTGGACCTGCGCGGCTTGTACTATTACCCTTTTTCACGGCGCACCTTCGACCGGGCCGGCCAATTGCTCCAGGAGGAGAGCGGGGCGTTGCGGAACCTGGCACCGCGCCCCTGCTCGGATACGAATCTCCTGGCCGAGCTGTCCGGGGCGCTCCCCGGCCGACGCACCCTTTATGCCTACGAAAGGGCCTGGGCGCGGGCCCAGGCGGGACTGCGGCCGGAGTGGGCGCTGGTCCCCTCCGCCCCAGGGCCGGCAACCAACTCGGGGACGTGGTCCGTGAACGATGCCGGCTGGCGCGAATGGCCCACCAAGGCGAGCAGCTATCAGCTCGCGCCCGGACGGGGCCCCGGGGGCGTGGCCGCGGCAACGGCCTCGAACCTCGTTAGCGTGCTGCGCTCGCCGCGCTGGCTCAGACAAAATCCCCATTTGCCCGGCGTTACCGACGTTTGGATGGCCTGGACCGAAGCGCGTTTCAATGCGGCGGGCGCAAAGCTATTCGAGTCGGAGCTAATCCTGGACGCCCGCGGCGAATTGAGCGCGCTCCTCGAGCACAAGCGCACCAGCCATGGCCGGGCGGCGACCAAAGCGGTTTATGCGTTGCCGCGGCCGCCCGAAGGGCTTTGGCGCGGGCTCAGCCCGCCGGCGGGCTCCGACCACCTCGACTTGAGCCTGAGCGGCCCACAGGACCTCTCGGGTTGCGATTTCATCGGCTTTTACCTCGAGGCCCCGGCGTCGGCGAGGGTAAGCGTAAGGCTGCAGGACCGCGCCCGGCGCTCGCTCCTGGTGGCGCGCCCGGATGAGGGAAGGGACAACCGAACAGTGTCATTTTGGCCCGTGGACCAGGGATGGGCATCCTGGCTGCCGAACGAGAGCCTGCCGGTTCACGGGGCGGTGGTGTCGGCGCCGTGGGATTTGGTGGAAGCCGGGCGGGTGTTTGTGCTGTCAATACCCGAGCTGGCCAGAGCGGGGCTGGCGGTCAACCGGCTGGCGGCGATCGTCTTGAGCGTGGCGGCCCTCGAGACCAATTCCATTCGTTTGTCTCCGCTCTACCGCCTCGAGCCAGGCGGGGCGAACCCGCCGCTGGAAGGCGGCCCCGGCTTCGATTACGATTCTCAAGCGCACTCGAGCGGGCTGGCGGTGCATTGGAGAAAGTCGTTTCGGCCCGCGACGGCGGGGACACTGGCGCGGCTGGGATGGGGCGCGGTGCTGGAATATGAGGGCGTCGTGGTGGGGGCCTTGAATCCGCGCCAGGAGCGGCCCCACTACCCGGTGCTGGTGGTCACCGATAATTCCGACCCTGATTCCCCTCGCCCGCTCTATGCGCTGGCGGCCGAAGACGGGAGGTTCCTCGAGTACTACAACACGCTGGGCGCCGGCGATGCGCAGGTCTATACCGCGGCCAACGGGTTCAACACGCCCAAGATGGAAGTGTATCGCGGGGGCATCCTGGATGACGAACTGACGCCCGGCGTCCTGGCCTTCGGCCAGGGCTACCAGGTAATCCTCCCTCTGGCCAAAGCCAGCGGCGGAGTCCGGAGCGCGCTGGCTGCTTTGCGCAACCGATGTGTGGCCAATGCCTTCGCCTTGGGCGGCCAGCAGTTGCTCCCGGCGAGCTTTGAGCCGGGGCGCGTCCCGAGGGGCTCCAAGGAGTTACTCAGGCAGCAGGCCCCGGCAGCCGCGCAGGCCCAAGTCATAGATCGGCTGCCGACGCTGGCGGAGGCGCTCCTCTCGAGGCGAATCGTCCCGTGGACGGAGGGCGGCGCTGGCTCGCCGGCTCCGGCCCCGCTGAGCTTTCCGACGAATTTCGTGCTCACCACCCTGCGGCAACTCTCCGAGATTTATACCAATACCGGGCTCATCCCCACCTCGCCCGGCGGCGGGGAGGAGGCTTTTGTCGATACCGTGCAGGAAGCGGCCCTGATCGAATTGGCGGTAAAACTGCGCGACCCGGCGCTGGCCAAAGACGCGCTGGCCTTTTACTGGCAGCAATCGCAAGGCGGCGCCAGCCCGCTGCACGCCTCTTACAATGCGGAAACCGGGGCGTCGCTGACCAGGAATCTTCGCTATCAGCGCCCCACCGATTCGGCGATGACGGCGCGGGCCCAGTTGGCGATGGCCCAGGCGGCGTTTTGCCTCGGAACCGCCACGGGCGATCGGAACGCGCTGGAATTCGGCGCTAATCTCGTTGCCTTGTTGTTGGACAAGTTCCGGCCCGGCCCGAAGGACACGCCTTGGCCCGCCGGCATCGCGGAGCAACCGGTCGAGCCGGTTGTCAAACGCCACGGCCTGACGCTCTGGCCCGAACCCAAGACGTTCTCGGTGGGGAGCAACGCCCGGGCGTATCTGCTGCTAAGGCGGTTGGCCGAAGAGGCCGCGAGCTACCCATTCGGACCCCAATGGCGGCGAGCCGTCATCGAGGGCGCCGAAGAGGAGGCGGCCTGGTTGACTAACCGTATCGCCCCGTGGGTCCAAGCCACGGGCGTGGTCCCCAAGGGGCTGTTCGAGCTCCAAGACGTTAACCACGAGACGCGGGCCCTGGTGGTCGAACGATGGACCACGACGGACGATTGGCTGGGTTTCCTCGAGGCCGCCGAGCGGCTGGGCGTGAGCCGCGAATTGACGCGGGTGTGGCTCGACAACCTGGCGCGCGCCCACGGCGTAACCGTCCAGGGCGTATGGGGACTGGATTGGACCATGGCGGTCCAGCGGCCAGACGCGATTTCGACAGACTTGACGGCCGAATTCCTGCGCGTTGCCGAGTTGCTGGGAGAGGAGCCGGCCTCTGGTTTTGCCCGCGAGAACCTGCGCCGGTTGCGTGTGGGCGATGGATGGCCTGCCGTCCGGAGCAGCGCCGGCGCCAGGAGCCCGATTCAGACCAGCGCCGAGCTGGTGGTTTATCCCGCCGAGAATGCCGCCGGCGAACCGGCCAAGAGAAGCGGCGGCTTGCCTGCCCCGCTCCGGTCGAGGCGGCGGGCGCCCGAAGCCGGAGGGCGCTCCTTCGCGGTGGCGGGTTGGCCGCTGGCGCTGGGCCTCTATGCCCAGTTGGCCGAGACCGCCTGGCCGGCGCGAGTGCCGGCCGGCGCGCCCATGGCGACACGCCCCGGACCCGCCAACGACATTACGCAGTTTTTTTGGACGGCTGCCGCCCTGTATCTCGGCATGGTGGCGATGACGTTGTTTTGGTGGGCGCTGAGCTTTGCCCGCGGCCGTCAGCGGGCGCGCGTCCTGGCCGGCCTCCCCACCGGGCAGTTGGTGCCGGAGAGCGTTATGGGCCGGGCGGAGGAGCGATGGGCCAAGCGCGTGCTGGGGATGCGCGTGCCAGCCGGCGGCGAACGCTCGCGCTATGCCAACGGCGCGATCGAGCAGAACTTCCATCTCCAGTTGCGCGCGCTCTATAAACTGGTCCTCGAGTGGCGCCGGCTGGTCAATGCTTGGCCCGAAGACGACGCCCGGCTGGTGGAAGGGGACCAGGACGCATGGCTCAATGGCATGGACGAGTTCGCGGTGATGGTGGGCATCTACATTCGCTGGGTCGTGAAGGCGGGCCGCAAGGATGGCTTGCCCAAAGCGGACGTGCTCGCGGAAAACGAGGACAGCAACCATATCTGGTCGCGCCTGGTCGTCTATTTCTCCGAGTCTCATCAACGGCTGCTGGCCCTCATCAAGGAGTTCAAGGCCGACCCGGCGGCGGCGGCGGTGCTCGGGACCAATGACCAAATCGAGCTCGTGCTCCGCACGGCGGGCGTGCGGGCCCGGGCGGCCCCTTTCGATGCCCGGCGCGGCTTCGACGCGCCGTCCAGCGCCTCGGCGTTGGACTTGCTGCTGGTCCAGCTTCCCGGAGCGAGCCTGGCGCGAATTGTCCAGGAAATGGAGCACAAGTGGGACGTGCCCAGCGGGCACGTCGTCAGTTTCATCAAGGGCTACAAGTCCTTCAAAGAACGGGAGCAGTTGTACCCGATTCATTTCTATCTCCTGGAGACGGCGAAGATCCTGCCGCACTTCTGCCTTATGGGGCTGGTGGGGCTGATCTGGTATAATCAAGGGCTGGGCGGCCTGAGGATCTACCCTTATCTGCGGCAGGTCGCGGAGGAAAGCGCCCTGAACTGGCGTTCGCTCCTGTGGGCGGCGCCGCTGTTCGCCGGTTTTGCCCTGAGTGTTTGCGCGCACGCGCTACGGGTCTATCGCTATCGTTGGGGCACGCGTCGTCCCGGCAAGCCATCGATGGCGCTGGATGCGGCCATCACCGGGCTCTTCGGGCAGGCGACCGAGGCGGCGACCCCGGCGTTACGCACCGGTTGGGGATGGAACCCCCTGGTCTATGAGCGGGCGGGGTGGGTGTTCCGGGCGGTGGGTTTGGGGTTGCTGGCCGTGGCGCTGTTCGGTCTCGATCCGCCGAGCTTCGCGACGTTCATGTGTGTGAAAGGGATGGCGGGGATACTGCTCCTGGCGGAGGCGGCCGGCCTCCTTGCGCCGCTGGTCTTCTCGCGCTTCAGCTCGTGGCTGGAAGACCGGGTCAGCGGCAATCCGCGCGCCGGCCGTCTCGCGCGCTTCCTCAACCAGTTGAACCTCGTGCCCACGCGCCCCGCTTCGCTGTTGTGGCTTTCCATCAAGTATCATTTCCAACCTTCGGTGCCGACTGGCGGCTTCCGACCGATGGTCCAGGCCATCGCCTCCTACCTGTTCCTGGGAGCGACCTTCTTCTTCGTCGGCAGCTATATGTGCAAGCAGGCCCTCGACGTCTGGCTCCAGGAAACCTACCGCCACGGCTCGGACCTGCGGCTGATGGCCGGGGCCTGGTTGTTCTGGAACACGATGTACTTGCTGCGCTTCGGGCTGTTCGTCCTGCTGGCGGCGCTGGCCTCGGCGGCGGCCCTTTATCCCATCCGACTGGCGAGCGCCCTGGGCGCGTTGGGCTGGCTGGCCTGGGAATGGGGCAGCGACGCCTTTGCCGGGCAGGTCGCGCGCCACGCGGGGCTTGCGGCAATAATCCTGGTGGTGAGCCTGGTTCTCATTGCCTTTGAATCCGAGTTGCTGGCCTGGCTGCGGAACTCGCCGCTGCGCCGCCGCACCGAAGCCCGACGCCGGGAAAAGAAACGCGCGGCGCTGGAACAACTCCGGCTCGACCCCAATCGCGCGCTGGGCGTGGTGTACATGAGCGGCGACGACCTCTCGTTTTACAAGCTGACGCCTGAACTGCTGCTGACGCGCTTGGGGATACTGCGGGACCGGCTTGGTTCCGGCGGCGCGCGGCTGCTCGCCCGGATGCAGACTTTGCCGGATGACGCCGCGCTTGGGCGGCAGTTTGCGGCCCTCTACGAGCTGGAGCGGCGGCACGAGGCGACCTTGTGGCACCCGGGCCAGCTTGTGGTCGCGGGCGAAAGGCCGTGGCTGCGGCCCGAACTGGGGCTCAATTTGCTCGTGGACAGCGCGGCGCAGCGAGAGCAACTGCTGGGCGCCTGGCATCTCCGCCGATGGTTGGTGACCATGATGTCAACCGCCGGCCACGCGCAGGACACGGCCATCAACCTGGTCGATATCGCCCTGTGCCTGGCGCGCGAGGGCCTGGGGGCCAACACCGCTTTTTACCTGATCCAGAACAAATACGACAACCACGACAACAACCGGCCCTCGCAACTGGCGTACGACAAAGGCGAGCTGGGCCAAAGAAACAAGCTGGCGCGTTTGCTCATGGAAGCCGCGCCCGGCTCGCGCGCCTACAGCGTCAACGACTGGACCCCGTTCGGCTTCAAGGCGGGCGGGCTGGTGGGCATGGACCTGGTGTTCGAGGAGTCGTTGCGGCTGACCAACATGCTGGTGTTGGATCGGAACGCCACCGCGCACGACCTCGAGGCGGTCCTCGAGGACCTCAAGCTGGCGCTCAGCGATCCGGGCGTGGTCATCGTCATCCCCGGGCGCAGCACCACCAACAACCTCACGCCGATTGGCCAAGGCTCGCAGTTGATCGAGGAAGGCCATCGGGCCTTGACCCGCGGGGTGATGCTGCTGGGCGGGGTGGGAGGCGAATCTCTGGGCACCGGCTGGGGCAACATCCAGGCGGTGTATTACGGACGCGTCCAGCGCGCCTTGTGCGATGTGCACACGTCGCTGATGCCGCTGACGACGGCGGCCACGCGCAACGCGACGTTCGGCGATCGCTGCGAGGGGCTCATCGGCTTCGGGCCGCACGCCGTCGGCATTTCCGAAGACATTTGGGGAGTAACGCAGGCCGCGCACAACGCCCTCGCCCTGGGCTGCCGGGTGCAATTCCGCAAATCGCGCGCCCTTTGGCACAAGCTCCGCGAGACCTGGAGCCACGCGGAATGGCTGTCCGCCTTCCCGCGCTGGTCCGGCGGCTATCTCCAAATGATGCTCGATCCCCTCATGCAGCGAATCAACGACGGCGGGCCGATGCCGGTGTTCGCCAAGGAAATCCGGGCCGACGGCGGCCGGTTCTTTCTGAGCGCGCCCGCCGCGCTGCTGAGCATTCTGCTGATGCCGCTGGCGATCATCTGGGACTTCTCGCCCTTCGTGCAGATTCTGATCCTGCTGTGGAACCTGGGCCTGGTCATGAACCAGGTCCTGACGGCGCTGGGCTTCGTGGCGTGTCTCGAGGCGACGGGCTTCAGCCGGTTGAGCGCGTGCGCCGGCGGCCTGGCCGCCGCTGGCCTGGCCGCCGCCGCCTCGGTGCCGATGCCCTTGAGCGTCCCGCTGCTGGTTCTGGGTTTTCTGGCCGGCGGTTTTCTCATGGGCCTGGGACGCTGGCTTTATTACCGCGGCCGCGACTTAGTGCTTTTCGGGCCGCAACTGGTCATCCACACGCTGGGCCAACTGGTGCGGCAGGGCCTCGAATTCGTGCTCTCCGGGGCCTCGGCGGATGATGCCAAGGCGGTGAATATTCCTTTCCGCGCCTGGGTGGGTCCGCGCGAAGATCGGCCGCTGGAGGGCTACCAGAATCTGGTCAACCTGCGCACCGTGGTGTGGGGCGTCGGCCTGCCCTGCCTGCTCCTGAACCTGTTCGCGCTGGCCAACCTGGATTTTCTCAATGCGCTGCTCCTGTTGCCCTCCCTCATGTTCAGCGTGAGCGCCTTGGTCGGGCCGTTTCTGGCGCATCCCAAGCCCGGGGTGCGCCTGGGCTGGGCGGTCTGGGCGCCCAAACTGCTCGGCTGGCTCGGGAGTTTCCTGCTGTGCCTGGTGCTGGCCCGGCTCATCGCCGATGGCGGCTGGCACAGTTGGCTGGCGGCAGGGCTGTGCGGCGGCTGTCTCGGCGGCGTGTTGCGGACCGCGCTGAGGTACGTCGGTTACCCGCGCCGCGTGGAAAGGCTCCTCGCCCGCCTGGCCGGGGAAATGGCCGCCGGCGGAATGGCGATGCCGGAGGCGCGGCGGATGGCTTCCCACATTGCCGGCGGACTCCGGGCGGAGGCCGAGAAGACCCGGGCCGCGCTCGCGAACACGACGTTGCCCGCGGAATGCCAGGCCAGCGTCCTCCGCCTCGTCCAGGACCGGCTCCTGCCCCTGCTAAGCCGCCCGCTGGCCGAGCTTCATGACCGGGCTGCCGTCGGGCCCAGGTTCATCTCGGAGTGCAGCCGTTCCTTTGTCCTGGGTTTGTTCACGTTCGTTTGGCTTTTTGTCGTTCCCATGCCCGGGCTGCTGGTCTTCACCGCGCCCGGCGATTATCGAATCGCGCTGCTGCCGTCCACGATTCTCTCTTTCGCCGCGGCGGTGCTGGCGGTGGTCTTTGCGGCGGGCATCCTCAGCCTCGGGCTCGAGTGGTGGGAGAAGCACCGGTTGACCGGTCGTGGGTTGGTGGCGGCGATCGAGGCGGCGTATCGGTCTTTCCGTTCCCTGGCGGCGCAGCCGGGGAGGCTGGCGCCGGCGCCCGAGGCCCAGCTCCATGCGCTGTTCACGGACGTCCAAACCTATTTCGATCAGCGCAGTTATGCGTATGCCTGGGCGACACTGGGGCGAATTGAACGGCTCCTCAAAACCGCGGCGCCGCCGTAGCGGGCGGCCTGGCACGGCCATTGACAAACTCGTAGCGCAGATTTCCAAATCTGCTGTGTCGCAGGTTTCTAACCTGCGGGGCGCCAGCAAGTTGCGGCCGCCTGCCGATTTGGAAATCGGCGATACAGCAGGCTGGGAAGCCTGCGCTACGTTCCGCTGATTGGCAACGAGTTGCAGTGAGTTCGTCACAGGCCCTGGGCGGCCTGGCGCCAGGATCCGAACCAATTTCGGGTTGAGAAAAGACTGTAACGTGGAATGGTAATAGAATGGACAAATTGCGGACGGTCATTACAGCCCTCTTATTGTCGTTGCTGGCGGCCACGCAACCGGCCAGGGCGGATGGTTTCCTGCAAATCCGCAACGGCTATTTCTGGGACCCGGCCGCCGGGGCCTATTTCATCCCGCGGGGCGTCGCCTACCAGGTATGGAACCCGCCGGTGGGGGCCAACCAATCGTTCGGGCAGTTGGACTACGACCTGGTGGAGTTCACCAAGATGCGGGCCAATTCGGTGCGCGCCGAGCTGGATTGGAGCCAGGTGGAGACCAACCTGAACCAGTACGATTGGAGCAAGGCCGATTACCTGGTCGCGGAGGCGGAGAGGCTGGGGCTGAGGCTCTTCCTCATTATCGGCTACCAATATCCGCCGGCCTGGCTGCCGGCGGCTTATCGGGGCATCGATAATGAGGGCCTTCGGGCGGACGTGGTTGCATGTTTGGCGGGCAGCTCGCCCAGCAACGCCTTGAGTTGCCTCCACCCGCTTACCGCGAGCATCCTGCAGTCCAACACCTCGCCGGCGACGCTCGCTCAGGTGCTGAATTGCCTGGTCGCCGGCGCCCAGGCCGGCGGGGTTTCCAACATCCTGAATCTGCTTCAGACCACGCTGGCTCCCGAGGACTTGGACGCCATCCTGCCCTACCTGGTGTCCAATGTGATCAATTATGAAGACCCCCGGGCGCGCGCCGCCTACCAGCAGTACATCGCCGCAGTCACCGCCCGGTATCAAAACAGCACCGCCATTGGCGGATGGATCCTGGGCAACGAGTACGCTTACTTTGATCTCTGGGAAGACCTCACCCTCTACCCGGTGCACCGGTTTCTCGGCTATGACCCGCTCGGGCGGAAGAGCTTTCAGGGCTTCCTTCAGGCGCTTTATCAAACGAACATCGCCGCGCTCAACACGAATTGGCAGGCCAATTACGCGGATTTCTCCGCGGTGCCCATGCCGCTGGAATACCCTCCGGACCGGCATTTGCCCGGCTATCAGGACCTGATCCAGTGGCGCAAGCAGAGCATCGGCAGTTTTGTCGCCCTGGGGGCGCAGGCGGCGCGCCAGGCGGACCCCAACCACCTCTGCACCTACTCGATGGTGGGGGGCATCTTCAGCGGCGACGACGCCAACTACACTTGCGAAGACGCCAGGACGATTGTGACTTGCTGCGCCGCGGCGGGCGCGCCGCTGGATTTCTGGTCGCTGAACAATTACGGGTGGGCCTTGCTTGGCAGCGAGATGCGCTCGGCGGCTTTCGGCGTCGAAAAGTACCAAACCGAATCCGGCCTGCCCATCATGATTTCGGAGACCGGCTACAGCAGCACCGAAGACCTCTTTGACTACGACAAGGCCACCGGCTACTCATATTCGGGCGCGCGGCAGCCCAAAGCCTTGCCCAGCACGCTCTGGGAGGCCTTCCTCTGCGGGGCCATCGGCGTCCATTTCTTCACCTGGAACGATCGCACCTTGTTCACCCAAGGCTACTTCTATCGCGAGCGCGGCTTCGGCATTGTGCAAATCAACCGCCTGCCCAAGCCGAAGGTTTATGACAACATGGTGGCCATGTTCCGGCAGATGGACAATATCCGGCTGGAGCAACTCCTGGGCGGCTCCACCAATCCGCCCCCCGAGGTCCAGTTGTTTTGGAGCACCAACGCGGACATGGTCTGGCCGCGGGCCGACCAGGAGAATGCCATGCTGTGGGGCGTTCTCAAGCGAGCGGGCTTTCAACTGCGGATCCTCGATGATGGCGCGTTCAGCCAAGGCGCCTACGCCGACGCCCCGGCCTTGCTCTTGTCCCGCTGCTACCAGATGGACCCGGGCGATTTGGAGCAACTCGCGAGCGACGTGGCGCCGGCTGGCATCCTGGTGCACGCCGAGGCGGACCTGCCGGGACAATTTGACGCCTATGGCCGGACGAATGCCAACTGGGCCGCCACGATGCGAACGCTCTTCGGAATCGATGTCTCCAAGGCGAACGACGCGCTGGACGTGTGCGCGACCAATGACTGCTACAGCCCGATCCACGTGCGCGGGGTCGCGACGCTGGGCAGCATCGCGCCCGGCTTCACGGCGGACATGCAGACCTGGAAGCTGTGGCAGAACATCCTGCCGGTCTCGGCGACGGAGGTCCTGACCGCGTACGGAAATACCGGTCAGGTCGGGTGCAGCCCCTACTGCGCCTGCCAGTACCGGAACACGTCGCCCTCGGCGGCGCTGCTGATCCACTCTCCGGGGCCGGGCCTGGCAAAGACGGCGGTCAATCCTTTCGCCGTGGGCGATACTTTCAATTGCAGCGGGAGCGAAGCGAGCCAATGGGACACACGCTCCACGGTGCTGGGGGCAATCTATCGCGATGCGTTCGGGTTGACGCCCAAGATCGAGCTGAGCGGCCCCGGGGCGGCACATGTCCTGCCGAGCTACCGCATTTGCGCCAACGGCAGCGTGCTGATCTCCTTGCTCAATGAGGACACCAATGCGGCCAGCCTGACCATTTACGCCCCACAACTCCTGATCGGCCGCAAGGTGGAGGACCTGTCCGTGGGCGGGCTGCTGACCTCCAACTCAGACGGCACGCTGAGCTATACGAACCAGGGGGACGACTGCGTGGTCCTGTATGCCTACAGCAGCGCCGGCGGGCAGGACAATTCGTTGATCAATGCGAACCCAAACAAGCTGTGGTTTGAGGATGCTCCCATCGCCATCTGGCCATCTGGCTCCCCAGCTCAGGTGAACATCGGTTACGATACCAGCGACCCCAATCTGTCCTTGGTCGTGACGCTGGAACAGACCTGGCCCCACGCCGCGATTTACGGGCAGTCGAGCGTGACCAATATCGCGGCCAGAGGGACGGTGCTGGCCCAGGTGCCGGTGCCGGATGCCGATCCCTGCGATGCAGACTATGTCTCCTCGCCCGAAGGCGGCCAGTATGTGTTTCACGCCCGGTTGCTCGCGGGGGGCCTGGCGGTCAGCGACCTGTCGCTGCCAGTGCGGCTGCTGTTTGGGGTCCATCCGACCCAACCGCTGCCGAGCGCCCCGGCCGCAGACCACACCTATGCGATCACCCTGGCGTGGGAAGAGCTGCCTTCCTCCCTCTCGGGCGATAAGTACCCGGTCCCGTTGGACCGCGCCGCGCAGTGGGATTCCCTGGCCCTGGGCCAGGAGCATTACCGGATTGTCCTGGAGCTGCAGGCCGGCGGGCAGACCGTTTCCTCCAACTCTGTGCTGACCAGCGCAGGCACGGGCAGCAACACGTTTTTGGTGCGCATCCCCGCCGGGGCCGTTGGCCCATTCACCTGGCTGGCCTACTCTGAAACGGCGACCAACGTGCTCTCGCACGACGTCGAGGAGAGCTTCGAGGGCTATGCGCTGGGCGCCAACTGGCAAGGGCCGGACCTTCCTTATCTCACCAACAACCTTCTATGGCCCTGGAACGGTTATGTCTATTCCTCTCCGCCGGCCACGTCCGACACCAGCCCCACCAACCTATTTCTCAACCAGGGCGTGCAGCTCCTCGCCTCGGACGGTTCACAGTCCGCCTTCATGGTGGTCACCAACCCCGCCTGGGTGGAAGTCGGCACCTTCGGGCTGGTTTACGAGTTCACCAACGGGACCTGGGCCTTGCCCGAGGATCGCTCCTTGTGGACCAACTACGTCTTTTCCTACGATTTCCAGGAAGCCAGCGGCCTGGCCTGCTCCGTGGAGATGCAGGTCAAAAACCTGGACCTCCTCGGCCTGGGCAAGTGGCTCCAGTACACCAACCTCTATGCCCCCGGCCCTGACGGATGGTTCACCCTCAGCGCCTCGCTGGACCAGTTTCTGCCGCCGCCCGGCTTGTTTGGAGTGTTCGATCCGTCCAGCGTCGATCAGGTCGTGGTGAATATCCGGATGCTGGCCACCAATGGCCTGTACGTCGGCTCGTTCGACCACATCCGGTTTCTGGGCCCGGAAGCCGACCTGGGCGGCCCCAGCCAGACTGTCGCGGCCTATGACAGTGCCAACGGTTCCCCCGGCTGGCTGAGCGTCGCGCGCATCGGCCCTGAGGTCTCCGTCTCCTGGGTGGGCAGCGGCGTCCTCCAATCCGCGCCGGCTTTCGCCGGACCCTGGGCCGACGTGACCAACGCCACCAACCCGCTGGTCCTCATGGCCCCGGCGGCCGCCCGGTTCTATCGCTTGCGCCAGTGACCTATTTGATATTTCTTGCTGCGCCCTCCTTCCAACCGCGATACGCTACAGCCCATGCGCCACCGGTGGGTCAACCTCCCGCGTCTGCTCGCCTCGCCTTGGGCCGCGGCAATCGCCTTGGGCTTGCTGGCAGGCTGTGCGACGCGCATCGAGCGTGTCCGCCTAAACCAGGTGCAGGTGATTGGGACGCACAATTCCTACCACCTTCGCGCCCATGGCTCGTTGTTGGCCCTCGTGGCCATGTGGTCGCCCGAGCTGGCGCGGGGCTTGGATTACAGCCATCGGCCCTTGCCGGAACAGTTGTCGCGGCTGGGCGTCCGGCAGATTGAGTTGGACTGCTTTGCCGACCCCAAGGGCGGCCTGTATGCCGACCCGCAAGGCCCCAAGGCGGCAGCGGCGCTCGGCCTGCCGCCGGTGCCCAAACAGGACCCGGCAGGCCGGCTCCGAGCGCCCGGTTTCAAAGTTCTGCACGTCCAGGACGTGGATTATTTTTCCAGCGTCCTGACCCTGAACGAGGGCTTGCGGCAGGTGCGGGCCTGGTCGGAGCAACACCCTCGGCATTTTCCGATCTTCATCTTGCTGGAACTGAAGGAAGACCAGCCGAACCCGGTCTTGAGCCGCCCGGCGCCCTTCGGGGAGCGGGAGTTGGACGCCTTGGACGCGGAGATATTGTCGGTGTTCCCCCGCGAGCGGATTCTGACGCCGGACGACGTGCGAGGCCGGGCGGCGACGCTGCCGGAGGCCTTGCGCCGGCACGGCTGGCCGACGCTCAAGGCGGCGCGGGGCAAGGTCATCTTCGGGCTGGATAACGAAACCGCGGTGCGCGAGCACTACCTCAAGGGGCACCCGGCGCTGGCGGGGAGACTGTTATTCGTCAACGTGCCTCCGCCCCATCCCGCCGCCGCCTGGATGGAGGACAACGACCCCATTGCGGATTTCGACCGAATCCAGGGCCTGGTGAAGGCGGGCTTCCTGGTGCGCACCAGGGCCGATGCCGATACCGTGGAAGCGCGAGCCAATGACCCTCGCCGGCGAGACCGTGCCCTGGCCAGCGGAGCACAGTTCCTCAGCACGGATTACCCGGAGGCCAATCCGGCCTTTTCATCCTACGCGGTTCGATTCGAGGACGGGATCGTGGTGCGGACCAACCCGGTCAACGGGGACCCCTCGCTCCGGGGAGTGGATTTGGAGCAGGGGGCGGCGGACCGCAAGCCGCGTTAGGAGCCGGGCCGGGTCCGTGCTCGTCCGGTTCACCTCGGTTATCGCCGCTTTTCCTTACCGATGAAGGTAAGTCGATCTTCTTCCCTGCCGCCTGAAGGCGGCGTTCCACGCTCGGGCGGAACGCCGCCTTCAGGCGGCAGGATGGGCCCACGAAGAAACCTGTCGCGCGCCCGTTTCATACCCGCCATGTAACCTCGTCTTGACGCTGGTTTGGGGCGAGAATAGTATGACGGGCAGTCCCTCAGCGCAGCACGAACGCTGGGGCCAATTGTGACCAAACCCGTTAATGAGATTCGTTATGCCAAACTACATTACTCTTACCCACCTTCAATCACGCCCGGAACCCTTGGCTTGACCCGGGCCCTCCTTGGGGCCACACTACCCTTGGCTGGGTGGCTCCCGCGGCCGCCCGGCCCGAGCTTATGGACGCTAAGAGCCCACGCCGAACCAAGCCGCCGCGAGCCCGGGGCTCGCCAGGAACGGCATCACCTGCCTGGGTCTCCGCGCTCTCCCCCCCTGATGCCGCCGCGGCCCGCACCACGCCCGCCAGGCCACGGCCCCGCGGCTTCACGCTCATCGAGTTGCTGGTGGTCATCGCGCTGATCGCCGTCCTGGCCGCCTTATTGCTGCCGGCGCTCGCCAAGGCCAAGGACAAGGCCAAAGCCAGCGCCTGCGTCAGCAACAGCCGCCAAATTGGCCTGGCCTTTCTCCTCTACGCCGCAGACAACGTCGAACGCCTGCCCAACCTCTACACCAAGGCCTGGCTAAGTGAGACCCTGGGGCCTGAACCCGGTGGTCATTGGTGGTTTCAGACGCTCTCCGACGGCAGGTACGTCACCGCCAGTTCCGTCTCCAACAATGTCTGGCGCTGCCCGGCCGTAAGAGACCCCGACATCCAGACCATCTTCGGCGCCCGCTGGGAAGGCTACGGCCCGGTCGAAGGCACCATCGTCCGCTATGCGTTTCTCGAGCCGGGAGGCGCTGAACCTCTGGGCAGCCGCCGGCTCACCGACCTGCGCCGCCCCAGCCAGCTCTGGCTCATGGGGGACACCGGCGTCCCCAGGAACCCCGCCAATGTCCCCCGGAGCGGCTACCTCACCGAAATCGTCACCTTCGCCCCCGACCCGCAGTCCGGCTGGACGCACTGCGTCCCCCAAAAGCAGCCCGCCTGCCGGCACACCCTCCGGGGCGGTGTGACCTTCGCCGACAGCCATGTCGAGCTGTGGAAGTACCACGACTTCCGCATCAACAAAAACGACCTCTTCGGCGAGAACTCGTTCTGAGGTTGCCCCTGCCTCGAACGCGCGCACCGGGAATCCCAGGGCGACTACGCGCGGCGCCCAGACCGGATATTTCATGCCCGCTCGAGTTCTCCCATTAGCACCGGGGTTTCAGCCCACGGAATCCGCGAGGCATGGCGATCGCGTCGCGTCAGCGACGCCTGCCGACCCTCCCGTTCGGCGGCTTAGGGTCTGGCGCCCCGGCCCATCGCCGCGCGCAGTTGTTTCTCCGCCTCCGGTCCCCAATAGCCGCAATCGAGCTGCAGGAAGACGGACGTGTAAGGAATCGTCATGTCCGTCTTGAGGATGAGCACGTGGAACGTCCGGCCCGCCTCATCGAGCTTGGCAATGAGCTGCTCGTGTGGCGCCGCGGTCGCGCCCCGGTCTTTGAGCAGCGCCTTCAAGGCGGACCGATAGGCCCCGACCCCCGGCGCGAGCGCCTCCGGCACATATTCCAGCTCGGCATCCGTGTGAATCACCGGCCGCACGTGCTTGGCGCGGTCCAGCGCGGCCAGCACGGTCTTGAGCGTCTCCAACTGCGTCGCGCCCGTGTAAATCGTCTCGACCCCGGGACTCGTCTGGGCCGGGTAAGCCGAATCGGCGATCACCATCCAATTGCGATGGCCCAGCAGCGGCACCTCGCCCGCAAGCGTTTGCCGCCACGCCACCCCCGGCCGCGCCGGCGGCCCCTGGCAACCGGCCAGCAGCAGCCCCGCCGCGCCGAGGCCCGCCACTGAGACAATCACGCGAGCAAGAGGCAGCTTGAGATTCATTCGCCGATAATCGGTTTTCAGTGATCATTTTTCAATCGGATTCTTCCATCAGGACGGCCTGGGGGCGCATCCGCCCCGGACCACCACGGGCCAGGAACGCCGCCTTTAGGCGGCAGCGCCCCGGCAACGCGAAGGACGCGGGAATGCCTGGCAGCGCAGCCCGTTCGAGCGCTCCTGCCGCCTGAAGGCGGCGTTCCACGATCGGGCGGAACGCCGCCTTCAGGCGGCAGGATGGCCGATTGGAGAATCTGTCGCGCGCCCTCTTGCAAACCATTTTCTTGACGTTCCTTCTGCCGCGTCATAAAAGGGCGGCATGATCCATGTAGGCATACACACTGACAATTGGAGGCCGTTGAGCGTCGGTTTCGAAACCGCTTGCGAGAAGATCGCCGCCACGGGCCTCAAACACATCGAGTTCTGCTCCATCCACGGTCAGAACTTCATCGCCGCCCTGGGCTACGATCCGGGCGTTTCCCTCCAATCCAATCCGCGCGCCATCCGCCGCTTCCTGGACAAGCTCGGGCTGGTGGTCTCGCAGATCGATGGCTCGTATCCCATGATGGGACCCAACGGCTCGGCCTACGGCGTCCAATACGTCACTCAGACCATCCGGTTCGCCGCCGAGTTGGGCTGTCCGATGGTCGATACCGTGGACGGCGCATTCGAGACGCCAGGCATGACCCGCAAGGAGGTCTTCCGCGTCACCTGCGACAACTATCGCCAGTGCCTCTCCTGGGCCGAGGACTACAAGGTCATCATCAACATCGAGCCCCATGGCCCCTACACCAACGACATCCCGTTCATGCAGGAACTGTTCCAGACTTTGGACTCCGAGTACCTCCGCTGCAATTTCGATACTGGCAATACCTTTATCGCCGGCCACAACCCGCTCGATTACCTCAAAGCCCTCCGCAAATACGTCGTCCATTGCCACATCAAGGACGTCAGCCCCGCCCTGGCCGCCGCCTTGCGCGGCCAGGAAACCGGCATCGGCAGCTCCGAAGTCCCCGTCGGCGGCGGGGTCAACGCCGACAACATCCGCGCCTGCCTCACCTGCCTTCACCAGGACGGCTGGGACGGGGTGGTCTCCCTCGAGTGCAGCGGCACGGACGAAAACACCCGCAAGAGCGTGGAGTGGATACGCGGGGTGATAGCGGGGCTGGGCTGAGCGCCGGGGCGCGCGCGCCGGCTTGCCTCCGCTCCTGGCCGCGTCTGGACAGCCTCGCCACCCGCCGCCGCAGGCGGCCTCACCGCCGGAACGCGCCGCCCCCTGGCGATTGACAACAATCGGTCGGCCTTGACCCCCCAAGGGCGGCGAGTACACTGTTTCAATGGCAATCGAAGAGCGAGTCATCAACCTCGAAGAGACGCTGGCCAGGTTTATCGAGCAAACCAACAGCATCGTGGCTGCCATCCATGAGGATGTCGCTGAAATCCGCGCCAGTAACGCCCGCACCGACCGGCAGTTGCTGCAAATGCAGCAGCAGGCCGAGAGGGACCGCCAGCAGGCCGAGAGGGACCGCCAGCAGGCCGAGAGGGACCGCCAGCAGGCCGAGAAGGACCGCAAGGACTTCAACAAGCGCTTGGCTGAGATTTCCGACAGCATGGGAACGCTGATCGAGGACATGGTGGCGCCTTGCGGCTTCAAACTCGCGCAGGCCATTTTTGCCGACCAGGAGGCGCAGACATGCGGCATTCGGCTCAAGGCCAGGCACCCGGCCAATCCCGGCGAGATCATGGAACTGGACCTCCTGGCCGTCGGCCCCACCAAGGTCCTGGTGGTGGAGGTCAAGCGTCGAATGGATGCGGCCAAGGCGGAAGATCACCGCCAGAAGCTCGGGCGCTTGGGCGAGTTTTTCCCGGCTCTGGCCGGCAAGACCGTCTGCGCCGCAGTGGCCAGTGTGTATTTGGAGCCCTCGGTTGTAGCTTTCCTCAACCGCCAGAAGTTCTATGGCATCGCCATGGGCGACGAGGTCATGGAGGTCGTTAACCTCGGCCAGTTCTGAGGAGCGATTACTTGTCCGAGCCGATCGCCTTTTCGGTGAGAGCATCGAAGAAGTGCGCGCGGGCCATGTCGAACACGAGGCTGATGCGCTGAAGCGCGTGCACGGGCTCGGTGGCGGGCACGCGGGCCAGGAATGACTGCGCCGCGCCCGCCAGGCTCAGGTAGCTCTCCGCGCCAAGCGGCTGCACGACCTCGACCACGGCCTCCACGGTCTGGGTGCCGGGCGCAGTCGCCGCAGCGGTTCTCCGCGCGATGTGCTCGGGCCGAATTCCCAGGATGACCTTCCGCTCCGCCCACTCCTTCATCGGCCCCGCCAGGCGCTCGTCCAGCGCCAGGGCCAAGCCGCCCGGCGCGCCCGCGGGAACTTCCTCCTCGAAGCGCAGCGCCCCGCCCCGGTGCGAAATCCGGCCCTTGAAAAAACTCATCGGCGGGAAGCCGATGAACCCGGCCACAAACAGATTGGCCGGATGCCCATAAACGACCGCCGGTTCGGCCGCCTGCTGGATGGCGCCGTCTTTCATCACCGCGATGCGCCGGCCCAGCATCATCGCCTCGACCTGGTCGTGCGTCACATAAATGGCGGTCGTCCCCAGGCGGAGCTGCCAGCGGGCAAACTCGGCCCGCAGTTGCGCGCGCATGGGCGCATCCAGGTTCGAGAGCGGCTCGTCCAGCAGGAACACCTTTGGCTGCCGCACCAAGGCCCGCCCCAGCGCCACGCGCTGGTGCTGCCCCCCCGAGAGTTCCCGTGGCCGCCGCCCCAGGCAAGCGGTCAACCCCAGCGTCTCCGCCGCCGCGCTGACCCGCCTCTGAATCTCGGCCCGCGGACACTTCCGCACCCTCAGCCCGAAGGCCAGGTTCTCATACACCGAGAGATGCGGATAAAGGGCATGGTGCTGGAAGACCATGGCCACCTGCCGGTCCTTGGCGGGCAGATGGTTGACCACCTGCCCATCGATGGTCACCGTGCCCGAAGTCGGCTCTTCCAGCCCCGCGATCAGCCGCAAGAGCGTCGTCTTGCCGCACCCCGAGGGCCCCACCAGCGCCAGGCATTCGTTTTCTTCAATCGTCAGGCTGACCCCCTGGACGGCCCGCACCTGCCCGCCCGCCGGCCCGGGAAAGACCTTGCTCAGCTCCTCAAGAACGACGCGCGGCATGGCGAATTCTAAGGAGTGGCAGGGCCCGCGGCCAGCGGCGCAAGGAGCCCTCAAACGCCCATGATCTGGTAGCCGCAATCGACATAGATCACCTGGCCGGTGATCGCCGCGGCGCCGGCCCCGGCCAGGAACAGGCCGGCCGCCCCAAGTTCCTCGGGCAGAACGTTGCGTTTGAGCGGGGCGCGGGCCTCGTATTGCTTGAGCATCTCCGGGAAGCCTGAGATACCGCGCGCCGCCAGCGTATTGACCGGGCCGGCGCTGATGCAGTTGACGCGGATTTTCCTGGGGCCCAGTTCGTAAGCCAGGTAGCGCGCGCTGGCCTCGAGGGCCGCTTTGGCCACGCCCATCACGTTGTAGTGCGGCACCACCTTCTCGGCCCCATAATAGCTCATGGCCACGATGCTGCCTCCCGCGGACATGAGCGGCGCGGCGGCCCGCGCCAAGGCCACCAGCGAGTAGGCGCTGACATCCTGGGCGATGCGGAAGGCCTCGCGGCTCGTGTTGAGGAAGTCTCCCTCCAAGGCCTCCTTGGGCGCGAAGGCCACCGAGTGCAGCAGCAGGTCCAGCCGGCCCAGCTTCTCGCCAACGGCCTTGAACGTGGCGGCGATCTCGTCGTCCTTGGTCACGTCGCACGGCAGGACGAGCGTGTCCGGGCCAAAGCCCGAGGCTAGTTCCTGGACGTGGTCTCTGAGCCGTTCACCCTGGTAGGTGAACGCGAGCCGGGCTCCCGCCTGGCCCCAGGCCTGGGCGATCGCCCAGGCGATCGAGCGCCGGTTGGCCACGCCAAAAACGATCCCCTGTTTGCCGGCTAGCGACGACATATCTTAAATCTGGAGTTTGACCACAAACGCATGGCGGCAGGGCGGCGCCTCTCGCGCCGACGCAGGCATTTCCATTATGGTCTTTCCCGCCGCGTCGGTTCGCCAAACCAGCGGTTGGTCCACGCCCAGAAGCCGCGCGGTCGAGCCGGGGGCGGGCTTCAACGAGGAGAAGCTGAGCTGCGCGGGCGGGCCCTCCTCCCCGTCTTTGGCCAGCGATATGGCATAGGCGGTCTTGCCTCGGAGGGTGAACACAATGTCGCCTTCCTTGCAAGGCTTGACTGGCCGCGTGCCGTAGATGGCCTCGCCGTTCAAGCTCATCCAGGCGCCGACCTCCTTCATCCGCAGCACCGCCTCGGGCGGCAGTTCGCCGTCCGGTTGGGGGCCGACATTGAGCAGCAAGTTGCCGCCCTTGCCCACGATGTCCACCAGCAGATGGATAAGCTGGTGGGTGGATTTGTATTTGTCGGCCGGCTTGTACGACCACGAGGTGCCCATCGTCACGCAGCTTTCCCAAACGTAGGGCAGCGGCTGCTCGGGCACTTCCTGCTCCGGGGTCCGGTAATTCTCATAGCGCCCGCCCACCGTGCGGTCGACGATAATCAGGCGCGGTTGATGCCGCCGGGCCATAGCCGCCAGCTCGTCCATCCGGAGGTCCTGCGCCGGCGGGCGCACCTGGCCGGCGTCCAGCCACAGAATATCGATCTCCCCGTAGCCGGTCATCAACTCCTGGATTTGCCCGTGTGTGAACCTCACGAATCGCGCCCACTTCTCCGGCTCCGCGCGCGGCTCATAGTTCGGGTTGCGCGTGTGCGCCGGCCGGCCGGGGTCCCAGTAATCCGGGCAATGCCAATCCGCCTTCGAGAAATAGGCCCCGATGACAAACTGCTCGCGGCGGAAGGCATTGAAAACCTCCCGCACTACGTTCGCGCGGGCATGGGTGTGAAACGGCACATCGGCAGCAGTGACCCGGTAATCGGTGAGGCGGGTGTCGAACATGCAGAAACCGTCGTGGTGCTTGGTCGTGAACACGACGTATCTCATCCCGGCGGTCTTGGCCAGCTTTGCCCACGCGCCCGGGTCGAACTTGACGGGATTAAAGGTCTTGGGCAGCGCCTGGTAATCCGCCTGGAAGCGGTTGAGGTCCTTGCCCCGTTGCGTCCAGGCCGCCAGGTCATCCGGGCGGGCCCATTTGTCCTCCTCCACCAGGGGCCACGATTCGATGCAGCCCCACTGGCTGTAAGGCCCCCAGTGCATCATGAAACCGAACTTCAGGTCTTGGAATTGTTCGAGCCTTTCCTTGAGCCAAGGCGCTTCCGGCACGGTCTGGGATTCGGCCGCCCCCGATGAATGGAGCGCCGTGCAGACGATGCACGCGAGCAGAAACACTCTCATCATAGCAATGCCCAGGCCGGCAACGCTGGCGGCCGACCGCGCTGCCCTTGATATTCCACACTTCGGGTGGGGCGCGCAGACGACTGCGCGCCCTGCCTTCCGGCATGTCGGCCTTGGGAGCTTCGTAAACGTCCAGGCTACGGCGATTCGCTTTCCTGATCTTCGTGGCCGCCCCGGTTGGCGCTATCGCCGCGCTGGCCGCGCTCGCCTCGCTCCCCCCGCTCGCCTCGGTCCCCGCCCTCGCCTCGGCCCTCGCCCTCGCCGCGGCCCCCACGTTCGCCTCGGCCTTCGCCCTCGCCACGGCCCTCGCGCTCACCTCGGTCCCCGCGCTCGCCTCGCTCCCCGCCCTCGCCTCGGCCCCCGCGCTCACCTCGGTCCCCGCGCTCGCCGCGCTCCTCGCCCTCGCCGCGGCCCTCGCGCTCGCCTCGGTCCCCACGTTCGCCGCGGCCCCCGCCCTCGCCGCGGCCCTCGCGCTCGCCTCGGTCCCCACGT